>ENA-UOXB01001289-UOXB01001289.1-bioreactor-metagenome-genome-assembly--contig:-NODE-1289-length-12056-cov-9.437047_pt1 | contig 12056 bp, 13 predicted proteins | sample MGYA00238158_ERZ761615 | MGnify/ENA primary metagenome ERZ761615 (study PRJEB28904, sample SAMN06267902) | bioreactor metagenome | isolation source: Joint BioEnergy Institute, California, USA... | reverse complement strand
TGGCGCGCATTCTACCGCCAGCAGAATGCGCGTCAAGCTTTAATTGCAGTTTTATTACTCGGCCTTGAGGGTGATACGCGCAAAGGCCTTCTTGCCAGCCTGGCAGACATGGGTAGAACCCAGCTTGAACAGGAAAGCACGGTCGACCACTTCACCATCGACGCGCACACCACCAGAGCCCAGCAGGTCACGAGCCACGGCAGCATTCTTAACCAGGCCTGCTTTATTAAGGACGGACGAGATCGGCATATCTTCAACCGAAACCAGCTCGACTTCTGGCAGATCTGCCGGCAACTCGCCATCCTTCATACGGTTGCCTGCGGAACGATGGGCACTGGCAGCCGCCTCCTCGCCATGAAAACGCGCAACGAGCTCCTCGGCCAGTTTGATCTTGATGTCACGCGGATTCGCCCCCTGCTCGACATCACGCTTGAACTGCTCGATCTCCTCCATGGACCGGAAGCTGAGCAGCTCGAAATAGCGCCACATCAGCACATCAGGCATGGACACCAGTTTGTTGTACATCACACCCGGCGCTTCCTGGATACCGACGTAGTTACCCAAGGATTTGGACATCTTCTTCACGCCATCGAGACCTTCCAACAACGGCATGGTGACGATGCACTGCGACTCCTGCCCATAAGCGCGCTGCAGCTCGCGCCCCATCAGCAGATTGAATTTCTGATCGGTACCACCCAGCTCGACATCGGCCTTGAGCGCCACGGAGTCATAGCCCTGCACCAACGGGTAGAGGAACTCATGAATCGCGATCGGCTGATTACCGGTATAGCGCTTGTCGAAGTCGTCGCGCTCGAGCATCCGCGCCACGGTGTACTGCGAAGCCAGGCGAATGAAGTCAGCAGGCTTGAGCTGGTCCATCCAGGTCGAGTTGAAGGCGACCTCGGTCTTGGCCGGATCGAGAATCTTGAACACCTGCTGCTTATAGGTCTCGGCATTATCCAGAACCTGCTCACGGGTCAGCGGCGGACGAGTCGCGCTCTTGCCGCTGGGGTCACCGATCATCCCGGTGAAATCCCCAATCAGGAAGACCACCTGATGGCCGAGTTCCTGGAACTGACGCAGCTTATTAATAAGAACGGTATGGCCGAGATGCAGATCTGGCGCAGTAGGGTCGAAACCCGCCTTGATCCGCAGCGGCTGACCACGCTTGAGCTTTTCGACCAGCTCAGCCTCAACCAGAACCTCTTCCGCACCGCGCTTGATCAGCGCCAGCTGCTCTTCAACCGACTTCATAAAATGACTCACAGTGACCGCGTTCAAAAGGGAACCAACCATACAAGAACGCTGACAAATCACAAGTTTTGCTCAGCGTAAGGCAGACCCTGCGTCGATCATCATCTGCAGGGTTGCCTCCTGACGGTTTTGGTTATATTTTATACAGTTAGTGCATATTCATCATGCTCTTCTTTTAATCTTCATCTTTTCACTTCCAAAAGCAGCCCTATGACCTCTACATCTAAAGCGCCGCCACTCTATCCAAAGACCCATATTCTCGCGGCGAGCGGCGTGGCCGCGCTGCTTAGCCTTGCCCTTCTGGTATTTCCTTCGCGTGAAGTGGAAGCACAGAAAACCTTCCTTGACCTGGATCTGGGCAACGACGCCGAGATGGTGCTGCAGGAAAAGGATGACCTCCGAGCGGGATTGCCAGTGCCAGGTGCCGCCTCGCCATTCGCCGAGATCGAGCAAAGCACCGAAACCGCCGAGAACAGCGCAGAAGACGCTGATGAAAATATCCTAGAAGCAGCCGACACCACTCCCCCTTCCGATCCCAACCATCACAACGTCACTGTCAGCAATGGCGATACGCTTTCTACCGTGTTCGCCAAGGTCGGCCTCAATGCCAACGATCTGCACGAAGCCCTCAATAGCAGCAAGGACGCCAAGCAGTTCAGCCGCCTCAAAGTAGGCCAGGTGCTGGAATTCGAACTCAACGAAGAAGGCAAGCTGAAGCACCTGCAGAGCAAGCTAAGCGACCTGGAAACCATTCGCCTCAGCCGTACCGACAAGGGGTTCGACTTCCAGAGCGAACAGATCAAGCCGGAAGTGGTGACCGCCTACAGTCGGGGCGTGATCAACAGCTCGCTGTTCCTCTCTGCCAAACGTGCAGGCCTGTCGCATAGCCTGACCATGGATCTGGCCAACGTATTCGGCTATGACATCGACTTCGCCATGGATATTCGCGAGGGCGACGAATTTGAAGTGATTTACGAAGAGAAGGTGGTCAACGGCAAACGCGTCGGCACAGGCAACATTCTCTCGGCACGCTTCACCAACCGCGGCAAGACTTACACCGCCGTGCGTTACACCAGCAAGCAAGGCACCACCAGCTACTACAACGCCAACGGCGAAAGCATGCGCAAGGCCTTCATCCGTACGCCAGTGGACTTCGCTCGTATCAGCTCGCGCTTCTCCACTGGCCGCAAGCATCCGATCCTGAACAAGATTCGCGCGCACAAGGGCGTCGATTATGCGGCACCGCGTGGCACGCCGATCAAGGCTGCAGGTGACGGTCGCGTCATGCTGGCAGGCCGCAACGGCGGTTATGGCAACACCGTGATCATTCAGCACGGCCAACGCTATCGCACCCTTTATGCGCACATGCAAGGTTTCGCCAAGGGCATTCGTAACGGTTCGAACGTCAAGCAAGGCCAGATCATCGGATATATCGGCACCACCGGTCTTTCCACCGGCCCTCACCTGCACTATGAGTTCCAGGTCAATGGCGTACACGTCGACCCGCTCAGCCAGAAGCTGCCAATGGCAGACCCCATTGCAGCCAGCGAGAAGCAACGCTTCATGCAGCTGAGCAAACCGCTGATGGCGCGCATGGACCAGGAAAAGGCCACCATGCTGGCCGCCAACCAGCAATAAGCCGTGCCCCTCTATATAGGCGTGATGTCCGGTACCAGCCTGGACGGACTGGACATTGCGCTGATCGACCAGGATCAGCGCCCGCATCTCCTCGCCACGCTCTACCGCCCCATGCCGGAAGGACTGCGCAGCGACCTCTTGGCGCTGTGCACTTCCGGCCATGATGAATTGGCACGCGCCGCTGTTGCCGAACAGCACTGGGTCGAGCTGGCTGCAGAAGCCGTCAACGAGCTTCTGCAGCAACAGGGCCTGACAGCAGGACAGATTCGCGCCATCGGCAGCCATGGCCAGACCGTACGCCATGAGCCCGCACGAGGCTTCACCATTCAGATCGGAAACCCCGCGCTACTGGCCGAACTCACCGGCATTTGCGTGGTGGGCGATTTTCGTCGCCGTGATGTGGCTGCTGGCGGCCAAGGAGCCCCCTTGGTACCGGCCTTCCATCATGACCTGTTCGGCCATGACCAGAGGCACGTTGCCGTGCTCAACGTCGGCGGCTTCAGCAACCTCAGCCTGCTCTCACCCGGCCAGGAAGTGCGAGGGTTCGACAGCGGCCCTGGCAACGTGTTGCTCGATGCCTGGATTCAGCATTGTCAGGGCCTTGCCTATGACCGTGGCGGCGCCTGGGCTGCCACTGGCAGTGTATACAGCGAGCTACTGGCACGCCTGCTGAGCGATCCCTTCTTCGCCACCCAAGGCCCGAAGAGCACGGGTCGAGAGCTGTTCAATCTCGACTGGCTACTCGGTCACCTGCAAGCCCTACCGCCATTGGCCAGTGAGGACGTTCAGGCGACTCTGGTGGAGCTCACCGCGTGCAGCATCGTCAGCGCCTTGCGCAACGCACAGGCTCACACCGACACGTTGCTGGTATGCGGAGGCGGTGCTCACAATGCTTGCCTGATGCAGCGCCTGAGCGAAATGTTGCCTGGAACCGCGGTAAGCAGCACCGCAATCGAAGGCGTAGACCCGGACTGGGTTGAAGCCATGGCGTTCGCCTGGCTGGCTCATTGCGCTTTGGAAGGCATTCCAGGCAATCGCCCGAGCGTGACCGGGGCGAAGGGCCTGCGCATACTTGGCGCCATCTATCCGGCCTGAAACGAAAACGCCGCGCATCGAGCGCGGCGTCCATCATCCAGCGAAGGCTTCAGATCGAGAAGGACGACCCGCAACCACAGGTGGTGGTGGCATTGGGGTTCTTGATCACGAAACGCGAACCTTCCAGCCCTTCCTGATAGTCGACCTCGGAACCCACCAGATACTGGAAGCTCATGGCATCGACCACCAGGCTCACGCCCTCACGCTCGACGATGGTGTCGTCTTCGGCCACATCCTCATCGAAGGTGAAGCCGTACTGAAAGCCCGAGCAACCACCGCCCGTGACGAACACGCGCAGCTTCAGACGCGGATTGCCTTCTTCATCGACCAGATTCTTCACCTTGCTGGCCGCACCCTGGGTGAAGTGCAAAGGGGCAGGGGTGAAGGTTTCGACGCTCATGCTATAACTCCCGGCGCCATGCGCCACACTGCGTTAGCAGGTTGTTGAGAACCACCTGCGCTGCCTGGCCATCATCAACGATAGCCTGCTGGGCACGCATTATCCGCTTGCCCTACAAAATTGGTCAACTATTGCTCGACTTCCAGCGAGGCCGGAAGCTCCAGCGGACGTTCGCCGTCCTTGAGATGACACAGGCGCCCCTCGATCTGCGCCCCCATGGCCATTTCCATCAGGCCATACTGCAGGTTGCCGCGCACTCGTGAACGAGCACCCAGTTCCAGATGACCACTGGCGAAAACATCCCCGTTTACCTCTCCGTCGATAACGATATGGGGTGCACGTATCTCGCCTTCAACCACGCCACCAACACTGACGCGCACCAGCCCTTCGGTGGCCAGCAGATTACCGTTGACCCGACCATCCACCTGCACTGCGCCCTGAAAGCGCATATCGCCTACCAGTTCGGCACCAGCGGCAATCAGACTGGTCTTGCCACTGAAACGCTGCAGGTCCGGCTTGGTCTTGTCTTTACTCCACATGGGGGGTTGTCGCTCCTGATTTGATCCATTCGAATGTGCGGCTCAGCGGCTTGTCGCCATCGACCTCTGCCTGAACCTTGACCTGACGCGGCTCGAAACCGTCAGGCAGTTGTAGCTCGCCGAAGCGCCCGGCCTCCGGAAAAGACTGAAAGTGCTTGAAGGAGAACGGGATGCTGCTCTGACTCACTTCGTCGGACAGCGTCGCAAGCTCCAAGGAAGCCGCTTTTCCGTTCTGCTGCCCCTCGACCGTGATACGCAGACGCCCTTGCAATGCCTCATCACTGGCCCCGACTCGGCTCATCAGCAGCTTGTAGCGAAATCGCTGCGGTTGCTCCGTCGCCTGCAGCTCGAAGGCACGGATGCGCATGCCCTCGCGACGACTGGCCGGAGCCAGTACGCCCTTGTAGAAAGCCAGGTCCTGTTGCTGCTTGAAGATCTGCTCTTCGAGCAGCTTGATGGTCCGCCGATTCTGCTCCATGGCCTGCTGCGTGACCTTGTCGCTACTGCCAACCACGGCCAGGCGCTGGCGCAACAGCTCCAGCTCCTGCTCCTGCTCGGCAACTCGGGTCAGCAGTGCGTGCGTATCCTCGGGCGCTTGCTGGGGCTGCGCCTGCGGCCAGTACCACCCCAGGGCGAAGGACGCCGGTATGGCAAGCGCCAGCAAGAGCAGCAACCAGCGGCGCCTGCGTTCCCGGCGTGGATCGCTGAGACGAACCTCCCAGCCTGGTGTCACGGCAACAGGGCCGCGTGCGACAGCCCCAGACGCTCGTCGAGACCAAAGAGGATATTCATGTTCTGCACCGCCTGACCGGAAGCACCCTTGACCAGGTTGTCGATAACCGACAGCACCACTACCAGATCACCACCCTGCGGGCGGTGCACGGCGATGCGGCAAACGTTGCCACCGCGCACACTGCGGGTTTCCGGGTGGCTACCGGCCGGCATCACATCGACGAATGGCTCGCCGGCGTAGCGCTTCTCGAACAGCGCCTGGAGATCGACCGAGGTGTCGGCCACACGTGCATACAGGGTCGCGTGGATGCCGCGAATCATCGGCGTCAGGTGCGGCACGAAGGTCAGACCGACGTCGCCGCCAGCAGCCTGGCGAAGGCCCTGGCGAATTTCCGGCAGGTGACGATGGCCCTTGACCGAGTAGGCCTTCATGCTCTCGCCTGCCTCGCAGAACAGCGAGCCAACGCTGGCACCACGGCCGGCACCACTGACGCCGCTCTTGCAGTCGGCGATCAGGCTGCCGGCATCGGCCAGGCCGGCTTCCAGCAATGGAATCAGGCCAAGCTGTGTCGCGGTCGGATAGCAGCCAGGTACGGCGATCAGGCGCGCCGCCTTGATGGCCTCGCGGTTGACCTCGGGCAGGCCGTACACCGCCTCGCTCAGCAGCTCGGGTGCGCCGTGCGGCTGGCCGTACCACTTGGCCCACTCCTCGGCATCCTGCAGACGGAAGTCGGCGGACAAATCGATCACGCGCGTGCCTGCGGCCAGCAGTTCGCCCGCCAGCGCATGAGCCACACCGTGCGGGGTGGCGAAGAACACCACGTCACAGGCGCCCAGCGTGGCAACGTCCGGCACGCTGAAGGCGAGATCCGGATAGTGGCCGCGCAGGTTAGGGTACATTTCGTCGACACGCAGGCCGGCCTCGGAACGGGAAGTGATCACGGTCACCTCTGCCTGCGGGTGTTGCGCCAGCAGACGCAGCAGTTCGACACCGGTGTAGCCCGTGCCGCCGACGATACCGACCTTGATCATCACATGCCCCTTTGCAAAAGCCATTGGAAAGCTGCCGATGATAAAGCCGCATCGGCCAAGCTCCAACCGCGGAGGTGACGCAGGCCGTCGCCTGCCTCTACTATCGAGGCCATTTTTCAGCGTGAGAGGCGAAAATGCTCTATCTCTGGCTCAAGGCTCTGCACATCATCGCCATGGTCTGCTGGTTCGCCGGCCTGTTCTATCTGCCGCGTCTGTTCGTCTATCACGCCATGAGCAGCGATGCTGCCAGTCACGAGCGATTCTGCGTCATGGAGCGCAAGCTCTATCGAGGCATCATGATGCCGTCGATGATCGCCACCCTCGGTCTTGGCATCTGGCTGCTCAGCCTCAACTCGGCTTACTACTTCACTCAAGGCTGGATGCACGCCAAGCTCACGCTGGTGGTGGCCCTGGTGATCTATCACCACCTCTGCGGAGCACAGCTCAAACGCTTTGCCCGCGGCGAGAACAGCCGCAGCCATGTGTTCTATCGTTGGTTCAATGAAGCGCCGGTGCTGGCACTGCTGGGGATCGTCATCCTGGTTGTCGTCCGCCCCTTCTGAGGAGTTCGCCATGTCTCTGCCCGCCCTGCTCGAACAGCGCCTGCGCCTGCCACTGGTGGCTGCGCCGATGTTCCTGGTATCCAACCCGGCACTGGTCAGTGCCTGCTGCAACAGCGGCATCGTCGGCAGCTTTCCGGCACTGAACCAGCGTGAGAGCGCCGGTTTCGCTGCCTGGCTCGACGAAATCGAAGCCAGCCTCTCGGCTGACGCCGCGCCCTTCGCCGTCAACCTGATCGTGCATAACAGCAACCCACGGCTGCAGGCGGACCTGGCCATCTGCGTCGAACGCCGCGTGCCTATCGTCATCACCAGCCTGGGCGCAGTGAAGGAAGTGGTCGATGCCGTGCACAGCTACGGTGGCCTGGTATTCCATGACGTGACCACCCGGCGCCATGCGGAAAAAGCTGCCGAGGCGGGCGTGGACGGGCTGATCGCCGTAGCCGCCGGTGCTGGCGGCCACGCCGGCACCTGGAGCCCCTTCGCCCTGCTGGCCGAGATTCGCCAGTTCTTCGACAAGACCGTGCTGCTGTCGGGTTGCCTCAATCACGGCCACGAGATTCTCGCCGCCCAGTTGCTCGGCGCCGATCTGGCCTATATGGGCACCCGTTTTATCGCCACCACCGAGAACAATGCCTCGGCCGACTACAAGCAGATGATCCTCGACGCACGGGCCGCCGATATCATCCACACGCCCGCCGTGTCCGGCGTACCGGCCAGCTTCATGCGCCAGAGCCTGGAGCTGGCCGGCTACGACCTGAAACAGCTGCAGAACAAGGCCGATATCAACTACGGCGAGAAACTCAAGCCAATGGACGAAGAAGCCAAGGCCTGGAAAACCGTATGGTCGGCCGGCCAGGGCGTCGGCAGCATCGATGATCTGCCCTCGGTGCAGGAACTGGTCGCGCGGCTCGATAACGAATACCGCGCCGCGCTGACTCGCAGCCAGCAATTGGGGCAACGCTGGCCGCGATGAAGCGTCGCCACCTGCTGGGGCTGGGCGCGCTTGGACTACTCGGCGGCTGGGCGCTGCGCCCGGCTGATCAGGGTCGCGCGCATGACGCCTACTTCGCTGAGCTCAACCGGCAGTTGCAGCGCGATGGCGAAGGCGTGCCCACCCTGCTGCTCGATCTCGACCGGCTCGACGCCAACGCCGATCTGCTGGCGGCACGCCTGGCCGGCCGCCTCCAGCTGCGCCTGGTCGCCAAATCCCTGGCCAGCACCGGTCTGCTCGAGTATCTGGCCAAGCGCCTGCAAACCCAACGGTTCATGGTCTTCCATCAGCCGCAGCTCAATCGCCTGGCCAGGAGTTTCCCGCAGGCCGACCTTCTGCTCGGCAAACCCATGCCGGTCGCTGCCGCGCTGAATTTCTATCGGCAGCTACCGCACCACCTGAACTTCGATCCCGACCGCCAGTTGACCTGGTTGATCGACAGCCGGCAACGCCTGCAGCAATACGCTGAACTGGCCACGGCGCTAGGCCGGCCGCTACGCATCGCATTGGAAATAGACATCGGCCTCGAGCGCGGCGGCTTCGCTACGCCACAGGCGTTGGCTCAGGCAATGCAGCAGCTTGGGCAATTACCGGGCCTGCAATTGCAGGGGCTGATGGGTTATGACGCTCATGTCGCCCACAACCCGCTCTGGCAAGGCCAGATCAAAGCGTTCAACGAGGCCGACACACGCTATCGCCAGTTTATCGCCAGCGCCCTGGCGTTCAGCGAGCTGTGGCCGACCGAACCGCGGCTCAATGGCGGTGGCAGCCTGACCTACCTGCTGCACAGCCAGCAGCAGAGTTCGCTCAACGAGATCGCCGTTGGCTCTGCCCTGCTCAAGCCCGCAGAATTCGATACAGCGCTGCTGGAAGATCATCAGCCAGCGCTGTGGATCGCCAGCCCAGTGCTCAAGGCTCTCGACGGTACCCTGCCCTATGCGCAGTCGCTTCAAGCGCTGATCGAAGCCTGGAACCCCAACCGTCAGCACGCCTACTACCTGTACGGCGGTCGCTGGCCGGCCCAACCGGTTTCACCAGCAGGGCTCGACTACGACAAGCTGTATGGCCGCAGCGCCAATCAGGAGCGTCTGATCGGCAGCGCAGCCACGCAGCTGACGGACCAGGACTGGGTATTTCTGCGCCCGGCGATCAGCGAAGGCTTACTGGGTGATTTCAGCGAAATACGTCTACTACGCCGCGGCCAACTGGTCGGCCGCTGGAGCACAATAGGCAACGCCTGAAATTCTCCAATGCGACACTTCAGGCCGCTTGTATAGTGGCGTCACGGCACTCTAGGCTTACGCCTCACCCGATGCTGAACGGTCACTTCGCTCACCTCAACTTCCCGCCGACAAGGAAGCTCGCATGAACCAACCGCGCTACAAGATAGTGTTCGATGGCCAACTGATGCCCGAGGCCTCGTTGGAAACGGTCAAGACAAACCTGGCCCGCTTGTTCAAGAGCGACCTTGCACGCATCGACAGCCTGTTCAGCGGAGGGCCTGTAGCGCTCAAACGTGATCTGGGCGAGAGCGAGGCAGAGCAGTACCTGAGCGCCCTGCAGAAGGCCGGCGCCAATGTGCGCAAGGAGCTGGATCAGGCGGCCAGCCTCAGCCTGGTGCCGACCGAGGCCGAGACCGTGCAGGCTGAGCAAGCCGCCACGCCGAACATGACCTGCCCAAAATGCGGCCACGAACAAACCAAGGCCGTCGAGTGCTCCGCCTGCGGCATCATCATCGAAAAGTACCTCGCCCGCCAGGCGCAATTGGCCGAGACCGCACCGGCGCCAGCAGCCGCGCCAGTCGCGGCTGCCGCATCACCGTACGCCCCGCCGCAGGCAAATGTCGCCGAGCAGCTGCCGCAGTACTCGGAGCTCAAGGTATTCAGCGTCAGCGGTCGGATCGGGCGAGTGCGCTATCTCGGCTGGACCATGGCCATGCTGCTGTGCATGCTGCCGATGCTCTTGCTGTTCGCAGGTGCGTCAGCGATGTCCAGCGTCCTCGGCACCCTGATCATGGCCGTCGGTGTGATTGGCATGATCGTCATCGGTGTGTTCATCGGCGTCCAGCGCCTGCACGACATGGGCTGGTCCGGCTGGCTGTGGCTACTCAATTTCGTTCCCGTCATCGGTAGCGTGTTCGCACTGCTGATGCTGATCATTCCCGGCACTCAGGGCGTCAACCGCTACGGCCCGCCGCCACCGCCGAACAGTACCGGCGTCAAGGTCCTGGCCTGGCTGTTCCTGCTCGTGCCCGTAACCGGCATCGTCGCCGCCATCGCCCTGCCCCAGTACCAGAGCTATGTCGAGCGTGCTGCCGAATATCAGGAGCAGTAAAGCCCGACCATGCGCAGCTATGCATTGATCACCGGCGCTTCCAGCGGCATCGGCCTGGCCCTGGCCGAAGCCCTGGCGCGCCGGGGGCGCAATCTGATTCTGGTGGCACGCCGGCGTGATGCACTGGAAAGCATCGCCTACGAGCTGGCTCAGCGCTTCGGCGTCGAGGTGCTGTTTCGCCTCTGTGACCTGAGTGAACCACTGCAACTGTCCGGCCTGCTGCTGGAGCTGGACGAAGGCCAGTGGCAGGTCGATCTGCTGGTGAACAATGCCGGCCTTGGCTGCGCAGGTCCATTCCTGGAACAGGACTGGAGTCGCGAGCAGGAGCAGCTCGAGGTCAATGTCCTGGCACTGACACGCCTGTGCCACGCACTCGGCCAGCGCATGGCCGAGCATGGCGGCGGGCAGATCCTCAACGTCGCCTCGGTGGCCGCCTTTCAGCCCGGGCCCTGGATGAGCAGCTACTACGCCAGCAAGGCCTATGTACTGCACTTCTCCGAAGGCCTGCGCGAGGAACTGAAAGGCCGCGGCGTGCGCGTGTCAGTACTCTGCCCCGGCCCTACGCACAGCGCCTTCTTCCGCGCGGCGCAGATGGACGTTACGCCCCTGGCTGGCAGCAAGCTGATGATGAGCGCCGAGGAAGTGGCGCTGCTCACGGTACGTGCGCTGGAAAAGAACCGCGCCATCATCATTCCCGGCTGGCGCAACCGCTTGCTGGCGCTGAGCCCACGCCTGGGGCCGCGCTGGCTGGTACGCAAGCTCAGTGGTCGCCTGACACGCCCGTTCACTGGCCTCAGCCCGCGTTGACCGTCCGCCCATCGGCCCAGGCACGCAACGCAGCCAGACGCTCGGCCATCACCACCGATAACGGCGCGGTACTCTGTAGCGCGCGCAGCAGTAGCTCCTGATCGACCGCCCGTTGCTGCGCCTGCCCGGCGTACAACGCGCTGACCACGGCCTGCTCGATCTCGGCGCCGGAATAGCCCTCGCTGGCTGCAGCCAGTTGCGCCAGATCGAAAGTGGCGGGCTCCAGTTCGCGACGCTGCAGGTGGATACGGAAAATATCTGCACGCACTTCGGCACTGGGCAGGTCGACGAAGAACAGCTCGTCGAAACGCCCCTTGCGCACCAACTCGGGCGGCAGTCGGTCGATGGCATTGGCCGTGGCGACGACGAACACCGGCGCCTTGCGCTCGGCCATCCAGGTCAGCAGGGTACCGAGTACCCGCTGGCTCACGCCGCCGTCATGCTCGCCACTGGCCAGGCCCTTTTCCACCTCGTCCATCCACAGCACGCAGGGCGCCATCTGTTCCGCCAGGCGCAGCGCCTCGCGCAGATTGCGCTCGGTTTCACCGAAGAACTTGTTGTACAGGCAGGCAAAATCCAGACGCAGCAGCGGCAGGCCCCACAGCCCGGCGACCGCCTTGGCCGCCAGACTCTTGCCGCCGCCCTGCACGCCGACCAGCATCACGCCCTTC
>ENA-UOXB01001288-UOXB01001288.1-bioreactor-metagenome-genome-assembly--contig:-NODE-1288-length-12084-cov-10.587580_pt1 | contig 12084 bp, 8 predicted proteins | sample MGYA00238158_ERZ761615 | MGnify/ENA primary metagenome ERZ761615 (study PRJEB28904, sample SAMN06267902) | bioreactor metagenome | isolation source: Joint BioEnergy Institute, California, USA... | reverse complement strand
TAGCAGCCGTCCTCGGTCTTGACGTTGCTGACGGTCCAGCCTTTCGCGGTCAGCGCGGCGGTCAGTTCCTCGACCGGGCGCCAGTCGGCTTGGGCCACGTCGCAGCGGTCGGCGGCCAGGGCGGGAAAGGCCAGTCCGGCCAGCATCAGGGCAAGAAGGGGGGTACGCATGGATGTCTCCGTCATCGGTGTTTCGATGCGCACAGCAGTGGACGGCGGACCTTGCAGCAACCTTACAACCCCGGCGGGCAGGCGGTGCCTGCGCGAACGCTTTGACGGGGCCGCGTTCGGGCGTAGCATCCGGGGCAGGGGCGCGATCAACGGGGCGTGTCGATGATGAAGGCCATGCTTGCGGACCGCGCCGACGTCGCCCTGCTGGCGGTTGCGGTGCTGGGCCTGCTGTCCGGGCTGGGCCTGATGGCGGCGGGTCGGCCCGATGCGGCGGCGCTTGCCTTCGGCGCGGGGGTGATCCCCGTACTGGCGGCCCTGTTGGCCCAGATCCTGCACAGCCTGGCGCGCCGAGAGGTCGGATTGGACATCGTGGCCGCGCTGTCCATGTCCGCCGCGCTGATCTTCGGAGAGACGCTGGCGGCTGCGGTGGTCGCGCTGATGTATTCGGGCGGCACGTTCCTTGAGGGTTTTGCCGCAGGCCGCGCCCGGCGCGAGATGACCGACCTGCTGTCCCGCGTCCCCCGCACGGCCACCCTGCATCGGGGCGACAACCTGGTCGAGGTCGCGCTGGACCGGATCGGGCCCGGTGACCTGCTGCTGATCCGGCAGGGCGCGGTCGCCCCGGTGGACGGGACGGTGGCGGGTCCGGGCGCGCTGCTGGACCAGTCGGCGCTGACCGGCGAATCCATGCCCCTGCGCCGGACGCAGGGCCAGGAGGTGATGAGCGGGTCGACCAATCTGGGCGATGCGTTCGACCTGCGCGCCACCCGTCGCGCCGCCGACAGCACCTATGCCGGCATCGTCCGCCTGGTGGAGACCGCGCAGGCGTCCAAGGCGCCGATGGCGCGTCTGGCCGACCGGTACGCGATGCTGTTCCTGGCGGTCACGGTGACCCTGGCGACCGCCGCGTGGTGGGTCACGGGCGATCCGATCCGGGCGGTGGCGGTCCTGGTCGTGGCAACGCCCTGTCCACTGATCCTGGCCGTGCCGGTGGCCCTGGTCGCGGGGCTGTCGCGGGCGGCGCATTTCGGCGTGCTGATCAAGGGCGCAAAGCCGCTGGAGGCGCTGGCCGGCATCCGCACGCTGATCCTGGACAAGACCGGCACCCTGACCCAGGGTCGCCCCCGGATCGTGTCTGTGCAGCCGACGGGCAGCCTGTCCCCCGACCAGATGATCCGCCTTGCCGCGGCGCTGGACCAAGCCTCGGGCCATCCGATCGCGCAGGCCATCGTCGCGGCAGCAGTGGGGGCACCGTTGCCGGTGCCTGCGGCGGTGGTGGAAACCCCGGGCGAAGGCGTGGCGGGCATCGTGGACGGTCATGCGGTCGTCGTGGGCGGCACCGATTTCGTCTTGGCGCAGCTGGGCCTTGCGCCCACGGACGCGCCCCTGCGCGACGAAGGCGCGGTGGTCGTGTCCCTGGGCGTCGATGGCGTCCTGGCGGGGCACCTGGTCCTGGCGGACGCGTTGCGGCCGGGCATGCCCGCGTTGCTGGCCGGGCTGCGCCGCCGCGGGATCGGGCGCATCCTGCTGGCCACGGGCGACCGACGCGCGGTCGCGATGGCGGTCACGCGCGGGCTTGGACTGGACGATGTGCAGGCCGGGCTAAGCCCGGACGACAAGGTCCGGCTGGTGCTGTCCGCACGCGGATCGGGCCCGGTGATGATGGTGGGCGATGGGGTGAACGACGCGCCCGCGCTGGCCGCCGCCGATATCGGCGTGGCGATGGGCGCACGCGGGGCCGCCGCCTCGGCGGAGGCGGCGGATGTCGTCCTGCTGGTCGATCGGCTGGACCCGCTGCTGCCCGGCATCGAGATCGCGCAGCGCGCGCGCCGCATCGCGCTGCAAAGCGTCGTGGCGGGGATCGGGCTGTCGGGCCTGGGCATGGCCGCCGCTGCCCTGGGCCATCTGTCCCCGGTGCAGGGCGCGATCCTGCAGGAGGTGATCGACGTGGCCGTGATCCTGAACGCCCTGCGCGCCCTGCGGATCGTGCCGGGACAGGGCGACCCGTCGTCGGAGGCGGCCTGACGGGGTTGCGGACCACGGGTGTTGCCGTCCTGCCATGCCCGACGATCCGATGCCGCCCCGCCATCCGACCTGTACCTGCGTCCAGTAGTCACGGCGCGGCAAACCGGCGATGGTCCGGCATGACCATTCGCGACGCGACCCCTGCATTCTGGACCAAGGCCAGCCTGGCCACGCGCTTTGCCGTCGTGGGCGGGCTGGTCCTGGCGGTGTTCATGGCGCTGGCCGCGTGGCTTCTGACGGACCGGATCCGGCAGGTGGTGGTCCGCAACACGGCGACGGCGGCGGCGCTTTACATGGACAGTTTCCTGCACCCGCTGGTCGAGGATCACGTCGCCGGAACCGCCCCGTCCCCCGCCATGCGCCGCGCCCTGTCCGAGGTTCTGCCGGCGACCGAGATGGGCGGCCGCATCCTGTCCTACAAGGTCTGGACGCAGGGCGGGCTGATCATCGCGGCATCCGACCCCGACCTGATCGGCCGCACGTTCCCCCTGTCCGAGGAGCTGTCCCAGGCCTGGGCCGGACGCATCGCCGCCATCTTCGAGGATGACGCCGAGGAGGAGGACCGCGCCGAACACGCGCTCGGGATGCCGCTGCTGGAGATCTACAGCCCCATCCGCGCCGACTGGACCGGAGAGATCATCGCGGTCGCCGAACTCTATGTCGCCGATCCTGCGCTCAAGGCGGACCTGCAGGCCGCGCGTCTGACGGCGCTTGCGGGCGTGGGCGGGGGCGGGCTGTCCCTGGGGCTGGTGCTTTACGCCATCGTGCGCCAGGGCAGCCGGACCATCGACCGCCAGCGCCGCGACCTGGACCGCCGGCTGGCCGACATGCGCCGCCTGTCCGAGCGCAACGACCTGCTGCGCCTGCAGGTCCAAGAGGCCGCCGGGCGTGCCGCCGCCACGACCGAGGGCGGCCTGCGCCGGATCGGCGCCGACCTGCATGACGGGCCGGCCCAGGACCTGGCCTATGCCCGGCTGCGGCTGGACGCGCTTGCGCGCACCCCCACCCCGGCGCCGGACGAGATGGCCGCGATCCAGCAGGCGCTGGACCGCGCGATGGCCGAGATCCGCCAGATCTCCAAGGGCCTGGTCCTGCCGGAACTGGCGCATCTGCCCGCCGAGGCGATCGTCCGTCTGGCGGTCGAGGCGCATCAGGCGCGCGTTCCGGCCCCGGTCGCGGTGCAGCTTGAGACGGACGGCGCGCCGCCCCTGACGCCGGGCCTGCGCATCTGCCTTTATCGCTTTGTCCAGGAGGGGCTGAACAACGCCGCCCGCCATGCCGGCGGCGCGGATGTCGCGGTGCGCCTGCAGGGCGGGGCGGGGATGCTGCGCCTGACGGTCGCGGATGCGGGTGCGGGTCCTGCCGCGGACCACGCGCCGGGGCTGGGCCTGCAGGGATTGCGCGACAGGGTCGAATCGCTTGGCGGCCGCTTTGGACTGGAGCGGCGCTGCGGGCGCACGGAATTGTGGATGGAGGTCGAGACATGAGCGGGCATCGGGTTGTGGTGGCGGACGATCATCCGCTGTTCCGCGAAGGCGTCGCGCGCACGCTGCAGGAAAGCGGCCGCTTTGCCGTGGTGGCCACCGCCGCCTCGGGCGCCGAGGCGGTCGAGGCGGCGCGCAGCCATGCGCCGGACCTGGTGCTGCTGGACCTGTCGATGCCGCAGGGCGGGCTTTGGGCGCTGGAACGCATCGCCCTGCTGCAGCCCGCGCCGGTGATGGTCCTGCTGACCGTGTCCGAGGACGGCGACGCGGTCTTTGCCGCCCTGGAGGGGGGCGCGCGGGGCTATCTGCTGAAGGGCATCGGCGGGGCCGAACTGGTCGCCACGCTGGAACGGGTGATGCAGGGCGAAAGCCACGTCGCCCCGTCGCTGGCGGCGCGGATGCTGGCGCGGATGCGCAGCCCCGTGCCCTCGTCCCGCGATGGCCTGGACCTGCTGACCCCGCGAGAGGAGGAGGTCCTGCGGCTGGTGTCCGAAGGCCTGTCCAACAAGGAGATCGCGCGGCGCACCGACGTGCAGGAACGCACGGTCAAGCACCACATGACGCAGATCCTGCAGAAGCTGCACCTGCGCAACCGGACCGAGGCCGCGCTTCTGGCGCAAAAGGAATGGCGCAACGGCTAGCGTTGCGCCATTCGGTGGGGTGGCCGGGATCAGCGGCTGAACGCGGACAGACGCTGCATGTCCTCGGTCGTGGCGCGCCGTTCGACGACGGTGCGGCCCTGGGCGTCCTTCAGCTCGTATCGCCCGTTCTCCAGCTCCTCGCGCCAGCCGTCGGCATAGGAGACCTCGATCCCGCGGGCAGAGCGTTCGATCTCGGTCGGGCGCGACCCCGCGGCACCCCCGCCGACCGTGCCGCCACCCGCCGTGCCCGACGGACGGTCGTCGCGGCCACGGCCATGCCCGCCGTGATCGTCCGAATGCCCGTCATCGCGACCCCGCCCCCGGCCGCCGTGGTCGTCACCCCCACGATCATCGCCGCCGCGCCCGCCGTGGTCGTCACCCCCGCGACCACCGTGATCGTCACCACCGCGATCGTCGCCACCGCGACCACCGTGGTCGTCACCGCCGCGATCATCGCCACCGCGCCCGCCACTGTCGTCACCGCCCCGGTCGCCGTCCTTGGCGAAGGCCATCGCGGATGTCAGCCGCAGGCCCGCATCCGGGTCCAGCCGGACCGATACGGGGGCGGCAATCGCCGCGCCCGCCAGCAGCAGCACCGCCAGCCGCATCCGAAAGGGGCGGTTCGTCATGTGAATGGTGGGGATCATCGTATCTCTCCGCAACGGGGGCCGTCCTGCGGCCGTTGAACACCCCTGCATGAAACCATATCCGCGATCCCTGCGGATCGTACCAAGGTCCGGTACAGGGAAACGCAAAGGTCCGTCGGAATGCCCCGACCCTTGTCCCCCGCGGCCGCCGTCCGCCCGCGCGTAGCGGCACGGGCTGTCGGACGAACCGGAACGCAGACCTGCACTCGACCCGATGGTGCGTCGCTGAGTCTTTTTGAACTGACGCCCGAAAGGGTCATTCGCGCGCCGATCATTCCCGCCACCGGCAATCCGCACCGAAGCTGATGGCAACAGGGCAGGACAGGCCGCTGCATGATCAAACGGCGGCCCGTCGTCCATGGATCGAACGTGGAACGTCCGCCATCGCCGGTGCGGCACGCTGACCGCGGTGATCATCGCTGCGGCCGGGGGGAACAGCGTTACGCGCCGCCCTGGTTTCCGTCCGCGGCCGAGGGGACCGTCATGCGCCCTCCCTGCGCCAACCGTTCCGGGGGTGATAGCGCGCGTCGATGCGCCCGGCGTCCAGCGTCAGAAGATGCAGCCAGCCGTTGTCGAACAGCGCGGCGACCTGCGGATGGCGGGCCAGGACCGCATCGACGGCCGATGTCGGCGCGTCCAGCATCACCGTCAGCCGCAGGGGATCGTGCACGGGGCGGGTGCCGTCATGGACCGCCTGCCATGGCAGACCCGCGCGCAGCCGCCCGCCATTGCCCTCGACGACGCCGATGCCGCCGGTCACGTTGTGGATCAGCTTGTTGCCGCCGCCGAACAGCGGGGCCGCCACGGTCGAGCCGTAATATTGCAGGCTGATCCAGCTGGCCACGACGACCGGGGCCGTCAGGACCAGCTCCAGCACCTTGAAGTCGGGGTCCAGCGCCCGGTCATAGCTGTGCAGGAAGACGCGCCCGCCAAGGTCGAGCCCGCGCGTGCTGGCGCGCGGTGCGGCGATGAAGGCCGCGCAGCCGGCAAGCCCCCATTCGGGGCGCGTCTCGGCCCAATCGGTCGCGCGGGCGGCGATGGTCGCGGGCGTCGCGCCGGGCAGGCGCTCTGCCCGTTCGGCCCGGGTCAGGGCGCCTGCGGCGGCCAGCCAGTCCGTCGTGCGGGCCAGGTCGGGCGCGTGGCCGGCCGGGGCGTCGTCGGCAAAAAGCGTCACGCGGTCGGTCGTGGTGTCGTGCAGGGCGGCCACGAACAGCGTGTCGTCGGGCAACGCGATGCCGTGGGCGGGCAGGGCGGCACGGGTGTCGGGATCGTTCAGCAGACCCGCCAGCACACGGGCCGAGACCTCTCCGCTGCGCCCGCCGCAGGCGCCGCAGTGATAGGCGCTTTCATGGGGATTGTTCGTCACGGACGCACCATGCCCGACCAGCAGGACGACCCGCGCCTGCCCCCCCACCAACCCCATCGCGCGCAGCACGCCGGCCGCGATTGCCCCCTTTTCGGCGGGGTCCATCGGCGCGGACAGGTGCGGTGCCGCGGTGGCGGTGGGCATCTTGGCCCGGCCAAGCGCACCCTGCAGCAGCTTCATCCCGTATAGCGGGCCGGCCGCCTCGACGAAGGCAAAGGAGGACACGGCCGCCTGCCGGAACCGGCCCCAGGCCCGGGCGGTGCGGGCCACGATGCGGGCATGCGCCTCGGCGTCGTCGGTGGTGCGGTCGCGGGCCGACAGCGACGGGGCCAGCAGCACGGGCAGATGCGCCTCGGCCAGGTCGCTGCCCTGCGGCCGATAGGCCAGCGGCAGGCCGAAGAACCCGGCAAAGCCCAGGGTTTCGGCATCGGGGGCGACCCGTTCCAGCGCGCGCCGGAACACCTCGGACCGCACGTCGATGCAGAACACCGCCTGCAGGGCCGGACGTGCGGCGGCCGGGCGCGGTGCGGACAGTTGCGCGATCAGCCCGCGCTGATAGGCGCGTTCGGATGCCTCCTGCAGGATCGCGTCGACCACCTGGTCGGGCGACGGCTCCAGGGGCCGGGCATGGTCCCGGACGATGCCTGCCCAGCCCTCGGCCAGGTCGGGGGCATGGGCCAGCAGCGCCTCCTCCCAGATCAGGCGGATCGCCAGCAGGTCGGTCAGCGTGGTGTCGGTGCCGCCCGCCTGTTCGGCCTGCCAGGACAGCCAGCGCGCGTGCTGCGCCCAGCCCCCCAGATCGACCAGCAGCCGGTGAAACGCCGTCGGGGCGGCATCGGGCGTCAGGCCCAGGCTGGCCGCGGCGCGCAGGATGGCCCGGTCGGGCGTGTCGGGCGCGGCGGCGACATGCGCGCAGAACCCCCGCAATCCGGCGATTTCGGGGGTCAGGTCGTTGACCGCCCATTCCCGCCACGCCGCAAAGGCGCCCAGGCCGGGGGCAGGCGTCCACAGCGCCTGCCCCTGATCGAACCGGCCCGCGGCCCACAGCCCGATGCTGCGGGCGACGATCTGGGGCCAGTCGGTGCCGTGGCGGCGCGCGGCCAGATCGGCCAGCGTCGGCAGCGCCCTGGGCGCGGGGGCCGGCGCGTTCAGGCGCAGCTTCAGCGTGGCCAGATCCACCGGCTTCAGCGGCGAGGTGCAGGCGATCAGCGCCGCCGCCAGGTCGTCGTCGCTGATGCGACCGGCGGCGACCAGGGCGCGGATGTCTTCGCGCGGACGGATTGGCGACAGGCCCGCGACGCGGGTCAGCCGGGCGGCGGCCTGGGGCAGGTCGTCGTCGGTCTGGCCCAGGAACGGGCTGACGGCCACGGTCGCCGCCAGGGGAAAGGCCGGCGGGATCGCGGCCGCGGCGGCCGTCGCGGCGCCCAGCAGGCCGGCGGCGTGATCGGTCATCAGGTTGGAACGGTCAAGGAACATGAAAGCCTCCGCAGGGGACGATGTCGGGGATCAGTTGGGCCGGGCGATGCGGAATCCGCCGATCATCCGGTCGAAGAGGGCGTTGATGTACAGCCCGTTGGCCAGGTGGACGCGCAGGGCGGCCGTCGCCGGATGGTGCATCCACAGCGGGAACAGGGCCTGTGCGACCGCGATCAGCCCGAACGAGACCAGCACCAGCGCGATCAGTGCCCATTCCAGCGCGCCGGGAACCGGCGGCAGCGGCAGCGACGACCCCCACAGCCTGTCCGCCAGCAGGTGAAAGCCGAAATATCCCGTGGCCGTCGCAAGCGAGGCCACCGCCGTGCGCTGCGTCAGCGCGCGGGGTGCGGCATCGGCCAGGCCCTGGGCCACCAGATAGGCCGTGCCGAAGATCAGGATCGCGCCAAGGGCCAGCGCCTGCGCCGACTTGGTCCCGCCGATCGCCCAGAAGACCAGCGCGACGACCGCGTAGAGGACCAGCGCCATCCCGAAGGCGCGTGCCACCGCACCCGCGCCGGGCACCGCGACCGGGCCGGGCCGCCGGGCCGCCGCCACCGCCCGGACCGCCTGTCCCGACGCCAGGAAGGCATGGGCCTTGTACAGCGAATGGGCCACGACATGCAGCAGCGCCAGCGTCCACAGGCCCAGCCCGCATTGCAGCAGCAGGAACCCCATCTGGGCGACGGTGGACCAGGCCAGCGCCGTCTTGACCGCGCTTTGCGTCAGCATGACCATCGCGCCCAACAGCGCCGACAGGCCGCCCAGCAGGACCAGCGCCGCCATGGCGCCGGGGACCGCCTGCACCAGATCGGCGGTGCGGATCAGCAGCAGACCGCCCGCGTTGATGATCCCCGCGTGCAGCAGCGCCGAGACCGGGGTCGGCGCCTCCATCACCTCGGTCAGCCAGCCCTGCACGGGAAAGGCCGCCGTCTTGAGCAGCGCGACCAGGACCAGGGCGGCCACTGCGCCCTTCGCGGCCAGGGGCAGCGGGCCGGCCGTCGCGGCCGCATTGATCGATGCCAGATCGGTCGTGCCGAACGCCACCCAGGTCAGGACCACCGCCACGACCAGCACCGCGTCGCCCGCGCACCAGACCCAGGTGAACTTGGCCGCGGCGCGGCGTGCGGCCGGACGGTCCGGATAGAACAGCAGCAGGTCGCGCATCGCGATGCCGATGACGCCAAGGCACAGTGCGATCAGGATCAGATCGCCCGCCAGCGCCAGGACAAGCACGGCGGCCAGCGCGACCAGGATGCCGCCCTGCGCCCGTGCGGCGCGTGCCTCGCCCACCAGATAGCTGCGGCAATAGCGCAGGACGATCCAGCCCACGAAGGCGACCAGCACGGAAATTGTCGCCCCGACCGCGTCCAGCCCAAGGCGGATGCCCGGCGCCAGCGTCAGCGATTGCGGCCCGGTCAGCAGAAGCTGCACCGTGCCGATCAGCGCCAGCGCCAGGGCGGCAAGGCCCGCGGCCTCGGCCAGGCGCGGAACGGATCGGGCGCGGGTCGGCACCGCGGCGGCAACAAGCAGGAGGGGTCCGAAGAATGTCAGCGGCAGGATCATGGCGCGGGCTCCGATGGAAGGGTCCCTGTCGGATAGCCTCTGGCCATGCTTCTGAAAATTACATATTCTGTGGCAAAACGTTCTGTCAGGTCGAACGATGCTGAACCTTCATCACCTGCGCCTGTTCCGGGCCGTCGCGCTGGACGGCACGCTGACGGGCGCCGCGCGGCGGCTGAACCTGTCGCAATCGGCCCTGTCATCGCAGGTGCGCGTGCTGGAGGCGGCCCTGGGCCACGACCTGTTCGAACGGCGCGGCCGCGGCTTGGTCCTGACCGAGGCCGGCCGCATCGCGCTGGATCATGCCGAGGCGATCTTTCGGACCGCGGACGACCTTTCCGCCACCCTGCGCGAGACGGGGCGCGGGCGCCGCGCGCTGCGGATCGGGGCGCTTGCGACGCTGTCGCGGAATTTCCAGATGCAGTTCCTGCGCCCGCTGATCGGACGCCCGGATGTCGAGGTGGTGCTGCGGTCGGGGATGCAGGCCGAGCTGCTGCGCGGCTTGGAGGGCCTGTCGCTGGACGTGGTGCTGACGAACCACGCCCCGGCGCGCGATGCGGCCAGTCTGTGGCTGGTGCACCGGCTTGCCGACCAGCCCGTCGGCCTGATCGGACTGCCCCGCCTGGTGGGCAGCGGCCGGTCGCCGGACGAATTGCTGCGGTCGGAACCGCTGGTCCTGCCGGTGCCGGAAACCGCCCTGCGTGCCGATTTCGACGCGCTGATGGCCCGGTCGGGCATCGTGCCGCTGATCGCCGCCGAAGCGGACGACATGGCGATGCTGCGTCTTCTGGCGCGCGACGGTGCCGGTCTGGCCGTGATCCCGCCCATCGTCGTGCGGGACGAGTTGCAGGCCGGCACCCTGATCGAAGCCGCGCAGCTGGGAGGCATCAGCGAGACGTTCTATGCCGTGACGCTGCAGCGCCGCTTTCCCAACCCGCTGCTGGCAGAGGTCCTGACCGGACAGGACGCGCCGGGGTCCTGAGGCGTCCAGCGACCGGGCCGGGGACGATCGGATGCAGCCATTTGGGCGGGAGGGTGTTATGCCTTGATGCGTTGCACCGGCGGGGCAGGGCCATCAGCCCGCATGACCGCCCTGTTCACCGCATGCGCTGCCGGACCGTTCAGCAGATCGGGCCGGAACAGAGAGAGGGAACGCCATGGACGAGGACCACCGGATCTCCCGGGCCGCCGCGCCTGCCAAATGCGGCGATGTCGCCGAGGAGTTGGCCTATCGCCTGCGCCAGCAGAAGCTGACGGCCGCCTTCGGGGAATACGCGCTGCGCGCCCGCGACGTGACCGATATGCTGCAGGAGGCGTCGCGCGTCTGCGCGCTTGGCCTGAACAGCCAGTTCTGCAAGGTGATGGAATACCTGCCTGCCGAGGGCCGCTTTCTGGTCAAGTCCGGCGTCGGCTGGAGGGACGGGGTCGTGGGGCATGCCCGCGTCGGTGCCGACGCGGAAAGCCCGACGGGCTATGCCTTCCAGACCGGAGAGCCGGTCATCTCGAACCACCTGTCCAAGGAAACGCGGTTCCGCACGCCCAGCCTGCTGGCGGAACACGGCATCCGGCGCGCGATCAACGTGTTGATCCAGGGCGACGGCGACCGGTACGGCGTTCTGGAGGTGGACAGCCCGAACGAGGGGTGGTTCAGCCCGGCCGACCTGGCCTTCCTGCAGGGTTTCGCCAACCTGATCGGGGTGGCGCTGGAACGGCACCGGGTCGAGGAGGCGCTGCGCGCCAGCGAAGCCCGGCTGCAGGACGCCCTGACCCATCAGGAGATCCTGACCCGAGAGATCAGCCACCGCGTCAAGAACAGCCTTGCGATGGTCGCGGGCCTGCTTGGCATGCAGCGTCACGCGATCTCGGACCCGGGGCTGGCGCGGGTTCTGGACGACGCCCAGGGGCGCGTCATGACCATCGCGCAGGTGCACGACCAACTGTGGCGCGCGAACGAGGTCCACATGGTCGACCTTGCCCCGTTCATGGGCGCGCTGTGCACCCAGCTGCGCGAGGCGGCCGGGCCGGGGCTGTCCCTGGAATGCGACTTTGCGCCGGTCAAGCTGGTCACCGACCAGGCGATCCCGTTGGCCCTGCTGGCGAACGAGCTGGTGACGAACGCGTTCAAATATGCCTATTCCAAGGCTGGTGGGTCCGTTCAGGTCACCATCCTCGTCACCGATCCGGGCCAGCTGCGGCTGATGGTCTGCGACCGGGGCAGGGGCCTGCCGGCCGGTTTCGACGCGGCCGAGGCCAGCAGCCTGGGCATGACGCTGATCGCGGGAATGGCGCGCCAGCTGCGCGGCCGGTCCGAATGGCGGGACGCGCAGCCGGGCACGTGCTATGTCCTGGACTTCGCCGCGCAGCAGGATGCCTAAGGGGGCTGGCGGTCGAGTTGGTGCAGCCGGTCATCGGTCACCCTGCGGGTGATCGGTCGGTCAGGTCCTGGGTCGGGGCGGCAGCATCATTGTCGCTTTGGAAGACGGGCACCTAGGCAGATAGTTGACCAGCGCCAGCACCGTTAAAGCAGGAGACGCGACAGCACACGTGCGTGAACGGCAGTAGCCCCCTAGACGCAGACAACGCTGGCTTCGACAAGCAGGCCGATTTGGTGGCCGTGGACATGTCGTAATTGAATATCACGATTATGCTGAGGTCCAAGGCGTCTTGGCGACCAGATCGGAAGAGCACACGTCTGAACTCCAGTCACGTCCGCAT
>ENA-UOXB01001285-UOXB01001285.1-bioreactor-metagenome-genome-assembly--contig:-NODE-1285-length-12094-cov-25.996096_pt1 | contig 12094 bp, 13 predicted proteins | sample MGYA00238158_ERZ761615 | MGnify/ENA primary metagenome ERZ761615 (study PRJEB28904, sample SAMN06267902) | bioreactor metagenome | isolation source: Joint BioEnergy Institute, California, USA... | reverse complement strand
CGCTGGTGGTGCTGGTGGTGATCCTGTTCCTGCAGACCTGGCGCGCCTCGATCATCCCGCTGATCGCCGTGCCGGTGTCGGTGGTGGGCACGTTCGCCGCGCTGTATCTGCTGGGCTTCTCCATCAACACCCTGACCCTGTTCGGGCTGGTGCTGTCCATCGGCATCGTCGTGGACGATGCGATCGTTGTGGTGGAAAACGTGGAGCGCAACATCGAGGAAGGTCTCTCGCCGATGGCGGCGGCACACCAGGCCATGCGCGAGGTGTCCGGGCCGATCATCGCCATCGCCCTGGTGCTGTGCGCGGTGTTCGTGCCGATGGCCTTCCTGTCCGGCGTCACCGGCCAGTTCTACAAGCAGTTCGCGGTCACCATCGCCATTTCCACGGTGATCTCGGCGCTGAACTCGCTCACCCTGTCCCCGGCACTGGCCGCGCGCCTGCTGCGCCCGCACGATGCCGCCAAGGATGCGCCCACGCGCCTGATCGACCGCCTGTTCGGCTGGCTGTTCCGTCCGTTCAACCGCTTCTTCAAGCACAGTTCCGACCGTTATGAGAAGGGCGTGGCCAAGATCCTCGGCCGCCGCGGCGCGGTGTTCGGCGTGTATGCGCTGCTGCTGCTGGGTACCGGGGTGATGTTCAAGCTGGTGCCGCCCGGCTTCATTCCCACCCAGGACAAGCTCTACCTGATCGCCGGCGTGAAGCTGCCGGAAGGGGCCTCCATCGCCCGCACCGATGCCATGCTCAAGAAGGTGGCGGACATTGCCCGCCAGACCGACGGGGTGGCCCACACCATTTCGTTCCCCGGCCTGAACGCCCTGCAGTTCACCAACACGCCCAACACCGGCGTGGCCTTCATTCCGCTCAAGCCGTTCAACGAGCGCCATGGCCGTACCGCCGCGCAGATCAACGCCGAGATCAACCAGAAGATCGCCGGGCTGCAGGAGGGCTTCGCGTTCTCGATGATGCCGCCGCCGATCCTTGGCCTGGGCAACGGCAACGGCTACCAGATGTTCATCGAGGACCGCGGCAACCTGGGCTACGGTGCGCTGCAGAACGCCGTGCAGGCCATGCAGGGCGCGGTGGCCCAGACGCCGGGCATGGCGTTCCCGATCACCAGCTACCAGGCCAACGTGCCGCAGCTCGATGCCGAGGTGGACCGGGTCAAGGCCAAGGCCCAGGGCGTGCAGCTGACCGAACTGTTCGACACCCTGCAGACCTACCTGGGCTCGGCCTATGTCAACGACTTCAACGAGTTCGGCCGGACCTGGCAGGTGATCGCCCAGGCCGATGGCGCCTTCCGTGACAACGTGGAGGACATCGGCCGCCTGCGCACCCGCAACGACCGTGGCGACATGGTGCCGATCGGCTCCATGGTGACCGTGCGGCAGACCTTCGGACCGGACCCGGTGCTGCGGTTCAACGGCTACCCGGCCGCCGATCTGGCCGGTGAAGCCGACCCGCGGGTGATGTCTTCGGCCCAGGCGATGGCCAAACTGACCGCGATCGCCGGGCAGGTGCTGCCGGCCGGCATGACCACCGAGTGGACCGACCTGAGCTACCAGCAGGCCACGCAGGGCAATGCCGCGCTGATCGTGTTCCCGGTGGCGGTGATGCTGGCCTTCCTGGTGCTGGCCGCGCTGTATGAAAGCTGGTCGCTGCCGCTGGCGGTGATCCTGATCGTCCCGATGACCCTGCTGTCGGCCCTGTTCGGCGTGTGGCTGACCGGCGGTGACAACAACGTGTTCGTGCAGGTCGGCCTGGTGGTGCTGATGGGGCTGGCGTGCAAGAACGCGATCCTGATCGTGGAGTTCGCCCGCGAGCTGGAAATGGCCGGCAAGGGCATCGTGGAATCGGCCCTGGAAGCCTGCCGCCTGCGCCTGCGTCCGATCGTGATGACCTCCATCGCGTTCATCGCCGGCACCGTGCCGCTGGTGCTGTCCCACGGTGCCGGCGCGGAGGTGCGCTCTGTCACCGGCATCACGGTGTTTGCCGGCATGCTGGGCGTGACCCTGTTCGGCCTGTTCCTTACCCCGGTGTTCTACGTCGCGCTGCGCAAGCTGGTCACCCGCAACGGCGGTGGCCAACTGGTGCGCCATGGCGAACCGACCCTGCACCCCTGACCGATCTTTCCCCCCATCTGCAAGGAGATACCCATGACGACCTCTGAGAACCGCATTGCCCTGGTCACCGGCGCCACCCGCGGCATCGGTACCGAAACCGTGCGCCAGCTGGCCCGCCAGGGCGTGCACACGCTGCTGGCCGGCCGCAACCGCGACACCGCCGTGCAGGTGGCGCTGCGCCTGCAGGCCGAAGGCCTGCCGGTGGAGGCCATCGCGCTGGACGTGACCGACAGCGCCAGCATCGCCGCGGCGGTGGACCAGGTGCGCGAGCGCCACGGTCGGCTGGACATCCTGGTCAACAACGCCGGGGTGATGCTGGACGATGTGACCCGCGCACCGTCGGAGCAGTCGCTGGACGTGTGGCGGCGCACCTTCGACACCAACGTGTTCGCCGTGGTGGCGGTCACCCAGGCCTTCCTGCCGCTGCTGCGCCAGTCCGCCGCCGCGCGCATCGTCAACGTGTCCAGCGTGCTCGGCTCGATCACCCTGCACAGCGATCCGTCCTCGCCGATCTACAGCTTCAAGGTGCCGGCCTACAACGCGTCCAAGTCGGCGGTGAACGCCTGGACCGCGCAGCTGGCCTACGAGCTGCGCGATACCCCGCACAAGGTCAACACGGTCCACCCCGGGTACGTGAAGACCGACATGAACGGCGGCGAAGGCGAAGTGGAGGTCGAGGTGGGTGCCCGTACCAGCGTGCAGATGGCCCTGCTGGACAGCAGCGGTGCCAACGGCAGCTTCACCTACCTGGGCGAGGTGCTGCCGTGGTGATCCGGACCCTGGCCGCCGCGCTGTCCAGCGTGCTGCTGGCCGGCTGCGTGACGGTCGGCCCCGACTACGCCGCCCCCGCGGTGGCGCCGGCCACGCTGCACGCCGCAGCGGCCCCGGTGTACAGCACCGAGGCACCGGTGGCGACCTGGTGGGCACAGTTCGATGACCCGGTGCTGGAGCAGCTGGTGCACGGCGCGTTGGCCGACAACCGCGATCTGCGCGTGGCCGTGGCCCGTGTGCAGCAGGCCCGCGCGGTGTTCGTGGAGCGGCGGCTGGACCAGGCGCCGCATGTCACTTCCGCCGCCAGCTACGACCGGCGCCTGCAACCGGATGACAGCGCCGGCGGCGACCGCGCGCTCAGCGAACGCTACCAGCTCGGCTTCGATGCCGGCTGGGAGCTGGATCTGTTCGGCCGCCAGCGGCGCGCGGCCGAAGCTGCACGGGCCGACCTGGATGCCGAGTGGGCCAACCTGGCCGATGCGCAGGTGCTGGTGGCGGCCGAAGTGGCGCGCAACTACTTCGAGCTGCGCGGCGCGCAGAAGCGGGTGGCGGTGGCACAGCAGACGCTGGCGAATCTGCGCGATACCCAGAAGCTCACCGAGACCCGTTGGGAACTCGGCGCGGGCAGCGAGCTGGACGTGCAGAGCAGCCGTGCACGGTTGAAAGCGATCGAAGCGGATATCCCACTGCTGGAAGTGGCCCAGGCGCAGTCGCGGCACCGCCTGGCGGTGCTGCTGGGGCAGCGCCCGGAAGCCCTGGAAGGCCTGCTGGCACCGCGCGAGGTGCCAGCGTTCGCACGCGCGCTGCCGCTGGGCGACACCCGCGAACTGTTGCGCCAGCGTGCCGACGTGCGTGCGGCCGAGCGCCGGCTGGCGGCGGCCACCGCACGGGTGGGCGTCGCCACCGCGGATCTGTTCCCGCGGCTGTCGCTCAGTGGCTTCGTCGGTTTCCTCGGCGGCGATGCCAGCGGGCTGGTCAGTGGCAGCAACAAGGCATGGTCGCTGACCCCGAGCCTGAGCTGGGCCGCGTTTGATTTCGGTACGGTGAAAGCGCGCCTGCGTGCCAGCAAAGCCGAAGCCGATGGGGTGGCCGCGCAGTACGAACAGGCGGTGCTGCTGGCGCTGGAAGATACCGAAAACGCGCTCACCCGCTACGCCAAGCAGCAGGCACGGCTGGCGATCATCGCCGAGCAGGCCCAGGCGGCACGGCGCGCCGGACAGCTGGCGGAGATCCGCTACCGCGAGGGGTCGGAAGATTTCCTGACCCTGCTGGATGCACAGCGGACCCGGCTGCAGGCCGACGATGCATTGGCCGCAGCCGAGGCCGAGGTCAACGTGAGCGTGGTGGCCGTCTACAAGGCGTTGGGGGGATGGGGCCAGGCGGCCCAGCCCACGGTGGCCCTGGCGCACTGACGGAACGGGCAGGGCCGGCGCGTACGCCGGCCCTGCCTGCAACGGCCGGACTCAGTGCGGCCAGTCCAGTTCCACGCGCAGCGGGAAATGGTCCGACGGCAGGATGCCGTCCACGCGGGTGTCCAGCGTGGTGAACTGACGGGCGCGGAACCCGCGCACCAGCACCCAATCCAGCTGTGCGGTCGGCGTGCCGGTGAAATCATGGAAGGTGCGCTGCGGCCCTGCGGGCGCCTGCACCTGGGTACGGGTGTCCTGCAACAGCGTGGTGAATGCCTGGTAGGTCGGGCTGCCCGGCTCCGTGTTGAAATCACCGGTGAGCACGACCGGAATCGACGCCGGCAGCTGCTGCAGATGGTGCACGATCGCCTGTGCGCCCCGCACGCGCGCCGGCTCATCCTCCTGGCGATAGGGCAGGTGGGTGTTGAACAGATAGAACTGCCTTCCATCGTCCAGCCGGCGGAACAGGCCCCAGCTGACCATGCGCGGGTACGGGTGACCCCAACTGATGCTGCCGGCGACCTGCGGCGTGTCCGACAGCCAGAAATCGCCGTGCTGTTCGAGCGCGACGACCCGGCTGTCGTAGAACACGCCCATGTGCTCGTCGCCATCGCCACCGCGCCGGCCCTGCCCGAACCAGCGGTAGTGCGGCAGGTGGTCGGCCAGGTAGCGGGCCTGCGCCTGCACCAGTTCCTGCGTGCCCACCACGGCCGGATGCGCATCGGTGATGACCTTGACCATCGCATCGCGGCGGTCCTCCCACCGTTTGCCCGGCTCGGTGTCGGCCGGCGTGCGCACGTTGAAGGACATCACCGTCAGCGGCGCGGGCGCGGTGCCGTCCGCGGCGGCGGCCGGCGCGGCGGTGTTGGCCAGCAGCGGGGCCGACAGGGCGAGCAGAAGAACAGCGGCGGGTCGCCGCAGGCGGTGCAACATCGGAATCCCTCCATTCCATGAAATCGGTTTCAGGCGAGTGTGCCATGCCCGCCTGTCGCACGGGCATGCCGTACCGGGCGGTTCGCACGATCCACTGGCGGTGCCACAGGAGAGCGCACCGGCTCGGCGACGGCGAACGCACACGCAGCGGTGCTCATCTTCACCTGCTGCTGGCTGCGTGCTCACCGTTGCAAGACGCGACGCCACGTAGGGTGGATACATCGTTCAACGCCGTTTCCAGGAGTAGTCATGATCAAGTGGGCCATCATCTTCGCCGTCATCGGTCTGATTGCCGGTGTGCTGGGCTTCGGCGGCATCGCCGGTGGTGCGATGGGTATCGCCAAGTTCCTGTTCTGGGCCGGCATCATCATCGCCGTGGTGCTGTTCGTGCTGGGCATGACGGTCGCCAAGAAGATCACCTGACCCCATCGGTTGATCGCTGCATCGTCAAGGCCGCTCCGGAAACGGGGCGGCTTTTTCGTTGCCCTTGTTGTCGCATCGGACGTCTGGTGTAGTGCAACCGGGTTGGTTGAACAGGAGACGATGTGGCGCCTTTCGCCCGCACGATGACATGGCTGGAAACCCGCGTACCGCCGCCACTGGTGATGCTGTGCTGCGCGGGAGTGAGCTGGGCGCTGGCCGGATGGCTGCCCACATGGCGGCTGCAGAATGCCGGGTTGCTGTGGTGCGCGATTCCCGTCGCGGTCTGCGGTCTGGCCCTGAATCTGCTGCCGAAGCTGCAGTTCGCGCGCGCGGCCACCACCGTGAACCCTCTGGCGCCCCATCGCGCCACGCAGCTGGTGAGCAGTGGCCTCTATCGGTACAGCCGCAACCCGATGTATCTGGGCCAGGCGCTGCTGCTGTTGGCCTGGGCGCTGCTCCTGCAGCATCCGCTCGCCTTGGTGGGGCTGGTTGGGTTCGTCGCGTGGGTCACCCGGCTGCAGATCGTACCGGAGGAGCGTGTCCTGTCCGCGCGCTTTCCCGCCGCCTTCGCCCGCCTCTCCGCGCGCACCCGGCGCTGGCTTTGAGGCCGGCGTTCTGCAGGGCTAACGATCGTTTTACGCGGGCGGGCTGCGCGTTGGCTACAGTGCGCGATCTTCAGCAAGGACTGGCCATGAAGCACCGTACCCGCGCCGCCGTTTCCTGTTCTGCGTTGCTGTTCTGGAGCGGCCTGCTGTGCGCGGTTCTGCCTGCGGGGGCGGGCGCGCAGACGGTCGGCTCGACGGCGGCAGCACCGGTGGTGGACATGGCCACCGTGCAGGTCAGTGGTGAACAGCCTGGCCCCGGCCTGTGGAAGGTGACCGCTGCCAATGGCCATGTGCTGTGGGTACTGGGGACGGTCTCGCCGATGCCACAGCGGGTGGAGTGGCGCTCGGACGAGGTGCAGCGGGTGATCGACCAGGCGGACCACGTGTTGGGCGCACCCGGCTGGACCATCGATGCGGACATCGGCTTCTTCCGCGGGCTGACCCTGCTGCCGCTGGCGCGCCGAACCGCGCGCGATCCCCAGGGGCGTTCGCTGCAGGATGTGCTGCCGCCGGCCAGCTACGCGCGCTGGCTGCGGCTCAAGCAGGCCAACATGGGCCGCGACCGCAGTGTGGAAAAGGAGCGGCCGATGGCCGCCTCGGCACGCCTGTACGGCGCATTTCTCAAACGCAACGGGCTGCGTGATGGACGGCAGGTGCGCAAGGCGCTGGAAGACGCGTACGACCGCAATGACCTGAAGCCGGAAGATACGCGCCTGAAGCTGGAGGTCGGCAACGTGCGCGATACGCTCAGGCAGATGCAGAGCGCCGAGGTCGATGACCGTGCCTGTTTCGAGCGCACCTTGGACACGGTGGACTACATGGCTCCGGTACTGCGCGAACGCGCCACTGCGTGGGCCGTGGGCGACGTTGCGGCACTGCGGCGTCTGGCCGTGTCAGGCATGGCGCAGACCTGCCTGGACGCGGTCGTGGAATCGGACATGGCCAAGCGGCGCGGCTGGACCCAGCTGGAGGCGCGCAGCAAGGCGCGCTGGCTGCAGCTGGCGCAGGGGGCGTTGGCAACCCACTCGGTGACCTTCGCCACGTTGCCGGTCAGCCGCATGCTGGGCACCGGCAACTATCTGGATGCACTCGCGCAGCGTGGCTTCACGGTGGAAGCACCGCCGGAGTAGGGCGCGTACGAGGGTATCAGCGCGGCGGTGCGTGCACTTCCAGGGTCACGTGCACGATCTCCTCGTGCACCGCCAGCGCCTGGCGGAAGTGGTCGGCGTGGATGCCGGGCACGGTGACCACGTCGGCGATGCAGGCGAACTTGCCGCGGCCGACCTGCCACACATGCAGATCGCTGATCCGCGCCGGCACATCACCTTCTTCGATGGCCTGGCGGATTTCTTCCACCACCGGCGCGTCCATCTGCGCATCCAGCAGCACCCGGCCGGTTTCGCGGATCAGGCCTACCGCCCAGACCGAGACCAGCGCCGCACCCACCAGCCCCATGACGGGGTCCAGCCAGTCCGCGCCGAAGTACAGGCCGCCCAGCAGGGCGATGATGGCCAGCACGGACGTGGCGGCGTCCGCGAGCACATGCAGGTAGGCCGAGCGCTGGTTGAGGTCGTGGTGGTGGTGGCTGTGTCCATGACCATGACCATGGTCGTGAGCGTGAGCGTGCCCGTGATCATGATGGTGGTGATGGTGATGCTGGTCGCGCAGCCACCAGGCGCAGAGCAGGTTGACCGCCAGCCCGACCACGGCAATGGCGATGGCCTGTTCGTAGTGGATGGCGCTGGGCCGGAACAGCCGCTCGATGGACTGGAACACCATCAAGCCGGCAACCCCCAGCAACAGGATCGCACTGGTGTAGCCGCCCAGGATCTCGATTTTCCAGGTGCCGAAGGCAAAGCGCCGGTCGGAGGCATAACGCCGCGCGCACGCATAGGCGAACACGGCCAATCCCAATGCCAGCGCGTGCGAGCTCATGTGCCAGCCGTCGGCCAGCACGGCCATGGAGTTGAACCACCAGCCGCCGCTGATCTCCACCACCATCATGACCAGGGTCAGGATCATGGCGCGTTTCGTGTTGCGTTCGGCCAGCGGGTTGCCGTCGTCGAATGCATGGGTATGGCGGCGGGCGGCGGCGAGGGTGTCGAGTGTCATGGCGGCATCGTGCGCTGGAAATATACCCCCCTAGGGTATAGGATCGGATCCCATGGCGCACGTCACACGAGACAAGAAGAAACTTCTGGCACGGATCCGACGCATCGGCGGGCAGGTGGCCGCGTTGGAGCGCGCGGTGGACGCCGAAGCGGACTGTTCGGACGTGCTGGTGCAGGTGGCCGCCGCGAAAGGGGCGATGCACGCCCTGATGATGGAGGTCCTGGCCGGGCACCTGGCCGAGCACGTGGTGGCCGCCGACAGCGAAGCCGAGCGTGCGCAGGAAGCGCAGCTGCTGATGGAGCTGTTGAGGAAGTACGGGCGCTAGCGGCGCTCTGTAATGACCCGCCGCGTTGTGCCCAGGTCATGCGGTTGATGTAGCGGCATGGGCCGCGTCTGGGGTCATCATCCTCAGCGCCTGATGCGGGCGCTGTGGGGTGTAGAGAGCGATGGAGCTTCCCCGGACATGAAAAAGGCCGGGAGCCTTGTATTCCAAGGGATTCCCGGCCTTTCATGGTCTTTCTCGGACCTTCATATGGTGGAGGTGGGCGGAATTGAACCGCCGTCCGAAGGCACTCCATCCCCAGCACTACATGCTTAGCTCACCGTTGAATTTCGTCCCGGAACAGCACGGTGTGCGAAGCACATCCCGGGACAAGCCTGCTGTGTTCTAGTGCCGGACTGACAGGCAGCCGCCCAGCTCGATTCCATGATAATGACTCTACGCTGCGAGCATGGACACAAGCAGTTTCGAGGCTCCGCCTAAGTCGGCAGAAGGTCACGCACCGCAGTTTTTAGGCTGCGAGAGCGACCGGAGCGTAGTTGTCGTCGTTGGCAACTAGAGTTTTGCAGCTGGATTTACGAGGAAAGCTACCCCCTCGGCATGCGCCAGGCAACTTCACAACCCCCGTCGAAACCAATGCACCCCCGGTTTCTTCAGTGCTGCAAGGTCAAGGCCCGTTTCCGATGCTGCCGGGGCAGGGCCTGCCCAACGAGGTTGATCCTACGCCAGTCCAGCTGAATAGTCACGTGGTGACGGAGTACCGCCCGGCAGCGCCAACGACCTGTTAACGTCGCTGCGACCTTCATGCGACGTGCGCTGCGGCATCGTGCCGCCCCCGGCAGGAAAAGGATGAATGTGAACGGTGAACAAGGGCGCAACCTGCGCCAACTCGTCGGCCCGGTAGGCGGCGATTACCTGCAGCGTGCGCTGCCGCCCGGCGGTGTATGGGCGATGCTGGTGCTGCTGCTGGGCATTGCCAGTCTGGGCGCGCTGCCGGCGTTGGCGGCCACGGCGCTGGTGGGCAGTGCGGTGGTGGTGTACTGGCCGCAGCGCGGCGCGGTATGGCCGGGCCACTGGCGCGTGGTCGGGCTGGCGGTGCTGGCCATGGTGGCCTGGGCGCCGGAGCCGGATCTGCTGTCGCAGTGGTTCGAGCATGGCGTGGCCCTGCTGCTGCTCGCACTGGCGCTGGCTACCACGGCCAGCCATGTACTGCAGGCACGGCGCCTGGCCCGGCGCCTGCAGCAGGCGGCCGATGCCCTGGATGAGCCGCAGTTGCTGGCCTTGCTGCCGGAAGAAGCCGCGGCGCTCGCGGCGGCATGGCGCGCCGGCGATGACAGCCGCGGTGAGGAACTGGCGGTGGTGATGCACCTGGCGGTGATGCACGCGGCGCTGCGCCCGCAATGCCGCCCGCTGTAGCGCAGGCCCACGCGGCCGTGCGCGTGCGCGGGCAGGGCGGTTGACCCGCACCTGCCGCGGTGGACTCAGGCGTCGCGGTTACCGCGGCGCATCACACGCTGCTTTTCAATGGCCCAGTCACGGTCCTTGGCGGCATCGCGCTTGTCGTGGGTCTGCTTGCCCTTGGCCAGCGCCACTTCCAGCTTGATCTTGTTCTTGCTCCAGTACATCGCGGTCGGCACGATGGTGTAGCCATCGCGCTCCACCTTGCCCACCAGCTTGTCGATCTCGCTCCGGTGCAGCAGCAGCTTGCGCTCGCGGCGGTCGTTGGCCACCACGTGGGTGGAGGCCTGGATCAGCGGGGTGATCTGCGCGCCGATCAGGAAGATCTCGCCCTGCTTCACATAGGCGTAGGCGTCGATGATGTTGCCGCGCCCGGCGCGGATCGACTTCACCTCCCAGCCCTGCAGGGCCAGGCCTGCCTCGAAGCGCTCCTCGATGTGGTACTCGTGGCGGGCACGCTTGTTCAACGCGATGGTTTTGTTGGCCGTCGCGTTCTTTGCTTTATCCTTGCCGGTGTTCTTGCTCATTCCCGTATTGTCTCCGATTCGGGCCCGCCCGGTCGATCACTGTCAGTTGCCTGTATGCCCACTATTCGCCGAAGCGCCCTGGTTGAACACTCTGCCGCACGCATGTTCGACCTGGTCAACGATGTTGCCGCCTATCCGCACCGCTTCCGCTGGTGCTCCAATGCCGAGGTGCTGGAGCAGGGGGAAGACCGCGTGGTTGCGCGGCTGGACCTGGGCCTGGGTTCGTTCTCGACCTGGTTCATGACCGAAAACACGCTGCGCCGTCCGCATTCCATCGACATGCGCCTGCGCGATGGGCCATTCAAGTCACTGCACGGCCGCTGGGCGTTCCATTCGCTGGCCGAGGATGCCTGCAAGGTGAGCCTGGAACTGGAGTTCGAGCCGACCTCGCGGCTGCTCGGGCCGGCGCTGGCACTGGGATTCCAGGGCCTGGCCGACCGCATGGTCAATGATTTCGTGCGTGTGGCCGACGAGCAGGACTGAGCGATGATCCGCGTGCAGGTGGTGCTGGCCCTGCCCGACACCGTGCAGCAGCGTGCGCTGGAGCTGGAGGAGGGCGCCACCGTGGCCGATGCCATCCAGGCGGCCGGGCTGGCGGATGCGTCGCAGTACGTGGCGGTGGCGCTGCACGGCGTGCTGGCGGTGCAGACCCAGCCGCTGCACGATGGCGACCGGGTGGAGCTGCTGCGGCCGCTGCTGGCCGATCCCAAGGACAACCGCCGGCGCCGGGCGCGCGGCGGCTGACCCCGGGCGGCGATCAGCCGCCGCCCTTCTTCTTTTCCTTCGGCAGGTTGCGGCCGAACTGGCGCACCGTCTGCTTGGCCAGTTCACCGTCGTTGGCGGGGAAGTAGTCACCTTCCCAGCGGGCCACGGCGTCGTTCTCGAAATACACCACGAAGTTCTTCACCTCGGTGCGGCCCACGCGGTTCACGCGCTGGCTGGCGGTGTAGTCCCAGCGCTGCGCATGGAACGGATCGGCGATGGACGGCGTACCCAGCAGCGCACTGACCTGCTGGCGGCTCTGGCCAACCTGCAGCTTCGCCACGGAATCTTCGCGGATCAGGTTGCCCTGGTAGATGGGTTGCTTGTAAATGATGCCGCAGCCCGTGGTGGACAGGGCAACGGCGGCGACCAGCAGAAGAGTGCGCATCGGGAATGGCGTTTGGGGAAATCGATCCGATGATACACTCCCGGCGTGCCACCGCGACCCACCCGGAGGCAGCTGGCGCTAAATCGCCAATGAACGGAGACCTATGGAAACCCACGACCTGCGCAAAGTCGGCCTGAAGGTGACGCATCCGCGGATGCGGATCCTCGCCCTGCTCGAGCGCACCCCCCAGCACCACATGACCGCCGAAGACATCTACCGCCAGCTGCTGGAGCACGGTGATGAGATCGGCTTGGCCACGGTGTATCGGGTGCTGACCCAGTTCGAGGCGGCCGGCCTGGTGCTCAA
>ENA-UOXB01001283-UOXB01001283.1-bioreactor-metagenome-genome-assembly--contig:-NODE-1283-length-12104-cov-7.541954_pt1 | contig 12104 bp, 10 predicted proteins | sample MGYA00238158_ERZ761615 | MGnify/ENA primary metagenome ERZ761615 (study PRJEB28904, sample SAMN06267902) | bioreactor metagenome | isolation source: Joint BioEnergy Institute, California, USA... | reverse complement strand
TAGGTGACGACCGTTGGTCGTCACGCTCCTGCTCTGGGTTCCGCAGCGGCCTGAAAGGGTGACGACCAACGGTCGTCACCTACCGGAGCGGCGCCGTGTGAGGTCACCTCAGCCGAGTGACCACTTGCCCTTCTCCGCTGGCTTTTCCTTGTAGATGCCGCCGCTGAAATCCACGTGCAGTTCCATCCACGGGCCGGCGTCGCGGCACGCCAGCACTTCGATGTGCTTGGGATGATGCTTCAGCACGCCATCGGTCTGCCATCCGGCTTTTTTCACCGCGCTCAGCACCCGCCTGGTCTCGCCCTCGCGGCCTTCGCCATTGTGATGCCGCGGGCCGTGTGCGTGGTGCGGCTTGGCGTGCGCCACCGCCACCGGTTGGCCGCCCTTCTGCGCGATGCGCAGTACCTTGATTTCCGAGGGGCGGCGCTCGCCCTCCAGCTCGACCTCAAGGCCGGGTGAAAGGGCAAATGCCTCGGCGCCTTTAGGTCCCAGGTCGGCCAGATATGGCTGTCCTTCGGCCTGAAGCGTGAAGCGGTGCGCGAAGACGTGCTCGATGACGCCAGTCAACGCGATCTTTTCATGGTGCGGCATGTATTTCTCCTGAGAGCGCCCATGCGCGGGCGCAGTACTCAGATGGGCGTGCGCTCTCCCATCGGCAATGGGTGTGGCCATCGCGCTTCAGCCGGGGTTCGGCCCGGTAAAACCGCCAGCGCCTCAGCCGACGCCAGTCGGTCCTTCCAGTACCAGCCGCACCTTGCGCAGCAGCTGCTGGCGGGTAAAGGGTTTGTTGACCACTTCATATTCGGACCCGCCTGCGTCGGTGCGCTCCAGGCTGGCCTCGGCATACCCGGTGGTGAGCAGCACCTTGATCTTCGGCAGCCGTCGCTTGACCTCGCGCGCCAGCACCACGCCGTTCATGCCGCCGGGCATGATGAGATCGGTAAACAGCAGGTCGAAGGCGGCATCCTGTTCGAGCAGTTTCAAGGCCGCTGCCCCATCGCTGGCCACCACGGTCTGATAACCACCCGCTTCCAGCAGCATCTGCGCCAGCTCGGCAACGTCGTCGCGGTCTTCCACAATCAGGATGCGCTCGCTGCCGCCACGGTCCATCGCCCGGTTGGTAGGCGCCGGGTCCTTGGTCAGAGCGTCGCCGGTGGCCGGGAAGTAGAGGTTGACCGTCGTGCCCTTGTCCGGCTCCGAGGCGATGCGCACCGTGCCGCCGGACTGCTTCACGAACCCGTAGACCATCGACAACCCCAGTCCGGTGCCCTGGCCTTCTTCCTTGGTGGTGAAGAAGGGGTCCATCACCCGGCGCACGATGTCCGGCGGCATCCCGGCGCCGTTGTCCTGGACCGAGATGCAGACAAACCGGCCCGCGGGCAGCTGGTCGACCTTGGCGGCATCGTCCTTGGTAACGCTGACGTTGCGCGTGCACAGGGTCACCTGCTTGTCCGGTCGGGATTCCAGCGCGTCGCGTGCGTTGATCACCAGGTTGAGGATGGCGACCTCGGCCTGGGTCGGATCGATCCTGCAGTTCCACAGCGCCGGAGCCAGATCCATCTTCAGCTCAATCTCGCCGCCCACGCGCTGCGTGGCCAGTTCCACGGTCGAGGACACCAGCGTATTAAGGTTGACGGTGCGCCCTTCAAGCTTCTGGCGCCGCGAAAACGCAAGCAACTGCTGGGTCAAGGTAGCCGCCTTGGTGGCAGCCGACTGCGCCTGCGTGGCAGCACGCCGCACCATGCTGTTCGGGAGCAGTTCGTCATCGGGCGTGCCGGTGATCATCTCCAGATAGCCGGACATCACCTGCAGCAGGTTGTTGAAGTCGTGGGCAATGCCGCCGGTCAACTGCCCCAGCGCTTCCATCTTCTGCGCCTGGCGCAGCGAATCCTCGGCATCGCGCCGACGCGAGACGTCCAGCTGCGAGCCGAAGAAATACACCAGCCGGCCTTCATCATCGAATACCGGTGAGACGAACAGCGCATTCCAGAAGGTCGAGCCGTCCTTGCGGTAGTTCAGCACCTCGGTAGCCGCTTCACGATTTTCCGCAATGGCCTCGCGGATCTCGGCAATCGCGCTCTGGTCGGTTTCCGGCCCTTGCAGGAAACGGCAGTTCTTGCCGATCAGCTCATCGCGGTCGTAGCCGGTCATTTCCACGAAGGCGCGGTTGGCGAAGATGATCGGGTTATCGGGCTGGTGCGGGTCGGTAATGATCATCGGCATGCGCGTGGTTTCCACGGCGCTGAAGAAAATGTCCGAGCGCTTGTCGCCCTCTACATATTGCTGCTCGCTTCGCACTGCCGGCGAGGGAAAGCCTTTGAATTGATCGTTCGACACGCGGTTTCGTCCCTGGCTGCAGTCTTGAGGCGTGAGGAGGGCAGGGGCTGCAGGCAGCGCGCCCGCAGCCTGTTCAGCCACTGCGATGTTGCGAGATTACCTGATGGGCCGGGGAAGGCCTTTCACCTTCCCCAGCGCCTCATTCAGGCAATGCCCGCGCCGCCTGTGACACCGAAGACTTCGCCGGTGAGGTAGCTGCCTTCCTGGCCGGCCAGCAGCACGTACACCGGGGCGATTTCCACCGGCTGGCCCGGGCGCTTCATCGGCACCTGGCTGCCGAACTTGGTCACCGCGTCGGTCGGCTGGCCACCGGAGGACTGCAGTGCGGTCCAGAACGGGCCCGGTGCCACCACGTTGGCGCGGATTCCCTTTTCGATCAGCTGGGCCGACAGCGCCTTGGTGTAGGCCACGATGCCGGCCTTGGTGGTGGCGTAGTCCAGCAGAATGGCAGAGGGATCATATGCCTGCACCGATGCGGTGGTGATGACCGACGAGCCGGCCGGCATGTGCGGAACGGCTGCCTGGCAGATCCAGTGCATGGCATACAGGTTGGTCTTCATCGTCTTGTCGAAGTCCTCGGCGCTGACCTCGGCAATGCTGTCGCGGTACTGCTGGCGCGCGGCGTTGACCACCAGGATGTCCAGGCCACCGAAGGCCTCGACGGTGCGTTCGACCAGCGTCCTGCACCAGTCGGCATCGGTGATGTCACCCGGCAACGCCAGCGCCTTGCGGCCTTCGGCTTCGATGAGCGCGAAGACTTCTTCGGCATCGGAGGCTTCCGAAGGCAGATAGGACAGGGCGACGTCAGCACCTTCGCGCGCGAAGGCGATGGCGGCGGCACGGCCGATGCCGCTGTCGGCGCCGGTGATCAGGGCGCGGCGGCCGGCCAGGCGGCCGTTGCCCTGGTAGGAGGTCTCGCCGTGGTCAGGCACCGGATCCATCTGCGACGCCTTGCCGGGCACCGGCTGCGGCTGGGCCGGGAACGGCGGCTGCGGGTACTGGCTGCGCGGGTCCTGCATTTTCAGTCGGTCGTTCATGTGCATCCTCTCTTGGGTCGGGGGAAGAAGGCTGCTCAGGGGCAGTCCAGGGTGTCTGCAATGGTGGCCATCGCCATCACCTGGGCGAGGTGACTCAGGCCTTGCGGGGTATTGCCGAGATAATCACCGGTGGCCGGGTCGACCATTTCGCTCAGCACGCCCTGACAACGGCCCAGGGCAGCGTTGAGGGCATCCACGCGCTGGCGTGCGTCGTCGCGGTGGCCCAGCCGGGCGTAGGCCTCTGCCATCCAGTAGGAGCAGGCGATGAAGCAGCCTTCCTCCTGTGCCATGCCCGAGTAGCGGTAATGGAAGCCGTCGCGGCCAAGCTCGCGGTCAATGGCGTGCAGGGTCTGCAGCAGGCGCCCGCGGCCGTCGAAGCGGAAGCGCACGGCCAAGGCCAGCGCGGCATCGAGCTTGCCGCTGCCGGGATACATCTCGAAGGCCTGCAACGACTCGGACCAGCAGTGGGTATCGATCCAGGTGCTGATGCGGTCGCGCTCGCGCTGCCAGCGGTCGCGGCAGGTGGTGGGCAGCTGGCCCTGGTCGGCCAGCTCCACCGCGCGCGCCAGCGCTTGCCAGCAGCTGATCTTGGACATCGTGTAGTGCTGCAGCTCGGGCAGCTCCCAGATGCCCGAGTCCGCCGCGCGCCAGTGATCGGCGCACAGGTCGGCCAGTCGTGCCAGCAGTTCTGCGCTGGCACCGTCGAGCACGTTGCCGGAGGCAACAAAGCAGTAGGCCGTCTCGAAGATGTCGCCGTAGATGCCGTGCTGGTGCTGGTCACCGGCCAGGTTGCCGCGCACCACCGGTTGTGTGCTGCGATAGCCCGGCACGGCCAGCTCGGTGACCGGCGGCACACGCTCGCCATCCAGCGTGAACACCACCTGGGCACCGTGCCGGCGCAGCTGCTTCAACAGCCAGGTGAACGCCGCTTTGGATTCGGCCTCCAGCCCGGCAGCCAGGAACGCCTGGATCGTATAGCCGGCGTCGCGCACCCACGCGTAGCGGTAATCGTAGTTCTTCCTGCCGCCGATGCGCTCGGGAAGCGAGGTGGTGGCCGCTGCGGCAATCGCGCCCGAGGGCGAGTACAGCAGCAGCTTCAGCGCCAGCGTGCTGCGCACGAACGTGGCGCGGTCCCAGCCGTCGTAGGCGACGTTGCGCGCCCAGTCTTTCCATTCGCGGTCGGTGAGGTCGATGCGCCCGTCCACTTCTTCCACCGAAGGTGCCACCAGCGGCTCGTCTTCACCGACCACCAGCGCGATGGTCACGCGCTGCCCAGGCGCGACCGAGCATTCGCCGGTGGCGCCCTCATCGCTCCACTGCAGTGGCAGGGTGGGGTGATGCACTGCAAGCCCGAGCAGCCGTTCAACGTGGAATACCGTGTGCTGGCCCACCTTCGAGCAGTAGGGGCTGGCCGACTGGCCGCGGGTGCTGGGACGCATGCGTACGGCAAAGCGCACCGTGCCTTCCAGGCCGTCGATACGCCGGGCCAGCTCGCACCAGGGCAGGCGGCCTGCGTTGCCGCTGTTGAGCGACTCGGTCAACGAGGCCCGGCCAGAGGCTGTGGTGAAGGTGGTGACCAGCACATTGCTTTCGGTGAGGTAATGGCGCTGCGCGGTGAAGGGCTCCACCGGTGCAATGCTGAAGTAGCCGCCCTCGTCGGCATCCAGCAGGCGGTCGAACAGCGGCTTGCTGTCAACGTTCGGCGCGCACCACCAGTCGATCGAGCCATCGCAGCCGCTCAGCGCCACCGAGCGGCCTTCGCCAAGCGCCGAATACTGCTCGATGGGCAGCGCGCCGTCTGCACGCCGTCCACCTTCCTGCAACGCGGCCAGGTGCTCGTGGTCGTGGCGCTCGGCATTTTCCTGCGGCGGGCTCATCGGCTCACCCGGCGGCCAGCCGGCAGTGCCGTGCCGGCGAGGATCGGAACACACATGGGAACAGTCCAGACGGGGGGTGAGGTCGAAGCTAGAAGGAGGCGTGCGCAGACCGGGTGAGGCAGGTTTCACGGCGACGTGATCGTTGCGCTGCGTTGACATCGGCCTGCACGCCGCGTGGACAGAATGACGACCATGCTCGCGGCCCACCTGTTCGAGGTCGCCATGTCCCGTCCCGTCGTTTTTTTCCTCCACAGTCTTGGCGCCAGCCGGCGCGAGTGGGACCAGGTGCAGGGCGCGCTGGGTGACCGCGTCGAGTGCATTGCGCTGGACATACCGGGCTTTGGCGGCACCCCGGCGGGCACGGCGTTGTCCATCGACGTGCTGGTGGACTGGTTCGAGGCGGAAGTTGCCGGGCGTGCGCCTGCCTGCTGGTTCGTCGTCGGGCACAGCATGGGCGGCAAGATCGCGACGCTGACCGCGGCACGCAGCCGCGAGGGTGCTCAGGGGCTGGCCGGGCTGGCCGGCGTGGTGCTCGTTGCCGCATCACCGCCTTGCCCGGAACCGATGGACGAGGACCGGCGCACGGAGATGTTGTCCTGGTTCGGCCCGGAAGGTCCGAGCCGCCAGAATGCAGAGACATTCATCGACGCCAATACCCATCAGCCGCTAACTGGCCCCGTGCGCGAAATGGCGATCGCCGACGTGCTGCGTACCGAACCGGCGGCGTGGTGCGCATGGCTGCAGGAGGGCAGCCGGCAGCATCGGCAGGAGCAGGCCGGGAAGCTGATGGTGCCGGCATTGATTCTCGCCGGTGCCGAAGACGGCGATCTGGGTGAGGATGCCCAGCGTGCGCTCAATGCGCCGCACTACGTGCATGCCGACGTCCACACGGTGCCAGGCGCTGCGCACCTGATTCCACTGGAGCAGCCGCAGTGGCTGGCCCAGCGGATTGCCCAATGGGTTGAGCCGCTGCGGACGCGCGCGCTGCCACCGGCGTTCGTCGACCTGCTCAATGCCGAGCGCGTTGCGCCGCGGATGCGTGCGCGGCTGCTGGCGCGACACGCCACCCCGCCGATGCCCGCCGCGCTGGCCGCGCATCACGCCACGCTGGTTGCACTGGCAGCGTGCGTGGTGCCGGGTGCCGATGCACACGATCTGGCACTGCGCGTTGCCAATGCGCTGGCAGACGGTGAAGGCGACGGCTGGCGGTTTGCGGACCTGCCGGCCGACGGCGATGCGTGGACGCTCGCTCTACGCCAGCTGGAAGCCGAAGGCGTGGGTTTTGCTGCGATGGACGCCACACAGCAGCAGGCGATGCTCAGTGCAATCGTCGAGCAGCGCGCTGCACCTGAGCGCTGCAATGGGCTCGATGCGCAGCAATGGGCGCGTTGGTTCGAGGATGCACGCGCCCTGTTCGCGCGCACCTGGATGAGCCTGCCTTCAACCTGGGCCACGATCGGCTACGACGGGTTCGCGGTTGGCGGCCACGGTGCGCACAGCCCGGGTTATCAGCATACGGAGGCAGGCAGTGTCGACGCCTGGCAGCTGCCATGCTGATGCAGACCGAAGCCCCCAGCGGCGCACCGGAGCAGGTGGAGGCGGTGGTCATCGGCAGCGGGGCCGGCGGTGCGCCGTTGGCGGCGCGGCTCGCGCAGGCGGGCGTATCGGTGCTGGTGCTGGAGGCGGGCGACAGCTTCGCGCCCGACGATCATCTTGCCGACGAACTGGCCACCGACATCTACTGGATGGAGGAGCGCCTGAGCGGCGGTGAAACGCCCACGGCGTTTGGCGCCAACAACTCCGGTCAGGGCGTAGGGGGCTCCACGCTGCACTGGGGGGCCTTCTGCCCGCGTCCGGATGCGCGCGATCTTCGTCTGCGCTCACTCTCCGGGCAGGGCGCTGACTGGCCGATCGCCGAAGCGGAATTGCGTGCCTACCTGCAGCGCGTGGAAACCTTCATCGGCGTCTCCGGGCCGGCCCATTACCCCTGGGATGTGAGTCGCCGCTACGCGTATCCGCCGGTGCAGCGCAATGCGTCCGCGCAGGCGATGCAGCGCGGGTGCGATGCGCTGGGGCTGCGCGCCACCGACGCGCCGGCCGCACTGGTCAGCCAGGCAAGGCAGCAACCGCATTGGGGCCTGCGCCAGGCCTGCAATCATTGTGGCGCCTGCCATCAAGGCTGCAGCAACGGCGCCAAGAACAGCATGGATACCTCGTGGCTGCCCTGGGCGGTGGCGCACGGTGCGGTCATCCGCGCGCGCAGCCGGGTGGTCGACCTGGAGCGCGATGCGCGCGGTCGCATCACCGGCGTGGTCTACCAGCGCGACCAGCGGCTGCACCGGGTCGCCTGCGCTGCTGCGTTTCTGTGCGCAGGCGGGGTTGAAACCCCACGGCTGCTGCTCAATCTGGAGCTGGCCAACAGCAGCGGCCAGGTCGGGCGCAACTTCATGGCGCATGTGGCGACCCAGGTGTGGGGCCGGTTTGATGCAGACATGTGCATGAACCGCGGCTACCCGTCTTCGCTGATCAGCGAGGATTTCCTGCGCCCCGCCGATGCGGATTTCGTCGGGGGATACCTGGTCCAGAGCCTGGGCGTGCAGCCGGTGACGCTGGCCAATACCCTGGCGCGCGGCGCTGGCCTGTGGGGCCAGCCACTGGTGGACACGCTGGCCGACTACCGGCATCTGGCCGGCATCGGCATCAACGGCGAGTGCCTGCCGCAGGACGGTAACCGGCTCACGCTCAGTGACGAGCGCGATGCCTTTGGCATGCGCCGCGCGCGTGTGGATTTCAGTTATGGCCCCAACGAGAAGGCGCTGGATGCGCACGCCCAGCGACAGCTGACGCGTATCTGGGAAGCCGCTGGCGCCACGGGTATTTTTGCCGCCGCGCGCTCGGCCCACACGCTGGGCACGTGCCGCATGGGTACCTCCGCCGACAGCGCGGTGGTCGACGCCGACGGCCGCAGCTTCGACATCCCCAATCTTTTCATCTGCGACAACTCGGTCTTTCCCAGTGCGCTGGCGGCCAACCCGGCGCTCACCCAGATGGCACTGGGCCTGCGCACCGCCGAGCGCTTCCTGCAGACGCAGCCTGCGCATGGCCTCTCACCTACCCCCCGCAAGGACATCACATGGATCTCGGAATAGAAGGGCGCATTGCGCTGGTCAGCGGTGCTGACTCGGGCATGGGCAAGCAGACCGCGCGTGAACTGCTGCAGGCAGGCGCGCACGTAGCCATCACCGATGTGGCGGATGGCACACTCGATGAGGCACTGGCCGAGCTGTCGCCGCTGGGCAAGGTCATCGCCGTTGCCGGCGATGTCACCCGCGAAGAGGACGTCCAGCGCATCTGGGCCACCGTACGCGATGCGCTGGGCGAGCCGGACATCTACGTCAACGCCGCTGGGGTCACCGGCGCTACCGGCGACTTTCTCGATGTGGATGATGCCGGCTGGCTGCGCACGCTGGACATCAATCTGATGGGCGCGGTGCGCATGTGCCGCCAGGCCATCCCGGCAATGCGCGCGCGCGGCTGGGGCCGCATCGTGCTGTTCGCCTCGGAGGATGCGGTGCAGCCGTACACCGACGAACTGCCGTACTGTGCCTCCAAGGCGGGTGTGCTCAGCCTGGCCAAGGGCCTGTCCAAGCAGTACGGCAAGGACAACATCATGATCAACACAGTGTCGCCGGCCTTCATCCAGACGCCGATGACCGACGCGATGATGCACAAGCGGGCCAAGGAGAAGGGCATCTCCTTCGAAGAGGCCATCCGCACGTTCCTGGATGAGGAACGTCCCGGCATGGTGCTCAAGCGCCGCGGCTGCCCCGAGGAGGTCGCCGCTGCGGTGCTGCTGCTGTGCTCGGAGCGGGCAAGCTTCATCAATGGCGCCAACATCCGGGTGGATTCGGGCTCGGTGATGACCCTGGCGGGCTGAAAGCAGGCGGCGATGAACCGGCGCTGCGCAGGCGGCGGCGCCGACCTTCAATCGTCATCCTGTGCAGCAGTGCGCGCGCTATGCTCTGCGTACCATGAAGCTCGCCATCCTCTCCCGCAACACCAGGCTGTATTCCACCCGCCGGCTGGTGGAGGCCGCGCGCGCGCGCGGCCACACCGTGCGCGTGCTCGACCCGCTGCGCTGCTACATGCGCATCGCCACCGACGGGTTCTCGATGCACTACAAAGGCAAGCCGCTGGCCGGGGTCGATGCGGTGATCCCGCGCATCGGCGCCTCGATCACCCGCTACGGCACCGCCGTGCTGCGCCAGTTCGAGTTGATGGGCGCGCGCACGCCCAACCCGTCCGACGCCATCCTGCGAGCGCGCGACAAGCTGCGCGCACACCAGCTGCTGGCCGCCAAGGGCATCGACATGCCGGTGACGGTGTTCGGCGACAACCCCGATGACACCGTCGACCTGCTTTCCATGCTCGGCCCGCCGCCGCACGTGGTGAAGCTCAACGAGGGCACCCAGGGCAGGGGCGTGATCCTCACGGAGAAGGCCAGCGCCTCGCGCGGCATCGTCGAGGCACTGCGCGGGCTGTATGCCAACTTCCTCATGCAGGAGTTCATCGGCGAGGCGCAGGGCGCCGACCTGCGCTGCCTGGTGGTGGGCGACCAGGTGGTGGCCTCGATGCAGCGCCAGGCGGCCGAGGGCGATTTCCGCTCCAACCTGCATGCCGGCGGCAGCGCCCAGGCCAGCAAGGCCAGCCGGGCCGAGGCGCAGCTGGCCGTACGCTCGGCCAAGGCACTGGGCCTGAGCGTGGCCGGGGTCGACCTGATCCGCTCCGCGCGCGGCCCGCTGGTGCTGGAAGTGAACTCCACCCCCGGCCTTGAAGGGATCGAGGCCGCCTGCGGTGTCGATATCGCCACGCGCATCATCGCCCATGTGGAGAAAGTTGTAAGTCGCTGAATTGGATGAGGATTTGTGAGGAATTCAGGTGTTTTGCCGCTTTTAACAATGCTTTAATCGACAAGGCGGTAGAGTCTGTCCTACCGCAGCTCTGCCTCACCAGCAGGATCGGTCATCGGGATATGAAACTTGTGCCTGGGCGGCGACGCCCGGGCCTTTTTTTTGGTCTGGCCGCTCGCTGCAGCTGCATTCGGGGCAGGGCATGACGTTGCGCACGCTTGCCTGTCTGTGGTGGGCAGGCTTAGAGTCGCGGTTCACTCCAGGAAGGATTGATTCATGAAGCTGCACTACGCTGCATTGCTCGGCATGGCCATGGGAATGGCATTGGCTACCGCCGCCCCCGGCGTCGCTCACGCGCGCGAGGATGACAAGAAGCCCTACCAGCTCACCGATGATGAGCCGCTGCAGGCGCAGTTGCAGCGGGTGGAAAGCACGCTGGAAAGCGAGCGCTACAGCGAGATCAGCCCGGCCGCCAAGCTGGAGGTGCGCGGGCTGCTGCTGCGCATGCGTACCGCGCTGGGCGACAAGACCCAGATCAGCCAGATGGACCCCACCGCGCAGGTCGCGCTGTACAACGACCAGTCCAAGGTCAACCAGATTCTCTCCCAGGCCCACGCCGACAGCCGCGTGGTGTGCCGTCGCGAGCGCGTCATCGGCAGCAACATGCCGCAGAACCAGTGCATGACGGTGGCCGAGCGGCGCCGGGTGACGGAAAACGCGCAGCGCGAGCTGCTGAGCCGCGACCGCAACCAGAAGATCGGTGGTCCCTGAGGCGCGCTGGACACCGTGGCAAGGGACATTCGTCCCTTGCTCGTTTCAATGGCGTGGACCTAGAGTTCCCGCTTCATTCAAGGAGGAACTTCCATGCAGATTCGTTGCGTTGTCATCGGCCTGGCCGTAGGCCTGCTGCTGGCCACCGCACCCGCGCAGGCTGCCAGGCAGGGCGAGCCGGTACAGATGAACGGCCAGCACGCGGTTGAACCGCAGGTCCGTGCGGTCGAGCAGGCCTTGAGCAGTGACGATTACAGCGAGCTGAGCCTGGAGGATCGCAGCAAGGTGCGTGCCGCGCTCAACCGCATCCGCACCGTGATGGGCGACAAGCAGACCGTGGCCGAGATCAATCCGGGCGCCCGCGTTGACGTTTTCAACGACCAGCAGCTGGTCAACACCCTGCTGACCCAGGCCCACGCCGACAGCCGCATGGTCTGCCGCCGCGAGCGCGCCACGGGCAGCAACCGCCTGGTCAGCAACTGCATGACCGTGGCCCAGCGCCGCAAGGCGGCCGAGGATGCCAAGGACAGTCTGCAGCGCAGCGCACGCGAGGGCAGCCGCGCGTTCGACGAGCGCGGCATATGAAGAACCTGCGAAAGCCGGGCGGTTTCGCGCGGCGTTCGCGTCGGTCTGAGTGAAATGTTAATACTCCTGCCTGTATTGTTGGCCAATGCCGACTGCAGGCGCCGGACAGTCCACCAGACCCCGGGCAGCTCTCCTGCGCCCCCAACTGAATCATGAGGTTCCAGTGCGTATTCTCGTCATCGAAGACAACAGCGACATCGCAGCCAATCTGGGTGACTATCTGGAAGACCGCGGCCACACCGTGGATTTCGCCGCGGATGGTGTAACCGGCCTGCATCTGGCCGTGGTCCATGACTTCGACGCCATCGTGCTCGACCTGAACCTGCCGGGCATGGACGGCATCGAGGTCTGCCGCAAGCTGCGCAATGAAGCGCGCAAGCAGACCCCGGTGCTGATGCTCACCGCCCGCGACTCGCTGGACAACAAGCTGGCCGGGTTTGATTCCGGCGCTGACGACTATCTGATCAAGCCCTTTGCGCTGCAGGAAGTGGAAGTGCGGTTGAACGCGCTTTCGCGCCGCGGCAAGGGCGTACAGACCCGCGTGCTGGAAACCGGCGACCTGGAATACAACCTGGACACGCTGGAAG
>ENA-UOXB01001282-UOXB01001282.1-bioreactor-metagenome-genome-assembly--contig:-NODE-1282-length-12112-cov-28.891266_pt1 | contig 12112 bp, 9 predicted proteins | sample MGYA00238158_ERZ761615 | MGnify/ENA primary metagenome ERZ761615 (study PRJEB28904, sample SAMN06267902) | bioreactor metagenome | isolation source: Joint BioEnergy Institute, California, USA... | reverse complement strand
AAGGCACACCAGACAAACCTTTAGTGATTGGTAAGGGCGCTGTGGTGGGAATGGGGGCAGTAGTAACTAAAAGTGTGCCACCAAGTGTGACAGTAGTTGGCAATCCGGCACGTATTTTAGAGAAAAAATAAGTTTTTAAAGTTTTGAAAATTAGGAAGTATCATGTTAAACACTGCATTTGAACCATGGCCAAGCTTTACGCAAGAAGAAGCCGATGCTGTCTCCCAAGTCTTGTTATCCAACAAAGTGAATTATTGGACTGGACAGGAATGCCGTGAATTTGAAAAAGAATTTGCTCAATTTGCTGGCACACAATATGCAGTAGCATTGGCGAATGGTACCGTGGCTTTGGATGTAGCCTTGAAAGCCTTGGGGATCGGGGCGGGTGATGATGTGATTGTAACTTCACGTACTTTCCTTGCATCTGCTAGCTCTATTGTAACTGCTGGGGCAAATCCGATTTTTGCCGATGTGGAAATGGACTCGCAAAATATCTCACGTCGTACGATTGAAGCAGTTTTAACGCCTAATACCAAAGCGATTATTTGTGTGCATCTCGCTGGCTGGATGTGTGATATGGACCCAATCATGCAATTGGCTGAAGAAAAAGGCCTGTATGTGATTGAGGATTGTGCCCAAGCCCATGGTGCCATGTATAAAGGAAAATCTGCAGGTTCAATCGGTCATATTGGTGCCTGGTCATTCTGTCAGGATAAAATCATGACCACGGGTGGTGAAGGAGGAATGGTCACTACCAATGATGAAAACTTATGGAAAAAAATGTGGTCTTATAAAGATCATGGTAAAAACTTTGACAGTATATATAACAAACAGCATCCACCGGGATTCCGCTGGTTACATGACTCTTTTGGTACGAACTGGCGCATGATGGAAATGCAGGCTGTGATTGGACGGATTCAATTGAAAAAGATGTCCGAATGGACAGCACAGCGTAATGCAAATATGGAAAAAATTTATGCTGCATTTGCAGATAGCCCATATTTTACAGTTCATCGTCCATCAGATGATTATGTACATGCTGCCTATAAATGCTATGTACAAGTCAATACTGATGCTTTACCAGAAGGCTGGTCACGTGACCGAATCATGACTGAAATTAATGCCGAAGGTGTACCATGCTTTAGTGGGTCTTGTTCAGAAGTCTACCTGGAGCATGCTTTTGATGATACGCCATGGCGTCCGAAAGAACGTTTAAAGAATGCTCAAAAACTGGGTGAAACCAGTCTAATGTTCCTCGTGCATCCAACGTTAACAGAAAATAATATTCAAACAACTAAAGATGTTATTCAGCAGGTGATTAGTCGCATATAATTCTCTAGGATTCAATCATGTAAAGTGTATCTTTATAGGTACACTTTAAACATTTATCCAAGTTTTTACCTCAATTCTCTCTAATATTTAATATGAGGTAAAAATTTATAAATAATTATTGAGAAGACACAGCAAGTGAAATCTATCATTCTACCTTTAGTTGAATCTCCACGTGCGGCTAAACAGACATTTTTAGTTATTTTGGACTTCTGCATATTTCCCGTCCTGATCTGGCTTTGCTATGCCATTCGTCAATTCGATCTGGGTGCAGAAGTCGTTCCCAATATTCCTTTTGGTACAGTTTGGGTCAGTGCCATTGCTGTATTGGCTTTATTTGTTTGTGGTGTTTATCGGTTTATTGTTCGTACTTTTAATGAATTTTTTATTGTTAAATTAGGGCTAGCGACTGTTCTGGCAGTCATTGGTTTGTATTTGCTTGCGTATGCAACACATGCGTTCATTCCTACTTCTATTCCTTTGATGTTTGGCTTCATGATGTTTGCCTGGGTCTGGTTTAGTCGGGGAATAATTCGTTTCGTTGTTCGTTCTTACTTATATGCAGGCGTATCGAAAAAACGGATTGCGATTTATGGGGCAGGTTATGCAGGACAGCAGGTTGCAGCAACTTTAAATCGTTCTAATGAACATTTACCAGTCATGTTTATTGATGATAATCCTTCATTGAATGGTCAGAATATTGGGGGAATTCAAGTTTATGCACCAGAAACTGCATTAAAATCTTTTACTAAACTTCGTATTGATGAAATTCTGATTGCGCTTCCTTCAGTGGGACGTATCCGCAAAAGCGAGATCGTAAAATTTTTAGAACCTGCTCATTTAAAAATTACTGAAATTCCAGGGCTGACTAAACTGGTCAATGGTGAAATTCGAGTTTCTGATATTCAGGAAGTTGATATTATTGACCTATTAGGGCGTGATCCAGTTCCTCCTGTAGCGGAGTTACTAGAAAAAAATATTAAAGATAAAGTCGTGATGGTTACAGGGGCAGGAGGCTCCATTGGCTCAGAGCTATGTCGTCAAATTATTAAAAATCAACCGGTAAAACTTATTATCTATGAGCTGACAGAGTTTGCTTTATATAGTATCGATAAAGAATTACGTCTTAGTGCCAGCTGTGAAATTATTCCAATTCTAGGTTCGGTAGTGGATGAAAGTAAACTGGAACGGGTCATTGAGCAATATGGTGTTCAAACCGTCTATCATGCTGCTGCTTATAAACATGTTCCTTTAGTAGAATGTAATCCATTGGCCGGCTTAAAAAATAATGCGGTAGGGACGGCCTTTAGTGTCAATGCTGCAGTCAAAAAAGGGGTCGAGACCTTTGTACTGATTTCAACTGATAAAGCGGTACGTCCGACCAATGTCATGGGTGCGACCAAACGTATGGCAGAGCTTTATTGTCAGGCCATGGCTGAAGCACAGAATCAAACCCAGATTAGTATTGTACGTTTCGGGAATGTCTTAGGTTCATCGGGTTCAGTTGTGCCATTATTTAAACAGCAGATTGCCAAAGGTGGACCTATCACTGTTACTGATCCTGAAGTGACACGTTTCTTTATGACGATTCCTGAAGCTTCGCAGTTGGTGATTCAGGCAGGTGCTTTAGGCACAGGTGGCGATGTATTCCTGCTCGATATGGGTGAACCGGTAAGAATCCAGGATCTGGCTCGTCAAATGATTTCACTGAGTGGCTTAAAGGTGAAAGACAGTCAAAATCCCGATGGTGACATTGAAATCCAATACACAGGACTGCGTCCAGGTGAAAAACTGTATGAAGAGCTGTTAATTGACCAGGAAAATACAGAGATTACTTCACATAAGCGAATTTTAAGATCAGTAGAAAAGCATTATCCTTTAGCTGAAATTCTGGAAGTATTTAATCGTATGCATGTGCTGACAGCGACTCAAAGTGATGTAGATTGGGCGTTAATGCAGCTTGAACATTATGTCGATGGTTATCAGCGTGGTCAGGAAATTAAAGTAAATTAAATTTGGAAATAATTAGGTTGAATAACATGATTAAAAAGGCAATTCTCCCTGTTGCAGGACTTGGCACACGTTTTTTACCAGCCAGCAAATCCATTCCCAAAGAAATGGTGACGGTAGTTGACCGTCCGGCCATTGAATATGTGGTAAAAGAGGCGATTGCAGCTGGAATTGAGCAAATTATTCTGGTGACGCATTCTTCCAAAGCATCGATTGAAAATTACTTTGACCGTAACTTTGAACTTGAAACTACACTTGAGCAAAAAAATAAAACCGATTTGCTTAAAGAAGTTACTGAAATTTTACCCCCTCATGTTAGTGTGATTAGCGTACGTCAGCCACAACCTTTAGGCCTTGGTCATGCGGTACTTTGTGCTAAAGCTGTCATTGGTGATGATGACTTTGCTGTCCTGTTACCGGATGTTCTGGTTAAGGATCAAGATACTCAAAATGACCTGTCTCGTATGATTCAACGTTATGAACAGTCTCGTGCATCACAAATCATGGTTGAAGCAGTTCCTGATCATCTGGTTGATCAATATGGGATTGTGGATGTGCCTGCTTCGCCTGCGGAAGGTGAAAGTACGGTGATGCAAGGTATTGTGGAAAAGCCGGCGATTGGTACTGCACCGTCGAATTTATCTGTGGTAGGTCGTTATATCCTTCCGGCAAAGATTATGCAACTACTGGAGCAGACACCGAAAGGGGCAGGTAATGAAATCCAGCTAACTGATGCGATTGCACTATTGCAGCAAACAGAAGTTGTCGAAGCTTATCGGATGAAAGGTCAAACCTTTGATTGTGGTAGCAAGCTCGGCTATCTTAAGGCTGTATTGCATTATGGCGTAGATCATCCCAAACTCGGTGCTGAATTTAAAGCATTGATTCAGGAACTCGCCTTATAATAAAAAAGGGATACTATGAAAGTCGCAGTATTAGGAAAAACCTTATTCTCAGGGGTCATTTCGGCCCTGTTAGCTGAATGTGGTCATCAGGTCGTATGGTGTAATAGCTTCAATACAGGTGAGCCTGCTCGAACTTACTTTCAGGATGAATCCTTACAACTATTATTACAAAAACAGGAAGAATCCGGTTTTTTAAACTGTTGTGATTTTCAGCATCTGAATTTTAATCAGGATGTTTTTTTCTTCAGTTTTAATGCGACAGAAGAGCAGCTGGCATTTCAGATGTTAAATACCATTCATCATGCCTGCTTTGCGCACCCTAAACTGATGATTAATGCATCCACCTTTGGTTTGCATGGTACAGCGCGATTCCAGCAACTTTTACCGAATGATGACTGGGTCTATCTTCCAGATATTATTCAGGAAGGAAATGCTATTCGCAGTTTCGTTCAAGCGACTCAACTGATTGTGGGTTGCGATCAGCCAGATGTACAGCTCAAAGTTAGAGAGTTGTTACGTCCCTTGTTCCCTCGTGCCCAGCAATATCTGTTTATGCCTATTCTGGATGCAGAATTTACCAAGCTGAGTATTTCCGGCATGTTGGCTACCCGGATCAGTTATATGAATGATCTGGCGAGCGTTGCTGAAAAACTGGGAATTGATATTGAGCAAGTCCGTCAGGGTATGGCGGCAGATAATCGTATTGGTTCAGCTTATTTATTTCCAGGTGTGGGCTTTGGTGGAGAAAACTTTTCTCATGATATCCGGACGCTGACTCACGCCGTGGCGGATTCAGGGGTAAAAAACCAGTTACTGGAACAGGTTTGGGATATCAATGAGCAACAGAAAGAATTGTTATTCCGAAAGCTATGGAATTATTTCCGTGGAGACCTGCAAGGGAAAACAGTCGCCATCTGGGGAGCTGCATTTAAAGAAAATACCCCAAGTATCCAGCAATCTCCGGTACATGCCATGTTGGCAGCATTGTGGGCACAAGGTGCGACAGTGAAATTGCATGATCCACAGGCTTTGACCAATATTGAACAGATTTATGGTCAACGTACCGATTTAATTTTATGTGAAGACCAGTATCAGGCGGTAGAAGATGCAGATGCATTGTGTTTAATCACGGCCTGGAAACAGTATGGTAGCCCGGATTATGCTTATCTCAGCAAGTTGATGCAGCATCCTTTGATTCTGGATGGACGTAATCTCTATGACCCTGCTTATATCAAGTCACGCGGTTTTAACTATATTGGGGTGGGACGTTGATGTTAGACCAGCTTAAATCAGACCAGAATAGCAATAATGCTTATAAAAAGCTGAATTCTGTAAAAGAACAATTGAAATCGATCCATTTACGCCAACTCTTTGCAGCAGATCCTGAACGGTTTAACCAATACTCGGTGCAATTTGAGCAGGTAGTTTTTGACTATAGCAAACATAGAGTCAATCATGATGCTGTGCAGCATCTGATTGAATGGGCAGAGACACAAAATCTAAGATCCTGGATCGGGTCTTTATTTTCCACTCAGACGATTAACTATACTGAACAACGTGCAGCTATGCACTGGGCCTTACGTTTGCCGAAAGAGGACCAGCAGCATGAAGATCTGGCAGCTGAAGTTCATGCTCAGCTAGACCGTATGTATGCTTTGGTCGAGCAGATTCATGCCGGACAACGCCGTGGCGCTACCGGTGAAGTCATTCAGGATGTAGTGAATATCGGGGTAGGGGGATCTGACTTAGGACCGTTAATGGTTAGTCATGCGCTCTCGGATTTCAAATATCAATCTGCCAAGCCACTGAATGTACATTTTGTTTCGACGATGGATGGTAGCCAGCTATCTGAATTGCTGCATCAGTTACGTCCGGAAACCACGCTTTTCATTATTTCTTCCAAGTCATTTGGAACGATTGATACCTTATCCAATGCTCAAACAGTGCGTTTATGGCTGGAAAAATCTTTAGGCCAGCATCCTTCTATTGTGAAGCATCATTTTATTGGGGTATCCACTAAACCTGAAAAAATGACAGCCTGGGGAATTGCACCCGAAAATCAGCTGTTGTTATGGGATTGGGTCGGTGGGCGTTATTCTCTCTGGTCGTGTATTGGTTTGCCGATTGCACTCAGTATTGGAGTGGACGGTTTTAAACAACTGCTTGCTGGTGCTTATGCCGTAGATCAGCATTTCCAGTACAAGCCTCTGGAACAGAATATTCCAGTATTAATGGGCTTACTGGGTGCCTGGAATACGAATTTTCTGGATATTCAGACCCATGCCATCTTGCCTTATGATGGACGTCTGAAATATTTCGCGTCTTATTTGCAGCAACTGGAAATGGAGTCCAATGGCAAGTCCATCCAGCGCAATGGTGAAAAAGTACAGCTCGACACTTGTCCGATTATTTGGGGCGAAGTTGGACCAAATGCTCAACATGCCTTTTATCAGCTGTTACATCAAGGCACTCAAGCAGTCAGCTGTGATTTTATTGCTCCTGTTAAACGTTATAACAGTCAACAATATACCTATGTCGATAATGCTGATGCTCTGATTGAACAGCATCATCTGGCTTTATCTAACTGTTTGGCACAATCACGTTTACTGGCATTTGGTAATGATGCCTTGGATCAAACTGAATTGCAGGGTTTACCAGCTTATAAACAATATGAGGGTAACCAGCCAAGCAGCACTATTTTATTACAGGAATTAAATCCTTATAGTCTGGGAATGCTGATTGCGTTATATGAGCATAAAGTTTTTGTGCAGTCGGTACTGTGGAATATTAATCCATTTGACCAATGGGGCGTAGAAAAAGGCAAAGAAATTGCCAACCAGCTGTTGCCTATACTGAATGGCGAACAAACCGATATTAGTGGTCTGGATGGTTCAACCCAAGGTTTAATTAAAATCCTGACAGCTTGATTAAAATTATAATAGGAAAGACATGGCTAAAATTTTAGTGACGGGTGGAGCAGGGTATATTGGTTCACATACCTGCTTGGAACTATTAAATACGGGGCATGACGTCGTAGTATTGGATAATTTATCCAATAGCTCGGTTGAGTCTTTAAATCGTGTCCAGCAGTTGGCTCAAAAAAGCCTGAAATTTGTCGAAGGTGATATTCGAGACAGTCAGATCCTAGACCGAATATTCCAGGAAAATACCATTGATGCGGTGATTCATTTTGCTGGCTTAAAAGCAGTTGGTGAGAGCCAGCAAATCCCTCTTAAATATTTTGAAAATAATATTTCCGGTTCAATTAGCCTGGTACAGGCCATGGAGCGTGCTGGAGTCTTCTGTCTGGTCTTCAGTTCTTCAGCCACTGTCTATGGGGAGCTCAACCCTTCACCTTATCAGGAAGATATGCCTCTAGGCATGCCAACCAATAACTATGGCTACACCAAAATGGTGGTTGAACAGTTATTGGAGAAGACCGCTCAAGCCAATTCACAGTGGTCGATTGCCTTATTGCGCTATTTTAATCCGGTAGGTGCACATAAAAGTGGCCAGATCGGAGAAGATCCACAAGGTATCCCGAATAACCTGATGCCATTTGTTACACAGGTGGCGGTAGGGCGACGTGAAAAGTTGTCGATTTTTGGTCATGATTATCCGACTGAAGATGGGACATGTGAGCGGGATTTCATTCATGTTGTCGATCTGGCCAAAGCGCATGTGTTGGCAATTCAAAACCGTTTGCAACAAACGGGTTGTCGTGCCTGGAATATCGGTACAGGAAAGCCTATTTCAGTACTGGCAATCAAGAATACCTTTGAGCAAGTAAATGGAATAAATATTGCATTTGAATATGCACCAAGGCGAGCTGGTGATCTGGCCAGCTTCTATGCAGATAGCCGCCGTGCGACAGAGGAACTTGGATGGACGGCAGCTTATACTCTCGAGGATATGCTAGCTGATAGTTGGAACTGGCAAAAGCAGAATCCCCATGGATATGGATAATAAAATATGAATTTTATTTATGGGATTATGTGTCATCAATTAACTAATCCACTTGTTTATCTTGTAAATGAGCTGATTAAAAGTCCTAATAGTAAAATTTTAATTCATGTAGATAGAAAATCAGATCTTGATCATATAAAAAAATCGTTACCAAGCAGCTCACAAATAGAATTTTTGAAAGAAAGAGTGGATGTACATTGGGGTGGCTATACTCAAATTGAGGCCACTCTAAAACTTTTAAATTATGCCAGTCAATTTGAATATAAGTATTTTTCTTTATTGTCCGGTGATGATATTCCCTTAATGTCTATTGAAAGTATAGAAAAATATCTTTTAAGCAGTGATCAGGAATATATCGGTTATGAACTTCAAGCAGATCCGAGAAGCCGGATTAAATATTTATATCCAGATTTCTTTTTTATTAAAGAAAAATCAATTTTAGAAAAAATTAAATGCAAACTAATTATTCTTTTACATAGACTTGGTTTCTATACTCAAAATATAGAAGGGTTGCCAAAACTATATAAAGGATCTTTATGGTTTATATTAAGCTATCAGGCGGTTCAATATATTTTGGATTTTATAAAAAATAATAAAGACTATGATTTGGCCTTTAGAAAATCACTGTGTGCCGATGAAGTATATTTCCACACCATTATTCAGAATTCATATTTACAGGAAAGAATTTACCATCCAGAAGATGAGGAACAAGTATCTGAAGGGGGATTAAGATATATCGACTGGATGTCAGGACCAGATTATCCCAAAATTCTAGATGAGTCTGATTTTGATAAGATGAAGCAATCAGGCATGTTATTTGCCAGAAAAGTGAAGGCAAATATCGATATAAATCTGCTCAAACAATATTTTCAATATTCATAATAAAAAGCCCCCTTCAAAATGGACAGTTCGTCTAATCTGAAGGGGGACTTTTCTAAAGTTTTTTCTACTAATAGGTAGAATTATCCCTGAATTAACTGGGTGAGCTCATCTACATAAGACTGCATTGGACGAGGGTTCTGGTCACGACGGCTTTCAATATTTAAGCGTAGCAAAGGTTCAGTATTGGAAGCACGAACGTTAAAGCGCCACGCCCCAAAGTTCAGGCTAACGCCATCTGTCTGATCGATTTCTGGTTGCTGGTCGGCATAATGATCAAAGATTTTTTGGATCGTCGCCTGAGTATCTGCGACTTTAAAGTTGATTTCACCCGAACAAGGAAATTTGGCAATCATCTCTTCAACTAGGGAAGATAGTGATTTTCCAGTTTCAGATAAAACCGCGATGGCAAGCAACCATGGAATCATGCCACTATCACAATAAGCAAAGTCACGGAAATAGTGATGAGCACTCATTTCACCACCATAGGCTGCGTTGTGCTCACGCATGACATCCTTGATAAAAGCATGTCCTGATTTCGATTGAATAGCTGTTCCTTGATATTGTTCGACAACATCAAAAGTATTCCAGACCAGACGTGGATCATGCACGATTTTTTCGCCAGCTTGTTTTAGCAAGAAAGCCTGTGCCAGTAAACCGACAATATAATAGCCTTCAATAAATTGACCTTTTTCATCAAACAGGAAACAACGGTCAAAATCCCCATCCCAAGCAATGCCCATGTCAGCTGAATGTTGAATCACAGCATCACGTGTACTGGCACGATTTTCAATCAGAATCGGGTTAGGAATACCATTCGGGAAATTACCATCCGCCTCATGATGAATCTTAATAAATTCGACTGGAATATTGAGTTCTTTAAATTTAATCTCAATTGCATCAATCACGTGACCCGCTGCACCATTACCTGCATTCACCACCAGCTTCATTGGTCGGATTTTTGCTGGATCAATATAACTCATCAGGTGATCGACAAATTCAGGCAGGATATTATATTTTTTTGTCGTACCCTTACTTGTAACTTCAGCGAATTCATTATTTTCAGCCAGTGCCTGAATGTCTTTAAGGCCGGTATCTGCGCTAATCGGACGGGCATTTTCACGGACCAGTTTCATTCCGTTATAATCCATCGGGTTATGACTGGCAGTAATTTCAATGCCACCCTGAACATCCAGATGAAATGCACCAAAGTAAACTTCTTCAGTGCCGGTCATGCCCAAATCGAGGACATCGACACCTGCATCATTTAAACCACGAATGGTCGCCTGTTTTAAGTCTTCACTGCTAAGGCGTACATCACAGCCAACTACAACGGTTTTTGGTTGATAAATCTGTCCATAGGCACGACCAATGCGGTAGGCGATATCTTCATTTAATTCGGTACCTAACTTGCCGCGAATATCATAAGCTTTGAAACAAGAAAGTTTTTTCATAATTTATTATTTAAGAGTACAATTGAAAAATATATTCTAACCCAAATAAAGATTTTTACCATTCAGCTGGTTACATAATATTAAAATAATGTTTCATTTGAAAAATAAAGTATTGTATTAGAAAAATTATAAGGACGAAAAATATGTCTAATAATAAATTATATTCAATTAATATATTGAGATTTATTGCTGCAAGTTTTGTCTTGCTCAGTCATATAGAAAATAAAGTTCATCAGTATAATATCCTGTCTTTAGAGTGGTATCGATTTAGAGGGCCTGGTGTTGATATTTTCTTCGTAATGTCCGGGTTTATTATCTGTTTAACGACAGCTAAAAAAAATATAACCCCTATAAAATTTTTAAAAGGGCGTATGCAAAGAATATTGCCTCTATATTGGTTCTTTACCACTGTGGCTCTTTGTATCTTTTTATATAACCCCGACCTTATTAATATGAGTGGTGGATATACCAATATTGTAGCTTCTTATTTATTAATTCCAGGTGAACATAAGTTCCTTGTTCAAAATGGCTGGACCCTAAGTTATGATGTTTATTTCTATATCATTTTTGCTTTATCTCTCTATTTCTTTAGAAATAAAATAAATTATATTGCATTAATAGCGGTATTAACCTTTTTGCCTGCTGTAGGAATATTGGTATTAAATTTAGATAAAGTATTCTTTTTTAATGTGATTCTTTTGGAGTATGCCTTGGGTATTTGTGCATATCTCATTTATATAGAATGCAATTTAAACTTTATGCTGAATATTATTCTGATTCTATTGGGAACTGCATTTATTTTCTTTCAGAATATATTTAATGTGTTTGAAACTGGATTTGGTCGTGCTTTGGACAGAGGAGTGCCAGCCTTTTTATGTGTGGTTGGTGTGATTGGTTTGGAAAGCTTTTTTAAAAACCATTATCATAAATTTGTAAATATTTTAGATAGATTAGGGAACACGTCTTATTCTATTTATCTGAGTCACCCATTCATACTGGTTATAGGAACAAAGTTATATATAAGCTATTACTTTTTTCAGAATCTTAATTTTGCTTTATTTTTATATGTGATCTGTATTTTCATTGGGTACTATGTAAATAAATTTATTGAAGTCCCTTTAAATAGGACAGTTAAGAATTCATTTAAATCAAATTCTATATGGATATTAAAGATTAAAATATTTATTCAGAATTTAAGAAATATATAGTTAACCTGTTATATGAGAGTAATCAATATCCTCATATAACAGGCTAATTTTATGAGTTATTCAACTGTTACTGATTTTGCCAGATTACGTGGCTGGTCAACATCAGTACCACGCAGGACTGCCACATGGTAAGACAGTAGCTGTACTGGAATACAATAAACAATTGGCGCTAAAACAGCGTTTACTTCAGGAATATGCACGACATGCTGGCGCTCTTTGGCTTTAATGCCACTATTTTCATCAGCGAAGACAAATAATTCACCACCACGTGCCTGAACTTCTTCCATATTGGATTTCAGTTTATCCAGCATGTCATCTTGCGGTGCCAGAATTACTACTGGCATATCATTATCTACTAAAG
>ENA-UOXB01001279-UOXB01001279.1-bioreactor-metagenome-genome-assembly--contig:-NODE-1279-length-12152-cov-9.855088_pt1 | contig 12152 bp, 10 predicted proteins | sample MGYA00238158_ERZ761615 | MGnify/ENA primary metagenome ERZ761615 (study PRJEB28904, sample SAMN06267902) | bioreactor metagenome | isolation source: Joint BioEnergy Institute, California, USA... | reverse complement strand
ATATTATGACAGTAATGTAAGTTATCGCAATAAAAAATTAAAGCGTATTCGTCACAGGTATTATTTATGCCAGTCTTGACAGTTTTACGGCCTAATCTTTCATGTATTTTACTAATAAAAAAAGATGCCGCTTAGGACATCTTTTTTATGACTTCACATCGGGTAGAGTTATTAAGCCAAAGTGTCCCCAACGACACAATCATCAGGCAATGTGACGACTGTTAAACCCGTTTTTGGATTGCCAGTTGATAGCACCATGCCTTCTGAGACACCAAATTTCATCTTGCGCGGCGCAAGGTTGGTGACGCAAATCACCTTTTTACCAAGCAGCTGCTCAGGCTCATAAAATTTACGAATACCACTGAACACATTACGTGGCTTTTCTTCGCCAACATCCAAGGTGAACTGTAGTAGCTTATCAGCACCTTCTACGTGATTGCATTCTAAGACGTGCGCCACTTTCATCTCGACTTTGGCAAAGTCTTCGATACCGATATAGTCAGTCTGTTCAGTCTCGATGGGTGCAGGCTGCTGGTTTTGCTTGACTGGCGTACTGTCTTCGCTAGTCGCTGGTGATGCGGCTTGTGTCAACGACGCTTTTGAATCTTCTACCATCGCAGTGATGTCTTTTTCTTCAATACGCTGCATCAAGGGTTTGAACTTATTGATTTTATGTCCAAGCAACCACTCGTTGCGGCTGGCAAAGCTTAAATCATCAATATTCAAAAACTCTTTGGCATTATTTGTCAGCTCAGGCAGTACTGGCGCAAGATAGACCATCAATTGACGGAAGATATTAATCGCCACCGAGCAAACGTCTTGTACTTCTTGCTCAGTGCCTTCCTGTTTCGCTAGTGACCAAGGTTTTTTACCATCGATATATTCGTTGGCTTTGTCCGCACATTGCATGATTAAACGCATCGCACGTGAGAACTCACGATTTTCATAAGCCGCGGCAATCTCATCGCCAGTTTTGGTGATGTCTTCTAACAGCTCAGGCTCTACGCAAACCTCTGACAGCATGCCATCGTATTTTTTGACCAAGAAACCCGCGCTACGACTGGCAATATTGACCACTTTACCGACCAAGTCAGAGTTGACCTTTTGCATAAAGTCTTCTAAGTCAAGGTTGATATCCTCGACTTTGTCAGACAGCTTACTGGCAAAGTAATAACGCAGGTACTCAGGATGCAAGTGCTCAGCGTAAGTTTCGGCTTTGATAAAGGTGCCGCGCGACTTACTCATTTTTTCGCCATTGACCATCAAGAAACCATGAGCAAAAACGCCCGTTGGTGTACGGAACTCACTACCCGCAAGCATGGCTGGCCAAAATAGAGCATGGAAATAAACGATGTCTTTACCGATGAAGTGATAAACTTCAGTTTTGTGCTCGTTTTCTTGCATCCAGTAACGGTCAAAATCCAGCGCGTTTTCAGTACCTACGCGTTTATCACATAGGTTTTTAAAGCTTGCCATGTAGCCGACTGGCGCATCGAGCCAGACATAAAAGTATTTGTCCGGCTCATCACTTGGCGTATCTGGAATTTGAAAGCCGAAGTAGGGCGCATCACGTGAGATATCCCAGCTGGCAAGTCCAGCATCAAACCATTCCTGTAGTTTGTTAGCGACTGATGTTTGTAGACGACTGTCACTGCGTGTCCAGTCTTTTAAGAACTGCTCAAACTCAGGCAAATCAAAGAAATAATGCTTAGAAGTTTTGAGTACAGGCGTTGCATCAGACAACGTTGAGTGCGGATCTTTCAGATCTGTCGCATCATAAGTGGTGCCACAAACTTCACAGTTATCGCCGTACTGGTCTGGTGAATCACACTCTGGGCAAGTTCCTTTGACAAAACGATCTGCTAGAAACAACTGCTTTTCTGGATCAAAAAGTTGCTCAACATCTTTTGTACTGATATGGCCAGCATCATTAAGGCGACGATAAATCAGCTCAGAGAATTGCTTGTTTTCTTCAGAATGCGTGGAGTGGTAATTATCAAAATCAATCAAAAATTTACTGAAATCTGCTTCGTGCGACGCTTTCACTGAAGCAATTTGCGCCTCTGGTGTTACGCCGTTGGCTTCTGCCTTGAGCATGATTGCCGTACCGTGTGCATCATCCGCGCAGACATAGGTGACTTGATGGCCTTGCGCTTTCATCGCACGTACCCAAATGTCTGTCTGAATATATTCTACAAGATGCCCCAAATGGATATGGCCATTGGCGTAGGGCAGCGCACTGGTTACTAGAATCTCACGCACTTTCATCACCTATATTTTTATATAAACGGGTTGGTTATCAAACGTTGTTAGCCATTTATGGCTATCAGACGCGATATTATCAATGCTAAAAACTTCCAAAAACGAAGAAAGTTTAAAAAGTGTGCCTATGATACCGTAATTCGACCACCTTTGTGATGTTCCTCTTTAATTAATACAGTAATTGACGCTATACAGCATAGGCATTATTTCTTACTTATTAGGCAGGGTTGATGGGCTTTAGCCGTTTTTATATTTGATAAAATTGCTATAAAAACCCCACGAAGCGAGCTGCTAAGTGGGGTTTTGTGTGAATACAATTTTTCCATAACAATAGACATCTATATTGACTTTAAAACGAGCCAAACATCGTTCCTAAGATAATAATAATGGTTACCGCTACTAATGGGATTATGATGGTGACCATGGCCAAGTTCAAATAAGATTGCTTGTGTGTTAAACCACAGATCGCCAGTAAGGTAATGACAGCGCCACTATGAGGGAGCGTGTCCAAACCACCCGCTGCCATGACGGCCACACGGTGCATCAGCTCAGGGTCAATACCTGCGTTTACCGCCATTCTGAGGTAATCTTCTCCCAAAGTCGACAGAGCAATACTCAAACCACCAGAGGATGAGCCTGTGATACCAGCCAGCGTGGTCATCGCAACCGCCTCTGAGATAAGTGGATTATCTGGCGTCAAATTAAGGATACTATCACGAATGATAATAAAACCTGCCAATGAGGCAATGACGGCACCATAGCCCACTTCCGAGGCAGTATTAAAAATAGGTAGCATGGAATCATAAGTACCACGGTTGATGGTTTTTTGTAGGTTGTTCCAATGCCCGATACGTAGCAGAATCAATACCACACAAGCTACGATCAAGGAGATAATAATCGACCATAATCCGAGTGAACCTGCGATATTCAAGTCTGGGAACTGGGTTTGTAGAGGGGTAAAATCCATCGACGGGAAAACCGCATACGTCAATAAGGCGTTTAGGGCGATAACCAGCACCAGTGGAATCATGGCAACGATAAATGACGTGTGCTGAGTAGTTAATGCTTCAGTTTTTTTAACTTCTTTTGTACTACTGCCAAGACTGCCTGTGTCTTCCTCATCATGCTGACCGTAGCCTTCACCTGCCGCATTGGCTTTTCTAGCGCGAGTCTGCAACCATAACCAGCCGCCAATAAACATAATAGTACCGCCGATGATGCCCAGTACAGGCGCAGCGAATACGTTGGTATTATAGTAAGGAATCGGAATAGCGTTTTGAATGGCAGGCGTGCCGGGCAATGCCGTCATGGTAAAGGTAAAAGAGCCCAAAGCAATGGCTGCTGGAATCAAGCGTTTAGGTATATCGGCGGCTTTGAATAGATCTTTGGCAATAGGATAGATAGCAAACGCTACGACAAATAATGACACACCGCCGTAGGTCAAAATCGCACAAACTAAAATAACGGCTAAAATGGCCTTACTGGCACCAAGCTTCTCAACCACTGTATTGGCAATAGCTGTGGCTGCACCAGAGTCTGCCATCAAACGCCCAAATAGCGCTCCCAGCAAGAAAATCGGGAAAAATTTGAGCAAAAATCCACTCAGTGCGCTCATAAAGACGTCGGTATAGGCAGGAATACTACTTAAAAAATCCCCTGACAGTAATACCGCTAGTACCGCCATAATCGGTGCTAAAATCAACACTGAGTAACCGCGGTACGCGAAGAACATCAATAATAGTAAAGTAATGACAATAGCAAATGTGCTAAACATAATCGCCCTCCTTGGCAAAGTTAAAGCATTGAGAAGGCAAAGCCTATGATCACAAGTCAACAGAATGGATAATAACAGACGGATTCACTGTGTATTGCTAAATAGCAATCTAGACTGATACGATGTTGACCTACCATATACTGAGCACTTCCTTTAGCTCGGACACCTGCAATCTTATTTTCTAGTCGCTGCGGGAATAATATGGTAAGTTAGCATAAATATTCAATACATGATATATCGATATAAAGTGTATTAATATAATGTTAAGTATGGATAAAACTATGAATTGAGTATTGATAAAATTATTAGAAGTAACGGAAGAAAGCAAAAATCAATGATGATTGAGCAGCCTCAATAACAAAGAATAGACTTGCAAGGAGATAAGCATGAGTCAATCAAAAGTATATAGCAGTGCTAAAGAAGCGTTAAAAGATGTCGTAAGTAGTGGTCAAACGCTTGCTATTGGCGGCTTTGGTCTGTGCGGTATTCCCGAAGTATTGATTGAAGCACTGCGTGATAGTGGTGTAAAGGATTTAACCTGTATCAGTAATAACGCAGGTGTCGATGAGTTTGGTTTGGGATTGTTATTACAAACCCGTCAGATCAAAAAAATGATCTCCTCTTATGTTGGTGAAAATAAAGAATTTGAGCGTCAATACTTAGCAGGGGAGCTTGAGGTAGAGTTGACACCGCAGGGCACATTGGCTGAAAAACTTCGTTCGGGCGGTGCGGGTATTCCTGCATTTTATACGGCAACTGGCGTGGGCACTCTTGTGGCTGAAGGTAAAGAGACGCGTGATTTTGATGGTCGCACCTATGTCCTTGAGCATTCATTACGTGCGGATGTGGCACTCATCAAAGCGCAAAAAGCAGACAAAGCGGGTAACCTCATATTTAATAAGACCGCTCGTAACTTTAATCCAGATTGTGCGATGGCAGGTAAAATTACCATTGTTGAAGTAGAAGAGATCGTAGAGGTTGGTACCTTTGATCCTGATGAGATTCATTTGCCAGGTATATTTGTGCAACGTATCGTATTGAACAGTACGCCTGAAAAGCGCATTGAAAAAACCACGACCAAAGCAGTCGAAGGCGCTTAGCGTTCTTAAAGTTATCGGGTAGTACATTAAAATATTGCTAAATTAATAATAGAACATTGTAATAATAAGGAAGTTAACATGGCATGGACAAGAGAGCAGATGGCACAGCGTGCCGCAAAAGAGCTAAAAGACGGTTATTATGTCAATTTAGGAATTGGTCTACCAACGCTTGTGGCCAATTATATTCCTGAAGATGTGGATGTATGGTTACAGTCAGAAAATGGTCTGCTAGGAATTGGCGAGTTTCCAACCTTAGAGAACGTCGATGCTGATTTGATTAATGCTGGCAAACAAACCGTCACTGCAAAATCAGGGGCCAGTTATTTTAGTAGCTCAGAATCGTTTGCGATGATTCGAGGGGGTCATGTCAATCTTGCAATACTAGGAGCTATGGAGGTCTCAGAGCAAGGCGATCTTGCTAACTGGATGATTCCTAAAAAAATGGTCAAAGGCATGGGCGGCGCTATGGACCTGGTCGCTGGCGTACAGCGAGTGATCGTACTGATGGAACAGGTCAATAAACACGGCGATCCAAAGATTCTTGCCAACTGTGAGTTACCACTGACTGGCAAAGGTGTGGTTGACCGTATCATCACTGAGCTTGCGGTACTAGACGTCACAGAAAACGGCCTAAAGCTGGTTGAATTGGCAGACGGTGTTAGCTTTGATGAGTTGCAAGAAAAAACCCCTGTTAGCATTGCTCAGTAGATATTTTGCTTTCAAGATTTTTACTGATTTTGATCCTATTGGACTTTATAGCTACTAGATATAGCCACTAGATTTTAGTGGCTTATTTATCTGCCTACTGACGCTTATGGTTCAAATGTTATTGTTTAACAAGCTTTCATCCATTTTATTAAGGAAAATATATGGCGATCCAATTACAACAGGATTTGACGGGCAAGGTAGCTTTAGTCACTGGTGCAGCAAGCGGTATCGGGCGCGATATTGCTGATACTTACGCTCAAGCAGGGGCAGCGGTTGGCATCGCAGACATAAACATTGATGCCGCTCAGCAGGCTGTTGATGCTATCGAAGCTCGTGGTGGCAAAGCATTAGCCATCGCGATGGATGTGACGTCGGAAACCGCCGTTAACGATGGGGTGCAAAAATTGGTTGATACCTTTGGTAGTATTGATATTTTGGTCTCCAATGCAGGTATTCAAATTATTAATCCCATCCACAAAATGAATTTTACTGACTGGAAAAAAATGCTAGATATTCATTTGGATGGCGCCTTTTTGACTACTAAAGCGGCTTTGCAACATATGTATAAAGACGACAAGGGCGGCACGGTTATTTACATGGGCTCAGTACATTCACATGAAGCGTCACTATATAAAGCACCTTATGTGACGGCCAAACATGGTTTGCTTGGACTGTGCCGTGTACTTGCAAAAGAAGGGGCTGAGCATAATGTACGTGCGCATGTCATTTGTCCAGGATTTGTCAAAACGCCTTTGGTTGAGAAGCAAATTCCGCAACAAGCAGCTGAAAAGGGGATTAGTGAAGAATCAGTCGTTAACGACATCATGCTAGTAAATACAGTCGATAAGGAATTCACGACTGTCGATGATATTGCACAACTGGCCTTGTTTTTAGCAGCGTTCCCGAGCAATGTCTTCACTGGACAATCTATTGTTGCCAGTCATGGTTGGTTTATGAACTGATACCTTATTAATAAATGTCTGTTACTGGTGTCAAACCACAAGGTCATTCCTACTGGCGTTGTGGTTTTTTTATGTCTGCAATTGAGCTACACTGTCACGAGAAAAGGTTTGGACAAAAGGCTTGTCAGCTATATCGTTGTTAATATTAGAGTAGTGCTTGATTTGTCTTGCCATACCAACCCACTTGTATAGGTAGTAACGGTAGCTATGTTTAATTTTATGAAGAAAAAAACCAACTCAGAACCTGAAACGCCGCAACAAAAAGCAGAGCGAGATAGTGCCGTTGATAAAGTACTACTCGGTTATGAAATTGGTATGGTGAGTATCGCGACCATGGTCACAGGTCTTGAACGTAAGGGTGACCAGCTTACTTTGGATTTGCGCCTACCTCAAAACAGTCGCCCTGAAAGTATTCAACAGGAACTGGGACAACTTCTTCAACCGCATGGAATTAAGACCATACATATGAACGTACGTTTGCCTGCCCCAGAAAAAGGAGCAGGATCGACCTTACCAAAACCCATGCCAAAGACAACCAATGCCATGGATAATCAAAGCCATTCATCTGCAACCAACAATGCCAATGCTGAACCACCAATTACTAAGTCAGCACCAACACAAGCATCATTGGCGGCGCATCCACGCATACGTCATATCATTGTCGTGGCATCAGGCAAAGGCGGCGTCGGTAAATCAACCACGACCGTCAATATTGCGCTAGCATTGCAAAAACTCGGCAACCGTGTTGGCGTGCTTGATGCAGATATATATGGGCCCAGTATGCCAACGATGTTGGGTGTAGATAGCGTAAAACCTGAGTTGGAAAATGAGCAATTCGTCCCTGTTAATGCGCATGGCTTAGCGATGCTATCGATTGGTAGCCTGCTGGATGGTGATAATACGCCTGTTGCTTGGCGCGGTCCTAAAGCGACGGGGGCCTTAATGCAGCTATACAATCAAACCAATTGGCCGCAGCTAGACTACTTGGTGATTGATATGCCGCCAGGAACAGGTGATATTCAACTGACATTGGCGCAGCGCATTCCAGTGACAGGTGCTGTGATTGTCACAACGCCCCAGCATGTTGCGCTACTCGATGCGCAAAAAGGCATTGAGATGTTTAACAAAACCAATATTCCTGTGCTTGGCGTGGTTGAGAATATGGCATTACATACCTGTAGCAACTGCAATCACACCGAAGCCATCTTTGGTACGGGTGGTGGCGAACGAATCGCTGAGCAGTATCAGGTGCCTTTATTAGGGCAGTTACCACTCGCTAGTGGTATCCGTGCTCAAGTGGATAAAGGGGAGCCGAGCGTATTGGCTGACGATGAGTTTGCGTCATATTATGTGAACATCGCTAAAAATATCGAAACCAATATTGATAAATTTGCCAAGCCCGTTGATGACAAGCGAATTTTTTGAGGTTTGAAACGCTTAATTAAAAAATACGTTTATACAGAAAACTGTTTTATAAGCTCGTAAGGTTTTAAGTCATTGCGACCCTATAAATTGAGTCATCAATTCCGTATAATCGTCGCTACTAAATATTTGCTAAGGAATAACAATGTCTATCAAATCTGACCGCTGGATTCGTAAAATGGCCGAAGAGCACGGCATGATTGAGCCATATGAACCAGGTCAAGTACGTTTTAATGATGATGGCGAACGTTTGGTGAGTTACGGCACTTCAAGCTATGGTTATGACGTGCGCTGTGCCCCTGAATTCAAAGTATTTACCAACGTTCATTCAGTTGTCGTTGACCCTAAAAACTTTGATGAAAAAAGCTTTATAGATATTGTGGGTGACGAGTGTATTATCCCGCCTAACTCGTTTGCGCTAGCACGTACGATGGAGTATTTCCGTATTCCACGCGACGTATTAACTATTTGTCTCGGCAAATCAACGTACGCGCGCTGCGGTATCATCGTCAACGTCACGCCGCTTGAGCCTGAGTGGGAAGGACACGTCACCTTAGAGTTTAGTAACACAACCAATTTACCAGCGCGTATTTATGCGGGGGAAGGCGTAGCACAAATGTTGTTCTTCCAAAGTGATGCTGACGATGTGTGCGAGACGAGTTACAAAGATCGTGGTGGTAAGTATCAAGGTCAGCGCGGTGTGACGTTACCTAGAACGTAATGGATACATTGATGTCTTAATTCATTTACAGGTTTTAATTTGTTTAAAGACACAAGAAAAAAGCCAGCCATATCAAATATGGCTGGCTTTTTTCTTATAGGGAGCTGATTATTTTAGAACTTTTAAACCAGCTTTATTATCACGCTTAGGTTTAGGAGCGGCAGTCGTCTTTTTAGAAGTCGTTACTGACTCTTCTTCAGGCTGATAGTTTTCGTATTCATTCGGGTCAAAAAACATACCTTGCGAATTTTCTTTTGCATAAATGCCCATGACTGCTGTGAGTGGCACCCAAATCTCTTGTGATACACCGCCAAAGCGAGCACTAAAATTGATATAGTCATTTTCCATACTCATGTTACCAGTGGCACGGCTGGCAATATTTAGTACGATACGACCATCTTGCACATGCTCTGTTGGAATCTGTACGTTCTCAGCAGTGGCATCGACCATTAAGTACGGGGTAAGATCATTATCTTCTATCCATTGATATAGCGCGCGCACCATATAGGGACGGGTTGGAGTAATAGAGGTAATTTCGCTCATTGTTTGGCTTCCTATATTGATTGCATTAAATGATTACGGTTAAAGTAATGGTTTCAGTTTTGCGTTGATTTACCAAGGATTCATATTCTTTATTGTTTTTTATTTTAAGGCAGTGATGTCTAACTGTCTAATCAGCGCACACTTTTTTGAAAACTATCTCGCTCAAAAACCCGTTTCTGATACTCAAATAACGGACGACTAATAGCACGTGGCAATTCAATCTCCATCTCTTCGAGTCGCCATAATAAAGGGGCTAGCAAAACATCGCACCAACCAAACTCATCCGCCATAAAGTAAGATTTATGAGCGAACAAAGGTGATAGGGTAATTAAAGAATCACTTAATTGTTTTTTAGCCATCGCTGCCTGCGCTTTATTGAAGCTATCCGGATGCGTCAGTAAGCGTTTACCAAGTGATAGCCAATCACGCTGAATGCGCCAAGCCAGCTGCCGGAACTGCGCGCGCTCTTGTGGTGTTTCAGGTAATAACTTATTTGTGTGGTAACGTTCTTCAAGATACTCAAAAATGACGTTGATTTCGTAGAGTGCAATTTCGCGCTGCTGCAAGACAGGCAAAGTATGATAAGGATTGAGCTCGGTTAAGTCTTCAGGACGCTCAGAGTGCAGGCGTGATAAATAGTAAGCAAGCTTTTTTTCTTCAAGTAATAGGCGTACCACATGACTGTCGTAGCCGTCATCAGCGTATAAAATTAGCTGACTGCTTGGTATGTCATTCGCATCAATCATGAAAGCCTAATGTTAGTAGTAAAGCCTGTCATCGTAAACAAAGTCGCCTTATTTATCAAGGTAACGTACGTAAACATTGCTTGTCAGCCCCTTATTTATCTACTTCTTTTATAAGATACGTGTTATTCAGGCACAAAAAAGGCACTACCAATGTAGTGCCCAATCTTATCTATAACATCTATATATTTAATACTTAATTATTTTACGTCTTTCCAGAATTCTTTATTCAATAAGTAGACTGGGATTAGTAAAACAAGTAAGAATAAAATAACAAAGAAACCAATCACTTGACGGTCATGACGTGCTGGCTCTGCCATCCATGCCATAAAGTTAACTAAGTCACCAACCTCGCTTTGAAACTCTTCGGCACTCAACTGCTCTTGCATATTGTGTAATACATGAGGCATTGCTGCATTTTGTAGCACTAAGTTATTAGCGCCCCAAGGACGGCTTGGGTCTTCATAAAACGAGAGTAGGTAAGTATATACCCAGTCATCACCACGCAGTCTCGTCTCCAATGATAAATCTGGAGGCGCTGCGCCAAACCATGATGCCTGTACTTCAGGGTCAATCTCAGCGTCGATATGGTCACCAATTTGGTCGGTCGTGACCATCAAGTACTTCTCGACCAGCTCTGGCGGTATCTCTAAGTCTTTAGCAATGCGAGAGTGACGAACATACTTGGCTGAGTGACAACCCGCACAGTAGTTCATAAAAGTTTTCGCACCGTTTTGTAATGAGCCCTTATTGGTAAAATCAATAGGGGCAGTACTACAAGCTAAATGCTCTTCAACACCTTCAGCGTTCACGAATGTACCACATCCATGACCACCAGCTGCTAATGCCGTACCAGCAGTTAAGGTCAATGTCGCGCCTAAGCCTAGACCAGCTAAGGATTTAATTAGCGTGCTCATCAGTGACCTCCGGTAACGCGTTCTGGTGGCTGTTTACACTTCTCAATGGCAGTGTAGAACGGCATCAATAAGAAGAACAAGAAATATAGAATAGTAAACACGCGAGCCATGATAGTAGCTGTTGGTGTTGCAGGCGTTGCACCTAAGTAGCCCAAGACGATAAAGCTAATGGCAAAGATAGTAAGTGCAATTTTAGATAAAATACCTTTATAACGCATCGAGCGTACAGGTGATCTATCAAGCCAAGGTATTAAGAATAATACAGCAATAGCAGCACCCATGGCGATAACACCACCAAGCTTATCTGGAACCGCACGCAAGATGGCATAGAAGGGCGTGTAGTACCATACTGGTGCAATATGCGCTGGTGTTTTCAGGGAGTTGGCCGTCTCAAAGTTTGGTGGCTCAAGGAAGAAGCCGCCGCCTTCTGGGAAGAAGAATACCACTGCAAAGAAACAGATAAAGAAGACTACGATACCAACCATATCATGCACAGTGTAGTACGGATGGAACTCAATACCGTCTAATGGCACACCGTTTTTGTCTTTTAGCTTCTTGATATCGATACCATCAGGATTGTTTGAACCCACATGGTGTAGCGCCACAATATGCATAAACACTAAGCCCACCAATACTAATGGGATAGCAACCACATGTAGAGCAAAGAAGCGGTTTAGGGTAATGCCTGAAATAATATAGTCACCACGTACCCACTCAGCAAGACCGTCACCAATGACTGGTAGCGCTGCAGGAAGGTTCAAAATAACCTGTGCACCCCAAAATGACATGTTGCCCCAAGGGAGTAGGTATCCAAAGAAACCTTCTGCCATAAGCGCTAAGTAAATACCCATACCGATGAGCCAAATAAGCTCACGAGGTTTTTGGTATGAGCCGTATAGTAGCGCTCTAAACATATGCAAATACACTACGACAAAAAACGCAGAGGCGCCTGTCGAGTGCATATAGCGGATTAGCCAGCCGCCTTTCACATCACGCATGA
>ENA-UOXB01001278-UOXB01001278.1-bioreactor-metagenome-genome-assembly--contig:-NODE-1278-length-12152-cov-11.871456_pt1 | contig 12152 bp, 10 predicted proteins | sample MGYA00238158_ERZ761615 | MGnify/ENA primary metagenome ERZ761615 (study PRJEB28904, sample SAMN06267902) | bioreactor metagenome | isolation source: Joint BioEnergy Institute, California, USA... | reverse complement strand
CTGGCGCTGGTCGCGCTGGTCCTCAAGGCGGTGCTGGAGGGGCGGCGCGGCTGAGGGCCCCGCTTGCCCCCGCGGGGCGCCGGGCATAGCGTGGGGTCCAACGCATCAGCCGAGGACATCATGACCCATCACGGCCAGGAACTGAGATCGACGATCACGCCGGACGGAACGCTGCGGGTGCATCTGGAGCCCGTCACCCATCCCGACCCCGGTCCCGGCCAGCTGCTGGTGCGGATCGAGGCGGCGCCGATCAACCCGTCGGACCTGGGGCTGCTGTTCGGGCCCGCCGACATGGACAGCCTGACCGCAGGGGGCACCCCCGACGCCCCGGTCCTGACCGCCACGGTTCCCCCCGCCGCGATGCCCGCGATGAAGGCCCGCATCGGCCAGTCGCTGCCCGTGGGCAACGAAGGCGCGGGCACCGTCATCGCCGCCGGCCCCGACCTGTCCCATCTGGTGGGCAAGCGCGTGGCGATGATCGGGGGGGCGATGTATGCGGACCTGCGCCTGATCGGGCTGGAGGCCTGCATCGTGCTGCCCGACGGCGCGACCGCGGAACAGGGCGCGTCGCTGTTCGTGAACCCGCTGACCGCGCTCGGCTTTGTCGAGACGATGCGGGCCGAGGGGCACAGCGCCATCGTCCATGCCCCGGCCGCGTCGAACCTGGGCCAGATGCTGGTGCGCATCTGCAAGGATGACGGGATCGGCCTGGTCAACATCGTGCGCAGCCAGGACCAGGTCCGGCTGCTGCGCGATCTGGGCGCGGTCCATGTCGTCGACAGCAGCAGCGACAGCTTTCGCGCCGATCTGGAACAGGCGATCGAGGCCACCGGCGCGACGCTGGCCTTCGATGCCATCGGCGGCGGAGAGATGACCAGCATCATCCTGAACGCGATGGAGGCCGTGGCCGCGCGCAAGATGGACAGCTATGACCGGTACGGGTCGGACGTGATGAAGCAGGTCTATGTCTATGGCGCGCTGGACACGGGGCCGACGGTGCTGCGCCGCGGATTCGGGTTCAGCTGGCGCATCGGCGGCTGGCTGCTGTTCCACATGCTGCGCCGCACCGACAAGGCGATCACCCAGAGGATGCGCGAGCGAGTCGCGGCGGAAATGACCACGACCTTTGCCAGCCATTATTCCGAACGCCTGACCCTGCGCGAGGCGCTGTCGCCCGATGCGGCCCGCGCCTATGTCCGCAAGGCCACGGGGGCCAAGTACCTGATCACCGGCCCGCGCCCCTAGGCGCAGGTCGAGGTCGCGATCACCGGGAACAGTGTCACCAGGGTCGAGACGAACCCGATCCAGGCCCCCATGGTGATCAACTGCCGCGGGCGTCCCCGGCCCGCGGGCATGACCCGGATCAGCACCAGGTGCAGGATCAACCCCGCCCCCCATGCCAGCCACATCGCCATGTGGTGCCAGTCGGCGATGGGGGCGGGGCGGTCGGTCCAGCCCAGGTTGCAGCCCGCGCCGTGCAGCGCATAGACCAGCAGGAACATCGCTGCCCACAGGATCGGCCCGGCCAGGGCGCGCCACAGCCAGCTCATGACAGCACCTCCTGCGCGGCGACCAGGGTCAGCGACACGGCCGAGGTGCCCAGCCAGAAGGACTGGAACAGCTGCCAGATCGGGGCGGCGCCGCGGCGGGCCCAGCTGGTGCGGCCACCGCGGGCATCGGCCAGGCTGCGCAGGGCCAGCATCGCCGTGACGACGCCGTGGAACACCGCAAAGCCCAGGATCACCGCACGCAACGCGTCGCGCGCGTGACGGCGCGGGTCATCCAGCCCCAGGGCCAGCCCCGCCAATGCCACCAGCGCGACCAGGCAGGCGGCCAGTCCGATCCCGGCCCATGTGGTGCCCGCCGCCCGGTCGCGCAGCGCCTCGGCCCGGTGGGCGGCGATCAGGCCGACCGCCATTGCCGCCAGGGCCAGCGCCGCCGTGACCGCCATCGGCAGGGTCGACAGGCCGCTGGCCGGGGCCGGCCATGCGGGGGCCACGACCGACAGGAAGCCCACCCCGAACAGCAGCGATGCGTACAGCGTCCCGTCCGCCAGAAGCAGCGCCACCGTCCCCGTGCGGGCCAGCGTGTTGCGCGTCTGCCAATGCAGCGGCAGGGTCAGGCCCGGTGCCACCCGAACGTCGGGATGATCGGTCGTCGATCCCATGATGTCGCCCCATTTCCATCCCGCGATCAGGGTCAGCACGATGCCCACGGGCGCCAGCCAGTAGATCCCGGCCAGCACCGCCCCGAAGAAGCTGCCGATGGCGGCAGAGGTGAACAGCGGCAGCATGGTGCTTTTGGCCAGGACGGCGACGTGGTCGGGCCGACCGCTGCCCGCGTCCAGGGCCAGTGTCTCTCGCAGGTCGCGCGGCGCGCCGGGCAGCAACCCCTCGCCCCGCGCCAGGGGCAGCAGGGCCGAGGAATCGGGCTGGCGCGGGCCGGGCAGCGAGGCGAAGTTGTAGGACGGGGCGGGCACGGGCATCGCCCAGTCCAGCGTGGGCGCGCCCCAGGGGTTGCGCCAGCTGCGCCGCCCGAACAGCCACTGCATCACCACGTCGAAGGCGAACAGCGCAAAGCCCGCCGACATGATCATGCCGAAGATCGACGAGATCAGGTTCAGCCATTCCCATTCCGGGTTGTTGGGATAGACCGCGACGCGGCGCGGCATGCCCAGAAGGCCTGTCAGGTGCATCAGGAAGAACGTGCCGTGAAATCCGATCAGGATCAGCCAGAACGCCGATTCCCCCAGGCCCCGCACCCGCCAGCGCCCGCAGATCAGCGGCATCCAGTAGCTGACCGCGGCCAGCATCGGAAAGACGAAGCCGCCGACCAGCACGTAATGCAGATGCGCGGTGACGAAGGCGGTGTCATGCGCCTGCCAGTTGAACGGCACCATGGCCAGCATCACGCCGGTCAGGCCGCCCAGGACGAAGGTGATGAAGAACCCCATCACGTACAGCATCGGCAGGCGGAAGCTGACCTTGCCGTCCCACAGCGTGCCGATCCAGGCAAAGACCTGGATCGCCGTGGGGACCGCCACCAGCGCCGATGCCGCGCTGAAGAAGGCCAGCGCCATGTGCGGGATGCCCACCGTGAACATGTGGTGGACCCACAGGCCGAAGGACAGGAACACCAGCCCCGCGATGGCCGCGACGATCGCACCGTATCCCAGGATCGTGGTGCGCGACATGATCGGGATGATCGTGGACAGCGCGCCCGCGGCGGGCAGGAAGATGATATAGACCTCGGGGTGGCCGAACAGCCAGAACAGGTGCTGCCACAGCAGCGGGTCGCCGCCCCGCGCGATGTCGAAGAACGGCCAGTCGAAGGCGCGCTGCACCTCCAGCAGGATCGACCCCAGGATCAGCGGCGGAAAGCCCACCAGCATCATCACCGCCGTGCCCAGCAGGTACCAGCCCATCAGCGGCATCCGGGTCAGCGGCATATGCGCGGCGCGGCAGCGCAGGATGGTCACGGTGATCTCGACCGCGGCGGCCATGGCGCTGATCTCGACGAAGGTGACGCCCAACAGCCAGACATCGGCGTTGATGCCCGGGGTGTGGGTGCTGTCGGCCAGCGGCACGTACATGAACCACCCGCCATCGGGGGCCACGCCCGCCACCAGCGACAGCACGATCACCGTGCCCCCGAACAGATAGCACCAGTAGCCCAGGGCCGACAGCCGGGGGAACGCCATGTCCCGTGCGCCCAGGATCTTGGGCAGCAGCCACAGCGCCAGCCCCTCCAGCATGGGGATGGCGAACAGGAACATCATGATGCTGCCGTGCATCGTGAAGATCTGGTTGTACAGCTCGACATCCAGGAAGGCGCCGTCGCGGGTCGCCAGCTGCGCGCGGATCAGCATCGCCAGCACGCCGCCGATGGCGAAGAACACGAAGGACGTCGCCATGAAGCGCAGGCCGATCGTGCCGTGGTTGACCGAGGTGAAGAACCCCCGCCATCCCGGCTCGTCCGACCAGGTGCGGTCCAGCTGGCGGTGCAGGGCCAGCGCGCGCTGCGGCGCGTTGGGGGCCACGTCGCTGGCGGGGTCGAACATCGGGTCCATCGGGGCGATGGTCCGGCCGCCCTGCGGCTGCGGATCGGTCATGGGCGGGTCTCCGGGATCAGGGCGCCCGACATGTCGGGCATCGGGCCGTTCGGGTCATAGGCCACGACGGTGAAACGCATGAAGCTGTGCCCGGTGCCGCAGAATTCGGCGCACAGGCCCTCGTAGGTGCCGGGCTGATCGGCGCGCAGGCGGTGGATGTTCTGGTGGCCCGGGATGGCGTCCATCTTGCCGCCCAGTTGCGGCACCCAGAAGCTGTGGATGACGTCCTGGGCGGTGATGACCACGTCGAAATCCTGTCCCGCCGGCACATAGAGCGTATCGCGGGTCTGCACGATGGCGCCGTCGGGGCCGGGCTGGTCGAACCGCCATTCCCATTGCGCGGCATGGGCCTGGACGCGGGGGACGTCGTCGGCGCGCGCCAGCATCCCCTCTCCCAGCCACAGCGAAAACCCCAGGAGGACGACCAGCACCGACATCGAGAACCCAAGGCCCCAGCCCCAGATCCACGTCCGTTCCGACCGCCGCGCGCCGTTGTTGCGCACCGCCAGGACCAGCAGCCCGAAGACCAGGACGCAGATCAGCGCCGAGCCCGCCAGCATGATCCACCACAACAGCGCGATGTCGCGCGCCGCGGGGCCCGCGGGGCTCAGCGTGCTGTGCCCGCCGCCGCATGCGGCCAGCAGCGGAACCACGGCCCCCGCCAATGCCTTGTGCCAGAAGCCCCTGACCCAACGAGAGTGCCCATGCGCCAGAGACGCACCTGGAAACAGCGACGCCGCCTTGCCGACCCGATCGAGGAACATGTCGCCTTCAACGACACCGAGACCAAGATCGCCCTGTCCGGCCATCCGCTGCACGCGATGATGGTGGCCTTTCCCATCGCGCTGGCCTTCTCCACCTTCGGGGCCGACGCGATGTACTGGCTGACCGCCGACGAATTCTGGCCGCGGGTCGCGCTGTGGGCGACCGGCGCGGCCTTTGGCCTGGGGGTCCTGGCCGGGATCACCGGCACGATCGAGTTGCTGATGGTGCCCGGCATCCGCATCCGGGCGGCAAGCTGGACGCATTTCATCCTCGCGGTGATGCTGTTGTCCCTGCTGGGACTGAACTGGGGGTTCCGCCTGCCCGATCCGCAGGACGTGGTGCTGCCCTGGGGCATCCTGCTGTCGGCGCTGACGGCGGCCATGACCGGGATCACCGGCTGGCATGGGGGCAAGCTGGTCTTCGATTATCAGATCGGCACGAAAAGCGACGGGGCGGGCGGCTAGGCGGGCCGTCATGGCTGGTCCACCGACTGACCGCGGGGGGCCAGCATGAAATCGGGCATCCAGTCCGCGACCCAGGCCAGGTCCGGCTTGGCCAGCACCAGCCACAGCACGCCCATCATCAGGGGCAGCCCCAACACCAGCGCCCACAGGGCCGACGGCATGTTCTGCAGCCCGCGATGTTCCCCCGAAGTCAGGATCAGGTGACCGATCCAGGCATGGACCAGCGCCATGCCCGCCACCAGCGTCAGCTTGGCCACGAACCACAGGTCGAACACCTGATCGGCAAAGATCAGGCCGGTCCCGGCCGCGATGGCGATGACCGCCGCCGGCGTCGCAAAGCCGACATAGCCGAAATGCGTGATCAGCCGGAATTCGGCATAGCGGGCCTGGGTCTGGCTGCTGTCGGCCTTGCCGCGCCAGATCTGGCCATAGAAATGCAAAAGCAGCGGCAGCGCCACCAGCGATGCGCACCAGCACAGCATGGCAGCCAGATGCAGGTACTTCAGCCCCGCGACCATCATGCGGCGAACCCCCGCCGCCAGGCATGCCAGACCATGCGACCCGCGATGGCCGCCACGGGGACAAAGCCCGGCACCCACATGATCAGGCCCGCCAACTGCTGGTCCGCCAGGGGCGACATGCCCCAGGCCATCGCGCCGCCCACATGCGGGAAATACAGGATGTCGGGGGCAAAGGTCAGGATCGCGCCCAGAAAGCCCATGATGCCGGCCAGCCCGCCGATCAGCACGGCGCGGCGCATCGCCTCCTCGGCTCCGAAACCGGGGGCCAGGACCGCCGACCAGAACGCCCAGGCCGGAAGCAGCATCGCCGCCTGCATCACCCAATACAGCGTGTCCGACGCCCAGATGGCATCATAGACCCCGGGCAGGTGCCACGCGATCATCGCCGCGCTGACCGCAGCCAGCGACAGTCCGGCCGGCAGTCGCGGCAGCAGCGGCAGCGCCGCGGCCAGCGCGGGCGCGGCCAGCGTGATCAGCACCAGATGATGCGCCGCCCGCGCCGAGAACAGCGCCACCGTCAGCGCACACAGGGGCGACACGAAGGCCACGACCAGCGCACCCACCGCCAGGGCCGCGGGACCGCGACGGTCGGGCACCGCCTTGCGCGCCAGGACCAGCGCCAGTGCCGCGATGCCGATCAGCACCCAAGGGTCGAGGTTCCAGCTGGACCACAGCTGGTCCGGCGCCGGTGCCGGGCCGCAATAGGGCATCAGCGCCTGTGTCATCGTCTCTCCTTGGTTGCGGATCGCGGGCGGGCGCGCGCAATGTCGTTCCCCAACAATGGCCTGCGCCCCGGGTTCCATGCAAGCATTCGGAACTGCGTGCAAGCGGTCGCGTTGGCCCCCCATGACCGTCGCCCCAAGCCAGAATCCCGACGCCCATATCCGACCCTGCGACCGCACATGGGCCGTGCGGTTGCAGGCCGCGGGCTGGGTCCTCTTGGCGTTGGCGGCCCTGATCCTGCCCTTTGCGGTGATCCTGGCCGGCGATCCGCCGCGGGATGCGGCCTTCACGCAGACGATGGCCTTTGGGCTTGGCTTCGGGGCGCTGGCGCTGGTCGGGCTGCAATTCGCGTTGACCGGACGGCTGAAGCCGCTGCTGCGTCCGTTCGGTGCCGACATCATCCCGGTCTTTCACCGGTTCCTCAGCTGGGGGGCGGTGGCGCTGATGCTGGGGCATTTCGCGATGATGTACATCTGGCACAAGGACGACATGGGCGTCCTGAACCCGCTGAAGGCCGATCCCTACATGACGGCGGGTCGGGTTGCGCTGGTCTGCTTCGGGGCGATGGTGATCACGTCGGAATTCCGCAAGCGGCTGCGGCTGGACTATCTGTGGTGGCGGTACCTGCATGTCGGCCTGGCGCTGACCGGCTTTGCGGCGGCGATCTGGCATGTGCTGGGGGCGGGGCATTTCACCGGGGCCGACGGGACGCGGGGGCTGTGGCTGGCGATCACGCTGGCTTGGGTCGGGCTGATCGCCTACACGCGCGTGCTGCGCCCCTGGCGACAGTCGCGCAACCCGTGGCGCGTGATCGAGAACCGCGACGAGGGCGACGGCATCCGCACCCTGGTCCTGCGCCCCGAGGGACGTGCGCTGCGCAACTGGCGGCCGGGACAGTTCGCATGGCTGGCCGTCGGCGGCACGCCCTATTCGCTGCGCGAACATCCGTTCTCGATCTCGACCGCGCCGGACAAGGGGCCGGACATCAGCTTTTCCATCAAGCCCCTGGGGGACGACAGCCGCCGCCTGTCGCAGACGCCGGTGGGCAGCGTGGCCTGGATCGACGGGCCCTATGGCGTCTTCACCATCGACCGCGAGGCCGATGCCGAAGGGTTCGTGATGATCGCGGGGGGCGTGGGCATCACGCCCATCCTGGCCAACCTTCACGCGATGCAAGCCCGCCGCGATCCGCGCACCATCCACCTGCTTTATGCGAACAAGGACTGGGACGACGTGCCGTTCCGCGATCAGCTGGCCCGCATCGCCCAGGACATCGACCTGCGCGTGACCCATGTGATCGAGGAGCCGCCTGAACCTTGGGACACGGGCGGCCACGTGGCGGTCAAGGGGCGGATCGACGCCGCGATGCTGGACCAGGTGCTGCCCGACCGGACGCGTCACTGGCCGCACATGATGTGCGGGCCTGCGCCGATGCTTGCGGCAATTCGTGCGGGGCTGGCGGGCAGAGGCACGCCCCTGTCCGCGATCCACGCCGAAATCTTCGAGATGGTGTGACCGATGCGCCCGCGTCTTGCCTTGGCCTTGGCCATCCTGCTGATCGCCGTGACGGTGGCTAGCGCCATCGTCATGGCCAGCTTGACGTCAGGCGGCGGTGACGCGCCAGATGATGTCGCCCACGTCGTCGGCCACCAGAAGCGACTTTCCGTCAGCGCCGATGGCGACGCCCACGGGACGGCCATAGGCGGTCTTTTCGTCATCCGACAGGAAGCCTGACAGGATGTCGCGCGGCGGGCCCGACGGCTTGCCGCCTGCGAACGGCACGAAGATCACCCGGTACCCGCTGAGGGTCGAGCGGTTCCACGACCCGTGCTGGCCGATGACCATTCCGTCGGGAAAGCCGGGCAGGGTGCCTGCGGGCATCCAGCACAGACCCAGGGAGGCGGTATGCCCGCCCAGGGCATAGTCCGGCGTGATGGCGCGGGCGACCAGCGCCGGATCCTGCGGCACGCGGTCGTCGACGGTCTGGCCCCAATAGCAGTAGGGCCAGCCATAGAACCCGCCCTCGCGCACGGATGTCAGGTAATCGGGCGGCGTCTCGTCGCCCAGGCCGTCGCGTTCGTTGACCACCGTCCACAGGGTGCCGGTCGACGGCTCCCACGCCATGCCGACCGCGTTGCGCAGCCCCGAGGCGAAGATGCCGGCCTGTTCGGTCTCCAGGTCCAGACGCCAGATGGCGGCGCGGCCCTCCTCGACTTCCATGCCCTGATCGCCGATGTTGCTCAGCGATCCGACGCCGGCATAGAGGCTGGCACCGTCGGGCGACACGATCAGGCTGCGCGTCCAGTGGCCGTTCGGTTTGAACGTGACCAGCCTGCGTCCCGCCGCGGTGATCGTCGTCTGCCCCTCCTGATAGGGGAAGGCCACGATCCCGTCCGTGTTGCCGACATAGAAGGTGTCGCCCACCAGTGCCATGCCGAAGGGCTGGTTCTGCCGCTCCAGGAAAACCTCGCGTGTCTCGGCCACGCCGTCGCCGTCGGTGTCGCGCCACAGCGTGATGCGGTTCGCGCTGGTGCCGATGGCGCGGGCGCGGCGCATGGTGGCCTGGGCCGCGTGGTCCATCAGCGTCTTGGGCGGATTGGGCTGCTCCTTGGATTCGGCCACCAGCACGTCGCCGTTCGGCAGCACCTCGATCCAGCGGGGATGGTCCAGCCCCGAGGCGAAGGCGTTGACCGCCAGACCCGGCGCCGTGTCGGGGACATGGCCCGGCGCCCAGCCCTTGGCGGTGGGCATCTTCAGCGTCATGATACCCTGGCGCTTGGCGTCGGGAATGGTCGGTGCGGTGCCGACCGCCTGAACCTTTGGCGCGCCGAACCGCCTGATTGCCACCATCGTGCCGCCCACGACCGCCGTCGCCCGTGCCAGAAAATCCATCATCCGCCCCCTTGCTGTCGAAGCCGCACCTTAGCGACCCCTGCCGGGGCGTCAAACGCTGATGGTGTCGCAACCCCGGCGGCGATGCCCTACCAGCCCGCGGCGCGCCGGGGTTCGACGGCTGCGGGACGCAGGGCCTGCTGAGGCGTGGTGCGGAACTGGCGCGCCTTGCTTGCCAGCTGATCGGTCTGCTCCTCCAGCGCGCGGGCGGCGGCGGTCGTCTCCTCGACCATGGCGGCGTTCTGCTGGGTGACCTTGTCCATCTGGTCGGCCCCCGCCGACAGCGCGCGCAGGCTTTGCGACTGTTCGCGCGCGCTGGAGGCGATCATGGTGATGATCGTGCGCACCGCCGACACCTCCTCGACGATCGTGACCAGCGATGCGCCCGAACTGCGCACCAGGCCCGCCCCCTCGCGGACATGGACGGTCGAGGCGCCGATCAGGTCCTTGATCTGATGCGCGGCCTCGGCGGTCTTGTGGGCCAGGGCGCGGACCTCGTGGGCGACGACGGCAAAACCACGCCCGGCCTCTCCAGCGCGTGCGGCCTCGATGCCCGCGTTCAACGCCAGCAGGTTGGTCTGGAACGCGATCTCGTCGATGACGGTGATGATGGTGCCGATCTGGCGGGTCGATTCCTCGATCTCGCCCACGGCACCCACGGCCTTCTGGACGATCTCTCCGCCGCCTTGCGCGTTGCGCTGCGCGGTCTCGGCGCTGGTCTGGGCGGTGGACACGCCCTCGGCCGCCTGATCGACGCCGCGCGACACCTCGTTCAGGGCGGCCACGGTCTCCTCCAGGTTGGCGGCCTGCTGTTCGGTGCGATGCGCCAGGTCATGGGCGGCGGCGCTGATCTCGGCCAGGCCGCCGCGGATGACGGCCACGCCGTCGACCACCAGCCCCAGGGCCTCGTCCAGCTGACCGAGCGAGGTGTTGAACTGATCCTTGACGGCATCGAACTCGGGCGCGACCGGATCGGTGATGCGCACCGTCAGATCGCCCCGGCTGAGCCGGTCGAAACCGGTGCTGATCGCCCCCACGAAATGCTGCAGCTGGGCGGCGCGCAGGTTGGTCTGTTCGACCATCTCGGCCTGCCGCGCGTTCACGGCATCGGCGTCGCGCGCCAGGCGGTCGCGGTCGATGGTGGCGGCGCGGAACGTCTCGACCGCGCGGGCCATGGCGCCGATCTCGTCCCTGCGGGCGGCGCCGGGGACGGTGTCGTCGGTCTGGCCCTGGGCCAGGCGCCCCATCATCGCGGTCAGCGCCTTGATGGGCTTGCTGATGCTGCGCGACAGCGGGATGGCGCAGGCGATCAGCGCCAGAAGCAGCAGCCCCGACCACAGCCCGCTGCGCCGCATCTCGGCCATGAAGTCGGCGGTGATGTCGTCCACGTAAAGACCCGCGCCGACCGTCCAGCCCCAGGGCGCGAACAGCGTGGAATAGGACAGCTTGGGCAGCGGATCGCCCCCCGACAGGCGCGCGACGAAATACTCGGTAAAGCCGCCCCCCTCGCGCGCGGTCACGATCATCTCGCGGATGTGCAGCTTGCCGTTGGCATCGGTGGCCTCCCAGGCATTCGTGCCCTCGCGTTCGGTATCGGGGTGCATGACCCGCAGACCCTGGGGGTCGTAGATGAAGACATAGTCGTCGTCGCCATAGCGGATGGCGCGGGCGGCCTCCTTGGCGCGGTGCTGGGCCTCGTCCAGGGTCATCGCGCCGGACTGGGCCTGGGCTGCGAAATGGGTCAGCATGCTGACCGTGCTTTCGACCTGGGTCGCGATCAGCTCCTTGCGGTCCTTCCACAGAAGGTGGTGCAGCGAGGACAGCTGCAGCGACATCGCAAGGATGCTGAGCGCGACCGCAACCCCGGTCAGCAGGGTCAGTTTACGTGAGATTCCAAAGGTCATGCAGCGGCCTTCCCGGTATGATCCGACAAGACATAGCGGCGACACATGAACGGATCGTTGACGCCGGCAGGGAATTGCACGTCGTGCGAATTGCGCCGACAGTGGCGGCAGACCGACACGGGGGACCAGACGATGTGCAGACAGTGCAACTATACCATCCATGCGGCGCAGCATCACCTGGGCTGGGACAACGCGATCGCCCCGGTCCAGACCGTGGCGCCGGGATCGACGATCCGCTTTGCCTGCATGGAGGCGTCGGGCGGGCAGCTGAACCTGTCCAGCACCGCGGACGACATCGCCACGCTGGATTTCGGGCGCATCAACCCGGTCAACGGGCCGATCCATGTCGACGGGGCCGAACCCGGCGACGCGCTGAAGATCACGCTGGTCGATTTCGCCCCGCAGGCGCAGGACGGGCAGGGTTGGGGCTGGACCGCGAACATTCCGGGGTTCGGTCTGCTGGCGGACCAGTTCCCCGACCCCGCCCTGACGCTGTGGCGCTATGATGCGGCGACGCTGGCGCCGGCGCTTTGGGGCAGTCACGGCCGGGTCGGGCTGAAGCCCTTTGCCGGGACAATCGGCGTGGCCTTGGCAGAGCCGGGTGCCCATTCCATCGTCCCGCCGCGGCGCACGGGCGGCAATCTGGACATCCGCGACCTGTCGCGCGGGGCCGAACTGTATCTGCCGGTCGAGGTGGCGGGCGCGCTGTTCTCGGTGGGCGACACCCATGCCGCGCAGGGCGACGGAGAGGTCTGCGGCACCGCCATCGAAA
>ENA-UOXB01001276-UOXB01001276.1-bioreactor-metagenome-genome-assembly--contig:-NODE-1276-length-12156-cov-24.797620_pt1 | contig 12156 bp, 10 predicted proteins | sample MGYA00238158_ERZ761615 | MGnify/ENA primary metagenome ERZ761615 (study PRJEB28904, sample SAMN06267902) | bioreactor metagenome | isolation source: Joint BioEnergy Institute, California, USA... | reverse complement strand
CCGCACTTCGCCAACATCGTGACGCCGCGCGAGTACGTGGTGGTGTGCCGGCTGCATGTCGAGCTGGACGGCGGCGGCGGCGATCTGCACGTGACCCTGCCGTACTCGATGCTCGAGCCGATCCGCGAGCTGCTGGATGCCGGCATCCAGAGCGACCGCAACGACCGCGACGAGAGCTGGGGCCAGACCCTGCGCGAGCAGCTCAACGTGGCCGAGGTCACCCTGTCCAGCGTGCTGGCCAGCAAGCGCATGACCCTGCGCGAGCTGAGCCGGCTGAAGGTGGGCGATGTGCTGCCCATCGACATCAACCCGCAGGTGCCGCTCTGCGTGGAGAACATCCCGGTGTTCACCGGCGAGTTCGGCATCGCCAATGGCATGAATGCCGTGAAGATCACGGCCACCCACCCGCCGGGCACGCGCCCGCGGGTACCCGTCCTCCAGGAAGACCTGAAATGAACGAGAACTCCGTCTCCGACGTCACCCCCGCCCAGTTCAGCGCCTTGCAGGCCGAAGAAGGCAGCGATGGCAACGCCGACCTGAATCTTGACGTGATCCTCGACGTGCCGGTGACGCTGTCGCTCGAAGTCGGCCGCGCGCGCCTGCCGATCCGCAACCTGCTGCAGCTCAACCAGGGCTCGGTGGTCGAACTGGAACGCGGCGCGGGCGAATCGCTGGATGTGTTCGTCAACGGCACGCTGATCGCGCATGGCGAAGTGGTGGTCATCAACGATCGCTTTGGCGTGCGCCTGACCGACGTGGTCAGCCCGAGCGAACGGATCCGGAGACTGCGTTGAACGCCACGCTGCTGATCGCCGCCGGCCAGGCCCTGGCGGGCGCCACCGCGCCGGCCGCGCCGCAGGCGGCCGCTGCGCCCGGCTTGTTCGGCGCGTTCATGGCCCTGCTGGCCGTGCTGGCGCTGGTGGTCGGGCTGGGCTGGGTGCTCAAGCGCATGCCGGGCAGCAGTTTCCGGCCGGCCGAGGGCATCAAGGTGGTCGCCAGCGTTGCCGTGGGTCCGAAAGAACGCGTGGTGGTGCTGGAGGTCGGCGGTGAACAACTGCTGCTCGGTGTCACCGCCGGCGGCATCAGCGCCCTGCACACCCTGCCCGAAGCGCTGCCGGTACCGCCCCCGGTCCGGCTGCCCGAGCTGAAGAACCTCAAGAACCTCCCGAATTTCGCACAGCTGCTGCACCAGCGGCTGCGCAAGGACTCCTGACCATGCGTCACCGTCGCTTCAATCCCACCTTCCTGAAGATGCTGCCGTGGCTGGTGCTGCTGGCCGTCTGCCTGCTGCCCGCACTGGCGTGGGCCGCCCCTGCGGCACCGGCGACCCCGTTGCCCGATGTCACCGTGGGCAAGGTGGGCGGCCAGAATGTCAGCCTGCCGATGCAGACCCTGCTGCTGATGACGGCGATCACCCTGATCCCGTCGATGCTGCTGGTGCTGACCGCCTTCACCCGCATCATCATCGTGCTGGGGCTGCTGCGGCAGGCGCTGGGTACCGGGCAGACGCCGTCCAACCAGGTGCTGCTGGGCCTGGCGCTGTTCCTGACCGCGATGGTGATGCTGCCCACCTGGGACAAGGCCTGGAGCACCGGCCTGGCGCCCTACCTCAACGGCGAGATCGATTTCCAGAGCGCCTGGACATTGACCACCCAGCCGCTGCGCGGGTTCATGCTGGCGCAGATCCGCGAGACCGACCTGATGACCTTCGCCGGCATCGCCGGGCATGGCACCTATGCCAGCCCGGATGCGATTCCGTTCCCGGTGCTGGTCGCGTCCTTCGTCACCAGCGAGCTCAAGACCGCGTTCGAGATCGGCTTCCTGATCTACATTCCCTTCGTGATCATCGATCTGGTCGTGGCCAGCGTGCTGATGTCCATGGGCATGATGATGCTCTCGCCGATGCTGGTCTCCGCCCCGTTCAAGATCCTGCTGTTCGTGCTGGTGGATGGCTGGGTGCTGACCGTCGGCACCCTGGCCGCCAGCTTCAATACGGTCTGACCCCTCTCCACGCCCTGCCCCGGACTGCGCACCATGTCTCCCGAACTCGCTCTTACCGAACTGCGCGGTGGTCTGATCGCCACCCTGTGGGTCGCCGGCCCCCTGCTGCTGACCGTCCTCGTCGTCGGCGTGGTGGTCGGCGTGGTGCAGGCCGCCACGCAGCTGAACGAACCGACCATCGCCTTCGTCGCCAAGGCCGCCGCGCTGACCGCCGTGCTGTTCGCGCTGGGCAGCCTGCTGCTGGGGCACATGGTGGAATTCACCACCCAGCTGTTCCAGCGCATTCCGCACCTGATCGGCTAGTGCACCGCGCCCGGCCCCTCCCTTCCCACGGCACCGGTACCGGCTGATGGATCCCACCACGCAGATGACCACCGACGGCCTGGCCGCCTTCAGCATGATGGGCGACGCGCTGTGGACGATGCTGCGCATCGGCGCGATGGTCATGGCCATGCCGCTGATCGGCACCCGTGCGGTGCCGGCACGCATCCGCGTGCTGCTGGCCAGTACCCTGGCCATCGCGCTGTCACCGATCCTGCCGCCGGTGCCGGAGTGGGTCCGGTTCGATGCCACCACGGTGCTCACGGTGCTGCGGGAACTGGCCATCGGGGTGACCATCGGCTTCCTGCTGCGGGTGGTGTTCGAAGCCGGCGCATTGGCCGGCGAGCTCATCGCCCAGGGCACCGGCCTGGCGTTCGCGCAGATGGCCGACCCGATGCGTGGCGGCAGCTCGGGCGTCATCGGCCAATGGTTCTACCTGATGTTCGGGCTGCTGTTCTTCACCAGCAACGGTCACCTGGCGCTGATTTCCCTGCTGGTGGACAGCTACCGCGCACTGCCGGTGGGCGCGCCCCTGCCCGACCCGCAGGCCCTGCTGGGCATCGCTCCCACCTTCCTGCTGACGGTGCTGCGGGGCGCGCTGACCCTGGCCATTCCGCTGGTGGTGGCGATGCTGGCGGTGAATCTGGCGTTCGGCGTGCTGGCCAAGGCGGCGCCGGCACTGAATCCGATCCAGCTGGGTCTGCCGGTGTCACTGCTGCTGGGGCTGGTGCTGCTCACGCTGCTGGCCGGCGAGATGGGGCCGCCGGTGCAGCGGCTGTTCAACGCCGCGTTCGAGGCAGCCCGCGCGGTCTACAGCTGACCGCGCACGGCGGCACTTGCCCGCCCCCCCGGCGTTCAGGCTAAAGTGACACCCGCAGCAGTGGTCCAGGGGGAACCACACCGCCGCAGGCCGGCCACGGGAGTCGTGGCAGGCCCGGTGCATCACGGCGTGGTTCCTGATCCCAGGTTGTCGCACGGGTCATGTCAAGGGGACTCCCGATGCTTTCAGGTAGCTATGACGCAGGCCTGGTGGCGCTGTCGCTGCTGGTCGCCATGCTCGCCTCGTTCACCGCGCTGGCCATGGCCACGCGTACCGCGACAGCCATCGGCAGTGCCCGTGCCTGGGCCTGGCGCCTTGGCGGCGGCTGCGCGATGGGGCTGGGCATCTGGTCGATGCACTTCATCGGCATGCTCGCCTTCTCCCTGCCGATCGCACTGGGCTACGACGTCGCGCTGACGCTGGCGTCGCTGGCCGCGGCGATTGCCGCCTCGGTCTTCGCACTGTGGCTGGTCTCGCTGCCCAGCGTGCCACAGTGGCGGCTGGGTACCGGTGCGCTGATCATGGGCGCGGGTATCGCCGCGATGCACTACGTGGGCATGGCCGCGCTGCGCATGCAGCCGCCCATCCAATGGCATGCCGGCTGGGTGCTGGTGTCGCTGCTGATCGCGGTGGCCTCGTCATGGACCGCATTGTTCATCGCCCTGCGCCTGCGCGCGGGCACCCCCCGCCTGCATCACCGCCTGGCGGCCTCGGCGGTGCTGGCCGTGGCCATCTGTGGCATGCACTACACCGGCATGGCCGCTGCGCGCTTCCCGGCCGGCAGCGTGTGCGGCGCGGTCGGCCACCACGCCCTGCCGAGCACCACGCTGGCCCTGCTGGTGGTGGTGTTCACGGTACTCATCCTGGGCCTGGCGCTGGGCCTGGCCTGGATGGAGCAGCGCATGGAAAGCCACATGCTGCGCATGCGCAACGCGGTGCTGAGCAGTTCGTTGAACGAAGCGCAGGAAGAACTGACCCAGGCGGCCCTGCACGATCCGCTGACCCGGCTGCCCAACCGCCGGCTGCTGCAGCAGTGCATCGAGAAGGCGCTGGCCCAGGCCGAGCGCGATGGCACCCGTTTTGCGGTGATGTTCCTGGACCTGGATGGCTTCAAGCAGGTCAACGACATCTATGGCCACCAGACCGGCGACGCGCTGCTGGTGGCGGTAAGCGAACGCATCAGCCAGATGCTGCGCGGCGAGGACGTGCTGGCCCGGCTGGGCGGGGACGAGTTCGTGGCGGTGCTGCGGATCGAGCGCGATGAGAACATCGAACTGCTGGCGCAGCGCTTCATCCAGGCCCTGGCCGGCTCGGAACTGCTGCCGGGCCACGACCTGCAGATCAGCGCCAGTGTGGGCGTGGCCCTGTGCCCGGACCACGCCACCACCGAGCGCCAGCTGATGGCCTTCGCCGATGCCGCGATGTACCAGGCCAAGGAAGCCGGCCGCAACCGGTTCGTGCTGTATGCCGAGTGGATGAACGAAAGTGCCGAACAGCAGTTCCGCCTGCTGGCCGATCTGCGCCGCGCGGTGGCCAACGGCGAGCTGGTGCTGCATTACCAGCCCAAGCTGCAGGTGAGCACGCAGAGCGTCTGCGGCGCCGAAGCGCTGATCCGCTGGCAGCACCCCTGCCATGGCCTGATTCCACCGGACCGTTTCGTGCTGCTGGCCGAACGCAGCGGGGTCATCAACGAGATCGGCCGCTGGGCGCTGCAGGAAGCCTGCCGGCAGCTGCGGCAGTGGCACGAACAGGGGCACCCGGACTGGTCAATGGCGGTCAATCTCTCGCCGCTGCAGTTCACCTCGCCCACCCTGCTGCGCGATGTGGCCGATGCGCTCGAACGGCACGGCATTCCGCCGCGGCGGCTGGTGCTGGAGATCACCGAGGGCACCGTGATGCGGGACACCGAGACCAGCCTGCACCTGCTGCAGGCGCTGTCCGCGCTGGGCGTGGGCATTTCCATCGATGATTTCGGCACCGGGTACTCCAGCCTGCTCTACCTCAAACGGCTGCCGGCCACGGAGCTGAAGATCGACCATGCCTTTGTCAGCGACCTGGAAAACAGCCGCGAGGATGTGGTGATCGTCTCGGCCGTGGTCGCGCTGGGACATGCGCTGGACATGGATATCGTCGCCGAAGGGGTGGAAACCGCTGCCCAGCGGGCCTACCTGGAGCGGCTGGGGTGCAACTACCTGCAGGGCTACCTGCTGGGCAAGCCGGTCGACGCCCAGCGCTTTGCCCAGCTGCACGCGCAGAAACGCCCGCGGGTGGAAGTGGCGCGCTGATACCCGCTACAGGCCCGCCCTTCCCCCGTATGGAACGGATCTTGCACGACCCGGGCTGACACCCCCTGGATCCGTGCCCGATGTCCGAGAACGAATCGGCTGGCGAAAAAACCGAACAACCTACCGAAAAACGCCTGCGCGAGGCCCGCGAACAGGGCAACATCCCGCGCTCGCGCGAGCTGGGCACGGTGGCCGTGTTCGGCGCCGGGGTGCTGGCGGTGATGGCCATGGGCGGCTCGCTGGCGCGCAACGCGACCGGCTGGATGCAGTTCGCCCTGAGCCCGCCACCGGGGCTGCGGCAGCACCCGAAGGAGCTGTTCGGCCACTTTGGCGACCTGTTCCTGCGCCTGCTGTGGGTGATCGCTCCGCTGGTGGGGGTCTGCCTGCTGGCCTGTTTCGTGGCCCCGCTGGCCATGGGGGGCCTGCGCTGGGCGAACAAATCGCTCATGCCGGACCCATCGCGCCTGAGCCCCATGGCCGGGATGAAGCGGCTCTACGGAGCTGAAGCGGTTGCCGAGCTCATCAAATCGCTGCTGCGCGTCGGCTTTGTCGGCAGCGCGGCCGGGCTGGTCATCGTCAGCGGCATCGACCCGCTGCGCGGCCTGCTGCACCAGCCGCTGGAAAGCGCCGCCATCCATGGGCTGGGCTTCACCCTGAAACTGCTGCTGGCCACGGCTGGTTCCCTGATGGTGCTGGCCGCCATCGATGCGCCGTACCAGCGCTGGAACTGGATGCGCAAGCTGAAGATGACGCGTGAAGAGCTGCGCCGGGAGATGAAGGAAAGCGAAGGCAGCCCGGAGGTGAAGGGTCGCATCCGCCAGCTGCAGCACCAGATGGCCAACCGCCGGATGATGGAAGCGGTGCCCACGGCCGACGTCGTGGTGGTCAACCCCACCCATTACGCGGTGGCCCTGAAGTACGAAGGCACGCGCATGTCCGCCCCGACCGTGGTGGCGCTGGGCGTGGATGAACTGGCCCTGCGCATCCGCCAGGTCGCCGATGGCAACAAGGTGGCGATCGTGTCGGCACCGCCTTTGGCACGCGCCTTGTATAGGGAAGGACAACTCGGAAAGGAAATACCCGTGAGACTGTACTCGGCCGTCGCCCAGATCCTGTCCTACGTCTACCAGCTGCGCAGCTGGCGCACCGGCCCCATGCCCAGCGCGCCGCACGTGGCAGTGGATGAGTTCGCGCCGGGAGACCGCCCATGAGCGCGCAGATGGCAAGCCCCGGCGTGCGTCGGGCCCTGGGCATGATCCGCCAGGGACTGGGCGCCCCGCTGATCGTGCTGGCGCTGCTGGCCATGGTGGTGGTGCCGCTGGCCGCCCCGGTGCTCGATGCCCTGTTCACCTTCAACATCGCCATCTCGCTGATGGTGCTGCTGGCCGTGGTGTACGTGAAGCGGCCGCTGGATTTCACCATCTTCCCGATCGTGCTGCTGGTCACCACCATGCTGCGGCTGGCGCTGAACGTGGCCTCCACCCGGGTGATCCTGCTCAACGGCCAGAACGGCCACGAGGCGGCCGGCAAGGTCATCGCCGCGTTCGGCGAATTCGTCATCGGCGGCAACTACGCGGTGGGCATCGTGGTGTTCGCGATCCTGACCATCATCAACTTCGTGGTCATCACCAAGGGTGCCGGACGCGTGTCGGAAGTGACCGCGCGCTTCATCCTGGACGCCATGCCCGGCAAGCAGATGGCCATCGACGCCGACCTCAACGCCGGTTTGCTGACGCGCGAAGAGGCGAAACTCCGTCGCGAGGAAGTCCGCGAGGAAGCCGATTTCTACGGTGCCATGGACGGTGCCAGCAAGTTCATCCGCGGCGACGCCATCGCCGGCCTGCTGATCCTGTTCATCAACCTGCTTGGCGGCCTGGCCGTAGGCGTGCTGCAGCACAACATGGCCTTCGGCGATGCCGCCGGCACCTACACCCTGCTCTCCATCGGTGATGGCCTGGTGGCGCAGCTGCCGGCCCTGCTGGTGTCCAGCGCGGTGGCGATGCTGGTCACCCGCGCCTCGCGCTCGCAGGACATGGCCCAGGCGATGACCGGGCAGGTGTTCGGCCAGTACCGCGCGTTGGCGATCACCGCGGGCATCCTCGGCGTGGTCGGGCTGGTGCCCGGCATGCCGAACGTGGCCTTCCTGACCCTGTCGGCCATCCTGGGCGTGCTGGCGTGGAAGATGTGGCGCAAGAGCCAGGCCCCGGCCGAGGACGCCGCCGCCGGGGCCGCCAACGATGCGGCCGTGGCCGCCGCGCTGGGCCGCAGCCCCGCCGCCGCGCCGACCGCCGAACTGACCTGGGATGAACTGCGCCCGGTCGATCCGCTCGGCCTGGAGGTGGGCTACCGCCTGATTCCGCTGGTGGACAGCGCCCAGGGCGGCGAACTGATGGCGCGCATCAAGGGCGTGCGCCGCAAGCTGACCCAGGACATCGGCTTCCTGATCCCGTCGGTGCACATCCGCGACAACCTGGAACTGCCGGCCACCGGCTACCGCCTGCTGGTGCACGGCGTGCCCGTGGCCACCGCCGACATCCACCCGGACCGTGAGCTGGCACTGGACCCGGGCAGCGCGCTGGGCAAGCTGGACGGCATTGCCGGCAAAGACCCCGCCTTCGGCCTGGATGCCACCTGGATCCAGCCCCATCAGCGCGCCCAGGCCGAGTCGATGGGCTACACCGTGGTCGACCCCGCAACCGTGGTGGCCACCCACCTGTCCCACCTGATCCGCGAACACGCGCCGGAGCTGCTCGGCCACGAAGAGGTGCAGCACCTGCTGGCCAACCTGGCCAAGAGCGCACCGAAGCTGGTCGAAGACCTCACCCCGAAGGCGCTGCCGCTGTCGGTGGTGGTGCGCGTGCTGCAGAACCTGCTCATCGAACGCATTCCCGTACGCCAGCTGCGTCGGATCGCGGAGGCTCTGGTGGAGAACGCACCGATCAACCAGGACCCGGCCGCGCTGACCGCTGCGGTGCGCGTGGCACTGGGCCGTTTCATCGTGCAGGAGATCGCCGGCATGTCGGCGGAGCTGCCGGTGTTCACCCTGAACCCGCAATTGGAACGCGTCTTGCAGGAGTCCACACAGGGCAACGGTGCTGCACTGGAACCCGGTCTGGCCGAGCGGCTTCACCAGAGCCTTGCCGAGTGTGTCGGCAAGCAGGAAGCGCGCAACGAGCCGGCCGTGGTGCTGGTACCCGGCCCGGTCCGTGCCGCGCTGGCACGGCTGGTCCGCCACAGCGTTCCCTCGCTTTCGGTCCTGGCCTACAGCGAGGTACCGGAGGACAAGCGCCTGAAACTGGTCGGCACGATCAGCTGAGGGTGACGGAAAACAGGCACCGCACCCGCACCACCGCTGTACCGACCACCGCACCACCACGAACACGCCCACAGGGGGAATCCGCACATGCCCAGCTCTGCACCGCCGCGCTCCCCGCTTCCCGACACGCCGTCCCCGTCCCGGTACCAAAGCATGAAAATCAAACGTTTCGTCGCCTCCGACATGCGCTCGGCCATGAACCTGGTACGCAAGGAACACGGTCCCGATGCGGTGATCCTGTCCAACCGCAGGATCGAGGAAGGCGTCGAAATCGTGGCGGCGGCGCACTACGACGAGAGCGCCGTGCAACGTGCGCTGGACGCCAGCCGCCAGGACACGGCCCCGGTGCAGGCGCCGGCACCGCGGGTGCGCAGCGCCGCCGACGCGATGATCGCCGCGGTGACCCGCCGCCGCGCGCCGGTGGCAGAGGCAGCGCCGGTGGCCGCGACCACCTCGGCCGTGGCCGCGCTGGCCCGCGCGGCGGTCGGCGCGACCGGGCGCACGTTGGACACCCGTGATGAGAGCGTACCGCGCCGGGGCAGCGAAGGCTTCGCGGCAACCCTGGCCCAGGCCGGCCGCCACGAAACGCAGGCCGCCGAGGCCGCAGGCGAGGATGCCTTCACCCTGTCTCCCGCAGCCCAGGCGCTGGCCGCGCCGGTGACCCGCCCCCAGGTCGCCCGTCCCAGCGTGCCCGCCGCCAGCAACCGCGCGGTGTTCACCATCGACACCTCCGATGCCCACCTGGACCCGCGCCCGTGGGTCCGTTCGGCCGCGCCTTCAGCCGCCGCACGTCCGCTGCCGCCGCCCCTGCCCCCGGTTGCCATGGCACCCGCAGCACCGGCGCCTGAACCGGCGCCCGTGATGCCGGCCGCACCTGCATATGTGGCCGCCATACCGGCGCCCCCGGCCGCGGCTGCGGCACCGGTCGAACCGACTCCCGTGCCAGCCCCGGCCCCGGCCCCGGCACCCGCACCCGCACCAGCGGCCGCCCCGGCCTTCAACACGGTCGACGCTGCACCGCGGATCGCCCCGGCGCCCGTGCTGACCGTGATCGAGCGCGACGACGAACAGCTGCGCAGTCTGCGCGGTGAAGTGGCCGGCATGCGGCAGATGATCGAGCGGGAAATGCAGCGCTTCACCGATGAACGCCTGCGCGGCAACCCGGTCCGTGCCACCGCACTGGACCTGATGGACGAGTACGGCTTCGACGCCGGCATCGCCCGCGACGTGGTGCTGCAGATTCCGCTGGATACCGAAGCCCACCGCGGCCGGGGCCTGATGCTCGGCCTGATCTCGCGCCGGCTGCCGATTTCGCCGGCCGATCCGCTGGAGGCCGGTGGGGTGATCGCCCTGGTCGGCCCCACCGGTGCCGGCAAGACCACCACCATCGCCAAGCTGGCCTCGCGCTTCGCCGAAGCCCACGCGCCCCGCGATGTCGCGCTGGTCACCACCGACACCGCCCGCATCGGTGCGCGTGAACAGCTTTACGGCTACGGCCGCCAGCTCGGCATCGCGGTGCACGAAGCCAACAGCGGCACCGACCTGGACCAGCTGCTGGAGCGCCTGAAGGACTACAAGCTGGTGCTGATCGACACCGCCGGGCTGGGTCCGCGCGACCGCACCCTGGCCGCGCAGCTGCAGTGGCTGCGCGCCGCCCGCCAGGTCAGCACCCTGCTGGTGCTGCCGGCCAACACCAGCTTCAACGACATGGACGAGGTGGTCCGCCGCTTCAGCGCCGCCAACCTGCAGGGCGTGGTGTTGAGCAAGCTGGACGAGACCAGCCGCTTCGGCAGCGCCCTGTCGGTGGCCGTGGACCACCGCCTGCCGATCACCTGGGTGACCGACGGCCAGGACGTTCCGGAGGACCTGCATCGGGCCAGTGCGGCCAATCTGGTACTTCGCCTTGAAGATTTGCGCCGCGCGGCCGATATGCCCTGCAACCCGGAGTTGAACCATGCCGTCGCGTGAGTACGCCAAGCTGACCACCACCTTCCCGCTGTCGGCGACCCGCAGCGAGCCGCTGGGCCCTGTGCGCACGATCGCCGTCACCGGCGGCAAGGGCGGCGTGGGCAAGACCAACGTATCGGCCAACATGGCCGTGGCGCTGGCCGGCATGGGCAAGCGCACGCTGCTGCTGGACGCCGACCTGGGCCTGGCCAACATCGATGTGATCCTGGGCCTGACCCCGCGCTTCACCCTGGCCGACCTGGTCGCCGGGCGCTGCACGCTGGAAGAAGTGATCATCGAAGGCCCCAACGGCCTGCTGGTGGTGCCGGCCGCGTCCGGTCGCCGCCACATGGCCGAACTGGCCCCGGCCGAACATGTCGGCCTGGTCAACGTGTTCTCCGAGCTGGAGCGCGACCTGGATGTCATGGTGGTGGATACCGCCGCCGGCATCACCGATGGCGTGCTGACCTTCTGCCAGGCCGCGCAGGACACCGTGGTGGTGGTCTGTGACGAACCGGCCTCCATCACCGATGCATACGCCCTGATCAAGGTGCTCTCGCGCGAACGCGGCGTGGACCGGATCCAGGTGGTGGCCAACATGGTCCGCGACCCCAACGAAGGCCGCGTGCTGTACGAAAAGCTGAGCCGGGTCTGTGACAAGTTCCTGGCCGATGTCTCGCTGAACTACCTGGGCTGCGTGCCGCAGGACGACTGGCTGCGTTTGTCGGTGCAGCGCCAGCAGCCGGTGGTGAAGGCCTACCCGTCCAGCCCCTCGGCCCTGGCGATCAGCGAGATCGCGCGCCGTACCGCCCGCTGGCAGGCCCCCACCGAGCCGCGCGGCGGCGTGGAGTTCTTCCTCGAGCGCATCCTCAAGCAACGCGGGGTGACGATGTGAAAGCCGCAGCCCACTACCGCGAAGTCCAACGCACGGCGGCCACCGACTGCATTGCCCAGCATTCGGACCTGGTGCGCCGCATCGCCCACCACCTGGCCGCGCGCCTGCCCGCCAGCGTGGAAGTCGATGACCTGATCCAGGCCGGCATGATGGGGCTGATCGAGGCCTCGCGCAGCTACGACGCCGAGCAGGGTGCCTCGTTTGAAACCTATGCCTCGATCCGCATCCGCGGCTCGATGATCGACGAGATCCGTCGCGGCGACTGGGTGCCGCGCTCGGTGCACCGCCGCGCCCGCGACGCCGCCGCGGCGATCCGCCGGCTGGAGCAGGCCACCGGCCGGGCCGCCAGTGCCGCCGAGGTCGCCGCCTCGATGGACATGCCGCTGCCCGATTACCTGCGGCTGATGGAGGACGCCTCGCGCGGCCAGGTCCTCAGCCTGGAATCGCGCATCGAGGACCAGGGCGAGCTGGACACCATCGCCCAGGGCGGACCGACCCCGCAACAGGTGCTCGAGCGCGGCGAGTTCGGCCGCGAGCTGGGCAAGGCCATCGGCCTGCTGCCCGAGCGCGA
>ENA-UOXB01001273-UOXB01001273.1-bioreactor-metagenome-genome-assembly--contig:-NODE-1273-length-12178-cov-9.699744_pt1 | contig 12178 bp, 9 predicted proteins | sample MGYA00238158_ERZ761615 | MGnify/ENA primary metagenome ERZ761615 (study PRJEB28904, sample SAMN06267902) | bioreactor metagenome | isolation source: Joint BioEnergy Institute, California, USA | place... | reverse complement strand
GGTGGCGACCATCGCCTTCGGCATGGGCATCGACAAGCCCAACGTGCGCTTCGTCTGCCACCTGGACCTGCCCAAGTCGCTGGAGGCCTATTACCAGGAAACCGGTCGTGCCGGCCGTGACGGCCTGCCGGCCGATGCCTGGATGGCCTATGGTCTGCAGGACGTGATCTTCCTCAAGCAGATGCTGGCCAACTCCGATGGCGACGAGCGCCACAAGCGCATCGAACAGCACAAGCTCGATGCCATGCTGGCCCTGTGCGAGGAAACACGCTGCCGTCGTCAGGCGCTGCTGGCCTATTTCGACGAGGAACTACCGCAGCCATGCGGGCACTGCGACAACTGCATCGACGGCGTCGAGACCTGGGACGCCACCGAGCCAGCACGCCAGGCGCTGTCTGCCATTTACCGTAGCGGTCAGCGCTACGGGGTCGGCCATCTGGTGGATATTCTCCTCGGCCGCGATAACGAGAAGATCCGCGCATCCGGCCACCAGCACCTGGCGGTGTTCGGTGTCGGCAAAGGGTTTTCAGAGGTCGAGTGGCGAACGCTGTTCCGCCAGTTGGTCGCCCGCGGCCTGGCCGATGTCGATCTGGAAGGATTTGGTGGCCTGCGTCTGGACGAGAGCTGCAGGCCACTGCTGCGCGGTGAAGTCAGCCTGCAACTGCGCCGCGAACCGAAGCCGGCGCAGGCGGCCAAGGCCTCCAGCAGCGCCGCCAGCCAACTGGTGCGTGGCCACGAGCGGGACATGTGGGAGGCCCTGCGCAGCCTGCGTCGCAAGCTCGCCGAGGAGCACAGCGTGCCACCTTACGTGATCTTCCCTGACGCCACGCTGCTGGAGATGCTGCGTAGCCAGCCCAGCTCGCTGAGCGAGATGGCCGAGGTCAGCGGCGTGGGTGCGCGCAAGCTGGAGCGTTACGGGCAGGCTTTCCTCGAGGTGCTCAATGGCGCCGCCGCGGATGCAGCACAGGCTCCGGTGGCCGATCTGCGCCACGAGCTGGTCAGTCTGGCACGTGCCGGCATGACGCCTGCGCAGATTGCCGGGCAGCTCAAGTGCACCGAGAAGAACGTCTACAGCCTGCTGGCCGAAGCCATCGCCGAGCAGCAACTGACCCTGGAGCAGGCGCTTGACCTTCCCGAAGAGCTCCTCGGCGAGATTCAGGAGAGCTTCCTCGACGGCGAGGGCGAACTGCCTGCAGTCAGTGAGATCGCGCCTTTGTTCGCCGGTCGTGTCGACGAGGCAGTGCTCTACTGCGTGCGTGCGGCCCTGCAGGCCGAGTTCGAACTCTAAAGCATGGGTGGCGAACTCGCCGCTGCGCTTCTGGCGTCATCTCCATGACAAGGCTAAGGTGTCGAGCAGGCCGCCAGATGACGAGGTGACGGTGCCTAACTATCACGCCTGGCTCGATGAAGTTCGTCCGAGCCCCTATGCCGACCAGCTCAGCCTGGGGTTTCGCTGGTTGCGTTTTTCCCGCGTGCTCGAGCGTGAATACCGCGCCCACATGCTCGAAGACAGCTTCGAGCTCAAACGCATCGCGCTGAGCGTCGCCACGCTCATCTGGCTGGCTTTGGCTGCGCTCGACGTGCTGGTGGTGCCCGCATCGCATCTCGGCTGGGTGATCGCCATGCGGATCGTGGTGCTGGTCATCCTGCTGGTGTGTGCCGCGCTGATCCTGCAGCGCCGGCATATCCACCTGCTACTCCCATTGAGCATGACCTGCATCCTGGTGCTTGGCGTGGGTGCGGCAATTATCGTCGGCATCGCCCACCATGCCGATCCCAGTTATCCGTATGAAGGCCTGCTGCTGGTAAGCATGGCGGCGTATTTTCTGGTTGGCCTGCGCCTGAGCGAGGCGTTGGCCTGCTCGCTGGTGGTGCTGCTTGCGTACGTGTTGGCCGAATGGTTCGCAGGGCTGCCCGTACCGAGGCTGGTCAATAACGTGCTGTTTCTCGCGTTCGGCAACCTGATCGGCGCCGTCGGTTGCTATCTGCTGGAGTACAAGTCGCGCGAGCATTTCCTGATCAGCCGCCTGATGCGCCTGCTCGCCTATCACGACAGCCTCACCGGCCTGCACAACCGGCGCAGCTTCAATCGGCAGTTCGAGCGCCTGTGGCGCCAGGCGCAGCGCGACGGCAAGTCACTGGCGTTGCTGCTTTGCGACATCGACCACTTCAAGGCCTACAACGATTGCTACGGTCACCAGGCTGGCGACGTCGCGCTGCAGCGTGTTGGTGCGTTGATAGAGCAGGCCGCTCGGCGGCCACTGGACATTGGTGTGCGGCTCGGTGGCGAGGAGTTCGCTCTGTTGCTGTTCGATATCGGTGCCGACGAAGCTCGGCAGCGTGCCGAAGCCTTGCGCCAGTCACTTGAGGAGGCAGGCATCGCCCATCGTGGTTCCGACAGCGGCGACATGCTGACCATGTCCATTGGCGTCGCCTGCCTGTGCCCCGAGACCCAGCCCGAATTGAGTCAGCTCTACGAACAGGCTGATCGTGCCTTGTACGAGGCCAAGGCTTTCGGACGCAATCAGGTGGCGGCCTGACTTTCTGCAGTGCCGCAGACATTCGGTCGCATTCTGCAACGCTCGCGACGCAATCTGCGCTTGCCCTGCGCATCGGGTTATGGCTAGCTAGCTAATAATTAGTTTTTGACCTTTGTATGAGTCCGCTAGCCCATGTCTTACCCCGATCAACACCGTTTTGCCATGCAAGTCGCCCAGCTGTCACGTGCCTGGCGTTCCGAACTCGACAGACGTCTGGTCGGCCTCGGCCTGTCCCAGGCGCGTTGGCTGGTGCTGTTGCACCTGGCGCGCTTCACAGAAATGCCCACTCAGCGTGAACTGGCGCAAAGTGTCGGAGTGGAAGGGCCTACGCTGGCGCGGCTGCTCGACAGCCTGGAAAGCCAGGGCCTGGTGACCCGAGTAGCCGTACCTGAAGATCGCCGTGCCAAGAAGATTGCCCTGCAGCCCAAGGCGCAGCCGCTGATCGAGAAGATCGAGGCTATTTCCACCCAGCTCCGCCATGAAGTGTTTGCCGGTATTGATGAGGAGGACCTGCGCCGTTGTCAGCAGGTGCATGCTCGAGTCCTCGGCAATCTGGTGAAGTGACTCCTTTCGTACTGTCAAATTTGCGATCACTTTATTTGATCGAAGGCATTTAGTGCCTAACTTTTGACTGATTAAGCTTGATGGCACCGTGCTTTCGTCGGCAAACTGGCGTCCAAACCGCTACTTTGTGAATTAGTAGCCATAATGCTATTCGAGACGGCCTCGACAAGGACCTTGTCGAGCGTTCTCGGAACTTTCAAGGGCGCCAACCTCCCGGCCAAGGGAAGCTCGGACAGGAAGTCGAGGAGGTGGCGTTCGAGCCGGATAACCCTGGAGGTCACATGGCTCGGGTGCGTCAGTTAATGTTGGGTTTGGCGTCGGGGTCCGCTCTGTACTCGGGGATGGCGCCGGCGCTTGGTTTGGGTGAGATCACGCTGCATTCGGCGTTGAATCAGCCTTTCGAAGCCGAAATCGAGTTGCTTGAAGTGGGGGACCTGGGCGCGCAGGATTTGCGCGTCGGTCTGGCGCCCGCCGATGTGTTCAATCGTTCGGGGGTCGAACGCTTCTACTTTCTCAATGATTTGCGCTTTACACCGCTTCTGCGCGGTTCGCGTAGCGTGATCCGCGTGGTCTCGAGCCGTCCGGTGCGCGAGCCCTACCTGAATTTCATCGTCGAAGTGGCACGCCCCAACGGTCAGTTGCTACGTGAGTACACCGTGCTGCTCGACCCACCGGGCTCCTCGGCTTATACCACCGTGGCGGCTGCGCCGAGTGCGGCGTCTGTGACACAGGCGTCCGCTCCCATTGCGGCTCCGGCTTCGTCGCTCAGAACGGTCACGCCGCCCAGCGCCGCTGCGGGCCATCGTCATCAAGTCGCTCGTGGCGACAGTCTCTGGCTGATTGCCGCGCGTCTGCGTGAGCAGGGCAGTACGCTGTCCCAGCAGGCACTGATGGAGGGGATTCTCGCGCTCAACCCGAACGCTTTCGCAGGCGGCGATCCGAGCCGCTTGCAGGCCGGTGCCGACCTGCTGCTGCCGGATGCCGCTCGCACGGCAGCGCCTGCGCCGGCGGTTGCTCCGGCACCTTCCACGGCGGCAGAGGTCCCGCCTGTCGTTGCCGCAGACACCAGTGCCGAAGGCCCTGTGAGTGCGCCAGCGACATCTGTGGAGCCCGCGCCGGAGCAGGCTGACAGCCTGTTGCAACTGGCAGAAAAGCAGCGTCAGGTCGATCTGGAACTGGCCAATCAGGCCGCGGAGAATCTGCAGCTGCAACAGGGATTGGCGCAGCTTCAGTTACAACTTCAGCAGTTGCAGGAGCAACTGGCGCAGAAGGACGCTCAGTTGGCTGAGTTGTCGGCACGTACGCCGGTCGAACCCGTCGCTGAACCCGCTGCCGCAGCGCCGGTAACTGTCGAGGAACCGGTGGTCGCAGAGCGCGGCTGGTGGTCGACTTTCCTCGCCGGTGGCATTGGCCTGCTGCTATTGCTCGGCGCCCTGTTCTGGGCCGCTCGGCGGCGTGGCGAGAAATCCAGGGCGGTGGTGCAGGTTCAGCCCAAGAAGGAAACGCCGCCACAACCTGCCCGTGCGCAAAGCGCTGCGGCAGTCGCTCCCATCGCCGCTGCGCCTGTCGCAAAGGTGGCGCCGGCTCCGGCACCCGTGCGCGCGCAAGGGCAGGTCGATCCGCTCGAGGCTGCCAATGTCTACATCGCCTATGGGCGTATCAGCGAGGCGCGTGGCGAGCTGAGTAAGGCTTTGGCTCAGCAGCCGCAACGCAGTGACCTGCGTTTCCGTCTGCTGGAGGTTCTGGCAATGCAGGGTGATGGCGCAGGTTTCGCCCGTGAAGAGGCGGTGCTGCGTGCCGAGGAGTTCGACGCCGCACGCATCGATGCACTGAAGGCCCGTCATCCGAACCTGCAGGCATCACCGCAGGCAGAGAGCGAGCCGGTCGCGCCGCTGCAGCCAGTGGCCGAACCTGTGGCCGAGACCGACTTCCAGCTCAACCTCGATGACCTGTCCCTGGATGCTGACTGGGATCTGGTCAGCCCATTCCCGACCAAGGCCAAAGCCAAGCCCAAGGCGCCCGCCGAACCGGAGTTCGACGCGTCTTTCGCCAGCAACCTGCAGGAGCTGCCCGAGGTGTTCGAGCTGCACCACGAGGACGAACAGCTGAGCGCCTTCAGCGAGATGGAGATGGTGCTCAGCGAAGAGGTGGACGAGAACTTCCTCGATGCCTTCGCTGGCGACGCCGATGCCACCGCGGCACTGCAGGGTGATATCGATCAGTTGGCAGGCAACCCGGAGCACATGACCCAGCTCAACCAGGCCCTGGCCTATATCAAGCAGGGCGATATCGCGGCTGCCTGCGACATCCTCAATGAGGTGATCGATCACGGTGATGATGAGCAGAGGAAGGCCGCACGTCAGCTACTGGCAGAAATCGCCTGATTGGCTCTGTTGGACCCAACGAGGCCGCGCAACTGCGCGGCCTCGTCGTTTCAGAAACTCTTGCCGAGATTCAGGTACAGCGCCTTTTCCCGCTCGTCGTTGAAGCCGTAGCTGAAGTTGAGCGGACCGAGCGGCGTATCCAGGCCGAGGAAGATACTGGCCGCGTTGATGTAACCACTGTCGAAGGCGTTGTCATTGTTCCACGCGCGGCCACGTTCCAGCGACATGCCCAGGTACAGCGGGAAATTCAGCGGTAGCAGTGAATTCTGGGTCAGTCGTCGGTAGTAGATCATTCGCGCCAGTGCCATGTTCTGGCCGCTCAGCGAATCCTGACGAAAGCCGGACAGCTCCTGCGCACCGCCAAGGATAAAGCCCGAAGTGACCACTTGCGCTTCATCCAGGGTGCGTCCATAGCGACCGCCGAACAACCAGGTGTTGGGGCCGTGGCTGTAGGCCTTGTCCAGTTTCAGCTGCCACTGACGATAATCGTCGTCCGAGCCCAGGCCGCGGTCGTACTTGCGCAGCATCAGGCCGATATCCTCACCGGTACGCGGGAAGTCGAGGTTGTCGAGCGTGTCGAAGGAGTACAGCAGCTCGTAATAGCCCTCGCTGAAGCTGAAACTGGGCAGCTCGCGCTCACCGACGCGGACATCCGCTTCGCCCCAGGCCTGGCCGATGCCGAAGCGAATCTCCCCGTTGTTGGCGATCTGCCGACCCAGATTGAGGCCATAGCCGTAGCGTTCCAGGCGGTACTCGGCGATGGGATCGTTGTCCAGGATCGCTTCGACGTTCTGCGCCTCGCCGAATAGATAGGGTGCGACGAAGTAGCGTGAGCCGGCGTCCAGCGGTTGGTAGAACTCGCTGTAGAGCTCCTGGCGGTCGCCCAGCTGCAAGCGAGTCAGCCACTCGGCACCCAGTTCGTTGATGCCGTTGACGCGGTAACTGGCGCCGATGTTGAAGGCGCTGTCGCCGCGCATGTCATCGGACAGGTTCAGCCCCAGGCGCAGGTAGTCGGTGCCGGTGCGTTTGCCTCTGGCGTCGATCACCAGGGCACTGCCGCGCTCGTCCAGCGGCTCCACGCGGTACTGCACGCGCTCGAAGTAGTCCAGGCCGTAGAGCGTGCCCATGTCCTTTTGCAGGCGATCCATGTCCAACGGTTCGCCGAGAGGCTGGCGGATGTGTCGGCGAATTACCTCGTCGCCGACTTTAGAGTCGTTCTCTACGTGAATCTCGCGGATCACCGGGGTGCGCTGCTCGCGGGTGCGGGCCATGGCCAGTGCCGGGTTGCCGGCGCTGCTGGTACGCAGGCGGGCCAGCTGTTCGGCCCGGGCCTGCGCGGCGCGGTAGCCCGCATCCATCATTTGCTCGCCACGGTTGAAGTCAGCGACGCCGAAGCCGGCCAGCGGCGGCTGGATCAATACGTCATCGGCCGTCAGCGTCCGTAGCTGTTCCTCGGAGTTCTTGCGCATCATCAGGTTGATCGACTGGTTCATCACGTCGACCACGGTGAGCAGCTCCTTGGCTGGTTTCAGCGGCATGCCGAGGTCGACGACGATGACATGATCGACGCCCATCTGCCGCGCGACATCGATCGGCACGTTGTTGACCATGCCACCGTCGACCAGTAGACGGCCATCCACCTCGACCGGGGCGAATACCGCGGGAATCGACATGCTGGCGCGCATCACCTGCGGCAAGTGCCCAGTGCCCATGATTACCTGCTCGCCGCTGACCACGTCGGTGGCAACGGCGCGATAGGGGACCGGCAACTGGTCGAAGTCGCGCGTGGCGCTACGGTGCACCAGCAGGCTCTCCAGCAGCAGTGCCAGGTTCTGGCCTTGGATCACGCCCAGCGGAAGGCCCAGGCTGCCATCGTCACGGAAGCTGAGTTTCTGCTTGATCAGAAAATCGCGGTCGTCCTGCTTACGCCGGAAAGGTACGTCCTCACGGGGTGGCGAGTCGGAGAGCGCCTGCTGCCAGTCCAGCTCCAGCGCCAGTCGCTCCAGTTCGGGCACCGAATAGCCGGCGGCATAGAGCCCGCCGACGATGGCGCCCATGCTGGTGCCGGCGATGGCATCGATACGAATGCCTTGTTCCTCCAGGGCCTTGAGCACACCGATGTGTGCCAACCCGCGAGCGGCGCCGCCCGATAGCACCAGGCCGACGCGTTCGGCGGCGATGGCAGGCAGGCTGGACAGGGCGAGCAGGCAGATCAGTGCAACGAGCAGGCGACGCATGGCAGTTTCCGACAGAAGCAGAGACAAAGGCCGCTATTATAGGCACCAAGCCCCATCGTAGAGCCGTTCTCATGCCCGATCAGAAGCCTGAAATCGTCATCACCTATTGCACCCAGTGTCAGTGGTTGCTGCGCGCCGCCTGGCTGGCTCAGGAGCTGCTCAGTACCTTTGCCGATGAGCTGGGGCGGGTCTGCCTGGAGCCCGGTACTGGCGGGGTGTTTCGCATTCTCTGTGATGGCCGGCAGATCTGGGAGCGCAAGGCCGATGGTGGCTTCCCCGAGGCCAAGGTGCTGAAGCAGAGAGTGCGTGACCAGATCGACCCGGGGCGCGATCTGGGCCATAACGACCGTTAGAGCTTCAGGATCAGCGTGCCATTCGCGCTGAAACGAAGATCGCGCTGACGATCAGCAAACCGCCGGCCAGCATGCGCAGCGTCGGCTGCTCGCTGAACAGCCACCAGGCGAACAGAATCCCGTAGACCGGCTCCAGGGCGAAGATGACCGCCGTGGTGCGTGCCTTGAGCACGCGCAGGCTGGCGACGAACAGGCTGTGCGCCAGGCCCGTGCAAAAGATGCCGAGCATGGCCAGCCACAGCCAGTCCACCGGGCGCACGCTGGGCAGTGACGGCCAGGCCAACGGCAGGAAGCACAGCAGCACGGTGATGTTCTGATACAGCGCGGCCTTTACCGGGTCGAGGCCGCGCGTACTGGCTCGATTGAGCAGTGACAGCAAGGCGAACAGAAAACCCGACAACACCGCCCACAGCAGGCCGACGGTGGCGCCGCTGTCCAGGCTGAACTCCGGTGTGACCAGTATCAGCCCCACGCACACCACGCCGACCATGGCGAACTCGCCGGGGCGGGTGCGCTCGCGAAACAGCAACCCCTCCAGCAGTACGGTGAAGGCCGGGAAGCTGGCGAAACCCAGGGTAGCGATGGCCACACCGGAGACTTTCACCGCTTCGAAGAAGGTGACCCAGTGGGTGCCCAGCAGCAGGCCGCCGAGTGCCAGCAGGGCCATCTGCCGCAGACTCGGGCGAACCGCGTTGCGGCTGCGCCAGAGCAAGGCGGCCAGAGCCAGGGCGATGACGGCGAAGAAGGCACGGCCACCTGCGATCATGTTCGGTGTGGTAGCGGCCAGTTTGCCGAAGATGCCTGACAGGCCGAACAGCAGTGCACCCAGGTGAATCGCCAGCAGGGCGTTGCGCTCGCTCATGCCAGGCGCGCTCCGTTGGGCAACGGCTTGTCGAAGCCGGCCAGCACCACTCGGTTGTCGCTGTCATACACACCCGTGACCAGCACTTCGGAACGCACGCCGGCGATGCGTTTGGGGGCGAAGTTGCACACGCAAAGCACCTGGCGACCGACCAGCTCGTCGCACGTGTAATGCACGGTGATCTGCGCGCTGGAGGTCTTGAGGCCCAGTTCGCCGAGATCGACTTCCAGCACATAGGCTGGCTTCACCGCTTTTTCATTGGGACGGGCGCTGCGAATGGTGCCGACGCGCAGCTCCACTTTTTCGAAATCCTGCCATTCGATGGTTTGCATGAGGTACTCCTTCGATGATGCGGCGCAGTCTAGGGCTGCGTGCGATAGCTGTCTGTCGCGGGAGTAGTGAGTTTTGTCGCCGGACTCTCGATTGCGTAGGTACGCCACGAGCACCGGGGGGCGGCCGATCGTTTTGCCGTACGCACGGCGCATCCCAGGATCTAGCTGGAGTCCAGGCGATTGCCGGGGTAATCGCGCCGACAAGCTCGTTAGCGAGCGCGACGCAATTGCCTCGGCGTCATCCCCATATGGCGGGAGAGGGCCGCAGTGAAAGCGCTTTGCGAGTTGTAACCCACACGGGAAGCGATTTCGCCAACCGCGAGGTCACTGCCACGCAACAGTTGCTCGGCCAACTGCAGACGCCGCTGGCGAATGTGTTCCATGGGCGTGCGCCCGATCTCGGTGAGAAAGCGGGCGTGGAAGCGCGCCACCGACAGACCGGCCAGACGCGCCAGGTCCGCTACCTGCAGAGGATGTGCGGCGTGCTGATCGATATAGCGGTCCAGGGCTGCCATTGGCAAGCCGGTCGTCTCGGTATGCTGGCGGCTGCAAGCCAGGCTGCCCAGCAGCAGGGCTGCCCCCTGGCCTGCGATGACAGGGTCGTTGATCGGGCTGCTGGCCAGCCAGTTGAGCAACTGGCCCTGCGACGGATCGAGCAGCAGGGCGTTGGGTTTGTCCAGCAGGCGCTGGATATCGCTCGCATGGTGACCTAGCTGACGCTCGAGCCAGTCGTTGGCCGGCAGGTCCAGTACCAGGCACTGACTGCCGCGCGGGCTGCCGCAGGTGTGGCGCGATTCGGCTGGCACCACCGCCAGATGATGACGCAGAACCCGGCTGCCCTGACCGTCGACTTCGAATTGCAGCTCGCCAGCCAGACCGAACACGAGCTGGGCATGGTCGTGGCTGTGGCTGAGCATTTCGTGGCTGTAATGACGCAGGGACAGGATCGGGAGCATGACGATTTCCTCGGTAGCGGCGGCAGTGTAATGCCTGGCTGGCGATGATGCTGCGTCATCGAACGGTCTTTTGCCTGTCACATGCCTTTCACCGCAACGCCTCAAGCTCGTCTAAACCCAGCCGGAGGCCGCCCATGACCAGCGCCCAGCTCGCCAAGCCCAGCCGCAAGCAACGTGTCCGTACCCTGTGGATTTCCGACGTGCACCTCGGCACGCGTGACTGTCAGGCGGAGCATCTGGCGGCGTTTCTCAAGCGCTACCATGCCGACCGCATCTACCTGGTGGGCGACATCATCGATGGCTGGAAACTGCGCGGTGGCATCTACTGGCCACAGGCGCACACCAACGTGATCCGCCGCCTGCTGACCATGAGCAAGCGCGGCACCGAGGTGATCTACGTGACCGGCAACCACGACGAATTCCTCCGTCGCTACTCCAGCCTGCTACTGGGCAACATCCAGTTGGTCGACGAAGCGGTGCACGTCACGGCCGATGGACGCCAGTTGCTGGTGATCCATGGCGACCAGTTCGATGTGATCACCCGCTATCACCGCTGGTTGGCCTTCCTGGGTGATTCGGCTTACGAATTCACCCTGACCCTCAACCGCTGGCTCAACCACTGGCGCAGCCGCTGGGGCTATGGTTACTGGTCGCTGTCGGCGTATCTCAAGCACAAGGTCAAGACCGCGGTGAACTTCATCAGCGACTTCGAGGAAGCCATCGCCCACGAATGCGTCAAGCGTGGCCTACAGGGCGTGGTCTGTGGCCACATCCACCACGCGGAAATTCGTCAGGTCAGTGGCGTGGAATACATGAACTGCGGTGATTGGGTGGAATCCTGCACGGCGCTGATCGAACACTGGGACGGGCAGATCGAGCTCTATCGCCTGGCTGAAGCGCAGGCGCGACTGGCCAGCGAGGAGCAGGCCATCGCCCTTGAGACCGGCGCATGAGGATACTGATCGTCTCGGACGCCTGGTCACCACAGGTCAACGGCGTGGTCACCAGCCTGGCGGCACTGGCCGCCGAGCTGAGCGCGCTGGGGCATCAGGTCAAGCTGCTGTCACCTGCGGATTTTCGAGCTGTGCCCTGTCCAACCTACCCGGAGATTCCGTTGGTATGGGATCTCTGGCGAGTGGGCGGTGCGATTCGCGACTTTCGTCCCGACTGCGTTCATCTGGCCACGGAAGGCCCCTTGGGCTGGGCAGCTCGACGCTGGCTGGTCAAGCGTGGCCTGGCCTTCTCCACGGCCATCCACACGCGCTTCCCCGAATACGTCAGCACCCGCTGGCCGTGGATCTCGCCGCGCTGGGGATACGCCTATCTGCGCGCCTTTCACCGTCGCAGTCAGACGGTACTGGTGACCACCGAGCGCCTGCGCGAGGAGTTCGCCGGCTGGGGGCTGCGAAGGCTGCAGCTATGGCGCAAGGGTGTCGATACGCGCCTGTTCCGCCCGGACCTGGCGCGCCAACGGTCTGTGCGGCCGGTGTTTCTCTATGTCGGACGCATCGCTGCGGAAAAGAATCTGCAGGCCTTTCTCGATCTCGATCTGCCCGGAGAGAAACGCGTGGTCGGCGATGGTCCGCAGCGCGAGACGCTGCAACGGCAGTATCCGCAGGTGCGTTTTCTCGGTTATCGCCACGGCCAGGCATTGGCTGAGAGCTACCAGGATGCCTCGGTGCTGGTTTTCCCCTCACGTACCGATACCTACGGGCTGGTGATGCTGGAGGCGCTGGCTTGTGGTACACCGGTAGCGGCCTTACCGGTGGCCGGGCCGCTGGATGTGCTGCTGCAAGGGCTGAGCGGGGTAATGGACGAGGATCTGCGCAGTGCCTGCCTGGCGGCGCTGGAGCTGGATCGAGGGCGTTGTGCCGAGCTGGCTGCGGCGCAGTCCTGGCGTGCTTCGGCGTTGGAGTTTTTGGCCTTGCAGCCTCTGATCGATGGCGAGCC
>ENA-UOXB01001268-UOXB01001268.1-bioreactor-metagenome-genome-assembly--contig:-NODE-1268-length-12216-cov-4.969164_pt1 | contig 12216 bp, 7 predicted proteins | sample MGYA00238158_ERZ761615 | MGnify/ENA primary metagenome ERZ761615 (study PRJEB28904, sample SAMN06267902) | bioreactor metagenome | isolation source: Joint BioEnergy Institute, California, USA | place... | reverse complement strand
CCGAGACGCCGTTCATGATGATGCCGATCTCGCGGACCTGCGGGGCGGTCGCCGTGGCCGGCGCGGGGCTGAGGGTGGTCGTCTCTGACACGGGCGTTCCTTTTCTTCGTCCGCTCACCGGTGAGATGGTAAGCGCTTTCCCATACTGTAGATGGCGGCTTGGTCCGCGCGCAAGCCGCAACGCGTCGCCCCTCCGGGGAGGGGCGCGGGTCAGCCGCCGTCGAGCTCGACGGGGCGGCCGGCGTGGAGCTCGACGCGCGCAGAGCCACCGGGCCACCGCACGAGCCGGCTGCCGACAGCGGCATCCGTCTCCGCCGTCAGGCGCGCGGATGACAGCCGCGCGCCGGTATCCGACATCGCCCACGCGAGGTCGACGACGATTCCCGGCCGGGCGCGCAGGCCCCGGATCCGGCCCCCGCCGATCGAGGCCGGCACCGCGGGCAGCAGCTCGATCTCATCCCGGTGCGACTGCAGCAGGCACTCCGCGATCGCCGCGGTGTAGCCGAGGTTCCCGTCGATCTGGAACGGCGGGTGCGCCGCCAGCAGCGACGGGTACAGCCCGCCCACCTCCGCGTCGCGGGGCAACGTCATGTCGCGGAACACCAGCTTCAGCAGCGCATCGACCCGCTCGGGCTCGCGCAGCCGCGCGCGGAGCGCGAGCTTCCAGGCGAGCGACCATCCGGTCGCGTCGTCGCCCCGCATGTCGAGAAGGCGCGAGGCGGCACGGCGATGCTCCTCGCCGAGATCGTCGGACCCGGGATACACGAACGCGACCGGGGAGACATGCCGATGATGCGGATCGACGGCATCGGGGTCACCGTCCCACTCCGCGATGCTGCCCGAGGCGGTGATGCGGACCGGCGCGAGCACGTCCAGCACCTCGCGGATGCGGTCCGCGTCGGCATCCGCCGGGGCGTCGTGCCCGAGCTCCGCGGCGAGCGCGAGGTCGGCCGCGAGGTGCTCGCGGAGCAGCACGAGGTCGAGGGCGGCTCCGGTGGTGACCGCGGCACGTCCCCCGTCCGGGGTGCGGTAGTCGTTCTCGGGGGATGTCGACAGGAGGGTCGTGAACGTGCCGTCAGGAGCACGATGCACCCAGTCGAGCGCGAACAGCGACGCCTGCCGGATGATGCGGTGCGCACGCCGGCGCGAAGCAGCGTCTCCCCCGCCGAACCGGTGCCGCTCCTCGAGGTGTCGGCACAGCCAGAATCCGGCCATCGGCCAGAAGGCCCATTGCGCGTCGTGGACGCCGTTTCCGACCGGCTGCGTGTACGCCCACGCGTCGGTGTTGTGGTGCGCGGCCCAGCCACGAGCCCCGTAGAGGCGACGCGCCGTCTCGCGGCCGTTGTCGGCGAGCGCCTCGATGAGGTCGAGCAGCGGCTCCTCGGTCTCGGCGAGGGCGGTTGTGTGCGCCGCCCAGTAGTTCATCTGCACATTGATGTTGGTCGTGTAGTTCGAACTCCACGGCGGCCGCATCTCGCCGTTCCAGATTCCCTGGAGGGTCGCCGGAAGACCTCCGGGACGTGAGGAGCAGATCAGCAGGTATCGCCCGTAGTGGAAGAGCAGCGCGGCGAGGCCGGGGTCGCGCGCGGGTTCCGCTCCTTCCCCCGCGTCGCCGCCGACATCGATCGCCCGCAGCCGCACGTCGGTGGGAGCATCAGGCGGCGGCGCATCGAGATCGAGCTCGACTCGCCCGTAGAGACGCTCATGGTCACCGAGCTGCGCAGCGCGCACACGGTCGATGCCGTCGGCGAGCGCGCGTTCGATACGGGCGACGGCGCGGTCGGCCACATCCTCCGCCCGCCCCCGCGGTGACACGCCGATGCGGGTGAAGGTCGTCTCGACGGCGATGATGAGCCGGAGCGTGCGGATGCCGCGCAGTGGGCGCTCGGGGTCGCGAGCGTCGGAGACGACCCGCACCACCACGGCCCCCTCGACGACCTCGCTCTCGTCGTACACGATCGGCTCGTCGGACTCGTCGTGGGGCGGAACGACGTCGGAGGGCAGGCGGAAGAGCAGGGTGGTGGCGTCATCGCTCTCGACGCGAGCGAGTTCGCGCAGACCGGTCTCGAGGGCGAGTCCGACGTCGGTCAGGCCGGGAGTATCGATCTCGTGGATCATCACACCGTGCGGCGCGCTGATCCAGGTGCGCTGCGTCGACGGCGCGTCGACGGGTCCGGTACGGACGGTGTGCGTGGCCGTGCGCAGATCGAGCGAACGCTCGTACCCGGCATGCTCGCGCAGGGCGTCCGCGCCGATGCCGGCGACAGACACGCGCAGGGTCGCCACGGGCAGATAGGCCTGCGTGTGCCGGTGCTGGAGGAGACGGACGGCCTCGTCGGCATCGCCGAACCGCTCGTCCCGCATCGCCTCACGGGCACGCGCGAGGGCCGCGGCGGCCGCGTCGGCGCCGACGGTCGGCGGCATCCGCTCGCTTGCGGGGCTGCCCGACCACGCCGTCTCCTCATTGAGGACGAAGACCGCTTCGGCCGGGTCGCCGAAGCACATCGCCCCCAGGGAGCCGTTGCCGATCGGCAGCGCGTCGGTCCACTCCCGTGCCGGCGCCGCGTATCGCAGGACGTGCTCGCTCACGCACCGCCTCCGGTCCGGTCACGGCGCGACTCGGCGTCGAGGTCGGCCCACAGCGCGTCGGGCAGCGGCTCGTCGTCGTCGAACGACCCCGGCACCTGGGAGGGGTCGCCGATGCCGAGGACCACGGAGACGACGGCGGGATGCCGCAGCGCGAACACCCGCGCCGCGCGGGACAGCTCGACGCCGTGGGCGGCGCAGACGTCCGCCAGTCGCGTGGCGCGCGCGATGATCTCGTGCGATGCGGGGGCGTAATCGTAGAAGCTCGTCGGCCCGGGGCGCCGGGTCGCCAGAATGCCGGAGTTGTAGACGCCGGCGGCGACGACGGCGACGCCGTGCTCGAGCGCCGCCGGCAGGAGCCGCTCCGATGCCGTGCGGTCGAGGAGGGTGTAGCGGCCCGCGATCATCACCACATCCGCCAGTCCCGTCTCGACGACCCGCGCCGCTGCAGCGGCATTCGTCGTCCCGATGCCGATCGCGGAGACATGACCGGCCTCGCGCAGCTCGACGAGGGCGGGGAGCGCCTCGTTCACGGCGACGTCGAGATGGTCGTCGGGATCGTGAAGGTAGAGGATGTCGACCGCATCGAGCCCCAGGCGCTCGAGCGATCGCTCCCACGACTCGCGCACGCCACGGGCGGAGAAGTCCCACCGGCGGGCGAGGTTCGCGGGCACGTCGAACCCGCCGGGGTCTCGCTGGGCGGCACCACCGGGATTCGGGACGAGCAGGCGGCCCACCTTCGTCGAGACGACGTACTGCTCGCGCGGTCGGTCGCGCAGCGCGTCGCCCAATCTGCGCTCCGCCAGCCCGAGGCCGTAGTGCGGTGCGGTGTCGAACATGCGCACGCCGCGGTCCCAGCTCGCGTCGACGATCCGGCGAGCGCGGTCGTCATCGATCGCAGCGAAGAGGTTGCCGAGCGGGCCGGTGCCGAGCCCCCATCTCCCCATCGCCGAGAGGAGGTCGAGCCTCGATCGCACATCGGGTGTCATCGTGCCTCCAGGAGCATCGGGGCGGGGTCGTGAGCTTTTTTATCAGTGCGAGATATATTCTGCAATGGTCGGACACCATGAGATCGAGGAACGCATGACGCCGGATGAGGCAGCCCCGAGCCGGGCGACGGCCACGACGCGCACCGTGACGCTGATCAATCAGACCGCGATCCTCGATGCGCTGCGCACCCGCGGCCCGCTGGGCCGCGTCGAGCTCGTCGAGGCCACCGGCCTCGCCACCGCGACCGTCCACCGGCTCTGCACGCGCCTGGTCGACGACGGCGCCATCGTGGTCGAGCGCGACCTCGGCGGCGCGATCGGTCGACCGACCCACCGCTACCGGTACGCCGGCGAGACCCGCAGCGTCATCGCCCTCGACGTGACCGACACCTGCGCCCGCGGTGCGCTCATCGACTTGAACGGCGATGTGCGCCACACCGAAGAGCGATCGCTCATCGGTGCGGACGGGGCCCTCGATCCCGCGTCGCGCCTGGACGGCACGCTCCGACTCGTCGACGACCTCCGCACGGCGGCCGCGCTGCGCGGCATCCCGGCCCACGGGGTCGGCGTGGCCGTCCCCGGCGTCGTCGCCCCCACGGGCCACGTCGGCGACTCCGTCGAACTCGGCTGGGTCGACGTGCCGCTGCGTGACCTCATCGCCGAGCGGACCGGCCTGCCCACCGTCGTCGAGAACGACGCCAACGCCGTCGCGGTCGGGGAATGGTCGCACGGAGCCGGGCGCGGAAGCGCGAACCTGGCCACCTTCGTGCTCGGTGTCGGGCTCGGCGCGGGTATCGTCGCCGACGGCCGGCTGCTCCGCGGCGCACGGGCCGCCGCGGGCGAGATCGGACACCTGATCGCCGATCGATCCGGTTTCACCCGCGCCCCCGCGGCCGGCGGCGACCTCGAGAGCCGCATCCTCGAACTCGGGGCGTCCCGTTCCCCGCTGGCCCGCCGGGAATCGACCCTCGGCATCCTCGACGAGTACGCCGACGGCTCCGACGCCGTGCGGGGGCCGGCCACCGAGCTCCTGGACTACATCGCGATGTCGGTGGCAGCTCTGGCGGTGGTCCTCGACTGCGGCGAGGTCATCCTCACCGGCGCCCTGCCCGAACGCGCCGGCGTGCTCGTCGACGAGATCGACCGGCGGCTCACGGGGCGCATCCCCGCGCCGCCGCGCATCCTCATCGGCGAGCTCGGCGAGCGCGCCGCCGTCGTGGGGATCGGGCAGCTCGCGATCGATCGCGTGAACGGAGCGCTCTACCTTGCCTGATGTTCTCCCCCTCCCCGCATCCGGCCCGGTGGTCGGCGTCGACGTCGGCGGGACCAAGACGCAGATCGTCGCCTCCGGCGGTGAAACCGACGTCAACGTGGTCGTTCCCAGTCCGAGCTGGCGGCTCGGCTCGCTGTTCGACGACGTCGCGAACTTCGACCGGCTGAGCGATGCGGTGCTGTCCGCTGTCGGGACGCCTCCGGCGGTGACGGTCGTCGGCGCCCACGGGGTCGACAACGCCGGCCAGCGGCGGCGCGCGAAAACGCTTCTGGGCGAGAGGCTCCCGGGGCTCGTCGACGTCGTCAACGACGCCCTGCTGCTCGCGCCCGCCATGCGGCGCGACACCGCCATCTGCGTCATCGCCGGCACCGGTTCGATCGTCGTGGGCACCGGGCCGGACGGAGCGCCCATCACCGCAGACGGGCACGGCTGGCTCATCGCCGACGATGCGAGCGCTCCCGGCCTCGCCCGCGGCGCGGTGCTGGCCGTCCTGCGCGCCGTCGACCGCGACGGACCCGTGGCACTCGGCGACCCCCTCGCTCAGTCGTTGCTCGATGCGCTCGGCGCGCACGACACCGTCGAACTGGCGCTGCGCTTCCAGGCCGCGGCGAGCGAAGACGCCTGGGGCCGGCTGGCACCACGGGTGTTCGAAGCTCTCGGCGCAGGATCGCCACTGGCGCGCGGTGTCGTCGAACGCGCAACGGCGCATCTCGCAGACCTCGTGATGGCGGTGCGCGCTCGCGGCGCCCGAGGCCACGATGTCATCGCCGCCGGTGGGGTGATGACGGCTCAGCCCGCGCTCTCGGCCGGGCTGCGGGCGGCCGTGGCCGCACGCGACGGGGCGCTGAGCGTCACGGTCCTCGACACGGCGCCCGCTTTCGGGGCCCTCGCCCTCGCCCACCCTCTCGCCGCCCGCTCAGCAACGAAAGGCACCCCGTGAGGATCATCGTCTCCCCCGACCCCGTCGCGACCGGCGCGTCCGCCGCGCACGCGGTCGCTTCCGCGGCCGACCACCGCCCGGACCTCGTGCTCGGCGTCGCGACCGGCTCATCGCCCCAGCCGCTCTACCGGTCGCTCGCCATCCTCGTTCGCGCCGGGCTCGACCTGTCGTCGGCCACGGCCTTCGCGCTCGACGAGTACGCCGGCCTCGCTCCGGAGCACCCGCAGAGCTACCACTCCGTCATCGCCCGCGACGTGACCGCCCCGCTGCGCCTCGACCCCGACAGCGTGCACGTACCCGACGGCGCGGCAGCGGATGCCGACGCGGCGGCCGAGGCCTATGAGCGTGCCATCACACGGGCAGGCGGCGTCGACCTGCAGATCCTCGGCATCGGGACCAACGGGCACATCGGGTTCAACGAACCCGGGTCCCCCGCCGACTCCCGGACGCGCATCGTGGATCTGACCGCTCGGACGATCGCCGACAACAGCCGGTTCTTCCCCGACCCGGCTGAGCCGGTACCCACGCGGGCCCTCACGCAGGGGGTCGGGACGATCCTCGCGGCGCGGCGCATCGTCCTCGTCGCGACGGGCGAGCACAAGGCGGAGGCCGTCGCCCGCGCCGTCGCGGGTCCGGTGACCGCCGCCGTCCCGGCATCGTTCCTGCAGCGGCATCCCGACGTGACCTTCTTCCTCGACGAGACCGCGGCCTCCCGCCTCTCGCCGACCGTCCGCGTCCAGCCGGTGAACGCATGAGCGCGCCGGTCTTCGACATCGCTCGCATCGGCCCCGGCGAGGGATCGGAGCCGCCGCGGACACGGCTGCGATCGGACGCTCCCGCGCAACCTCTCGACGGCACGTGGCAGTTCCGTGTGAGCGCCTCGGTTCTCGACATCCCGGATGACACGTGGCTCGACGGAACGGCCGGGGTGTGGTCGGAGCTCGTGGTCCCGGGGCACTGGAACCTCAACGGTTTCGGGCTGCCCGCCTACTCGAACGTGCAGTTCCCGTTCCCGATCGATCCGCCGCATCCCCCCGACCACAACCCGATCGGCGACTACCGCCGCGCGTTCTCGCTCGACCCCGGACTCGCGGCGGCCGCCGCCGTTCCGGGCTCGCGGATCCTGCTGCGGTTCGACGGCATCGAGTCGGCGGCAGACGTGTTCCTCAACGGTGAGCGTCTCGGCTCGACGCGGGGAAGCCGGCTGACGCACGAGTTCGACGTGACGGGCATCGTCCGCCCTGCCGGCAACGTCATCGGAGTGCGCGTGGCGAAGTTCTCGGATGCGACGTACCTCGAGAACCAGGACATGTGGTGGCTGCCGGGCATCTTCCGCAGTGTCGAACTGCTCGCGCGTCCGTCGGGCGGCATCGACGACGCCTTCGTCACGGCCGACTACGACCCCGCTACGGGCCGCGGCGAGCTGGCCGTGCGCGTTGCCGCCGAGGGCGACGTCGGCGTCCGGATCCACGAGCTCGGCATCGACACGGTCGTCCGCGGCACCGGTCCCGGAACCGTCGACACCGCGCTCGCCCCCGCGCTCGTCGAGGCCGGCGAGGTCTCGCCGTGGTCCGCCGAGACGCCGCGCCTGTACGACGTCGTCCTGAGCACCGCCGCCGAACGCGTCTCGCTGCGCGTCGGATTCCGGCGCGTGGCGTCGGCCGACGGCATCCTGACCGTCAACGGTCGCCCCGTCACACTGCGGGGCGTCAATCGGCACGAGCACGATCCGGAGCACGGACGGGTGCACTCCGAAGCACTGGCCCGCCACGACATCGAGCTGATGAAGCAGCACAACATCAACGCGGTACGAACCTCGCACTATCCCCCGCACCCCGATTTCCTCGATCTCGCGGACGAGTACGGGCTCTACCTCATCGACGAGTGCGACCTCGAGACCCACGAGTACGAGTACGTCGAGTGGCGTGGGAACCCCAGCACGGACCCTGCGTGGCGCGAGGCGTTCCTCGACCGCATCCGCCGCACCGTGACCCGCGACCGGAATCACCCCAGCGTCATCCTGTGGTCGCTGGGGAACGAGTCCGGTGCCGGCTCGAACATCACCGCGATGGCCGATTGGGTGCGCGGCCACGATCCGTCGCGGCTCATCCACTACGAGGGCGATTGGTCCAGCCGCGACGTCGACGTCTACTCGCGCATGTACCCCTCGCACGAGGAAGTCCGACGGATCGGCGAGGAGGCGCTGCATCCCGCCGCATTCGACGCGACCGCCGACGAAGTGCGCCGGCGCGGACTGCCGTTCATCCTGTGCGAGTTCGGGCACGCGATGGGCAACAGCCCCGGCGGTGTGAAGGAGTATTGGGAGCTCGTCGAGCGGTACCCCCGCATCGCCGGAGCGTTCGTGTGGGAGTGGGTCGAGCACGGCATCGCCGTTCGCGACGAGACCGGGCGCCGCCTCATCCGATACGGCGGCGACTTCGGCGAGTCGGTGCACGACCACAACTTCGTCATCGACGGGCTCGTCAGCGCCGACCGCGAGCTGCGCCCGGGCCTCGTCGACTATGCGGCGATCATCGCGCCGGTCGTGTTCGAGATCGCCGCCGACCGGCGCGCGGCCGCCGTGATCAATCGCTACGACCACATCGACCTGTCGCACCTGCGTGTGCGCTGGCGACGCGAGCGCGACGGGGCGGTCATCGCCCAGGGCGAGCTGGAGATCGCGGCGGCCCCGCGTCAACGCGTGGTGGTCGAGCTTCCCCCGGAAGCCCGGGACGACCGCGCCGCCCCGGAGGTCGCCGACGTCCTCACCCTCGAAGCGGCGCTGCGCGACGAGACCTCATGGGCGTCGCCCGGCCACGTCGTCGCCCGCGGACAGCACGTACGCGCCGGCGCACCGGCGCGGGAGGACGGGGTCGCGCCGGCCGCACACCTCTTCGACCGACGCGCCCGGCCGCTCGTCCTCGGCACGGCCCGCGTGGTCGACCCGCCGCGCCTGGGTATCTGGCGCGCGCCCACCGACAACGACCGCGCTGCGGGCTGGGACGAGCCCGACCTGCCGCCCTACGCCGAGCGCTGGGCGACCGCACGGATGGACCGGATGCTGACGCGTCTGCGCGGAACGGAGCGCGATGACCTCGCGCTCACCGCGTGGACCCGCGACGGCACGCCGTCGTACGACGCGGCGATCGACGCGGTCTGGGCGTGGCGCGCGGTCGAGGACGGGATGCTGCTGCACCTGGACATCGAGCCGCACGGCCCGTGGGAGGTCGACTGGGCACGGCTCGGCATCGACCTCGCCCTGGAGGGGGCACCGGTCGGTCTCGACTTCGCGGGATACGGGCCGGGGCCGAGCTACCCGGACACCGACTCGGGCGTCCACTTCGGGTGGCATCGCGTGGGCGCGTCCGACCTCGTCACCCCGCACGTCCGCCCGCAGGAGAGCGGCTCGCGACGGGGCGTCCGCGACGCGACGATCCGCACCGAGACGGGAGACGTGCGGGTACGCGTGCTCCAGGGCGGCAGCACGGATGCCGGCGTCGCCATCACGGTGTCGCCGTGGGATCGGCGCACCCTGGCCGACACGACGCACGCATCCCTTCTGCCCGCGCCCACGGCGACCCACCTCTCGATCGACATCGCGCAGTCGGGTGTCGGCACGGCGACCTGCGGCCCCGGAGTGCTCCCCCGATACCGTGTCCCCGCCTTCGCGGCATCCGTGCGCCTGTTGTTCAGCCCCGCCTGAGCGGTCGCGCTCAGGCCAGCAGCAGGGCGGCCCAGCTCACGGGCGGAAGGGGGATCTCGAGGATGCCGTCGCGGATGACGGCATCCTCGAGCGACACGACCCCGACCCGCTCCGGGTCGTCGAGGGTGTTCGCGGCGTACATGTCGTCGTCGTGCAGCAGGTGCGACTCGACGATGCGCGGCTCGCGGCCCAGCTCCGCGATCAGCGCGGAGACATCGAGACGGAGGGTCGCCGCCTCGCCGACGGAACGGTTGACGACGAAGACGCTCGTCCCCTGCTCGCCGACCGTGGCGACGGCGTTGAGCGCGGGGATCTCCCCGAAGCGCGAGCTCGTCACGGTCGCACCGTCGAGCGGAACACGCACCACCCGCTCGCCCGTGAGGCGCGAGGTGATCGAGAACGGGAAGAACGTCGTCTGGCGCCAGGCCGGCCCGCCGGGCTCCGTCATGATCGGTGCGATGACGTTGACGAGCTGCGCGAGGGACGCCGAGCGCACCCGGTCGGAGTGCTGCAGCAGCGTGATCAGCAGGTCACCGAAGACGACGGCATCCAGCGCGTGGTACCGGTCTTCGAGCAGACGGGGCGCGACGGGCCAGCCCGCCTCCTCCGGCTTGTCGTCCTGCTCGCCGTTCTCGTCGAAGAGGTACCAGACGTTCCACTCGTCGAACGAGATCATGATGCGCTTGTCGCTGCGCTTGGTCGCGGCGACCGAGTCGGCGATCGCGACGACCGACTCGATGAAGCGCGCCATGTCGACGCCGGAGGCGAGGAACTCCTGGGCGTCGCCGCCGCGCTCCTGGTAGTAGGAGTGGCAGGAGATGAAGTCGACGTCCTCGAAGGTGTGCTCGAGCACCGTGCGCTCCCACGACCCGAAGGTCGGCATTCCGCTCCCCGACGAGCCGCAGACGACCAGCTCGAGGTCGGGCTGCATCATCCGCATCGCCTTGGCGGTGCGGGAAGCGAGCTTGCCGTAGTCGTCGGCGTTGCGGTGACCGAGCTGCCACGGCCCGTCCATCTCGTTGCCCAGGCACCACATCCGCACGCCGAGGGGTTCGGGTCGACCGTGCTCCGCCCGCTTCCGGGTCCAAGCGGTGTCGGCGTCGACGTTGGCGTATTCGAGGAGATCCAGCGCCTCCTGGGTCCCGCGCGTGCCGAGGTTCACCGCGAGCATGAGGTCGCTGCCGACGAGCTCGAGCCAGTCCGAGAACTCGTGGAGCCCGACCTCGTTGGTCTCGGTCGAGTGCCACGCGAGGTCGAGGCGCCGCGGACGCTCTTCGCGTGGACCGACGCCGTCTTCCCAGCGATAGCCCGAGACGAAGTTGCCACCGGGATACCGGATCGTCGAGACCCCGAGTTCGCGCACGAGATCGACCACGTCGCGGCGGAAGCCGTCGGGGCCCGCGGTCGGGTGACCGGGCTCGTGGATGCCGTCGTAGATGTGGCGCCCGAGGTGCTCGACGAAGCCCCCGAAGATGCGCCGATCGACGACGGTGAGGACGGCTTGGGGATCGAGGGATCCGTGGGTGCTCATGAGGACCTTTCCGGCGTTGGCGAAGGACGTTGATCTGTCACGTTACCGGTAACATTCATCCCTCACTCAGCTTTTACACCGCCGAAACGGGAAGCGCTTGCCGGATGGGCGGCGGGGGGCTACCGTATGTCTCACCCACATTGTCATGACATGCCGACAATTGCACCACGGCCTGACGCGACACGATCGAGCGCTCACCGCAGAGCGCGTGTGAAGGAGAAGCAGTGAAGAGTTCCCGCACCATTCGCACCACCGTCCTCGTCGGAGCAACGATCGGCGCCCTCGCGCTCGCTGGCTGCTCGTCTCAGGGCGGCGGAGAGGGCGATCAGGTCGTCCTCCAGTTCGTGCAGTCGGGTGATGCCGCGCAGGGCGGCGGCTACGCGATGCTCGCCGAGAAGTACGAGGAGGAGACCGGCGTCAAGGTCAACGTCGTCGAGGTCCCCAACGACGACCTGCGCACGCGCCTGCGCACGGCGTCGCAGGCCAACGACCTCCCGGCCCTCGCCGCGGCACCCGACGCCGACCCCGCCTGGACCGCGCGCATGCTCGACCTGACCGACATCGCCGAAGAGGCGAAGGTCATCCCGGCCCTGCGCGTCGAAGACCCGGGCGACGGCAAAGTGAAGGCCCTCCCGACGACACTGACCGGCGTCGGTATGTTCATCAACAAGTCGCTGTGGGATGCCGCCGGCGTGGAGTACCCGACATCCCTCGACCAGCAGTGGACGTGGGACGAGTACGTCCAGCGCGCGAACGAGGTCGTCGAGAAGACCGATGCCGAGTTCGGCGCCGTCATGGACAGCTCCGCGCACCGCCTGCGCGCCTTCCTGTTCGAATTCGGCAGCCAGGGCGTCACCGAGCAGAGCGACGGCACCTGGGCCCTCGACGCCGAGGGCGAGAAGGCCCTCGAGTACTTCAAGAAGCTCAACGACGACGGGTTCATGCCCAAGGCGGTCTGGGCTGCTGGCGACGACCCCAGCGCGACCTTCAAGAGCGGTCGCGTCGCGGGCTACATGTCGGGCGTCTGGCAGATCGCCGACTTCCAGTCGAACATCACCGACTTCGAGTGGCTGTCGGTGCCGCTGCCCCAGCAGCCGGTCCGCTCGACCAACTACGGCGCCGCCTCGTGGATCGTCGCGTACGACGGCACGGGCGTCGAGAAGGAGACGCTCGACTTCGTGAAGTGGATGTACC
>ENA-UOXB01001266-UOXB01001266.1-bioreactor-metagenome-genome-assembly--contig:-NODE-1266-length-12226-cov-8.224879_pt1 | contig 12226 bp, 9 predicted proteins | sample MGYA00238158_ERZ761615 | MGnify/ENA primary metagenome ERZ761615 (study PRJEB28904, sample SAMN06267902) | bioreactor metagenome | isolation source: Joint BioEnergy Institute, California, USA | place... | reverse complement strand
TCCAGACCCTGTGGCCGCTGTTCGGCATCTCCAACCAGATGCTGGCCGGCATCGCCTTGATGCTGGGCACCGTGGTGCTGTTCAAGATGAAGCGGGACCGCTACGCGTGGGTCACCGCCGTGCCAGCCGTGTGGCTGCTGATCTGCACCACCTACGCGGGACTGATCAAGATCTTCGACAAGAACCCGGCGCAGGGCTTCCTCGCCCAGGCCCACAAGTACCAGGACGCGATCGCCAGCGGGACGCTGACGGCGCCGGCCAAGACCATGGGCCAGATGCAGCAGATCGTGGTCAACGCCTACGTCAACACCACGCTGACGGTGCTGTTCCTGCTGGTGGTGTTCTCGATCCTGTTCTATGCGTTGAAAACCATCGCGGCCGCGCGCCGTACGCCGCAGCGCACCGACAGGGAAACCGAGTACGTGAAGCTGCTGCCGCACCAGATGGCGGACCTGTGATGAGTACCGAGCTCGTACCCGTCGGCCAGCACCAGGCCCACCGCCGCCTCTGGCGACGCCTGGTGCAGACCGCACGGCTGTGCTGCGGCATACCGGACTACGACAACTACGTCCGCCACGTGCTGGAGAACCATCCCGACCGGACGCCGATGGATTACAAGACGTTCTTCCGCGAACGACAGGAAGCGCGTTACGGCGGCAGGAACGGAGGGCGCTGCTGCTGAGTGGCGCTTGACGCCGGGCGCCGGCGGTGGGTTCTATCTGAAGCGGCGGGGCCTCGGCCCCGCCGTTTTTTTCGTTCGTCGCGACACCGCAGGTCGTCCGATGCCGCATGGCATGGTCAGGCATGGCCTTCGCACAGGCCAACACGTGAATCGATCACGGATCGGCGGAGAGCCCGCGGCCTAGAGTCGCTCCACGCTCTGTCATGCGTGACATCGACAGGGCGTATCCCGCCACTCAATGGCATTGCAAGGAATCCTTCCATGAAGACACTTCGCAGCGGGCTGCTGGCCCTCTCCATCGGCGTGGCCGTCGTACACACCCCGGCCCACGCAGCGTCCATTGATGGGCCTTCTCCGGGCGAGGCGGCAACGGTTCTGGCCGTCACATCGTCTTACGCAGAAGCACTTCCGGCGCTGCTGCTGCAGCCCGGGTTCGGCGAACCGCTTTACCATGCACTGGCCGGATCCAGGGAGGGCACCGTGTCCATGGACGACGTCCTGGCACGCGTCGACCCGCAGGCGCGGCGCGCGTCCAGCGAATTGACCCGTCAGGCCAACGCGCGGATCCGCGCCTTGAAGGGACTGCCGGAACAGGGCCCTGCCCTGCTGCGGGGACGGCTGGTCCTGCCCCCGGGCACCGTGCTGGGAGAATTCGCCGCGCACGAGCTGCGCGTTGCAGCCACGCCCGTCGGCGATGACCGGGCGTGGACGTCCGTACGCACATGGGGTGCCGATGGCACCGAGCAGTGGGTCGACGCCGATGCAGCCGTTGCGTTCCCTCTGGTGATGATCGAAGTCGATGTCCGCACTGCCCTGAAAGAAGGCCTGCAACTCGTCAACGCAGGCCTGCGCGCCGTCGGGTTGCAGACCGCTCCGTCCATCGGTGAGCCTCTCGACGTGACCCGGCTGGACCGCATACGCCTGGCCGTGGACCAGGAGCCGACTCTCAAGGGGGCCGCCGAAATCTTCGCCATCAGTTCAGGGCTGCAGATCGATGAGAAAAAACCGGAGATGCGCACCTTCGAAATGCCGTGGCTCGACTACGACCAGCAGGACTATTACCCCGGCCAGGACTGGATCCATTGGGGCAACCTGCGATATGACGTCGCCAACGTGCAGCTTTTCGAAGAGGACGGCAACACCAACTACAAGGCGATGCTGGAGGCACTGCTGAAGGTCGTGGGGACCACCATAGGACCGTTTGAACCGACGGTGGGCATGGTGAGCATGATCGCCGACAGGATCCTGCAGGTGCTGCCGGATGCCTGGTTCACCGATGACCATGACTATGTGGACAGCTACTACCTGATCCAGCGCAACAAGCGCTACAGCGGCTGGTCTGGAGCCGGCGCCAACGCCGTGGTGGACCTGGAACCGGTCACGGTCGGTCGTCACTGACAACCGGACGGCAGCCGCGTTCACGTGACCTGTCGCCTGCCTGCCGTGTCGGTCCGCGCCACATGTCAGGCACGGCGGGTCAGTCATGCACCCCGATTGAGGTAAGCGGCTTCTGCGTTTTCGTCAGACGTGATCCGGCACACGTTCTGCGCTGAAGCCGCGTCGGAGAGTGCAGGCACTGTCCCAACGGGTCCGCCGCCAATGAAAGCCCTTTCCATTCTGACGGCCGTATGCCTTGCCGGCGTGTCACCTGTCCATGCCCAGACACCGCGCCCGGCCGACATGATCGACCTCGACCGTCCATTCGACCGTTACCTCTGGATCACAGCGCACAACGCCGCCAACCATGGCAGCCTGGTCCCGAATCAGGCGCTGCCCGTTGACCTGCAGCTGGTCCGGGGCGTGCGTGGACTCATGTTCGACATCTATGAACGCGATGGTCGCCTGTTCAACTGCCACGCCGACTGCGCGTTCCATGGACGCAAGGCACCGCTGGAAGAGGATCTCGGCCACGTCCAACGGTTCCTGGATGGTCATCCCGAGGCGGTGGTGACCCTGCAGCTGGAGGACTACAACAGCCGCGGTGCAATGGAGGCGTTCGCACGCGAAAACCCCTCGTTGTTCGCACTCAGCTTCAATCCGACCGATCCCCGATGGCGCGCGCTTGATGGCCGATGGCCCACCCTGCGGCAGATGATCCAGGCAGGGCAGCGCCTGCTTGTGTTCACCCAGCGTGCAGAGCTGGCGGGCGCTTACGGCGGGTCCAATGCATGGTTCATGCACGACCAGGACATCAGCGCGGAGAATTACTGGAGTCTCGGCCCGACCATTCTCCAGCATGACTACAGCTGCCGTCCCCGCTGGCCCGGCATTCCGCTGGACAGCACCAGCATGCCGCTGGGCTTCCCCAGATTGTTCGTCATGAACCATTTCCACGGCGTCCCGCTCAGCGTGCATGCGGGGACCGACAATCGACTCGACGTCCTGAGTGACCGCCTGCGCGATCAATGCCTGCCGGCCGCCGGTCGCATGCCGGCCTATCTTGCGGTGGACTTCATCGAATGGGGCGACAGCCTGGAGCTTGCCGAGACCTACAACAACGGGGGCGTCATCGCCTACGCAGACAATGCGGCCACCGAGCCCGTCTGCGCGTTCAGTACCGCATTCGACAGAAGCTGGTCGTTGACGTCCACGCCGCGCATGGGGTGCGAGGACAACACCATCCGCGCCCTCGCGCTGCGCGGCGCGCGCGCCGGGGCCCGGATCGTCCTGCACCATGACGCCAATGGGGCCCGCCCGGGAACCGTGGTCGATATCCTGCAGGATGTCGACTGGGATACGCCGCAGCTGCTGTCCTCGCTGGACCAGGACACGGACACGCCGTATCTGCGCGTACGCGCGTCCTCGTCCGGTCCACTGGATGGCAGAGTGTCGCGCATCACCGTCGAGCGAAACCCGGGGCCGTGACCGCGTCGAGCGAAGGCCGAGGCCGGCGTCACGCGCCCGCCATCGCCTTGAGGATCAGGCCGGTGACATACGCAAGGCCGGTCCCTGTTGCGTAGCCCACCGTGCCCAGCAGCACGCCCACCGGCGCCAGCGAGGGATGGAACGCCGCCGCCACGACCGGGGCCGAGGCCGCCGCACCGATGTTGCCCATCGAGCCGACGCCGAAGAACAGCAGCGGCGCACGCACCAGCCGTGCGACGATCCACAGCACCAGCACATGGGTTGCCAGCCAGACAAGGCCCAGCAGGAACAGCCACGGCCGGTCCAGCAGCGACAGCAGGTCCATCTGCATACCGATGCACGCGATCAGGAAATAGAGGAACACGGTGCCCATACGGGACGCACCGGCCGACTCAAGGCGGCGCGCGCGGGTAAAGCTGAGCAGAAGACCCAGGCCGGTAGAGAACAGAACCACCCACACGAACTGGCTGTCCAGGCTGAACTGGCTGGACCAGCTGACGTTTGCCTTGAACCACGCCGCCAACGGTGCGGCGATGGCATGTGCCAGTCCCACCCCGCCAAGTGCCACGCCGACGATCACCATCAGATCGGTCAGCGTGGGGATCCGCGCGTTCTGCGCCTCGTAGGCACTGATGCGCGCCTTCATCTCATCGATCGCCCGGGTGTCGGCGCCATTGCGGGCATCGATCTGCTGCGAACGGTTGGCCAGGAACAGCAGGATCGCCATCCACAGGCTGGCGCAGGCTACATCCACCACGGCGAACTGGCCGAAGGTGGTCGCATCGGTGCCGAACACCTCGCGCATCGCCACCATGTTGGCGCCGCCCCCGATCCAGCTTCCGGCCAATGCCGCCATGCCGGCCCAGGTATCACCGGCGACGGTTTCCGGATGAATCAGCTTCATCACCTGGAACGAGACAATCGCACCCAGCATGATGCCGACGGTGCCGGCGCAGAAGACCGCCAACAATTTCGGACCCAGCTTGATGATGCCCTTCAGGTCGATCGACAGGGTCAGCAGCACCAGGGCCGCCGGAAGCAGCACATCGCGCGCCACCGGGTTGTACAGCGCCGTGGAGTGGCCATCGATGAGCCCGGTCGTGTTGTAGATGGCGGGAATGAAATAGCACAGCAGCAGCGCGGGAACCCAGGCGAATATTTTCTTCAGCAGGGGCGTTGGACCACTTGCCGCCCAGAAGATGAGCGCAAGAGTGGCGGCGATGAGTCCCAGGCCGACGATGTCGCTGGTAATCAGGGCGGTAGCAGCTTCGGTCGGCATGGCGTCCTCTGTCGATCGAAAAAAAAGATGGGCGAAAAAAATGCCGCAGGTGGCGGCACATCAAAAGCTTACCATCGGTGCGCGGGGGTGGCTGGATTGCGCGGCGTGCGCGGACGCGGGAGCCGGCTGATGCTACGGATCGGCCCGGCAGATCGGCGCTGCCGGGCGTGAAGCGCCGAGGTCCAGCGTGGCCAGCGTCCCCCTTGGCTGCACGGGTTCGAACTGCAGGGTCCAGCCGAGGTGTTCGCACAGGCGGGCCACCAGCTCCAGGCCGATGCCCCCATGCTCGTTACGCTGTCCGCGCGCCATCCGCGCGTGGATGGCGGCGATCTCCTCCGGGCTCATTCCGTGGCCGGGATCGCGCAGGGTCAGCACGCCGGCCGGGCTCAGCGCCAGCGTGATGTCACCTCGCCCGCTGTTTTCGATGGCGTTGCGCAGCAGGTTGCCGATCGCCGCCTGCACCACCGCCAGCGGCGCAACGACCTCCACCGGCGCCGAGTTCAGGCTCACGCTCAGGTCCTTGTCGCGCAGCAGGTGCCGGTGGTCTTCGATGATCCGGGCCAGCAGCGGCTCCAGCGACACGCGTTCGGCCCGCGCGGCCAACCGTGCCGGGTCGCGGGCCAGGACCAGCAACAGTTCGATCAGTTCTTCCACGTCCTCGGCAGTGCGTTGCACCCGTTGTATCTGCAGGCGTGCACGCGCGGGCAGGTCCGGCTGCTCCAGCGCCAGGCCGGCGGCGCCCGTGATGACCGCAACCGGTGTTCGCAGCTCATGGCTGGCCGTGCTGATGAACACCCGTTCGCGTTCAACGAACTGCTCATTGCGCACCAGGTAGTCATTGAGCGCGTTGGCGATGGTGTGAAGCTCGGCACTGCCGCGTGTGTCGACAACGATGCGCTGGCCGGGCGCGCCGGGCGTAAGCGCATCGATGTCAGCGGCCAACAGGCTCAGCGGACGTACGACCCGCTGCATGCCCAGCCGCGCCATCACGACCGTCACGATCACCATCACCAGCCCGGCCAGCAGCACCCAGCGGGTGGCGAACTGTTCCAGAGCCTCGAAATCGGAGATGTCCAGCGCCAGCGCGAGCCGGCCCATCGCGGCGGTCTGCCGCACCATGACCGCAGCCTTGCGGTCGCCGATGGCCACGCCGTCGTGCAGCCCGGCATGCAACCCGGCCAGCGTTGCAGGTGCGCCGGGCTGGTCAAGCCGGAACAGCCGCAGGGTGTCCGAGTCCTGCCAGCGGTACAGCGGATCGCGTCCGCTGTGGTCGACGATGCTGTCCAGCTCGGAGTTCAGCAGCGCCCGCCACGCCGCGTGCTCGGCATGCTCATGCACATTGTTGCCCACGCCGAACACCGCCAGCGAGATCAGGCCGAGGTAGGCCAGCAGCCACAGCAGCAGGCGCCGATGCAGCGGCGCCGGCCTAGCGGACATGGGTCGATTCCCCGTGCTGTGGCGCCAACCGGTAACCCACCCGCGGCAGCGTATGTACAAGCTTGTGATCGAAGGGACCGTCGACGCTGCGGCGCAGTTCATAGACGTGCGAACGCAACAGATCGCCGTCGGGTGGCTCGTCGCCCCACAGGGCGAATTCCAGCTGCTGCCGCGTGACCGCCGCCGGGCTGGCCCGCATCAGCACCTCCAGCAGCTTGCGGCACGCAGGATAGAGATGCAGCACCTGCCCGCCGCGTTGCGCTTCCAGTGTCGCAAGGTCCAACACCAGGTCAGCGACCTGCAGGCGCCTGCGTGGGCTGCGTCCGTGCGCCCGCAGACGCAGCGCGTCAAGCCGCACTTCCAGTTCAGGCAGCGCGAATGGCTTGGTCAGGTAGTCGTCTGCGCCTGCACGGAAGCCGGTGATCTTGTCGGGCAGCTCGTCGCGCGCCGTCAGCATGATCACCGGGACGTCCGAACCATGCTCGGCACGCAGCCGGCGCAGCACCTCGGGACCTTCCATGCGCGGCAGCATCCAGTCCAGGATCAGTGCGTCGTACACCTGGGTAGTGGCCAGGTGCAGGCCGGTGATTCCGTCCGGCGCCACGTCCAGTACGTGCCCGCGCGATTCGAAATAGTCGAACAGGTTGGCGACCAGCTGCCGATTGTCCTCGATGACCAGCAGACGCATGTCCAGCCCCTCCTCAGTTGCCTGCATGGTAGCGCCGTGGATGTCGGAAACCTGTCCCCCACGAGTCTTCCGACGGTTTTCCCACGCATCGGCGGCGATAGTCCCGCTTTCCCGCGGATCCACCGACGTGCCCTCTCTCCTTCTCCCCCGCGCCCGTTGGCTGCTGCTCTGGCTGCTCGTGGTGACCGCGCTGGGTGCCGGCATCGGCCTGCGGCGCCCCCAGCCACCGGACGAGCCGAGGTTCGTGCTGGCCGCCCACGCCATGGTGACGTCCGGCCAGTGGCTGGTGCCCCATCGCGGCCGCGAGTTCTATGCGGAAAAGCCTCCGGTGTACATGTGGATGCAGGCTGCAGTGCATCAGGTAACGGACTGGGAGGGCGGTTTCCTGCTCCCTTCGCTGTTGGCTGCCGTGCTCACCCTGTGGCTGGTAGGCGACCTGGCGCGACGGCTGTGGTCGGCAAGGCTGCCGCCCTACGCGGTGGCCGCGCTGTTCTGCACGCTGCAGTTCGGCCTGATGGCCAAGCGCGCACAGATCGACATGGTGCTGGTCGCGATGACCACGCTCTCGCTCTGGGGACTGCTTCGGCACCTGTGTGAACGCCCCAACCTGCCCGCGCTGTGGCTTGGCGGCGTCGCTGCCGGCATGGGCACGGTCACCAAGGGCGTCGGCTTCCTGCCATTGCTCGTGCTGCTGCCCTGGGCCGCGTGGCAGCTGGCGTATCGGCGACGTCATCAGCAGCGGCCGCCGGGGCCTGCTGCAGCAACACTCGCGTGGCTGATCCCCGCCTTCCTGCTGGGTACGGCGGTCTGGCTGGTTCCACTGGGCTGGGCTCTCCTGCAGCATCCTGACGCAGCACTGCAATCGTATGCGCGGGAGCTGCTGTTGAAGCAGACCGCCACCCGTTACGCCCACGCGTGGCATCACGTACAACCTGCCTGGTACTACCTGCAGGTCATGCTCACGCTGTGGTTGCCCGGCAGCCTGCTGCTGCCATGGCTGCTGCGCCCGTGGTGGCGTCGGACCGCCCGCCTGGACCCACGCATCTGGCTGCTGCTTGGCTGGGCCGCGCTGGTGCTGCTGTTCTTCAGCGCCAGCCCGGGCAAGCGCGAGGTCTACCTGCTGCCGATGCTGCCAGCGCTTGCGCTCGCCGCGGCGCCGTGGCTTCCCACGCTGCTGCGCCGCTCCGCCGTGCGCCGTTGCCTGCTGGCTTACAGCCTCGCCGTGGCGGCGCTGTCCGTGACGCTGGCCGTCCTGCTGCTGCGCGCCTCGCCGTGGGCGTTGACGCAGTTGCAACAGCGTGCCATGCCGGCCCGCCTGTTGCCCTCGCTCGGCATCGGGATGCTGGTGCTGGGGCTGCTTCTGGCGGCGCTGGCTGCATGGCTCGGGCAGCGGCGTGCAGCGATCCTGGTGCTGCTTGTACAAGGGCTTCTGTGGTGCGTTTACGGCACCGTGTTGCTGCCTGCGGTGGACCCCTATGCGTCGGCGTCCGCCGTGATGCAGCGTGTCGGCGCACGGATCGGCCCGGATGCGGAGCTTGGCCTGCTCGCCTGGCGCGAACAGAATCTGCTGCAGGCGGACCGGACCGTACGGGAGTTCGGCTTCAAACGCGCGTGGGACCTGCAATGGCAGGACGCCGGTCACTGGCTCGAGGCCGCGCCGCGCCGTCGCTGGCTGCTTGTGCTCGACACCGCGATGAGTCCCTGCGTGGAGCCGTCGGGCGTCATCGATATCGGAATGGCCAACGGCAATCGCTGGCTGCTGGTGCCGGGAACGGCGTGGTCCGGCCCCTGCCGCGCGACGACGGCGGGGGCCAGCCACGACGAAGGCTGAGCCAAGCCGCCATCCCGCAACGCTTTAATCAGAATCGAACGCTGCTCCGATTTTTCTCCGACATCGCGCTGCCTAGCATGGCCATTGATCCCCCCAGGCCCTTGGCATGCACCGCATCCTTTCCCCGCGTCCCGCCGACTTCCGCCTCACACAGCGCGCAGATCGCGCCTTCCTCCGGCGCCATCTCTGGCTGCCATTGCTGGGCGCCCTGGTGATCGGCAGCGTGCTGGCACGGGGCGGGGACGTCTGGATGGCCGACCACCTGTTCGCAGCGGAAGGCCACCGCTGGCAGCTGCGTGACAGCTGGTCCACCAGCGTGCTGATGCATGCAGGTGGAAAGTGGCTCAGCGTCACCGCGATGCTGGTTTCAGTCGGCGCGTGCATCCACGCGTGGCGCAACGACACGGATCGCCGACGACGCTGGGCGCTGTTGTACCTGCTGCTGGCCATAGCCCTCGGTACAGGCAGCGTGTCGATATTGAAGACGCTGACCCACATGGACTGCCCGTGGGACCTGTTGCGCTACGGGGGAGACCGGCCCTTCGTCGGCCTGCTGCAGCCACGGCCCGCTACCCTGCCCGCCGCCGCGTGTTTTCCCGCCGGCCAGGCCAGCGCCGGCTATGCCTGGGTCAGCCTGTACTTCTGCGCGCTGCTGTGCAGGCCGGGCTGGCGCTGGCGGGGGCTTGCCGCAGGCATTGCAGCCGGCGCCACGCTCGGGGCGGCGCAGCAGCTGCGCGGTGCACATTTCATGTCGCACGACGTGGCCACCCTGGCGGTGTGCTGGCTGGTCTCGCTGGGCCTCTACCTGCGGGTGGACGCGCACCTGCGGTCAACGTCACCCGTTGCGCCGGTATCCTGCCGATGAGCGCCGCCCCTCTCCCCCGGACGCCGGTAGCGACCACGGTCTGGCGGGCCTGGCGGCCGCAGGTGTCCGTCGAGACGCTCATCGTGCTGCTCAGCGTGTACTTCGCCCTGGCGGGCAACCAGCTGTTCTGGCGCAGCGCCTTGGCGACCCATCCAGGCAGTCTCCGCTACGCGCTGTCGCTGCTGCTGGTCCTGCTGGGTACCCATGCGTTCCTGCTGGGCCTGCTGGTGTGGCGCTGGAACGCGAAGCCGATGGCGGCTGCGCTGCTGCTGGTGACCACGCTGGCCTCCCATTACATGAGCCAGTACCACATCTATCTGGATGCGGACATGCTGCGCAACGTGCTGGCGACCGACCGCCGGGAAAGCAGCGAGCTGGTGACCACGTCACTGGCCGTCCCGCTGCTGCTGGCCTTGCTGCCGATGGCCGCGCTGTGCCAGCTGCAGCTTGCCCGACGGCGCTGGACCGGCGTGGTGCTGTGGCGCGCTGGACTGCTGGCGGTCGCTGCAGGCGTGGCACTCGGCGGAGCACTGCTGTCGTTCCAGGAAATTTCAGCACTGATGCGCAACCAGCGTGAAGTGCGCTACCTGGCGACACCGGCCAACATCCTGCTCGGCCTGCCACGCGCCCTGCGCGCCGACAATCCGGTGCAGCGCGCGCCCAAGCTGCCGATCGGCATGGATGCCGCAGCTACGCCGCGCGTTGCGCAGAGCCGACCACGCCTGCTGTTGATCGTGCTCGGCGAGACCGCGCGCGCACGCAACTGGGGCCTCAATGGCGGGCCGCGGCAGACCACGCCCGAACTGGCGCAGCGGCCCGTCATCAACTTCCCCGACATGCACTCATGCGGCACCAGTACCGAAGTCTCGGTTCCCTGCATGTTCTCGCCCTGGGGTCGGCGCAACTACGATGAAAAGAAGATCCGTGCGCACCAGTCGCTGCTCCACGTGCTGGAGCACGCCGGGATCGCGACGCTGTGGCGTGACAACCAGTCGGGCTGCAAGGGAGTGTGCGAGGGTCTGCCTTTCCAGTCGCTGGCCGATGCACGCACCGCGGGACTGTGTACCGGCGGACGGTGCCTGGACGACATCCTGCTGCAGGATCTGCCCGCTCAGGTCCGTGCGCGGCCCGGGGACCGTGTCGTGGTACTGCACCAGCTCGGCAATCATGGCCCGGCCTACTTCCAGCGCTATCCCCCGCACTTCCGCCATTACACACCCACCTGTGACACCGCCGACCTGGGGCGCTGCACGCGGGAGCAGATCGCCAACAGCTACGACAACGCGCTGCTCTACACCGATCACGTACTGGCGCGGGCCATCGGCACGCTGCAGGCCATGGAGGACTACGACACGGCGCTGATCTATGTGTCCGATCATGGTGAGTCGCTGGGCGAGAAAGGCCTGTTCCTGCATGGCGTGCCCTACGCGATCGCTCCGGAGGAGCAGACCCATGTGCCGATGACGATGTGGTTCTCGCCGTCGTTCGCACTCGACCGTGGGCTCGACCTGGGCTGCCTGCGCCAGCGCGCGGGTCAACGCACCGACCACGATGCACTGTTCTCCTCGGTGCTGGGCCTGATGCAGGTCCGCACCGCCCTGTACGCACCGGACCGTGATCTTTTCGCCGGGTGCCAGGTCGCGCCGCCAGCAGCTGCGCGCACGACCAGCGAGGGCGGCGCGCCCGCAGGCGGATGACAGGGAGCATACCGAGGCCGGCAGCGGGCGCAGTCGGCTGCTGTCGTCCGCTGCGAGAGCCGGCTCGAGCCGTGCCTGAGGAAACGGATGGGCCTTGCAGCGGCGCGCCGGGGCCACTAGCCTTCAGCGGTCGTTCACCACCCAAGGATCATCCGTGAAGCACCGTCATCTCCTGTTGGCCTCGGCAATTGCTGCGGTCACGCTGTCGTTGGCCGCCTGCAAGAAGGAGCCTTCGCCGGGCGCCGCACCGGCATCGGCCGATGCCCCTGCGGGCGAGACCGCCGACCAGTTCGTGGCCCGCATCAATGCCGAATACAAGGCCGCCTACCCGGAGATGACCTCGGCGCAGTGGCTGTCGTCGACCTACATCAACAGTGATTCCGAGCGGGTGGCCGCCAAGGCGAACGAGCGCTCGCTGACCCAGCTCAACAGCTGGATCGAGCAGGCCGCGAAGTTCGAGGGTCAGCCGATGTCCGAAGACAGCAAGCGCGCGCTGCAGCTGCTTAAGCTGATGTCGTCGATGCCCGCTCCGCGTGACCCGGCCAAACTGGCCCAGCTGACCCAGATCGCCACCCGCATGGAAGGCAGCTACGGGGCGGGCAAGTACTGCACCGATGCCAATGATCCCGGCTCCTGCCGCCAGCTCGGCGACCTGGAGCAGGTTCTGGCCAGCAGCCGCGACTACGACGCCCAGCTGGATGCCTGGCAGGGCTGGCATGGCACCACCAAGGCCATGCGCGGTGACTATCAGCAGTTCGTCGGACTGGTCAACGAAGGTGCCAAGGGCCTCGGCTTCGCCGATGCCGGGCAGATGTGGCGCAGTGGCTACGATATGCCGCCGGAGCAGATCGGACCGGAAACCGACCGTCTGTGGGAGCAGGT
>ENA-UOXB01001263-UOXB01001263.1-bioreactor-metagenome-genome-assembly--contig:-NODE-1263-length-12240-cov-27.438654_pt1 | contig 12240 bp, 12 predicted proteins | sample MGYA00238158_ERZ761615 | MGnify/ENA primary metagenome ERZ761615 (study PRJEB28904, sample SAMN06267902) | bioreactor metagenome | isolation source: Joint BioEnergy Institute, California, USA... | reverse complement strand
TTCACGAAATGAAGTCAAGATGTGAACATAACGCTTTCGTCACCGTCGACGGTCGTCCCGAACCCTCTCCGGAAGCGCCGGCCGGCGTGCCCCGATCAGGTCCGACCGGTGCCGAGCCGGCTGCGTCGCGTCAGGGCGTCGAGGGCGACGGCGAACACCAGGACCGCGCCGGTGACCATGAACTGGACGGCGGAGCTGAGGTTGATGAGCGTCAGGCCCGATGAGATCGCCTGGATCACGACGACGCCGAGGAGGGCCGCGAAAGCGGAGCCTCGGCCGCCGAACAGTGACGCGCCGCCGATGATCGCCGCAGCGATCGCGTTGAGGTTCGTATCGGCGGCACCGGTGCTCTGATTGGCGGCGGCCAGGCGGGCGGCGGCGAGGATGCCGCCCGTCGCGGCGAGGACCGAGCACAGCACGAAGACCGACACGACGACCCGGTTGACGCGGATGCCGGCGCGCCGAGCGGCCTCGATCGACCCGCCTACCGCGAACACCGACCGCCCCCAGCGGGTACGGGTGAGGGCGAGATGCGCGACGACGACGAGGACGACGAAGAGCACGAACATGACACCGACGCCACGTGACAGGTTGAGGTACCAGGAACCGCCGAGGAGCCCGACCAGGAGGAGTCCGCCTCGGACCAGGATGAACGCGATGCGTTCGCTTTCGAGCTCGGCGGCGGCGCGTCGGCGAGCTCGGCTCACGAGCGTGCCGGTGTAGGCGAGCGCGGTGGCCGCCGACAGCACGTAGGACGACCAGGCGGGCAGGTACATCTGCTGCGCGAACTGGACGATCCACGAATCGAACGGAAGATTGATCGACCCGGCGTCTCCGAGTACCCACAACTGCACGCCCAGCAAGCCCAGCAGCCCCGCGAGCGTCACGACGAAACTGGGGAGCCCCAGGGTGGTGCGGAGCAGCCCGTAGACCGCCCCGACGACGCAACCGGCAGTCAGCGCGGCACCGATCGCGAGTCCCAGCGGCCACTGCAGCTGCACGGCGGCGACAGTCAGGATCGCCGCTCCCACGCCCGACATCGACCCCACCGAGAGGTCGATCTCACCGATGAGCAGGACGAGCACGATGCCGAGCGAGATCGTCCCGAGCGCGGCGCACTGCATGAGCATGTCGCTGAGGTTCCGGCTGGAGAGGAACACGGGGTTGAGGGCTTGGAACACGATCGCGATGACCACCAGGGCGAGGACCACCGGCATCCGGCCGACGTCCCCGGCGCGGACGCGCGCGAGGAAGCGCGCGAGAATCCCGTCGCCGCCTGTCATCGGTCGCCCTCCAGACGGCGCCGGGCGCCGGCGAGCGGGATGACCGGAGCGCGGGGTTCCTCGGGAGGAGGCAGTGGTCGCGCGGTGTCGAGCGCGCCGGTGATGGCGGCGATGAGGACTTCGCTCGTCGCCGTCTCGGCATCGAACTCGCCGTTGTTGCGGCCCAGTCGCAACACCACGATCCGGTCGGCCACGGCGAGGACGTCGGTCAGGTTGTGGCTGATGAGGATCACGCCGTGGCCGCGATCGCGCAGCCGCTCGATGAGGTTCAAGACCTCGGCCGTCTGAGCGACGCCGAGGGCGGCGGTCGGTTCGTCGAGGATCACGATGCGCGGCTCGCCGATCAGCGACCGCGCGATCGCCACGGTCTGGCGCTGCCCGCCCGACAGCGTCGACACCGGGACGCGGACGGAGGGGATCTTCGCTGCGAGCTCACGCAGCAGCATCCAGGTCCGCTCCTCCATGCCGACCTCGTCGAGCCGGCCGCGGTCGATCAGCTCGCGTCCCAGCCAGAGGTTGGCGACGACGTCGAGGTTCTCGCAGAGGGCGAGGTCCTGGAACACGGTCGCGATACCGAACTCCTGTGCGTCCGCCGGGCTCGAGAGCTGCACGTGCTCGCCGTCGAGCTCGATCGAGCCGGCGTCGGCGGGGTGGACTCCCGCGAGGATCTTCACGAGCGTCGACTTTCCGGCGCCGTTGTCGCCGACCAGGGCGACGACCTCGCCCTCGCGGACGCGGAAGTCGACGCCGCTGAGGGCTCTCACGGCACCGAACCGCTTGTCGATGCCGCGCATCGACAGCACGTGATCGCCGGTGCGACGGGAGGAGACGCTCACTCGGGATGCTCTCATTCCAGGCCTGCGGCAGCGCAGGCCTCGGCGTAGGGGGGCGTGCAGATGTCCTCGACGGTCCAGAACCCGTCGGCGACGACCGTCGAGGCGATGTCGTTCACCGTCACGGCGATCGGGGTCAGCAGGGTCGACGGTATGCCCTCGACGGTGGTGTCGCCTTTCGGGCGCTCCCCGGACGCGAGTTCCGTCGCAACATCGGCGGCGATCGTCGCCTGCTCGCGGATCGCCTTGTAGACGGTCATGTACTGGTCTCCCGAGACGATGCGCTGGAGCGCCGTGAGCTCGGCGTCCTGGCCGGTGACGATGGGGAACGGTGAGACGTCCGCGGCTCGCAGCGCGGCGATCGCGCCGCTCGCCGTGCCGTCGTTCGCGGCGTAGACGGCCGCGACCTCGTCGCCGTACTGGGCGAGCTGGCCGGCGACCCAGGACTGGGCCTTGTCGGGGCTCCAATCGGGGGTGTCGTACTCGGCGAGGACCCTCAGTCCCGCCTTCTCGATCACACGCCGGGCGCCTTCGCGGAACTGGGCCGCGTTGCTGTCGGTGGGGGCTCCGTGAACCATGAGGATGCCGCCGTCCATGCGCCCCTCCGCCTTCAGCCCCGCGACCAGTGCCTCGGCCTGCAGCTCCCCGACGCGTTGGTTGTCGAAGGACACGTAGTACGCCGGCTTCCCGCCGCCGATGATCATCCGGTCGTAGGAGATCACGGGGACTCCCTCCGCGGTCGCGGAAGCGAGGATGGATGCCGCGGCCCGCCCGTCGACCGGGTCGAGGACGAGCACGGATGCACCCGCCGCGAGCGCCGACTCCGCCTGCTGCTGCTGACGCGCGGCATCCTGATCGGCGTTCGTGTACAGCACCTGCGCGTCGCCGAGCTCGGCGATTCGCTTCTCGAACACCGGGCGGTCGAACGTCTCGTAACGCGCGGTCTTCTTGTCGGGCAGGAGCAGCGCGATGGTCGTCTGAGCGGGGGTGTTGTCGGGGAGGGCGCACCCCGACAGTGCGGCAGCAGAAGCCGCCGCGAGCACGACGGCGGTGAGGAGCCGCCTCATGCGGGGAGAGCGACCAGATCGGCGTCGACGGCCACGTGGTCGAGGGCCAGGGCGATCGCGCCGCGGGTCTCGGCCCATTCCGCGAAGGCGGAGGCGACGATCTCGGGGACCCCGCCGCCGAGGATCGCGCGATCCAGGGCGTGGCGCAGCGGCGCGAGGAGGATCTCGCCGGCGCGCGCCAGTTCGCCGCCCACGACGATGCGTTCCGGGTCGATGAGGTTGCACAGGCTCGCCGCCGCGATGCCGATGTGGCGGCCGGCGTCGGCGATGGTCCGCTGCGCGAGGGGGACGCCGTCGCCCGCCGCCGTCACGAGGTCGCGGAGGCGATGGATCCCGTCGGCGTCGCTGAACCCGGCGAGGAGCGCAGGTCCCGCCGCCACCGTCTCGAGGCAGCCGCGGTTGCCGCAGCGGCACAGCGACCCGTTCTCGTCGATCGTCATGTGACCGATCTGCCCCGTGCGACCGCTCACGCCGCGGAAGAGCTCGCCGTCGACGAGCAGGCCGGCGCTGATGGAATGCCCGACGGTGACGTACACCGACGAGGATGCCCCGCGGGCCGCACCCTCGCGTGCTTCGGCGAGGGCGCCGAGGTTCGCCTCACTGTCGACGTGGACCGGGCGGCCGATGCGGGCGGAGAGGCTGCGGGCGATGTCGACCCCGTCCCATCCGGGCAGAAGGCCGGGCGTGGAAATAACGGACGTACGCGGGTCCACCGGTGCCGGGAGCGCCAACCCGACGCCGAGCAGGTCCGACAGCGAACCGCCGAGCCCGTCGACCATGTCGCCCAGCAGCAGGCTGAGCCGGTCGAGTTCGGCGTCGTGTCGGTGGTCGGGTGCGAGCGGGATCGACGTCTCGGCGACAACGGAGCGGGTTGCGTCGGCGATGGCGACGTGGAGCTTGCGCGTCGAGAAATGCGCACCGGCCACCAAGCCCACCTGCCGCGCGAGCGAGACCAGAGTCGCGCGGCGCCCGCTGCGGGACGTGAAGGACGTGTGGAGCACGCCGGAGGCGGTGAGCTCCTTGACGATGTTCGACACCGTGGCGGGGGACAGTCCGGTGGCGCCGGCGAGCTCGATCTGCGTCAAGCGCCCATGCCTCTTGAGCGAATCGAGCAATCGTGCACGATTCGCCTCTCGCAGTGAGGACTGCGAGCCGGGCGGAGTTGACCGGCGAGCCACGGGGCCACCCTACCGCGCCGACGGTCGCCCCCGTCGGGATGCTGCCCGGATCGTCCTGTCAGGAGGCGTCGACGGCGCGCACGCGGACGATGTTGGTCGATTCGTCGAGTTCGGCGACCTTCGGATGCGCCTTCACGAAGTCCGAGAATGAGCGGTGACCGAGCGCCTTCTCGCTGAAGGAGGGATCCATGCGCTTGAGCAGGTTCTTGACCGCGGACAGATGCATCCACTCCTCGTCGGTGCGGACCTGCTCGAGGCGCAGCGCGCGCGAGAGGAGCTGCTCCACCGGATCGACGGCCTTACGGCGGCGGCGTCCCGCCGAGGGCGTGGTCTCCGGAGCGGGCTCGGGGTCGGGGGCCGCGACGCCCGGCAGGGCGTCGTAGGCGTCGAATTGGTCGCAGGCGGCGGCGAGGGATTTCGCCGTGGACCCGGCGACGCCGACGGCGACGACGAATCGCCCGAGGCGCTTGCATCGCTGCGCGAGCGGGACGTAGTCGCTGTCGCCGGCGACGATGACCACGTGCGTCAGATCTTCGAGTCGGAACAGATCCTCGACGGTGTCGACGGCGAGGCGGATGTCGGCGCCGTTCTTCGCATAGGCGGCCGCCGGGAACAGCTGGACCAGGTCGACGGCACGGGCGACCAGCTGCTGACGATAGAGGGAGTTCACCGGCGACGACCAGTCGGCGTACGCGCGGGTGAGGACGAGGGTTCCGAAGGATGCCGCGTAGTCCATGATCGCGCCGACGTCGATCGTCGCGGCGGCCAAGCGCTCCGAGATCTCCTTCTCGTCGGGGTCCGCCGCGATCCGCTGCCGATCCCTCGAGTAGCTGTTGCGACCGTGGACCCGGTCGTACCAACTCATGACGATGTTGTCGAAATCGAGGTAGACCGCAACGCGAGGAGTGGAGGAATCCGGCATCCCCCCAGTCTTACAGCTTGCGCGCCGCGGGTGTTCCCGGAACCTGATCGCGAAGACCCAGCACGAACTCGAGGATCTCGCGCGCGGAAGCTGCGCGCACGGCACCCCGCCCCAGCGTCCAGCCGTCGTCGCTCGCGCGGAGCGACGATCCCGCGATCGCGGCGCGCCGCTCGAAGGGCATGCGCGTGACGGCATACAGCCCGACGGCGCCGCTGGTCGTCGCCGACAGCGACACCGGGCGATCGCCCGCGAGGACCAGGAGCGCGCGCGTCGCCGTGACGAGCGAGCGGATCCGCACGCGGCGTCCGGCGAGGACCGCATCCGCCACATCCGCGAACTCCGGATGATCGGATGCCGGGAGTCCTGCCGCTACCAGGAACGCGGCTCGCTCGTCTCGGGTGCGCGCCAGGGGAGCGGCGAGCCGCACGACCTCGACGAGAGCAGCTCGCCAGTCCCCTGTGACACCGGCCTCGTCGACGCGTTCCCGGTTGCTGAGGGGGAGGTAGCGCGACACGTCGGACATAGCGGTCAGCATAGATGCGCCGTGTCGACGTCGGATGCGGCGAAAGACTCGACGTGCATAATGGGCCTCGGTCCGTGTGACCGTGAACATGGCCCGAGGGGGACCGATGAGCGACGATGCCGGCGGCCGGAGGGCGAGCATCCGCGACGTCGCGCGCCGAGCGGACGTCTCGCATCAGACGGTTTCGCGCGTGCTCAACGACCACCCGAGCATCCGGCCCGAGACCCGCGACCGGGTGCTCGCCGCCATGCAGGAGCTGTCGTACAGCCCGAATCGTGCGGCCCGTGCCCTCGTCACCAGCAGGTCGCAGACCATCGGGATCCTTGCGGCCTCGTCCACGCAGTACGGTCCGGCGTCGTCGATCGCCGCGATCGAGGCCGCCGCGCAGGCGCGGGGCTACTGGGTGTCGACCGCCAACATCGACTCGACGGACCCCCAGTCGATCCCCGACGGGCTGTCGTACCTCATGGCGCAGTCCGTGGAGGGGCTCGTCGTGATCGCACCCCAGGTCCGCGTGATCCGGGCCCTCGCCGCGCAGGCCGTCGGCGTGCCCTACGTGACCCTGCAGTCGACGGACGTCGATGCCGGCCACACCCTCGCGGTCGACCAGATCGCGGGAGCGCGCTTGGCGACACGGCACCTCATCGAACTCGGGCACCGGTCGATCTACCACCTGGCCGGTCCGCAGGACTGGATGGAAGCGGAGTCGCGGATGCGCGGATTCCTGGAGGAGATGAGCGCCTGGGACATCGCCACTACGGCGCCGATCCTGGGTGACTGGACGGCGGACTTCGGCTACTACGCCGGCCGCGAATTGCTCGGTTACCGGGACTTCACGGCGATCTTCTCCTCGAACGACCAGATGGCGCTGGGGCTCCTGCACGCCATCCGCGACGAGGGGCTGGAGTGCCCCAGGGATGTCAGCATCGTGGGATTCGACGACATCCCCGAGGCCGCACACTTCTGGCCGCCGCTCACGACCGTCCGTCAGGATTTCGCCGAACTCGGTCGGCGCTGCGTGGAACTCCTCCTCGACGGATCGCCCTCCGCGGCCGTCTCGTCGCTGACCCCCGACCTCATCGTGAGGTCGTCGACTGCTCGCGCCGCGGCGCTCTGACGCCGCCCGCGCGTCGTGTTGACAGGGCGGCGACCTGGGGTGCATAGTCATCCGATGTGAACGGTCACATGACCGTCGTCGAAGCAGGCGACGGTGACCGGGCAAGACAAAGGAGTCGGGCAGTGGTGTCGAAAGACGACGCGGAGCGGTACGCGAGCGGGGTGAAGACCGAGGTGACCGTCGCGCGCATCCGCGAGCGAGTGGCATCCCTTCTCGTCGCCCTCGCCGATCGCGGCCTCCCGTCGACCACGCTGTCCGAGCGGGTCCCCGACGCCGACCTCTTCGTGACCCGGCCGGTGCTGGCGGACGACGAACTCGCTCCCGAGAAAATGATGGTCGTTTCGCTCGACGGCCTGCCCGTCCCGGGAACCCCCGGTGAGAGCGGCGTCCTCCCCGATGACGTGGAGCTGTACGCGGCCGTCCTGAAGGATGCCGATGCCGTCGCCCTCGTGCACCTCGAATCCGGCCACGCAGCCGCATGGGCGGCTCGCGGCGCGTCGATCCCGTGCCTGACGGCGCAGGCCGCACGGGAGTTCGGCGGCGCGGTGCCGGTCGTGGCGGGTCCGGACGTGTCGGCGCCGGCGGTCCTCGACGCGCTCCGAGCAACGGATGCGCCGGCGATCCTCGTCGCCGGTCTCGGCGCACTCTGCGTCGCGGCGAGCGCCCGCGAGGCGGTGCGTCTGGCCCAGGTGCTGGAGGGCGTCGCCCGGACGGCGCGGCTCGCGTCCGACGCAGATCCGCTGGGCGCGGACGTCATCGCCCACCTCTCCGGCCGTGCCCGCGCACGCCGGTCCATGATCACCGACGGCCGCCGGTAGCCCGATACCGGGCGCGGTCACCAGAAAGACCCTCACCAGGGGTAATGCGCACAACCGAACACCACGACACCGAAGTCCAGGGAAAGGGACCACAGTGAAACTCAAGAGGATCATCTTCGTCGGCATCGCAGCCGGCGCGCTCGCGCTCTCCGCGTGCTCCACCGCATCGACCGGCGGCGGCTCCGAAGGCGGCAAGGGCGACGGCGGCCTGATCGGCGTCGCCATGCCGACCAAGAGCTCCGAGCGTTGGATCCAGGACGGCAACGCCGTCAAGAAGGCGCTGGAGGACCAGGGCTACAAGGTCGACCTGCAGTACGCCGAGGACGACATCCCCACGCAGGTCTCGCAGATCGAGAACATGATCACGAAGGGCGCCGAGGCGCTCATCGTCGCCTCGATCGACGGAACCACCCTCACCGAGGCGCTGCAGAACGCGGCGGACGCCGACATCCCCGTCATCGCCTACGACCGCCTCATCAAGGGCACCGAGAACGTCGACTACTACGCGACGTTCGACAACCAGCTCGTCGGCAACCAGCAGGCGTGGACCGTCCTGAACGGCCTGGGCCTGACCGACCTCGAGGGCAAGCCGGTCGCCGACCCGCCCAAGGGACCGTTCAACATCGAGCTGTTCGCCGGATCGCTCGACGACAACAACGCGTTCTTCTTCTTCAACGGCGCGATGGACGTCCTGAAGCCCTACATCGAGGACGGCACGCTCGTCGTCAAGTCGGGTCAGACCAGCATCGAGCAGGCTGCGACGCTCCGCTGGGACGGCGAGACCGCTCAGAGCCGCATGGAGGACATCCTCACGGCCAACTACAGCGACGGCACGAAGGTCGACGCGGTCCTGTCGCCCTACGACGGCATCTCGCGCGGCATCATCTCGGCGCTGGCCGATGCCGGCTACGACGTGGGTGACGAGTGGCCGATCATCTCCGGCCAGGACGCCGAGGTCGACTCGGTCAAGGCGATCCTGAGCGGCGAGCAGTACGCCACGATCTTCAAGGACACCCGCGAGCTCGCGAAGGTCGCCGCCGGCATGGCCGTCGACGTGCTGAACGACGAGAAGCCCGAGGTCAACGACGAGAAGACGTACGACAACGACGTGAAGGTCGTTCCGTCGTACCTGCTCGCCCCGGTTCCCGTCGTCAAGGACAACGTGAAGTCGGCCCTGGTCGACACCGGCTACTGGACGGCGGACGAACTGGGTCTGTGACCCGGCTCGACTGACCACCATTCGCGTCGGCGGCGGGTTCGCCCGCCGCCGACGCACCCATCCCCCCACCACGGAAGTCGGAGATCGTGACCGAGACCATCCTCGAGATGCGCGGCATCACCAAGACGTTCCCGGGCGTGAAGGCGCTCTCGAACGTCAACTTCGCCGTCGGGCGCGGCGAGATCCACGCCATCTGCGGCGAGAACGGCGCCGGCAAGTCGACCCTGATGAAGGTGCTGTCGGGTGTGTACCCGCACGGCACCTACGACGGTGAGATCTACTACGCCGGCGACATCGTCGAATTCAAGAACCTGCGCGACAGCGAAGCGCGCGGCATCGTCATCATCCACCAGGAGCTGGCGCTCAGCCCCTACCTCTCGATCGCCGAGAACATCTTCCTCAACAACGAGCGCAAAGGCCCCGGCGGCCTGATCGACTGGAATCAGACCAATTTCCAGGCCGCGGCCCTGCTCAAGCGCGTCGGACTCCGCGAGAACGCGACGACGAAGGTCAACCAGCTCGGCGTCGGAAAGCAACAGCTCGTCGAGATCGCCAAAGCGCTGTCCAAGGAGGTCAAGCTCCTCATCCTCGACGAGCCGACGGCGGCTCTCAACGACGAGGACTCGGACCACCTGCTCGAACTGATCCTCAGCCTTCGCGAGGAGGGGATCACGTCGATCATCATCAGCCACAAGCTGAACGAGATCAAGAAGGTCGCCGACACTGTCACGGTCATCCGCGACGGTAAGACGATCGAGACGATCGCCAAGACCGACGTGACCGAGGACCGCATCATCAAGGACATGGTCGGACGCGATCTCGAGCACCGCTACCCCGACCACGAGCCTCAGATCGGCGACGAGCTGCTCCGCGTCGAGAACTGGACGGCGTACCACCCGCAGGACCCGAGCCGCGTCGTCGTCGACGACGTGTCGATCACGGTGCGCGCGGGCGAGATCGTCGGTATCGCCGGACTCATGGGCGCCGGGCGCACCGAGTTCGCGATGAGCCTGTTCGGCCACAGCTACGGCACCCGCATCTCGGGCAAGGTCTTCATGCGCGGTACCGAGATCCGCACGCGGACCGTCTCGGAGGCCATCGCCAACGGACTCGCCTACGCGACCGAGGACCGCAAGACGTACGGCCTCAACCTCATCGACGACATCAAGCGCAACATCTCGGTGGCATCGCTGAAGAAGCTCGAGAAGGCAGGGCTCGTCGACGACAACGAGGAGTTCGCGGTCGCCAACCAGTACCGCAAGAGCATGAACATCAAGGCGCCCACGGTGCTCGCCAAGACCGGCAAGCTCTCGGGTGGCAACCAGCAGAAGGTCGTCCTCTCGAAGTGGATCTACTCCGATCCCGAGGTGTTGATCCTCGACGAGCCGACGCGCGGCATCGACGTCGGAGCCAAGTACGAGATCTACACGATCATCAACAAGCTCGCCGCGGCAGGCAAGGGCGTCATCGTGATCTCGTCGGAGCTGCCCGAACTGCTCGGCATCTCGGACCGCGTGTATGCGCTGTCCGAAGGCCGCATCACCGGTGAGGTCCCCATCAGCGACGCCACCCCCGAACACGTCCTCAAACTCATGACCATGGAGAAGCCCCGCTGACGGGGCAGGAGACACACATGTCTAATGACACCACCGCCAGCGGCGAGCTCACTCCGACCGGCAATCGTGTCACCCGCTGGGTGAAGTCCACGATCCGCCGCACCAGGAACAGCCTCGCCCACGTCCTGTCCGACCTCGGCCGCAATGGCATCTTCATCGCGCTGATCGCGGTCGTGGTCCTCTTCGCGATCCTGACCGACGGCATCCTGCTGCGGCCGCAGAACATCTCGAACCTGGTCGTCCAGAACGGATACATCCTCGTTCTGGCCATCGGCATGGTGATGATCATCATCGCCGGCCACATCGACCTGTCGGTCGGCTCCGTCGCGGCCTTCATCGGCGCCGTGTCGGGCGTCCTCGCGGTCGACATGGGTCTCCCATGGGGGCTCGCGATCATCCTGTCGCTGCTGATCGGCGCGCTCGTGGGCGCGTGGCAGGGCTTCTGGGTGGCGTACGTCGGCATCCCGGCGTTCATCGTGACGCTCGCAGGCATGCTCATCTTCCGCGGCCTCGCTCTCGTCGTCCTCGGCAACCAGAACATCGGCTCGTTCCCGACCGAGTACCGCTCTCTCGGCAACGGCTTCCTGGGCGGGCTGTTCGGTGAGTCCGACCCCGACGTGTTCACGCTCGCGGTCGGCGCCGTCGCCATCGTCGCGCTTGCGGTACAGCAGGTCCGCACGCGTCTCGGCCGTCAGAAGTACGACCAGGACGTCGACCCGCTCATCTGGTTCATCCTCAAGCTCGCGCTCATCGCCGTGGTGATCGGATGGTTCACCTTCGCCCTCGCCTCGTACAAGGGGATCCCGGTCACTCTGATCGTGCTGGCCGCCCTCGTGATGATCTACGGCATCGTGATGAACCGGAGCGTCTTCGGCCGCCACATCTACGCCATCGGCGGCAACCGCCACGCGGCGGAGCTCTCGGGCATTAAGACGCGCCGCGTCGACTTCTGGTTGTTCGTCAACATGGGCGTCCTCGCTGCTCTCGCAGGCCTCATCTTCACGGCCCGCCTGAACCTCGCCGGCCCGAAGGCGGGTGAGGGCTTCGAGCTCGAAGCGATCTCGGCCGCCTTCATCGGTGGCGCGGCGGTGCAGGGCGGCGTCGGCACCATCGGCGGCGCCATCATCGGTGGCCTCATCATCGGTGTGCTCAACAACGGCATGTCGATCATGGGCATCGGCATCGACTGGCAGCAGGCGGTCAAGGGCCTCGTGCTGCTGTTCGCCGTCGCCTTCGACGTCTACAACAAGCGACGGGCCGGTCACTGACATGACGAAGCCCTCGAAGCCCGGTTCGGAGTTGGAACGTCCCCGGCCTACGACGGCGCGCATCACGATGTGGATCTGCGGCGGCGCCGTCGGGATCTACATGGTCGTCAGCGGCCTGGTCGGCGTTCTGACGAACGGCTGATCAGCCCCGCGCCTCGTTACGCGGCATCCCCTCTCTCCCGCCGGGAAGAGGGGATGCGGCGTTTCACCGCCGACTCATAGACTCTGGCCCATGCCCTACCTCATCTCGCTCGTCGTGCTCGCGGGCATGATCTTCGCGCTGATCGACATCATCACGCGGGACCAGAGCCTCGTGAAGCACATGCCGAAGACGGTGTGGCTGTTCGTCGTCATCCTGCTGCCGTTCCTCGGCACGGTCCTGTGGTTCGCGATCGG
>ENA-UOXB01001261-UOXB01001261.1-bioreactor-metagenome-genome-assembly--contig:-NODE-1261-length-12274-cov-48.424830_pt1 | contig 12274 bp, 10 predicted proteins | sample MGYA00238158_ERZ761615 | MGnify/ENA primary metagenome ERZ761615 (study PRJEB28904, sample SAMN06267902) | bioreactor metagenome | isolation source: Joint BioEnergy Institute, California, USA... | reverse complement strand
TTCGTTTCTGTATTGGTCTGGAACATCCGGAAGATCTGATTGAAGATATTCAGCATGCACTACAAGAAATGAAAAAACTTAAAAATGAATAAATAACAACAGGAAAATTTATGGGTATACCAATCATTATTGCAAAAAAAACCAGTGATACTACGCAAGATATTGTACTGCACTCACAGCTTGCCAACCGTCACGGGCTAATTGCCGGCGCGACCGGAACTGGCAAAACGGTAACCTTGAAAGTTTTGGCAGAAAGCTTTTCCAGCATTGGTGTACCCGTGTTCCTAGCCGATGCCAAAGGCGATGTTTCCAGCCTGGCCAAGCCAGGCGAAAGTAATCCTAAGTTTGATGAACGTATTAAAAGTCTGAATATTGATTCGATTCCTTTTGAAGCTTCGCCGGTCGTATTCTGGGATCTGTTTGGTGAACAAGGCCATCCGGTCCGTACTACGATTTCTGAAATTGGGCCACTCTTGCTTGCCCGCATCCTGAACCTGAATGACACGCAAGAAGGCGTTCTCTCGGCAGTCTTCCGAATTGCCGACGATCAGGGCTTGTTACTGATCGATTTTAAAGACCTGAAAGCCATGCTCAGCTATGTCAGCGAACATGCTGCAGACTTTAAAGCGGAATATGGCAATCTCTCCCCCGCCAGCCTCGGTGCGATTCAACGCAATTTATTGGCACTTGCAGATCAAGGCGGGGATAAATTCTTTGGCGAGCCAGCACTAGACCTGATGGATTTCCTGCAAACGGATAGCCAAGGCCGCGGCAATATCAATTTGCTGGCTGCCGACAAGCTGATGAATACACCGAAGTTGTACGCCACTTTCCTATTATGGATGCTGTCAGAGTTATTTGAACAGTTACCAGAAGTGGGTGATCTGGACAAACCGAAACTGGTGTTCTTCTTTGATGAAGCGCATTTACTCTTTGATAATGCCAGCCCTGCCCTACAGGAAAAGATTGAACAGGTGGTACGCTTGATCCGCTCCAAAGGTGTCGGGATTTATTTTGTCACCCAGAATCCACTGGACTTACCTGAAAGCGTATTAGGACAACTCGGCAACCGTATTCAGCATGCTTTACGCGCTTTCACACCTAAAGACCAGAAGGCAGTCAAAACGGCGGCGGATACCTTCCGTGCCAATCCAGAATTTAAAGTACAGGAAGCGATTACTGAACTTGCTGTAGGTGAAGCGCTGATTAGCTGTCTGGATGAAAAAGGGACTCCACAGATGGTTGAACGTGGCTGGATCATGCCCCCACATTCTTCTTTTAGCTCAATTACACTAGAAGAACGTAAGGCACTGATGCAACAAAGCATTGTCGCTGGTATTTATGAGCAGGAAGTTGACCGTGACAGTGCACATGAGATGCTGCAGCAAAAAGTACTGGAACGTCAGCAGCAGATTCAAGCCGCGGAACTTGCCAAGCAGCAAGCCAAGGAACAGGAACGTTTGGCACGTGAACAGCAAAAAGAAGCTGAACGTGCAGTCAAGCAACGTGAAAAACTCACACAGGATATTGTGGGTACCTTTGCCAAAAGTGCAGCACGTAGTCTTGGTGGTAGTACCGGACAGAAAATTGTGCGTGGTCTATTAGGTTCCCTCTTCGGGCGCAAATAACCTTCCTTTCTCCGATCGAAAACATCATTTTTATGGGATATTTTTATATCCCATAATTTTTTTATGGTTTTATGCTTTTACTATATTGTAAAAGCACTTTATAAGATGTATTTTAAATACATCTTATAAATAACAGCCATGAGAGATCAGCTATGACTCCACAGCAAATTGACCTTGTAAAAGCCACTGTTCCTGTACTTCGTGAAAATGGGGTTGCCCTGACCGGTTATTTCTATAACCGCATGCTAGGCAATAATCCTGATTTGAAAGAAACCTTTAACATGGGACATCAACGCAGTGGAGCTCAAGCACAAGCCTTGGCAGGTGCGGTTCTGGCTTATGCTGAAAATATCGAAGATCCATCTGTGCTGTTACCCGTGGTTGAGCTGATCGCACACAAGCACGTGAGCTTAAACATTAAGGCACCGGACTACGGTATTGTTGGGGAAAACCTTTTACATTCGATCAGTGAAGTGCTGAACATTTCGATGGATGATCCACTGATTGATGCTTGGGCTGCAGCGTACGGTCAACTGGCGGATCTGTTCATTGCCACTGAAAAAGCGATCTATGATCAGCATGAACAGACTAAAGGCAGCTGGTTAGGCTGGCGCAACTTCAAGATTGCCAAGAAAGTCGTGGAAAGTGACGAAATCACTTCTTTCTACCTGGCTCCAGTCGACGGCGGTCCATTACCAAAATATGAAGCCGGCCAATACATTTCAGTACGTGTATTTGTACCTGAGCTGAACCTGAGACAGCCACGCCAATACACCCTGTCAACTTGCCCACAAGCAGACTACCTGCGTATCTCGGTGAAACGTGAAGACCAGAAAGGCGACATGGTTCCAGGTTGGGTATCGAATACTTTACATAGCCTGCCAGAAGGTTCAGAAATTGAAGTCTCTGCACCGACAGGTAACTTCTACCTGATTGATCCGAATAAACGTAATGTGTTCATCAGTGGCGGTGTAGGTCTAACTCCAATGGTGGCCATGCTAAACCAGCTGGTGACTCTGGACATGCCACAACCTGTGACTTTCATCCATGCCTGCCGTAGCAAACAGGTTCATGCGATGAAACAGCATATTCATGACCTGAAAGCCAAATATCCACGTTTAAGCACAATGACTGCTTATGAATTCCCGCACCCAAGCGATAAACTGGGCGAGGATTATGATGTTGCCGGTCGACTGGACTTAAGCACTGTAGATAGCGCATTATTACCAGCCAATGCAGACTACTATCTCTGTGGCCCAATGCCATTTATGGCTGAACAGCAAAAGGCGCTTGTCGCTCGCGGAATTCCTGCTGAGAACATTCATAGCGAAGCCTTTGGCACAGGTGGTGTACGCCACTAACTGCTTCTTCAGCTTAAAATAAAAACAGAGGGTTAGTCTGGTATGCTAGACTAACCCTAATTTTTTTCATCAAAAACATCAGTATTATCATGCAACTGAATAAATTTACTGACTATGCGCTGCGCATACTGATGTATGTTGCACAACCCCGCGATCTGCCTTATACGATTGCCGAGCTGGCGGAGCGCTTACAGATTTCACAGAACCATGCCATGAAAATTGTCTACTTTATGGCAAAACAGGACTGGCTCATTACTTCTCGTGGTAAAGGGGGTGGAATCCGTCTTAATCCGGCTGCCCTGAAAGTTCAGCTAGGACAGATTGTGCGTATTCTGCAACGTGACAACCAGATTGTGGAATGTAATGATCCACCCTGTGTATTACGTACCAATTGCGGATTAAAAGGCATTCTGGATCAGGCTGTGGAGCAGTTCTACACCAGTCTGGATCAATATATTCTGGGTGATGTCGTTGAACCGACCAAGGAACATTTTAGTATCCAGTCACCAATTAGCCTGATCAATCTCTAATACCCTTATTCTATTGGGCAATTCTAAAGTTCGCTTGCCCGCCCGACTTCCTTTATAATAGCTTCTTGTATAATTAGTCATTGAAGTTGAGCCATGCATCACAGCAGAGGAAAGTCGAAAAACAGTAAGGCATCAAATGCCCCAAAGCAAAAGATCAGCTATGAAAAAAAGGTCGATCCAGCCATTACTGAATATTCGGTACAAGCCCTCAACTGGTTACGCAAAGCTGAGTTCCTGATGAGTGCACCCAAGCTCAGCTTGTGTGTAGAAGATACCGGTTATGAGGTGGCTTTTGCTGGCCGTTCCAATGCGGGTAAATCGAGTGCCATCAATGCCCTGACCAATCAGAAACAGTTGGCCCGTGCGTCCAAAAAACCAGGCCGTACCCAGATGATCAACTTCTTTAGCCTTGGCAATCCGGATCAGCGTCTGGTCGATTTACCGGGTTATGGCTATGCAGCGGTCCCAGAAGCCATGAAAATTGTCTGGCAGAAAGAACTGGAAAACTATCTGATTCACCGCAAGAGCCTGCAAGGTCTGGTGTTGCTGATGGATATCCGTCATCCGCTACAACACTTTGATGTGATGATGCTGGAATGGGCGTATTCACGTAAATTATTCGTACATGTGCTGCTGACCAAAGCCGACAAGCTGAACCGTGGCCCTGCTTCGAAAGCGCTACAAGAAGTGAAAGCCAAACTGAAAAAGATGAAGCTGGATTTCTCGATTCAACTGTTTTCTTCTCTAAACAAGCAAGGTCTGGAAGAACTGGCCAGTGTGATGGGCGGGCGTTTGAACTTCACTTTGAATCAAGCACCTGAATTTGATCTGGACAGCATTCCTGAAGCTTCAATGCATGATTTAAACGAAGCTGATGAACCAATTGAATTATTAGAAGATGAAGATGAGACCAACAGCGCTCATGAAGTCAGTGCCAGTGAACTGAATGATCTGGACGCGCCTGTGGAAGTCGATCCAACAAAGATTGTCGAACAGGATCCACAAAAATAAGCCGAATGTGTTTCATCGGATAAAAGAATGTCCCGTATTGCCTGCTGCAATTCGGGATATTTTTTTCATACTGTCTTGATCAAGCAGTGATGGATTCACACCATGTCTTTACTTTCGCGCTTCAAAACAACAAGAATTGGCTCTTCCATTTCCTATTTTATCCAGCCTCGCAAAGTCAGCTTTGAATGGCAAGACACTCCAGTCGACTGGATTCCTGATCAGCCCTTTGCCAGTTACTTCGTCAATGAAATTAACAATATTCTGCCCGCGGGTGAACTCTGGTTCTGCCGTTTATATAACAAAGTCCTCCCCCAGATCACTGACGAAAAATTAAAGCATGATGTACAGGCATTTATCCGTCAGGAAGCCATGCATGCGCAAGCGCATAATTCGGCCAATAAAGAATATTTATCTGAACGTCAGATTGATATCCAGCGCAATCTGCACATCATGCATTTCCTATTTAACAAGCTGCTCGCCGATCAGCCATTCGGTCTCAAAATTCCTAAAATCTTAGAACACCAATGGGATCTGTTCCGTCTCGGTATCATTGCAACAGTAGAACATATGACCTGTGTCCTGGGTAAATACGCACTCTACAATACTGAATGGGAACGTCTGGGTGCTGATCCGAATATGCTGGATCTGGTGAAATGGCATGGTGCTGAAGAAATCGAGCATCGTAGTGTGGCTTTTGATTTATATCGTCACCTGGGCGGCGGCTATATTGCCCGTTATTATCTAAGTGTGGTGGTCATTATTGGTGTAATTGGCCTTTGGGTGGATGGTGCTGCACATCTGTTATCGCAGGATTCACGTTTCAAGCAGTATAAGCCAGCCGTATATAAACCCTGGATCTGGAAAGAATGGTTGCGTATTTCCCAGTCAGATAACCGCCTTCTGCCTAACCCGCTGTGGTTAGTATCCCAACAGCTCGGTTATTTAATGCCTTGGTATGATCCGGTGCATGAAGGCAGTACCGATGATGCGCTGCATTATCTCAACCATTCACAGGCAGCCAAACGCGCTACTCTCAAAGTCGCTTAAGCTTGCCTGTTATTACAATTTCTAACAGCAGGGATCGCTTCCCTGCTTTTTATTTGTCCTAAGATAGAAATATAACAATCATAATCAGGAGGGACTTATGCAAGCACGGATTTCTGTGATTACCCTCGGTGTGCTCGATCTGGAAGCTTCACTACGCTTTTACCGTGATGGACTGGGTTTTCCCAGTGAAGGAATTATGGGTGAAGAGTTTGAATATGGCGCGGTGGCTTTTATTCAATTACAACCTGGTCTTAAGCTTGCCTTATGGCCACAGCGTAGTATCCAGCAAGATACCGGTCTGGAGCCAAGCCCAATCTGTCCGACGCAAATGACTCTAGGGCATAATGTCTATAGCCCCTTAGAAGTCGATCAGGCAATGGCACAGGCTGAACGTGCCGGCGCTAAAATTATTAAACCTGCACACACGACTTTTTATGGCGGATATGCAGGTTATTTTCAGGATCCCAATGGTCATCTCTGGGAAATTGTCTGGAATCCGGACTTAGATAAAGCTGAATTAGACAAAGATTAAACCGGCACTTCAGGCTCGCGGGTATGTCGATCTACCACCACACTAATCATCATATCGCCCTGCACGTTTACTACTGTACGTACGGTATCCAGCAGACGGTCAATCGGAAGTAGAATCGCAATCGCTTCAGCAGGTAAACCCACTGATTGCAGTACCATGATCATGGTGACCATGCCGGCGCTTGGAATGCCCGGTGCACCTAATGACGCAATCATTGCCGTGGCACAAACCACCAGCTGCTGACCTAAGGTTAAATCCAGCCCCATCAGATTGGCAATAAACAAAGCTGCTGCAGCTTCATAAAGTGCCGTTCCATCCATATTCAGCTGCGTGCCAAGAGGAATCACAAAACCGGCTGTTTGCGGACGTACGCCCAGATTCTCCTGCGCGCATTTTAAAGAAATCGGCATGGTTGCCGAACTGGAGCTGGTGGCAAAGGCAGTAATTAATGCACTACGGGTGCCTTTAAAAAAGGTCAGCGGATTCATTTTTCCGAAGATCCATAGCAATAACGGCAACACCACTATTCCGTGGAAAATTGTAGTGCCTGTCACCACTGCCGCAAACTCGGCCAGACGGCTCAGCACTGAAATATCTTCAGTGGCAATTAACTTGGCGAGTAATGCAAAAATCCCAATCGGTGCCAGTTTCATGATCCAGCCAATCATCAACATCATGATGTCAAAAAACTGGTGACTCAGCTTACGCACAGTACGGAAGCTGTCTCCACCTGCGACCAGCGCCACACCGATAAACAGAGCAAAAATCACAACGGCCAAAACATTGCCATCAGCAAAGGCCTTAAAGGGATTGATCAGGGTATTCTGAATAAAATTAGTAAAGAAAGACGACGGCGTTAAAGTATCAGGCGTTTGATGCTGAGCCATGGCATCCTGAAACATCACCACATCTACGCCTCTCCCCACATTAAACAGATGTGCACAAGTGAGGCCAAGAATCAATGCCAATGAGGTCGTAGTTACGCAGCACAACAGGGTGATTTTCCAGGTTCGACTCAGCTGTCCCCCCGCCTGCAGATTAGAGACCCCAACCACGATTGAGGTAAAAATCAGGGGAATCAAAATCATTTTCAGCAGGCCAATAAAAAGGCTGCTGGCAATTCCAATCCCGTACAGGCCGACATCAAAAAATGTGCTTTGCGGAAATAAAGTCAGTAAAAATCCAAACAGTACCCCCAATACGGCGGCAATTAAAATCTGCGTATTTAAGCTCATTTCACATGCATTTTTAATATTGATCTTAAGGGCACTATGCCATGCAAGTGCTGGAGAATCGAGTAATTTTTTATAAAGAGCCGTGCTTAAAAATGTATAAAGCCGGATCTGGGATCCGGCTTTATTTAAATTAAAAGTATGCTTTACTGGGTTTCAATTTCACGTAAACGGATCAGGCCTTCTTGTGTGGTACTGCAGACCAGCTCACCATTTTGCCACATGCGGCCAAAGTTCAGACCACGTGAACTGGCACTTTGAGTAGCATCCATGTCGTATAACATCCATTCATCTACCCGGAATGGTTTATGGAAATACATGGCATGATCAATACTGGCACATTGCAAGCTTGGAGACAGATAACTCAAACCATGCGGACGTAGCGCCGTGGTCATTAGGGTAAAGTCTGAATAGAAAGCAGCAATCGCCTGATGCAGGGAAATCTCATCCACTTCTGCAGCAATCTTTCCATGAGTACGGATATAGTGCGCATAATTTGGCGCTTCCGGTTGCGGCTGGAATGGATTCACTGGCATTACAGGGCGAATTTCGACATGACGGTCACGCATGAAAGACGCACGCACATTTTCCGGAATAAATTCAATAATCTGCCGGGTTAACTCTGCTTCATTTTTCAGGCTTTCAGCCGGTGGATATTCAGGTTCTGAAATCTGATAGTTCAGGCCTTCTTCCTGATGCGCAAAAGAAACCATACACATGAAAATGGTACGGCCATGCTGAATGGCACGAACCTGACGGCTGACGAAACTTTTGCCATCACGGATACGGTCCACTTCATAAATGATCGGTGCATTGACATCGCCACCAAACAGGAAATAGGCATGCAATGAATGTGCAGGACGATCTGTGGTATAAGACGCAGCACGCAGGGCCTGTCCCAGAACCTGCCCACCAAATACGCGCTTGCCTACCAGATTACGGCTAATTCCCCGGAAAATATTTTCTTCTAACTTTTCTAAACTGAGCAGCTCGACCAGTTCCTGTGTTAAGGCATTCATAAGCAACCTGTGTGATATTGGCAAGATCCAGAAGTGTAGAAATAAATCTATACAATTTATTCTGAATATTCTGCCATAAAATCCAAGCAATCTTCTAAAGATTGATTGACTGTTCTGTCAACTGATCTTGCAACTTACTAGGAAAAACATCTGCTTTCGCGCTAAAATTGAACCACTTCGATTGAATTTGTCAGAAAATGACATATTGTTTGTTTTTATAATCAATCAAAATAAATTCCCTCAGAAATTCTGTAGTTTTGGTCAGTAAAATTAGGAGTAACTATGTCCAAGAGTGGCTTTGGTCAAATGTATCGCAAGCTTTCAAGTAAGCTACTTGATCTTGTGGTCACCCCGCATGTTCTTGGGGAAGTACCAAGTGAAGTGACAACTCCTACTGCTGACCAGACTCCGGCAGCACAGCAGAAAATCGTCTGCTATATCTTGCAGAATCATTCACGCAGTAATGCATTGGTGGTCGATGCGGAAACTCGCCGTTTAAACATGCCGCCCGCGCTTGACCCTCTACAGATTGGTGACAGCAAGGAAAAGGCTTCGGTGCTGTTCCTGCAGCATCATGATGAGAATAATCTGCTTAGCTCACCACCACATGCTTTTCCTCCACGCCTGTTACGCCTGATTGAAGTCCTAGAAAAAAATCCCGAACTGGATGTGGAACTGGTACCGGTGACTGTACTTTGGGGTCGTGATCCTGAAAAAGAAGATTCTTGGTTCAAGCTTTTATTTACCGATACCTGGTCTACGCCAAGCCGGGTCAAACAGCTGGTCAATATCGGTCTGCATGGTCGCCAGTCTTATCTGGAGTTTCATGAGCCACAATCTTTGCGCGCCCTCATGGAATTTGCCAAAGAAACTTATCCAAATTCAGCGCCAGCGACCTATATTGTCAGCCGTCTGAATGACTATCTGGATGCACAGCGTGAAGTGATCCTCGGCCCTGACCTGTCAGACCGCCGTAATGTGATGCATGGCCTGATTAAATCTCCGGATGTACAGGCGGCGATTCGTAATGAAAGCATCCGCAGCAAAATCAGCATGCTGGAAGCAGAACGTCGTGCGATTGGCTATCTGAATGAAATTGTATCGGACTACTCTCACTCTACCGTACGTTTCGCCGATAAAGCCCTGACCCGTTTATGGACCCAGCTCTATGACGGCGTGGAAGTACATAATTTCAGTACCGTGCGTGAACTGGCCAAAGATTATGAAATTGTCTATACGCCATGTCACCGCAGTCATATCGACTATTTATTATTGTCTTATGTGATTTATCGTCGTGGTCTGATGGTGCCTTATATTGCGGCAGGCGATAACCTGAACATGCCATTTGTGGGTCAGATCTTACGGGGTGGTGGTGCTTTCTTTATCCGTCGTACCTTCCGCGGTAATGCACTCTATACCACCGTATTTAAAGAATATCTGTATAGCGTGCTGTCGCGTAATACTCCACTGGAATACTTTATCGAAGGTGGCCGTTCACGTACTGGTCGTCTGCTGCCACCAAAAACCGGCATGCTGGCGATGACCGTACATGGTCATTTACGTGGCAAAGCTAAGCCAATTGTCTTTGTTCCGACTTATATCGGCTATGAACGCCTGATGGAAGGCGGTACTTATGTCGGTGAGATGAACGGCAAGCCGAAAGAAGCAGAATCTATTTTTGGCATCCTGAAAACCTTGCGCAAAATTGAACGTATTTTTGGCAAGGTCCATCTGAACTTCGGTGAACCGGTATTTCTGGATGACATCCTGAAACAGCATGGTGCAGAACATATCAAAATTGAAAAGAATGATGATCCGATTCCGCAGCCAGTATCCGACGCAGTCAACAGTTCTGCCCAAGCCATTCTGGAAAATATCAACCGTGCAGTCGTGGTGAATCCGGTTTCACTGCTGTCACTTATTTTATTGGCAACACCGAAACATACGCTGGACGAAGAAATCTGTATCAAGCAGCTGGATACCTACCGTAATCTGCTGGTGGCTTTACCTTATGATGAGCGTATGCAAATTACCTCACTTTCAGGTAAAGAGATTATTGCCTATGCAATGAAGCTCAAGCTGATTAAACGGGTGAAACACGTTCTGGGCGATATCATTGCCATTGAAGATAATCAGGCCGTATTGCTGACTTATTTCCGTAATAACATCGTGCATAGCTTTGTATTGCCGTCCCTGATTGCGGCACTGGTAGAACACAATGGCATGATTCGCCGTGAAGATGCGATCAACGCTAGCAGTACACTCTATCCATTCCTGAAAGCTGAGCTATTCCTGAAATGGAAAGAAGACGAAATTCAGCAACATGTTGATGCTTATATCGATGCTTTACTTGCAACCAATCTGATCAGTGCAGATGGTGAAAATCTGGTAGCGCCAGCACCGAATACTGAAGCGCATCACCAGCTTGAAGTTCTGGCTGCTCCAGTGACCCAAAGTCTGGAACGCTATTACATGACACTGGCTTTGATCACCCAGCGTGGCCCAGGCAATATTTCAACCCGTCAGGTGGAAGAACTGAGTCATCTGGTGGGGCAACGTCTTTCTGTACTGTATGAATTCAACTCGCCAGAATTCTTTGACAAAGCCTTGTTCCAAAGCTTTATCAAAGTTCTGACGCAAAAAGGCTATATTTGTACCAACGAAGACAATGCCATTGTCTATGATGAGCAGCTGACCAATGTTGCGCAGTATGCAGATCTGGTACTGGATGAAGTGAAGCTGCAAATGCTGCATCACATCACCTCCTTTACCGATGAAGAGTTGAAAGAAGCACTAGATGCGGTTGCGGCTGAACAAGCCAAGAAACGTGCGAAACGCAAGAAAAAGTAAAGTTTACTTAAAGAAAAAGAGAGGTTTTGGCCTCTCTTTTTTTGCTTGAGAATTAATAAAAATGATAAATATTCCCTCTCCTTTTAGGAGATGAGCAGCACTGCTGCGCAAGGGAGAGGTGATTTTAAAAAAAACCTCCTCCTAACCTCCTCCCAGAGGGAGGAGGAACTTCCAAATTTATAAATCAGTCTTATTCATCAACTCTAAATAATCCTGAAAACAATCCTGATGCTCTAACTCAAAGCCTATCTTTTCCATTCTTGTGGCATACAGCTTTTTACCCGTCACCCTGTCACTTTCCACTTTCAATATAAATAAACCCATCTGCTGCTGAAACCATTGCAAGACTTCATGCAAAAGTTGTGGCTGATTATTAGTCAAAATATATGAAGAATCAGGATGTTCCACGTGAATCATATGAGCTAGAAAACGTGATAAGTCTTCAATATGAATACGATTCGACCAGTGCAGATTTGGATAACTGATCATTGAGGTTGCCATTTTCTGCATACGTGCCACAGAAGTCCCATAAATCCCACTTGGGCGGATAATGGTGCATTGTTCAGGATAAGCCGCGAGATACGCCTGTTCCATGTGATGCAGAATTTCACCTTGAGCATCATTCGGATGAATTTCAGTTTCATCATCCACGCTTTCACCTGCATTCTGTCCATAAACCCGGGTTGATGAAACCACCACAATTCTTTTTACCGGATGGGATTTCAAGGCAGTGACGATTGGCTGAACCGAATCCAGATAAATGTGCTGATAGGCTTCGACACCACTCTGTTTGGGACTGAGTAACACATAGACCCAATCAATCGAAGCGACTGCACTTAAATCTAGAGTATGCACATCCTGAATCAGATGAGTTGCGAATGAATCTGTTTTGGGACTTTGGCTAATTGTGCTAATTTGATGACCTTGCTCAAATAATTGTTTAGCTACCCGCTCGGATGTTTTACCATAACCAATAAATAAAATATGCATTCGACACCGAATCACAGACCTGGTTGAGGGGACATGGCTGCAGTCCATCAGTTACAAGGCGTTGGCAATGCCGC
>ENA-UOXB01001260-UOXB01001260.1-bioreactor-metagenome-genome-assembly--contig:-NODE-1260-length-12279-cov-49.069699_pt1 | contig 12279 bp, 9 predicted proteins | sample MGYA00238158_ERZ761615 | MGnify/ENA primary metagenome ERZ761615 (study PRJEB28904, sample SAMN06267902) | bioreactor metagenome | isolation source: Joint BioEnergy Institute, California, USA... | reverse complement strand
AACAAAAAAGCCCGCAATTGAATTGCGGGCTTTTCTAATCATGCCTAAAAAGAATCAGTTACCTTGAACCAGACGGCGGGCACTGATAATTCCCGGCTGCTGTTCAAGACGGGCCAATAATTTGGAAAGTTGAGCCAAGCCTTTAACTTCGATCAACAGCTTCATATTGGCAATACCATCTGCTTCAGAAATAGTATTTACCTGACGGATATTGATCTGATCCGAGAAAATCACCTGAGTCAGATCTTTGAGCAGGCCACGACGGTCATAGGCTTCCACCACGATCTGTACGCTCTGACCGCGAGTCGGCTGCATTTCCCAGTCGGCTTCTACTGCACGTTCCGGTTCTTGGCTGATCATACGTACATAATCCGGACAAGCCACCTTGTGGATGCTTACACCGCGATTCAGCGTAATATAACCCGCAATCGATTCACCATGCACCGGCTGACAGCACTGGGCTACATGCAGTTCGACGTTATCCAGACCATCAATCAGAATACCATGTGCAGACAAGGTATGGCTGGCACGCGGATTCAACGCCGGTTTCAGCACCAGTTCAGGCTCATCCTGATCCAGATGCATATGACGGTTCACCTGATTGATCAGGGCATGCAGGCTGATATCACCATTCACCAGACCAATCAGAATGTCTTCGCCACTCTTCACATTGAAATGGTTGCAATAATCACCCAAGTCGATTGATTTCGGGTGAATTGCTAGACGTGCCAATTCTTTATTCAGAATTTCACGACCCACTTCCAGATTCTTACTGCGATCCTGCTGACGGAACCAGTGACGTAACTTGTCACGGGCACGTGCAGTCTTGATATAACCCAGTGAATTAACCAACCAGTCCCGATTTGGTTCACGGTCTTTCTTGGTCAGAATCTCAACCTGTTCCCCGGTTTTCAAGGCATAGGTTAAAGGCACATAGCGCTGGTTGACCCGGGCTGCATAGCATTTGTTGCCGACTTCAGTATGTACATGATAGGCAAAGTCGAGTACGGTTGAACCTCGTGGTAACTCTTTAATATCACCATCACGACTAAACACATAGATTTTTTCGAAGCCTTCAAAATCTTGAATATGCTCAAAATTTTCAACTTCCTCTTCTTCATCCTTATGTGCACTGGCTTCATTGCGTTCTTGATAATGCTCAATCACTGCACGCAAGGAATGCAGACGATGATTAAAGGAAGTATCGGTATTTTTCGAACCTTCCTTATAGTTGAAGTGTGAGCATACGCCAAGTTCAGCCTCTTCATGCATCGTATAAGTACGAATCTGCACTTCAAGTGACTTGTTTTCCGCAATCACAGCTGTGTGTAAAGAGCGATAACCATTGGCTTTCGGATTGGTAATATAGTCATCAAACTGATGCGGAATATGTCGCCACAATTGATGTACGATCCCGAGCGTGTGATAACACTCAGGCACACTTTTCACCAATACACGCAGCGCACGGATGTCATACAGCTGGTCGAAGCTCAGGCTCTTGCTTTTCATTTTCCGATAGATCGAATAAATGTGCTTCACCCGGCCGTTAATTTCAGCTTCAATGCCATGTTCCGCCAGCTCTTCGCGCAATTTATCAATCACGAACTGAATATATTGTTCACGTTCCAGACGCTTTTCATTCAGCAGAGAGGCAATTTCTTTATAGCGTTCCGGCGCCAGATAGCGGAAGGCCAGATCTTCGAGTTCCCATTTCAGCTGGGCAATCCCGAGACGATGCGCTAGAGGAGAATAAATGGTGAGAATTTCTCGTGCGACCCGTTCTTGCCGTTCACGTGAAGAATTGGCCAGTTCGCGCAGTGCATAGGTACGTTCTGCCAGCTTGATTAACACGACGCGGACATCTTCTGTCACTGAAATCAGCATCTTGTAAATGCCAGACAGATGTTCACGCTGGTTATTATTAAAGTGATCTTCCAGGCGTTTATTTTTTTCAATCAGCTCAGACAGCTTACCCATGGACAGCGTGCCTTTGACCAGACTGTAGACCTGTTCACCGAATTTTTCCTGCACTTCTGCCAGTGGCATGACGCCTTCACGTACTGCGCGGTAAAGCATGGCAGCGGACAAGGTATCTTCATCGACATAGAGATGCGCGAGAATATCCGCCATTTCAATACCGGTATAGAAGGTATTAGAGCGATGCTGAATCGTACTTTGTAGCTCTTTTTCTAAGGTTAAACGGGCAACTTCTTCGAGCTGCTTCAGGGGAGCCCCGTCTAATATGCCACGAACCCGATCTAACCATTCAGTCAGATCCTGCTGTGCTTGTTCGGCATGTTCTACAGTCGCCTCCTGTGACAACTCATTGAGCCGCCCAGGCAGTTGCTCACGTACTGTGACCATACCCTTCTCCTACTTTTAGATACATCATCTCTTTGATCGTTTATTTAATTTTCTTTTTCGAACAAGGCAATCGACTCGACATGTCCGGTATGCGTAAACATATCCATCACACCGGCTTTCGTTAGCTGATAACCCTGTTGTACCAGTAGCCCTGCATCTCTTGCAAGCGTAGCAGGATTACATGACACATAAACGATTCTTTTGGCACCAAACTGAGGAATATAATGCATGACTTCTTCTGCTCCAGCACGTGGCGGGTCGATTAATAATGCATCAAATCCTTGATTTGCCCAAGACTGGTGCGAAAAATCTTTGGTTAAATCTTGTGAATAGAACGAAACTTGTGCAATACCATTATTGTTAGCATTTTCCGCACCGCGTTGCACCATTTCCTCACTTCCCTCAACCGCAACCACCTGACCAGACGCACCAACACAGCGCGCCAGTGGCAAAGAAAAGTTTCCTAATCCACAAAACAGATCCAGAACGCGTTCGCCCTGCTGTAATTGAAGCAAATCACATGCCAAGCGCACCATTTGCGGATTGATCGTTGAATTGACCTGAGTGAAGTCCAATGGATTAAAACCGAATTCCACATCAAAGTCATCAAGACCATAGTGTAAGCGTGCTGCCTGTTCAGGCTCATCAATCCGCTTCAAATAATCTTGGCCTGCAGGCTGCAAATAAAGCTGCCAACCTTTCTCTAACGTAAATTGGCGCAATCGGTTGACATCTGTTACCGATAATTCTGCGGTTTCACGAATGAGCAACGCAATGTCATGATCACCCATAGCCAATTCTATATGACCAATATCTGCCTGACCATCGAGACTTTGGAGCAATTGTTTAAGACGTGTAACCGATCCAAACTCGCGATCCAGAATCATGCAGCGGTCAATCGAGGTCAGCTTATTGGACTGGTTTTCACGAAAACCAACCACCAGCTTGTCTTTTTGAGGCAGATAACGCACCCCAATCCGGGCTTTACGACGGTAATCTTCACGTTGTGAACGTAACGGTGGCAGCCATTCTACAGGCTGAATCCCGGCAAAATGCTGCAAATGTGATTTCAGAACATTCTGCTTAAGTTCAATCTGCGCATCGGGATGGATATGCTGCATATTGCAGCCACCGCATACGCCAAAATGTGGACACACAGGTTTGACCCTGATCTCGGAAGCCTCACTGAGCAACTCAAGGCTATCCGCCTCTTCCAGTTTTTTGACTTCACGGGTAATGCGGGCACGTACGGTTTCACCCGGCAAGGCATAGCGGATAAAGACTTTCTTACCATGCTTTTCAAGTGGATGATCCGGATGTGAACCATAGTGAGCGATGCCACGTCCTTCATGTGAGAGTGATTCAACCTGAAAAATATACTCGGATTGCGGTGCTGGACGTGGTTGTACTCGACGTTTCATGAAAACCTAGGATGTGGAGATGGGAAAATCAAAACGGGTAAATTCAGTTCTTTGTGAGGTTTCACGCCAGACTGATAAAAAATCTGCATGTTGCGGCTGGGTATGCAGGTATTGAATCGTACTCTGCACCAGATGCTGATAATCAGGCAACATCAACTGGCCTTTTAGCAACAGCCAGCGAATATAGACCAACCAGGTATTGAGCACATCACCTTCGCAATAGCTGGTGAGTGCGCTCCATTGCTGGTTACGTACATATTCAGGTACATGATAGCCACCATCACCACGCTTGCCTGGATAACCCAGTAAATGAGCAACATCATCCAGTTTCTGAAAATGACGGGCATGAAACATGGCCATAACATCCATCAAATCAACATGACGCTGATGGTAACGATTCTGGTAGTTATTATAACGCTTTTGCGTATCAATTTCGCCCTGATCGAACAGACTTGGGGCAGATAAACCATGATACATGGCCCGATAAAGAATAACCGGCAGGTCAAATTGTGAGCCATTCCAACTGACTAGAGTCGGATGACGCTTGTCAAAAATGGATAAGAATTTTTTTAAAATCTCTGCTTCACTGTATTGTTCACGGCTGAAAGAAAACAGGCGCATGCCCTGTTCATCCATCCATAAACCAGAAATACAGACAATCTCATGCAAAGGCAGACGCTGAAAGTCCGAGCCTGATTCCTGACGGCGTAATTTGGTCAGGGCCTGATCCAGATCAGCCTCGGGCAGATCCAGACCAAACAGATGCGCGCCTGATTTAAGATCGGTTTGGGTTTCAATATCGAAAGTTAAAACAGGCAGGCGCATAAAAGATTTCTCAAAAATTATTCAGGGTCTTGTACAGAGAATAAGCCTGTAGACAGGTAACGGTCACCACGGTCACAGATAATACATACAATTACTGCATCCGGATTTTCTTCTGCGAGCTTGATGGATGCCCAAACTGCACCGCCAGAAGATGTACCGGCACTGATACCTTCTTTTTGCGCCAGTTTACGCATGGTGCGTTCCGCTTCAATCTGTGGAATATCGATAATACGGTCGATACGGCTACGATCAAAAATCGTTGGCAAATATTCTTCTGGCCAGCGACGGATACCGGCAATACTAGAACCATCAGATGGCTGTAGGCCCACAATCTGAATATCCGGATTCATTTCTTTCAGATATTTAGATACGCCCATGATCGTACCTGTAGTACCCATTGAGCTGACAAAGTGCGTAATCTTACCGCCAGTTTGCTGCCAGATTTCAGGACCTGTGGTCAGGTAATGCGCTTCGACATTGTCCGGGTTACCAAACTGGTTTAACACCAGACCTTTACCTTCAGCCTGCATTTGCAAGGCCAGATCACGTGCACCTTCCATGCCCTGCTCTTTGGTCACTTCAATCAGTTCAGCGCCATAAGCACGCATTGCGTCCTTACGTTCCTGACTCATGTTATTCGGCATAATCAGCTGCATCTTGTAACCACGCATGGCCGCAACCATCGCCAATGCAATCCCTGTATTTCCGCTGGTCGCCTCAATCAAGGTATCACCCGGTTTGATCTGTCCGCGCTTTTCCGCCTGCATGATCATGTTATACGCTGGACGGTCCTTGACCGAGCCTGCCGGATTATTTCCTTCGAGTTTTGCGAGTACTGTGGCTTGAGTGTGACTAGCCAGACGCTGCAAACGCACCAGTGGCGTTTTGCCTACATAATGGTCCAGTAAAAATTCGTCTGCTTGAAAATCAGGGGTGGTATTACTCATTATTTGCACCTATATCGAGGTGCGGCTATTGTATGAAAAAATGCATTTCCCTGCACCCATTTATAGCAGTGCTTTTGCATAAAACTGTATAAATCACGATCAGCACGGCCAATTCGCCCTGTTTTAGCTTGATAAAACTCCTCAATCGTGACAGTGACTTAGCTCACCTCTCCCCCTGAAAAGATTTGCTTAAACACACATAATGACTGTTCAGCGCAATGGTTCTTATTTTCTGCCTTAATCTGGAGCTTTAGAAAAATAATGCTGAAATTTTAACAGTAGATTTAAAGCATGCTAATATGCAAAGCATAAGGAAAATACTGCTTGAATCATGTCAAATATCAACAAAAAGCTGTTTAAACGCCTACACTTAAATCATGCTTATGGACAGCTGATTGCACTGATTTTTGTACCCATTACTATTCTGGCCTGTGTCGGCGCTGCTCTGGTCATCTCGGAAACTTCCAATGCCGCACGTGCCCAGCAAAAGCAGATGGCCATTGCGATTCTGACCCGTTTTCAGGCCACTTCTGAATATGCGCTGGACATTTTGAGCCTATATCCATGGCAATATGAGCAGGCTCATGATGCCATGCAGAATATGCTGAATGAAAAGCATCTGGTTCGTGCGGCTATTCTGGATGAAAATGGTAAAAGTAAACTTGGCATTGGTTTTCAGGAGCAAGCGCCTTGGCCAGACTTTAAAAAAGACGGCAATTTCGTTGGCCCGATCTTAGATAAAAACAATCATATTTATGCAGTCAAAGTAAATGAAAATGGCATGAATGCAGGCTGGCTGGCGATCGAACTGGACAATCAGCCCTTAGAAATTGCCCGCTACCGGGTCCTGATCGTTTTGATTGCGACCGGCTTATTGACCTTATTGCTCTTGTTGTTATGTCTGAATTTCTATTCTCGTCGCTGGATTGCACCGATGTATGAAATTCGCATGCAGCTGCAACGCCTGAATGCCGACACCCTAGATCAGCATATGGTGATTAACAGTACCGGTGAATTGCGTCTTTTGCAGCGTGATATTGCCAATGTGGTGAAACGTCTGCATTTCAGTTTTCTGGAATTGCGCGAGCATACCGAACAGACTGAAGATGATTTGCGCCGTACTCTAGATACTTTAGAAGTTCAAAATATTACTTATCGTCAGGCACGTGATCAGGCGATTTCGGCCAACCAGGCCAAGTCGGTGTTTCTGGCCAATATTTCCCATGAATTACGCACACCCTTAAATAGTATTGATGGTTTTATTCACCTGCTGCTGCGTCAAGGCAATCTTAGCAATGAGCAAAGCCTGTATTTACAGACCATCCGCAAATCTTCTGCGCATCTGCTGGCCCTAATCAATGATGTACTGGATTTCTCCAAGATCGATGCCGGCAAACTGGAACTGGAAACCGCACCTTTTGATCTGGAAGAAGCCATTTTCGATGTGATGGACATGCTCTCACCACTGGCTGCACAGAAGCATATCGATATGGCGTTCTACTTTGCAGACAATGTGCCAAAACATGTGATTGGTGATGTACTACGCTTCAAGCAGATTCTGACCAACCTGATTTCCAATGCGATCAAGTTTACTCCAGATGGCGAAATCATTGTTCGGGCACGCATGGAGCATGATGATATCGGACAATGTCTGCTGCATTTTAGCGTTCAGGACAGCGGCATTGGCCTGAGCGGAACTGACCGCAAGAAACTGTTTGAATCGTTCTCGCAAGGCGATACCTCGGTCACCCGCCAATTCGGTGGTACAGGTCTAGGGCTGGCCATTTCTAAGCAGCTGGTTCACCTGATGCATGGTCAGATCGGCTTTGAAGATAACCAGGAACGTGCACCAACAGAAAAAGGCTCAACCTTCTGGTTTACTGCCCAATTCCCGGTGGATGAAGATATTGTTCATGAACATCCGGACTTCAGTGATCTGACCGTTGTGTCTTATCTTGCCCATCCGGCAACAGCGAATGTTTTAAGACATTATCTGGAAAATTATCGCGTTAAACATATTGAATCGACTTCCATTCTGGATCTGTTCAGTCGTCTGAACCATTTACAAAATATTGAGAATACCTGGCTGATTGTTGACCATAGTGGCGATAGCCAGGCTCTACTGACAGAGATTCGCTCTCGCTATCAGGGGCATCTGGCTGTGTATGGTTATCAGATGCAGCTAGATCCGAACATGCTGAATGATCATCGTGCCCGTGCCCTGCATCAGCCACTGAGTCGTAGTGCCCTGATTCAGCTACTCGGCAATCAACCCGTCTTCGATCAGGAACAGCATGAAGACTTTAATGGTCAGGGACTGCATATTCTGGCCGTTGATGACCATCTGCCGAACCTGATTGTTCTAGAAGCCTTACTGGCCGAACTGAATGTCACCACAACCAAAGCCATTAGCGGACAGGAAGCGATTGATATCATCCAGAGCCGTTATGAACAGGGTCTGCCGTCCTTTGACCTGGTGTTTATGGATATCCAGATGCCAGTGATGTCCGGTATCGATACCACGCGTGCAATCCGTTCACTGGAATCAACTTTTGAAAATCATCAGCGTCTGCCGATTATTGCCCTGACAGCACATGCCCTTTCCGATGAGAAACAAAAACTGTTGCAAAATGGTATGGATGATTATGTCACCAAGCCTATTCAGATTGATCAGATCGTGCAGATCCTGACGCATTGGACGACTGAGAGTTTTAAAAAGATTCCGGTGCTGGAACGTGCCAATGTCATTGATGCGCTAGATCCGAATATTCTGGACTGGCAGCAAAGCCTGCAACTGGCGGCCAATAAAGAAGATCTGGCCGTCGATCTGCTCAGCATGCTGGTCGACAGTTTTGAAAAAGAGCTGGATGAAATTGAGCAATTAATTGAGCTGGAAGATTTTCCGCAGCTGGAACATGTTTTGCACCGTCTCTATGGGGCTACTCGTTATGTCGGCACACCGACTCTGCAAAAAGTTACCGGAAGTTTTGAGCAGTTTGTCTCGACCTTGCGTAAGGAACGCCGTAAGGCCGATGACAGTTTTGTTCAGGAAGTATTGAAATATCTGGATGAACTGAAAGCCGTAATTGAGCAGGTAGAACAGGCAGCCCAGCAAATCTTAAACAAGCATAGTGGTTAAATCATTGTTGTTTTAATCACTCATATCTGTATGACTGCGCTGTCATGCAAGCACAGATTGCTCATGCTATGCTCGCTTACAGAAAAATTAAGGATGAATACCATGTCACTTGTGCGCTTTGAAAAAAATAATGGAATTGCCACGGTTACTCTCAGCCGTCCAGACAAACGTAATGCTATGAGCTTTGCCCTGCTGCGTGAACTGGTGCAGATTGCGAACCGGATTAAAAAAGACAAGTCAGTGCGTTGTGTCATTTTAACCGGTGAAGCGCAGGTCTTTAGTGCCGGCATTGACTTGGCCGATTTAAATAATCCTAAAAATCGGGCCTATGCGGCTTGGGAACTGATCCGTCCTGGACAGAGCTTATTCCAGAAAGCTTTTCTGGTCTGGCAGGAACTGCCTGTCCCCGTCATTGCAGCCATTGAAGGTTTCTGCTTTGGTGCAGGTATGCAACTTGCGCTGGCTGCGGATATCCGGATCGCTCACCCTGCGACCAAAATGTCAATTATGGAAACTCGTTGGGGCCTAGTACCAGACATGGGATTAACGCGTTCACTCAAAGGTCTGATCGGGATTGATCTGGCCAAAGAGCTGACCTTAACCGCACGTATTTTTGAAGGTGCCTATGCCAAAGAAATTGGCCTGATCACCCATGTTGATGAACAGCCATTAGCAAAAGCACAAGCTTTGGCTGAAGAAATGTTACAACGCTCTCCAGATGCCTTGATGGCCTCTAAATTTGTGCTGGATGCGATGGAGCACAAACCCAACAAGTCATTGCGTATGGAAAAAATCTGGCAGCTTAAACTGTTACTCGGTAAAAACAGTCAACTGGCACGCAAGAAGGATAAAAATCCGGACGTGCAGTTTGTGCCACGTCAATATCGATAATTATGGCTGAAGCAAAATCAAAAGATGAGAGATAAAATGCAATTCGATCATGATAGCAAAATTGCCTTTTTAGGTATGGGACTCATGGGCAGTCGTATGGCAACCCGCTTGCTAGAAGCAGGTTTTCAGGTTGCAGTCTGGAACCGTACGGCCAGTGCCTGCGATCCTTTGCTTGCACTCGGAGCCACTCCGCTATCTCTAGATCAAATTGCAGATTATCCGGTTATTCTGACCTGTCTGGCAGATGATGCCGCAGTGCAATCGGTCTTTGAGCAGATTCAGCCCAATCTGGTGGCTGGTCAGATCATTGTCGATTTTTCCAGTCTCTCCGTACATCAAACCAAAACTTTAGCTGAACAGGCCCAAGCTAAACAAGCGATCTGGATTGACTCTCCTGTGTCTGGCGGTACAGCCGGTGCAGAACAAGGCACGCTAGTCATCTTCGCGGGTGGTGATGCAAAAACTATTACCGCACTTGATCCCATCTATACCGTGCTTTCACAACGTGTCACTCGCATGGGTGATACGGGAACCGGTCAGGCGACTAAAATCTGTAATCAGCTGATTGTGGCAGCGAATAGTACCTTGATCGCTGAAGCAGTAGCTTTGGCCGATCGTGCCGGTGTAGATACTGCCCTGCTTGCACCAGCATTAGCCGGTGGTTTTGCTGACTCCAAGCCTTTTCAGATTCTGGCCCCACGTATGGCCAGCCAGACGTTTGAACCCGTGCAATGGAAAGTGCAGACACTGTCTAAAGACCTGAACAATGCGGTGCAACTGGCTGCTACTTTATCTTTGGATATCCCTGTGGCAAGCCAGGCCCTGTCTCAGCTCAAAGCCCATCAGCAAGACGGATTTGCTGAGGCCGATCTGGCTACTGTAATCAAGCACGTAGACCATTAAATATTTCATTTCAATATTCTGCCTTGAGCAAGGAAAAGTCCATGACCAAACTCGCCGTTAACCTCTCCATGATTTTTACGGAAGTACCTTTGTTAGAACGTTTTGCCTTGGCTCATGCGCACGGTTTTAAACATGTGGAAATCCAGTTCCCCTATGAACTGAGTATTGAGCAGATTCAGCAGCAGCTTCAGTTGCATGATCTGGACATCTGCCTGATTAATGTGCCTGCCGGTGATCTGATGCAAGGTGGACACGGTCTGGCTGGTATCCCTGGACAGGAAATCGAGTTTCGTCATGCTGTAGAGCAGGCCATTCAATATGCGACTGCTCTGAATGTGCCAAGTGTCAATATTCTGGCCGGCAAACAGCCACTGGATTGTGACCTGCTTCCTTGCCTGAACACCTTGGCGAGTAATCTGAAAATTGCCTGCTCCATGCTCTCTGATTATCAGATTCAGCCGGTCTTTGAAATGATCAACGGTCAGGACATGCCACGTTTCCTGATTCAGAATGTGGCCCAAGCTCAGGAGATGCTGGAAGCTGTCAATCATCCTGCCTTGAAAATGCAATATGACTGTTATCATATGGCCATGATGGGTGAAGATGTACTTGAAGCCTTAAAAGAAAATATTGCAGAGATTGGTCATATCCAGTTTGCAGACTGCCCGGGGCGTCATCAACCCAATACCGCTTCCATTCCATATTATGAGATTTTTCAATGGTTAGAGAATAGCCAATACAATGGTTATGTCGCAGCCGAATATAAACCTCTGGGGACTTCGGAAGAATCCTTTGGCTGGAAAGAACAGTTCTTCCCGGAGTATGACTAAAGCGGCGGAAGGTGCATTTGAAATTTTGGGCTAAAACCGCTATATTAGATCATGCATAATTGTTAGGAAATTATACTCCCTATGAATTTAGAACCATCGCCCAGCGCTTCTAATTCTCACGATCACACTATGAATTCTCATGCACAAGCAGTAAACGCATGCTTGAAAGTTGTACATGCAGCCCTCGAAGATGTAAAGGCTAAAGAAGTTGTTCAGCTTGATGTTGCTAGCATCAGTAACGTGGCAGATGCCATGGTGATTGCAAGCGGTACATCAACCCGTCATATCAAATCACTTGCAGATAATGTTGCTGAAGAAGCACGTAAAGCAGGTTTCCGTCCGCTTGGTATCGAAGGCGAACGTGATGCAGAATGGATCCTGATTGATCTAGGTTTTGTTGTAGTGCACTGCATGCTGCCTACAGCGCGTAAATTCTATGACCTAGAAAGCCTATGGCGCAATCCTGCAGATTCTGTAGCATAAACATCGAATATTCAAAAAAAGCGACCTATGTAGGTCGCTTTTTTTTATATTGTTTAACTTGAATCGAAAAAGAAATTTATGGGTCAAAAACTTTAATGAATTCGTTTTTTGATCAGATTTAATCAGTCAGCCTATTTTTTAAACGTTTTGTTGCAATTTTATCCAGACCAATTTTCTAAAAATAAAACACCGTAGCTAATTTTATTTTGTAATTCTTCCCGATTCATCTTTTAATCTTTTATATAGGAGGGAAAATTTCTCTCTTATTTAAATAGAAAAATCCTCCTTTTAAAAGGAGGATTTAAGATGATTCAGCGAATGGAAAGTCTTAGTGACCTGTACCATTAATCGCTTTAGTCATATCTTCCACAACTTTCTTCGCATCACCGAAAATCATCATGGTCTTGTCGTTATAGAACAAGTCATTGTCCAGACCTGCATAACCGGTCGCCATAGAACGCTTGATGACCATGATG
>ENA-UOXB01001258-UOXB01001258.1-bioreactor-metagenome-genome-assembly--contig:-NODE-1258-length-12284-cov-31.736201_pt1 | contig 12284 bp, 11 predicted proteins | sample MGYA00238158_ERZ761615 | MGnify/ENA primary metagenome ERZ761615 (study PRJEB28904, sample SAMN06267902) | bioreactor metagenome | isolation source: Joint BioEnergy Institute, California, USA... | reverse complement strand
CGATCGCCAAGGTCTTCAACGACAACTTCGGCATCGAGCGCGGCTTCATGATGACCGCCCACGCGTACACCGCCGACCAGAACCTGCAGGACGGCCCCCACGGCGACCTGCACCGCGCCCGCGCCGCCGCGATCAACATCGTCCCCGCCGCCACCGGTGCGGCCAAGGCCATCGGCCTCGTCCTCCCCGAGCTGAACGGCAAGCTGAGCGGGTCGTCGTACCGCGTCCCCGTGCCCACCGGCTCGATCGTCGACCTCACGGTCGTCACCCCGACCGAGGGGCTGACCGCCGAGGTCATCAACGCGGCATTCGAGAAGGCTGCAGCCGAGGGCGAGCTCGTCGGTTACCTGAAGTACAACACCGACGCGATCGTCTCGAGCGACATCCAGCTCGACCCGCACTCGTCGGTCTTCGACGCGGGCCAGACCAACGTCTCGGGCAACCTCGTCAAGATCTCGTCGTGGTACGACAACGAGTGGGGCTACTCGAACCGTCTCGTCGACCTCACCGAGCTCGTCGCCAGCAAGCTCTGACGATGGCTCTGCGCACCCTCGATTCGCTGGGTTCGCTCGCAGGCAAGCGCGTCATCGTCCGTGTCGACTTCAACGTCCCCCTGAAGGACGGCGTCATCACGGACGATGGCCGCGTGCGTGCGGCCATCCCCACGCTCCGTGCGTTGGTCGAGCAGGGGGCGCGCGTCATCGCGGTCTCCCACCTCGGTCGTCCGGACGGGGCGCCTGACGCGAAGTACAGCCTCGCGCCCGTCGCGACGCGACTGTCCGAGCTGTTGGGTCAGGACGTCGCCTTCGCCACCGACACCGTGGGCGACTCGGCCCGTGATGTCGTCGCGGGCCTCGAGGCCGGCCAGGTCGCCGTGCTCGAGAACCTCCGCTTCAACGCCGGCGAGACGGCGAAGGACGACGCGACGCGTCGTGGCTTCGCCGAGCAGCTCGCGGCGCACGGCGATGCGCTCGTCTCCGACGGGTTCGGTGTCGTTCACCGCAAGCAGGCGTCGGTCTACGACCTCGCGGAGCTCCTCCCATCGGCTGCCGGCCTCCTGATCGAGAAGGAGGTCGACGTCCTCGATCGCCTCACCGAGCGTCCCGAGCGTCCGTACGCGGTCGTCCTGGGCGGTTCCAAGGTCAGTGACAAGCTCGGCGTCATCGAGCACCTCCTGCCGCGCGTGGACAAGATCCTCGTCGGCGGCGGCATGCTCTTCACCTTCCTCGCGGCCCAGGGCCACAAGGTCGGCAAGAGCCTCCTCGAGGTCGACCAGCTCGACACCGTCCGCGGATACATGGAGACGGCGCGCGAGCGCGGCGTCGAACTGATCCTTCCGGTCGATGCCGTGATGGCGTCCGGTTTCGCAGCCGACGCGGACCACGTCGTGGCATCCGCCGATGCCCTCGAAGACACCGATTTCGGTGCGGACGGCATGGGCCTCGACATCGGACCGAAGACGGCCGAGCTGTTCGCCGACGCGATCCGCGGGGCGAAGACGGTCTTCTGGAACGGGCCCATGGGCGTGTTCGAGATGGCAGCCTTCGCCGCGGGGACGAAGACCGTCGCGCAAGCCCTCACCGAGGTCGACGGTCTGTCCGTCGTCGGGGGCGGCGACTCAGCGGCCGCCGTGCGTCAGCTGGGCTTCACCGACGACGCCTTCGGCCACATCTCCACCGGTGGTGGAGCCAGCCTCGAGTTCCTCGAGGGCAAGAAGCTCCCCGGATTGGAGATCCTCGGATGGGAAGCGTGACCCGCACCCCGCTCATCGCCGGCAACTGGAAGATGAACCTCGACCACCTGCAGGCGGTCGCGTTCGTCCAGAAGCTGCACTGGACGCTGAAGGATGCCGCGCACGAGACCGACTCGGTCGAGGTCGCCGTGTTCCCGCCGTTCACCGACATCCGCACGGTGCAGACCCTCATCGACGCCGACAAGATCCCGTTCGCCCTGGGTGCGCAGGACGTGTCGACGAAGGACTCCGGCGCCTACACCGGTGAGGTCTCCGGCGCGTTCCTCAAGAAGCTCGATGTCAGCTACGTGATCATCGGTCACTCCGAGCGTCGTGAGTACCACGCGGAGTCCGACCAGGTCGTCGCCGGCAAGGTCCAGGCCGCGCTGCGGCACGGCCTCGTTCCGGTGATCTGCGTCGGCGAGACGCTCGAGCAGCGCGAGGAGTCCGGCCCCACGGCCGTGTCCGTCGCGCAGTTGCGTGCCGCTCTCGAAGGTGTGGCCTCCGACGCGGACGTCGTCGTCGCCTACGAGCCCGTGTGGGCCATCGGGACCGGTCAGGTCGCGTCGCCCGAGCAGGCTCAGGAGGTCTGCGCGGCGCTGCGTACTGTGGTCGCGGAGTCGCTGGGGGAGACCGCTGCCGAGCGCACCCGCATCCTGTACGGCGGATCGGTGAAGTCCGGCAACATCGCGAGCTTCATGCGCGAGCCCGACGTCGACGGCGCCCTCGTCGGCGGCGCGAGCCTCTTGGCGGACGAGTTCGCCGCGATCATCCGATACCAGAAGCACGTCGGCGTATGAGCTCGAGCGGTGCGGCGCCTCACGGCGTCGCACCGCTCAGCCGGTATACTCGTGCGAACGCTGAGTCACTCGGCGACCCGAAAGGCTTTCAACGACTGTGGACATCCTCCAGCTTGTGCTGCAGGTGCTGCTGGGAATCACCAGCCTCCTGCTCACGCTTCTGATCCTCCTGCACAAGGGACGCGGCGGCGGCCTCTCCGACATGTTCGGAGGCGGCATGAGCTCGGCCATGGGCTCCTCGGGCCTGGCCGAGCGCAACCTCAACCGCTTCACCGTGGTGCTGGCGCTCGTCTGGTTCGTCGCCATCGTGGCGCTCGGGCTCATCACCAAGTTCCAGAGCATCTGATGGCAACCGGGGGAAACGCTATCCGGGGCACGCGCGTCGGCGCCGGTCCCATGGGGGAGCAGGATCACGGCCACCACGCCGACCGCGTGGCGGTGTCCTACTGGGACGCGCTCGGCAACGAGACGGTGCGCTACTTCGCCGCCGGGATCGCCGAGGAGGAGATCCCCGAGACGATCGATTCGCCTCACTCCGGTCTCCCCGCCGGCCGCGACAAGGCGAACCCGCCTGCGGTCGCGAAGACGGAGCCCTACAAGACGCACCTCGCCTATGTGAAGGAGCGACGGACGGACGAGGAAGCCGAGTCGATCCTCGGCGACGCGCTCCAGCAGCTTCGGGAGCGGCGCGGCCAGGACTGAGCCTCACTCGACTCTTCGACAGACCCCGGGTTCTTTCAGAACTCGGGGTCTATCAGTTCCTCCGGTACACCCTGAGCGGCCGCCTCATCGACGAAGAACACGGTCTGCTTGCGGCCTTTCGCGCCAGCCGCTGGAACGGAGTGGTAACTCGCACCCGCGAGCGCGAGTCCGAGAGCGGATGCCTTGTCCGTGCCGGGCAGGACGAGCCACACGCGCCGCGACGAGTTGATGACCGGGCGCGTCAGCGTGATGCGGTCGGACGGCGGGACGGGCGAATCGCGCACAGCGAGGACGGAGTTCTCGGTGTCGCCGATCTCGCCCCGATCGGGGAAGAGCGAGGCGATGTGGCCGTCCGGACCGACGCCGAGGAAGGCGATGGTGAACCGCGGCCACGCCTGCTCCGCGGTACCGTGTGCGGCGAGCTCCGAGGCGTAGTCGGCGGCTGCCTCGTCGTGGCTGCGGCCCGTGCCGGCAGCGGCGATCGGGTGGACGTTCCGGGTCGGGACGTCGATGCGGGAGAGGAATGCCTCCCGCGCCGCGTTCTCGTTGCGGGCGGGGTCATCCGCCGGCACGAACCTCTCGTCGCCCCACCAGAAGTGCACGTTCGACCAGTCGACGTCGTGCCGTGCGGGGCTCTCGCCCGCCGCCTGCAGGACGGAGGTGCCCGCGGTGCCGCCGGTCAGGAGGACGTGCGTCGTCTTCCCTTCGGCGGCACGCGACGAGATCCGTTGGAAGAAGCGCCTCGCGACACCTTCTGCCAGGCGTCGGGCATCCGGACTGACGACGACGCGCTTCTCCGCGCGGAACTCCGACATGCGACTCCTACCTCGTGGGAGGGTCGAGGAGCTCCCACCCTTCGGTGATCACTCGACCATACAAGAGGTCCGGGTCGAGGCGACGCAGCTCCTCCGCCAGGCATTCGCGGAGCGATCGACGCGGCAGCACGATGTCGTGCGTGGGCTGGCCCGGCTGCGTGAGCGTGGCATCCGTCGCGTTCGTGCGCTCCAGGACGATGTCGCCGGACGAGCGGGACAGCGTGACGGAGCGGATGCCGTGAGCCCATTCCTCTGCGTCGGTGTAATGCCACTCCACGGCCACGTCGAGCTTCAGCCGCAGCCACGCGGCCAGGAGTCCCGTGGACGGCGAGCTGCCGGCACCCACCACTCGGACGGCCGTCACCGGCTCGAACGGCGGCTGGTCCAGGACCGCGGCCAGTTGCTCGCGCCAGTGCGTCAGACGCGTCCAAGCGAGGTCGGTGTCGCCGGGCTCGTAGCCGGAGCCGAGCTGCTCGAGACGGTCAGGCGAGAACGGCTCCGTCGAGGCATCCGTGATGCGTCGCTTCGCGATGCGACCGATGGGGGAGTGCGCGGTGTCGGTGGGCGGGTCGTCCGGCCACCAGGCGACGACGGGGGCGTCGGGCAGGAGGAGCCCGTTGATGAGGCTCTCCTGGTTGCCGGCGGCCGCGCCGCGGGCACGCAGCACGACGACCTCGCTCGCACCCGCGTCGCCGCCGACGCGGATCTGCGCGTCCAGTCCGGTCGGAGCGTCGGGTTCGACGACGAGGACGATGACGCGCATCGGGTGTTCACGGGATGCCGCATTCGCCGCATCGATCGCTTCCTCGTCCAGGCCGCCTGTCGAGACGATCACGAGGGTGAGGACGCGTCCGAGGGCGACGGCGCCGCCCTCTTCGCGCACGCTCACGAGCTTCTTCGCGATCGTGGACACCGTGGTGTCGGGCAGATCGACGATCATGGACGCCTCCAGACGCGGCCGTCGCGGGCCAAGAGCTCATCGGCGGACGGGGGACCCCAGGAGCCCGGGGAGTACTGTTCGAGCGGCTCGTCCTGCTCCGCCCAGTACTGTTCGACCGGATCGAGGATGCGCCAGGACAGCTCGACTTCCTCGTGCCGGGGGAACAGCGGCGGATCGCCGAGGAGGACGTCGAGGATGAGTCGCTCGTAGGCCTCGGGGCTCGATTCGGTGAACGCGTGGCCGTAGCCGAAGTCCATGGTCACGTCGCGGACCTCATTGCCGGCACCGGGCACCTTGGAGCCGAACCGCAGCGTCACGCCCTCATCGGGCTGGATGCGGATGACGAGCGCGTTCTGCCCCAGCTGCAGCGCCTGCGAGCGCAGGAACAGCAGGGGAGGAGTGTGCTTGAAGACGACGGCGATCTCGGTCACGCGGCGGCCCAGGCGTTTGCCGGTCCGCAGGTAGAACGGCACACCGTTCCACCGGCGCGTGGCGATCTCCAGCTTGATGGCGGCGTACGTCTCGGTGCGCGACTGCGGGTCCATGCCGTCTTCGTCGAGGAAGGCGGTGACGTCCTCCCCGCCCTGCCACCCGCCGGCGTACTGTCCGCGGGCCGTTGCCGTCGAGAGGTCCTCGGGCAGCGTGACCGCGGCGAGCACCTTCTCCTTCTCGGCGCGCAGGTGCTCCGCGTCGAGCGAGATGGGTTCCTCCATCGCGGTGAGGGCGAGGAGCTGCAGCAGGTGGTTCTGGATGACGTCGCGGGCGGCGCCGATCCCGTCGTAGTAGCCCGCACGGCCGCCCACGCCGATGTCCTCGGCCATGGTGATCTGCACGTGGTCGACGTAGTTGGCGTTCCACAGCGGCTCGTACAGCTCGTTGGCGAAGCGCAGCGCCAGGATGTTCTGGACCGTCTCCTTGCCGAGGTAGTGATCGATCCGGAAGATCGCGTCGGCGGGGAACGCGACTTCGAGGGCCTCGTTCAGCTCCCGCGCGGTCTGCAGGTCGCTGCCGAATGGCTTCTCGATGACCACGCGACGCCACGTGTCGCCGTCCGCGTGCTCGTCGACGAGGCCCGAATCGCGCAACTGTCGCGCGACGACGGGGAAGTCCTTCGGAGGGATCGAGAGGTAGAAGGCGTGGTTGCCCATCGTGCCGCGCTCGGTGTCGAGCTTCTCGACCGTCTCACGGAGACGGCTGAAGGACGCCGGGTCGTCGAACTCGCCCTGGACGAACCGGATGCCCTGCAGCAGCTGGTTCCAGGTCTCCTCGCGGAACGGCGTCCGAGCGTGCTGGCGCACCGCCTCGTAGACCACCTTGGCGAAGTCCTGGTCCTCCCAGTCGCGTCGGGCGAACCCGACCAGTGCGAAACCGGGCGGGAGAAGCCCGCGGTTGGCGAGGTCGTACACGGCAGGCATGAGCTTCTTGCGTGACAGGTCACCCGTCACGCCGAAGATCACGAGCGCACTCGGTCCCGCGATGCGGTTGAGCCGACGATCGTCGGGGTCGCGGAGGGGGTTGGTCCCCCGCGAGATCTCCACAACCATCGCTCAGCGCGCGCTGTCGAGGGCCGCGCGCACCGTGCTCTGCAGGTCATGCCAGGACACGATGAACTTCTCGACACCCTCATCCTCGAGCACCTGAGTGACGTCGACCAGGTCGACGCCCGCCTCGGCCAGCTGGTCGAAGACGCGGTGGGCGTCCTCGTACGCACCCGTCACCGTGTCGCCGGTGATCTTCGCGTGGTCGAACGTGGCCTCGAGCGTCTTCTCGGGCATGGTGTTGACCGTACCCGGGGCGACCAGTTCGGTCACGTAGAGGGTGTCGGGGAGCGCGGGATCCTTGACGCCGGTCGACGCCCACAGGGGGCGCTGTACGTTCGCGCCGGCGGCGATCAGTTCCGCAGCGTCCGACTCCGCGAACCGCTTCTCGAACAGCTCGTAGGCGAGACGTGCGTTCGCGATGCCCGCCTTGCCCTTCAGCGCGGCTGCCGCGTCGGTTCCGACCGCCTCGAGGCGCTTGTCGACCTCGGTGTCCACGCGCGACACGAAGAACGAGGCGACCGAGTGGAGGGTCGAGATGTCGTGACCGTTCTGCTTGGCCCGACGGACGCCGTCGAGGTAGGCGTCGATCACGGCGGCGTAGCGCTCGAGGCTGAAGATGAGCGTCACGTTGACGGAGATCCCCTCGGCCAGCACGGCGCTGATCGCAGGCAGACCGGCGAGGGTTGCGGGGATCTTGATGAGGGCGTTGGGGCGGTCGACCTTGGCCCACAGCTCCTTGGCCTGCGCGACGGTCGCGTCGGTGTCGTGTGCGAGATCGGGGGAGACCTCGATCGACACCCGACCGTCGACGCCGTCCGTGCGGTCGAACACGGGACGGAAGATATCCGCGGCGTCGCGCACGTCGGTGGTGGTGATCTCGAAGATCGCCGTGTCGACGTCCGCACCCTTGCCCGCGAGCGCCTGGAGAGGCGCGTCGTAGGAGTCGTCCTCCTTGTTGCCGATGGCAGCCTGGAAGATCGACGGGTTGGTCGTGACGCCCACGACGTCGCGGGTCTCGATCAGCTGAGCGAGGTTCCCGGTGTCGATGCGCGACCGCGAAAGGTCGTCGAGCCAGATGCTGACGCCGGCGGCGGACAGGTCCTCAGTGGGGGTGCTCATGCGTTCTCCTTGACGGTTGCGCGGGCCGCTTCCACGACCGCATCGGCGGTGACGCCGAACTTCTCGAACAGGGTCTTGTAGTCGGCGGAGGCGCCGAAGTGGTCGATGCCGACGGTGCGTCCGCGGTCGCCGACGACCGCGCGCCAGAGCCCGGTGGCTCCCGCCTCGACCGAGACGCGGGCCTTCACCGACGAGGGAAGGACCGAGTCGCGGTACTCCGAGTCCTGCTCGGCGAACCATTCGAGGCTGGGCGCCGAGACGACGCGGGCGCCGATCCCTTCGCCGGCGAGAGTCTCACGGGCGGCGACGGCCAGCTGCACCTCGGAGCCGGTGGCGATCAGAATCACGTCCGGCTCTCCCTCCGGCGCATCGAGCAGCGTGTACGCGCCCTTGGCGACTCCCTCGGTGGTCGCGTAGCCGTTCTCGCCGCGCGGGAAGACGGCGATGTTCTGGCGGGTCAGGGCGATGCCGGTCGGTCCGTCCTGGCGCCGCAGGATCTCGAGCCAGGCAGCGGCTGTCTCGTTCGCGTCTGCGGGACGCACCACCGTGAAGTTCGGGATGAGGCGCAGGGTCGCGAGCTGCTCGATCGGCTGGTGCGTCGGGCCGTCCTCGCCGAGGGCGACGGAATCGTGAGTCCAGACGAACACCGAGGGGATGTTCATGAGCGCGGCCAGTCGCACCGCGGGACGCATGTAGTCGCTGAAGATCAGGAACGTGCCGCCGAACGGACGCGTCGGTCCGTGCAGCTTGATGCCGTTGATGATCGCGCCCATGGCGTGCTCGCGGATGCCGAAGTGCAGTACACGGCCGTAGGGGTCACCCGACCACTCATGGGTGGACCACTCGGACGGGATGAAGCTCTTCGCGTCTTTGATCGTGGTCAGGTTGGACTCGGCGAGGTCAGCAGATCCGCCCCACAGCTCGGGCAGTTCAGCCGCGAGAGCGTTGATCACGACACCCGAGGCGGCGCGGGTGGAGACATCCTTGCCCGGCTCGAAAGAGGGAAGTGCGTCAGCGATGCCGTCGGGGAGCGTCGCCGCTTCGAGTCGGTCGAGGAGGGCCTTGCGCTCCGGGTTGGCGGCGGCCCAGGCATCGAACGACTCCTGCCAGGCCACACGGTCGGTCGCGGCGCGATCGGCCAGTGAGCGTGTGTGCGCCAGGACGTCGTCGGCGACCGCGAAGCTCTGTTCGGGATCGAACCCGAGAACCTTCTTGGTGGCGGCGAGCTCGTCCGCTCCCAGCGCGGAGCCGTGGATCTTGCCGGTGTTCTGCTTGCCGGGTGCGGGCCAGCCGATGATCGTCTTGAGGACGATGAGAGAAGGCTTGGAGGTCTCCGCTTTCGCGGCCTCGATCGCCGCGTGGAGGGCGGCGACGTCTTCGACGTACTCGCCCGTCTTCTTCCAGTCGACCGTCTGGACCTGCCAGCCGTAGGCCTCGTACCGGGCCTGAACGTCCTCGGTGAACGCGACGTTCGTGTCGTCCTCGATCGAGATCTGGTTCGAGTCGTAGATCGCGATCAGGTTGCCGAGCTGCTGGTGCCCGGCGAGCGAACCGGCCTCGGAGGTGACGCCCTCCTGCAGGTCGCCGTCACCGGCGATGACGAAGACGTGGTGGTCGAACGGCGAGGTGCCGGCATCCGCCTCGGGGTCGAAGAGACCGCGCTCGTAGCGCGCGGCGTAGGCGAAGCCGACAGCGGAGGCGAGACCCTGGCCGAGCGGGCCCGTGGTGATCTCGACGCCCTTCGTGTGGCCGTACTCGGGGTGGCCGGGGGTGAGGGAGCCCCACGTGCGCAGCGCCTTCAGATCGTCCAGCTCGAGGCCGAATCCGCCGAGGTAGAGCTGCACGTACTGCGTCAGCGAGGAGTGCCCCGCCGACAGGATGAACCGGTCGCGGCCCAGCCAGTGAGTGTCGGAGGGATCGTGGCGCAGGACGCGCTGGTAGAGCAGGTAGGCCGCGGGCGCGAGGCTCATAGCAGTCCCCGGGTGGCCGTTACCGACCTTCTCGACGGCATCCGCCGCCAACACCCGTGCGGTGTCAACCGCGCGTCGATCGATCTCGTCCCAAACCAGCTCTGACACCTGGAAGCCTTTCGTCGGTGATTCCGCGCAGACGGCCGCTGATCTCGGAAGAAGAGGGAGCGTCCCGCGCCGGGATTTTCAGCATATCGATGCGGACCCCCCGCCGAGGCCGGGGTGGCGCTCTGTGACGTGCGCTGTGAGCGAAGTGCCGAGGCATCCGCGCAAGGGACCGTCCATGACGGATGCCGTAGACTCGGTAGGACGATCTACACGGCAGGGGCGATGGCACTCACGGACACCGGCGCGCGCGTATCCGCGCCCGCTCGACAGTCGGTCGGCCGCACCGTCCGCGCGTACATCCAGTTGACGAAGCCTCGTGTCCTCGAGCTCCTCCTGGTCACGACCATTCCGGTGATGTTCCTGGCGGAGGGCGGCCTTCCCAACCTCTGGCTCATCGTTGCGACCGTCCTCGGCGGCGCTATGAGCGCGGGTTCGGCGGCATCCTTCAACATGTACCTCGATCGCGACATCGACGCTCACATGAAGCGGACGGAGAACCGTCCCCTCGTGACCGGTGAGGTGTCGCCTCGTGGTGCGCTCGTCTTCTCGTGGACCCTCGCCATCGTCTCGACGGTGTGGCTCTGGGCGTCCACGAATTGGGTGGCTGCCGCCCTCAGCGCCGGCGCCATCTTCTTCTACGTCGTGATCTACACGATCCTTCTGAAGCGTCGCACCGAGCAGAACATCGTCTGGGGCGGCATCGCCGGTTGCTTCCCGGTCATCATCGGTTGGTCCGCCGTCACGGGCTCGCTCGCGTGGACGCCGTTCATCCTCTTCCTTCTGGTCTTCCTCTGGACGCCGCCGCACTATTGGCCGCTGTCCATGAAGTACAAGGGCGACTATGCCGAGGTCGACGTTCCCATGCTGGGGGCCACGCGCGACGGCGCACAGGTCGGTCTGCAGGTCATCCTCTACGCCTGGGCGACGGTCGCGAGCTCGCTGCTGCTGATCCCGGTCGCGGGGATGGGGCTCGTCTACACCGTGTCGGCCCTCGTCTTCGGCGGCTGGTTCGTCTACGAGTCGCACGTCCTGTACGCACGCGCCGTCCGTGGCGAGAAGGTGCAGCCGATGCGCGTGTTCCACGCGTCGATCACCTATCTGACCCTGCTGTTCGTCGCCATCGCGGTCGACCCGCTGCTGCCGTTCTGACGCAACGGGTCGACCGGTCGATCAGCGTGCGGCCCCGTCGAGGACGGGCTGCTCGGTCGTCGCAGACGCGTCGGACGCCTCGGTCTCGATCTCGTCGTCGAATGATTCGGCCACGGGAGCGACCTGCTCGCGCGGCGTTGCGAACGCACGCAGGGAGCCGAGCGTGAAGGCCAGAAGCAGGCCGATCGCGCCGACACCGATCAGGATCGCGCCGAGGACGGCCCAGATCTGCCCGACATAGACCTCCACGCCGGTCGCGGTTCCGGCGGTGAGCGCGGTCTCCATCGTCCCGAGCTTGTCGATCAGGATGACGGCGCCGGCGGCGCTGGATGCGAGGGAGCCTGCGACGAGCAGCCAGAACGGGATGCTGCGGGTCAGGCGGGGGCGGGTGTTCATCGAATCTCCTCCGGGTCGGAGCCGCCCGGATTCAGGCGGCCCGGGCCACTGTTCCCGACGGACCCTGACGGGAGTGATGCGGACCCTATGAGATGTCAGTGAGACGACGCGGCCGCCGCCACCGGTGCCTTGAGGCGCAGGATGACGACCGTCATCGTGGCCGCGGTCAGCGCAGCGAGCACCATGTGCACGCCGACGGCGATCTCGGGGAGGCCGTTGCGCGCCTGGTAGAGGCCGACGGCGATCTGCACGACCTCGGCGGCGAACAGCACGGTGACCCAGGTGCGCGGACGAAGCCGTCGCGCCCACGCGACGCCCAGGAGGACGACCGTCAGGGCCAGGAGGGTGTAGCCCGGCCAGGCGTGCACGTGCTCGAGGATTTCGGCATCGAAGCCGTTGCGCCCGGCGGCGGCGTCACCCGAATGAGGCCCGGCGCCCGTGGTCAGAACGCCGAAGCCGATCGTCACGGCGAGAACGGCTGTCGTCAGGTGAGCCACACGGGAATACCAGGCGGGAACGACCCGCTCGCGCGGACCCGCCGGCTCCTTCATGCGGACCAGGAACGCGGCGCAGACGCAGACGAGGATCAGGGACACGACGTAGTGGAAGCCGACGATGAAGGGGTTGAGGCCCGTCAGGACGGTGATGCCGCCGACGATCGCCTGCGCGACGACGCCGCCGAGGACGATGAGCGCCAGGACGAACAGGTCGCGACGAGCTCGCCGCATCCGCCACACCAGCACTACGACGATCAGCGCGAGGATGCCGACGAGTCCCGTGAGCGTGCGGTTGCCGAACTCGATCACACCGTGGATGCCCATCTCGGGCGTCGCGACGAGCGACTCCGGCGTGCACGTCGGCCATGTCGGGCAGCCGAGGCCCGAGCCGGTGAGTCGGACGGCGCCGCCGGTGCCGATGATGAGCGTCTCGGCGATGAAGGAGAGCCAGGCGACCAGAGGCAGCAGACGCGGCATCCGCGTGACGGGCGGGGCGGTCGGTGTCGACGCGGTGA
>ENA-UOXB01001257-UOXB01001257.1-bioreactor-metagenome-genome-assembly--contig:-NODE-1257-length-12297-cov-31.166884_pt1 | contig 12297 bp, 10 predicted proteins | sample MGYA00238158_ERZ761615 | MGnify/ENA primary metagenome ERZ761615 (study PRJEB28904, sample SAMN06267902) | bioreactor metagenome | isolation source: Joint BioEnergy Institute, California, USA... | reverse complement strand
AAAGCAACCCCCTCCGCGGAAATCCGCGGAATCCCGCCGAAACGGCCTCATTCGCCCCAAAAGTCACATCTGACACGCGACACGCCGCCCGATTACGGCTCAGATGACCGAAAATCCGCGGAAACACGCGGTTCGTGGGTATATTCGGGACCGGTCGCAACGACCAGCCGGCGGTCACCCCGTCGGTCCGAGTAACTGAAGACGGCGATCCGCCGTCTGGAGGAGCACCATGGCCATCACCAAGACCGAACTCGTCGCCAGCATCGCCAGCGCCACCGGCGAGAGCCAGGCCACCGTCTCGCGCGTCGTCGACGGCCTGTTCGCGTCCGTGTCCGAGGCTGTCGCCAAGGGCGAGAAGGTCTCGATCCCGGGCTGGATCGCGTTCGAGCAGGTCGAGACCTCCGCTCGCACCGGCCGCAACCCGCAGACGGGTGCCGAGATCAACATCCCCGCCGGCAAGCGCGTCAAGGTCAGCGCCGGCTCGAAGCTGAAGGCTGCCGTCAAGTAAGACGCTGCAGTCGTACGAAGGGGGATGCCGCGAGGCATCCCCCTTCGGCGTTCCCCCACCTGCCCGCGCGTAGGCTTGCAGGGTGAATCCGCGCGCTCTCCGCTTCGCCGGGCCGGCGATCCTCGCGGGCGCGGGTCTGATCGCGCTCCTGCTGGGTCTGGCCTACGGCGGCGGCGCCGCGCCCCTCGTGATCGGCGACCCCGGCCCCGTTGTGCGCTGGGCGCTCCCGGTGGCCGAGCTGACGGTCAACCTGTCGGCGGCCCTCCTCGTGGGTTCCCTCGTCCTGGCGCTCTTCTCGCTGGTCGCGGAGTCGAAGGAGTTCGACTTCGCCCTGGATGCCGCCTCTGCGGGAGCGGCGATCCTCACCGTCGCGAGCGCCGTCACCGGCTACCTCACGTTCCTCAAGGTCCTCGGCGCCACTCCGAGCGCCGATGCCGCCTTCGGCGAGCAGCTCGGACGCTTCCTCGTCGAGACCGACCCGGGTCGCGCCTGGCTCATGACGACCGTCGCCGGCGCGGTGCTCACCGTCCTCGCCTTCGCCGTCCGCGGCTGGCTCGCGACGCTGCTCGTGGCGCTGCTCGCGATCGCGTCGATGGTCCCGATGGCGACCGCCGGCCACACCGGCAGCGAAGCGAACCACAACATCGCGGTGACCTCGCTCGCCCTCCACATCATCGCCGCCGCCGCCTGGCTCGGCGGCCTGCTGATGCTCCTGCTCCTGCGTCCGCTCCTGTCGAGCGATCGGCTCGCCACGGTCCTGCAACGGTATTCGAGCATCGCCCTCGCCGCTTTCGTCGTCGTCACCCTGTCGGGCATCGCCCGGGCGGCCATCGGCATCCTCTCGTTCCAGAACCTCTTCTCGGCGTACGGCGCCCTCCTGATGGTGAAGGTCGTCGCCCTCCTGGCGATGGGCGTGCTGGGGGCGTTCTATCGGCGTCGACTGATCGCCGGCATCCGTGACACGGCCGTCGCGGCTCGCTTCTGGACACTCGTCGCGCTCGAGGTCGTGTTCATGGGGATCGCCTCCGGTGCCGCCGTCGCCCTCTCGCTCACGCCGCCGCCCGTCGACACCACGCTGCCGTTCGACCAGACCCCGGCCGAGGTGCTGACGGGCTCGCCCCTGCCCCCGGAGCTCACGGTCGACCGGTTCTTCACGACCTGGGACGTCGACCTCATCTGGGCCTTCGCCGCCGGATTCGGCCTCTTCTTCTACCTCGCGGGCGTGCGACGGCTCCGTCGCCGCGGCGATACCTGGCCCGTGGGACGCACGATCTTGTGGGTCACGGGTCTGGTGCTGCTGGTCTACGTGACGTGCGGGCCGGTGAACGCGTACCAGGACTACCTGTTCAGCATGCACATGACGGCGCACATGCTGCTGTCGATGGCGATCCCGATGTGTCTCGTGTTCGGTGCCCCCGTCACGCTCGCCTCGCGCGCCATCCGCAAGCGCGACGACGGGACGCGCGGCGGCCGCGAGTGGATCCTGTGGGCGGTGCACAGTCCGTACGCCAAGGTGATCACGCACCCCCTCGTGGCGGCCGCGCTGTTCATCGTGTCGCTCTGGGCCTTCTACTACACCGACCTCTTCCGGTGGACCCTGTACGAGCACCTAGGGCACGAGTGGATGGTGATCCACTTCCTGACCGTGGGCTACCTGTTCGTGCTGTCGCTCGCGGGGATCGATCCGGTGCCCTACCGGCTTCCGCACGCCGGCCGCCTCCTCACCCTCATCGGCATCATGGCGATGCACGCGTTCTTCGGCATCGCGATCATGATGGCGTCGGGGCTCTTCGTGGCGGAATGGTTCGGGTCGATGGGACGCACCTGGGGCCTCGACCCGCTCGCGGACCAGTACACGGGCGGCGGTATCGCCTGGTCGATCGGCGAGATCCCGACGCTCATCCTCGCGATCGTCGTCGCCGTGCAGTGGAGCCGGTCGGACGAGCGCCGTCAGCGCAGCAGCGACCGCCACGCCGACCGGTCGGGGGATGCGGAGCTCGAGGCCTACAACGCCCGCCTCGCGGCGATCGCCGCGCGCGACGAGCGGGATGCCCGGCGGCAGGCCGCGCGCTGAGACCGGTCAGTCCGCGGCCGAGACGGCGATCGACGCCGTGCCGTCGGGGAGGATCGTGATCTTGCCGGTGAGGAAGAACGGGACGAGTTCCTCGACGTCGTAGACCGAGCCGTCGAAGATCGACCGGATCTGCACGTTGATCTTCGCGACCGCCTGGGTGCGCGTGATGGCCCAGCCCGCGCCGTCGGGCTCGAGCGTGACGACGGGGTTCTCTTCGATCTTCCACGTCGGTGGTTCGACGATGCGGTTGCGCACGTAGTACCCGAAGGGGCAACCGGTCGGTTGGAGGACCTTCTGCGTCGCGCACTGAGCGAGGAAGTCGTCCACCTCCTGCTGCACGACCCCGATGAACTTGTCGGTCGGTTCGGCCTGGAACGACACGGGTATCTCGGCGAGGGGGGTGTCGGAGAGGACGGCGACGCCCGGGCTCGTGGTCGCCGCGGTGTCGACCGTGATCGAGTACAACCCCGGCGAGAAGGCGAGCAGCGGAAGGGGCTCGAGCGGGTCCGCTCCGGCACCGTCGGACGAGACCTGTCGCTTGTCGACCGAGAAGCCGTTCACCTCGAACTGCATCGAGCCGCGCACCTCGAGCTCGATGACGGCGAGAGGGCTCTCGGCGAAGCGCCAGCGGGGCAGGAGCGCGCCGTCGTCGTCGCGCTCCACCTCGAAGGTCGTCGTGCCGGAGTGGCCGCCGACGCGATAGGTGACGGTGACCGTGGTCGTGCCCTCGGCATCCGTCGTCTCGGATACCGGTTCGACGTCCGTCAGGTGGCTGAGGGCGTTGCCGCGCAGGAGCGCGCCGCTCGCGTCCGCCGGGAGCTTCGCCGCCGCGAGTTCGGTCGACGACGCGGAGACGCCCGGAAGGCGGAGGGCGTCCGTCGCCCTCCCGTCGGCGAGCAGGTGCAGGTAGTCCAGGACGAAGGCGGTCGGGCTGTAGAGCTGCCGGTAGAGCACGGCGCCGGTCGCTCCGATCGCGCCGATCAGGAGGATGCCGATGACACCGAGTGCTGTCAGATCGACCGCGAGCCGGCGGCGGCGGCGCGGCCCGGCGACGGTCTCGGTCCGGGTGGGGGCGGCGGGAACGTCCGACTCGGCGGCATCCGCCGTCACATCGCCCCCGTCGTGTTCCACGTGCCCAGTCTAGGAAAGGCCGGCTGGTAGCTAGCATGGTTCCGGTGAGCCTGCCGCCCCTGTCTCCCGAACAGGACGCGCTCTTCCGCCTGATCGAGGACACGCGTGAGCACGTGTTCGTGACCGGTCGCGCCGGCACCGGCAAGTCGACGCTGCTGCAGCACCTGTCGTGGAACACGAACAAGCAGATCGCGGTCTGCGCGCCGACGGGCGTGGCCGCCCTGAACGTCGAGGGACAGACGATCCACTCGCTGTTCAAGCTGCCGATCGGGCTCATCGCCGACAGCGAGATCGAGCAGACCGACGCGACCCGCAAGATCCTGAACGCGATCGACACGCTCATCATCGACGAGGTCTCGATGGTCAACGCCGACGTCATGGACGCGATCGACCGGTCGCTCCGGCAGGCGCGTCGCAAGCGCGCCGAGGCCTTCGGCGGTGTCCAGGTCGTCATGTTCGGCGACCCGTACCAGCTCTCCCCGGTTCCGCCGCGGGGCGACGAGCTCCGCTACATCCAGGACCACTACCGCTCGTTCTGGTTCTTCGACGCGCAGGTCTGGGCGGGCCCTCGAGCGGATGCCGGTGCCATCCGCTCCGACGGACTGCTCGATCTCGGTCGGGTCGGCGCTCCGCTGCACATCGCCGAGCTCCGCAGCATCCACCGACAGTCCGACGACGCCTTCAAGGCGATGCTGAACGCGGTGCGCCACGGGATCGTGACCGCCGACATCGCGGGGGCCCTGAACGCGGCCGGTGCGCGGAAGCCGCCGGAGCCGGCGCCGGGCGAGGTGCCGATCATCACCCTCGCGACCCGCAACGACATCGTCTCCCGCATCAACCAGCGTCACCTCGATGCGCTGCCGGGGCCGGCCCAGACCGCGCGCGCCGAGATCAGCGGCGACTTCGGCCGCGGCGACGCCTACCCCGCCGATCAGGAGTTGCAGCTCAAGGTCGGCGCTCAGGTGATGTTCCTGCGGAACGACATCGGCGGTTTCGGCGGCGACGGCCCGCGCTGGGTGAACGGGTCGATCGGCACCGTGACGCGCATCGCGGGCGGCACCGTCCGCGTCGAGCTCGACGGTGAGGAGCACGACGTCGAGCCCACGGTCTGGGAGAAGTTCCGGTACGCCTACGATCCCGGGACGCGCAAGCTGACGCGCGAGATCGTGGCCGAGTACACGCAGTTCCCCCTCCGGTTGGCGTGGGCGGTCACGATCCACAAATCGCAGGGCAAGACCTACGATCGTGCGATCGTCGACCTCGGCAACGGGGCGTTCGCCCCCGGCCAGACCTACGTGGCGCTCTCGCGACTGACCTCGCTCGACGGGCTCTACCTCTCGCGCCCACTGCGACCGGCCGACATCCTCGTCGACCGGGACGTACGCCGCTTCATGGCGGGGGTGCGGGCGGCGCAGAACGCGGGCTGACCCCCGGCATCCGTCACCGCGCGAGGCGCAACCGGGCAGATGCGAGGGGTGTGCTGTAATCGTTGAGACGAAAACCGGGGGTGGTCTGCGCGTGGCTGGACGTGTGTCGAGGCGAGTGATCGCTGCAGTGACGGCGCTCGGCCTCGCGGTCGGTCTCGGCGCATGCGCTCCGACGCCGGAGCGCATCGACATCGGTGTCGACCAGGTCGACGGCGCACTCCCCGCGGATCTCGCGACGCAGATGCAGACGCTCACCGAGACGGCGATGACCTCGGTCGGCGCCAGCGGTGCGATCGTCTCGGTCTCGGTCCCGTGGTCGGGTGAATGGGTCGCGGGCCTCGGCACCTCGGGTGCCGGGGGCCCCAAGGTCGACCCGTCGATGACCTTCAAGAGCGCCAATGTGACCCGCGCCATGACGTGCGACCTGCTGTACGCCCTCGTGAAGAAGGGCACCGTCCGCCTCGACGACACCGTCGGCGACTGGCTCGACGCGTACCCCGGCCAGGCGTCGATCACGCTGGGTGACCTGTGCGACGGCACGAGCGGTCTGGCCGGCTACATGAGCCGGATCTTCTCCCGCGTCGTCGCGGCCCCGGACCGCGTGTGGAACCCGCGCGAGCTGGTCGCCTACGGCATCGCGCGGCCCACGACCGCCCAGCCGGGAGCGGAGTTCGGCGACTCCGACACCGGCTACGTGCTGCTCGGGCTCGCCCTCGAGCGCGCGGGCGGAGAATCCCTCGCCGACCTGTACCGCGAGTACGTCTTCCAGCCCCTCGGGATGTCTTCGAGCTCGTATCCCGCCGGTGTCGGCGGCGGTGACCGTCTCACAGGCGGGTACATCCCCAACGGCAAGGATCGGAAGCCGGAGTGCAGTGAGCCGACCGACGTGACCGCGGTCACCTCGAGCGTCGGCGCCGCCTCCGGGGGCGTCGTCTCGACGGTGGGTGATCTGTCGACGTACGTGCGCGCTCTGGCTGTCGGCGCCCGACCGTACGATGCGGATACGCGTTACGCCGACCCCCGCCCGGCGAACTCCGATCAGCCGACATGGTTCACGGCGGACGGCGGCACCTACCAGGCCGGCAGCCTCGTCGGACAGTTCGGCTCGCTCGCCGGCTACATGGTCGCGGCGTTCGCCGACCGGACGACGGGCATGTCCGTCGTGGTCGTGCTCAATGACTCGCGCGCATCGGCGAACGCCGTGCGCGTGCTCGCCTGGCAGCTCGCGGCGCTGGCCTCGAAGGCCCCCGCCGCGGACGGACGGACGGCGCCCGAGATGGGCCTGCCGTGGACGGCGGAGAGCCTCGCTCCCGAGCTCGCCCGCTACGCCATCTGCGGAGGGTGACCGCCCGCAGCACGTCGACGAGTGCGGTCACGCTGGTCGTCGTCGGCCTGTGCTGTCAGGAGGTCGGCGCCTCGCTCGCGGTGTTCCTGTTCCCCGAGGTCGGACCGCTCGGCATGGTGATGCTGCGCCTCGTGTTCTCCGCGCTCATCCTCGGGCTCATCGCGCGACCTTCGTGGCGCGGCCACACCCGCGCAGCCTGGGTCGCCGTCGTCCAGCTGGGTGTCGCGCTGGCGGTCATGAACGGGTTCTTCTACCTCGCTCTCGAACGCCTCGCCCTCGGGGTGACGGTGACGATCGAGGTGCTCGGTCCGCTCGCCCTGTCGATCATCGCGAGCCGGCGGGCGTCCGCCTGGGTCTGGGCGGGGCTCGCGCTCGTCGGCGTGTTCGCGCTCGGCGGCGGAGGTCTCGACCGGCTCGATCCGCTCGGTGTCCTCTTCGCCCTCGGGGCCGCCGTCAGCTGGGCGTTCTACATCCTGTCGTCCGCGAAGGTGGGCGCCGCATTCCCCAAGCTCGACGGATTGGCGCTCGCGATGGCGGTGGGCGCGGTCCTCTCACTGCCGTTCGGGATCGCGGATGCCGGGAGCGCGCTTCTGCGTCTCGACCTCATCGCACTCGGTGCGGCCGTCGCGCTCCTGTCCTCGACCGTTCCGTACGCCCTCGAACTGATCGCGCTCCGACGCCTTCCGGCGGCCGCATTCGCGATCCTCATGGCGCTCGCTCCCGCGACGGCGTCGCTGGCGGGCTTCCTCCTGCTCGGGCAGCACCTCACGGTTCTGGAGGTCATCGGCATCGCGCTCGTCATCGCGGCCTCGATCGGTGCCGTCCGTGCAGCGGGCCGCCGCGCGGACGAGGTCGTCGAGCCGCTCGGCTGAGTCTGTCGGCTGAGGCCCCTCAGGCCGCGATCGCGAGGCGGGCGGTGGCGGCGAGGTACCGTTCGACGACCACCGCCGCGACGGCGTCGTCGGGCGCGAGCGGCGCGGTGACCACGTCGGCGCCGGCGCGGGCGATCACGTCCGCGAAGAATCCTGGCGCGAGGACGTAGCTGGCGGCGACGACCCGCGTCGCCCCCGCGTCGCGCGCGGCGGCGACGGCGGCGGCGATCCGGGTTCCGGCGCCCGCGGCGAAACCGACCGAGAGGGGAGCGTCGATCCGCGCCCGCAACAGCTCCGCCACCTCCGCGACGTCGACGGATGCCGCCGGATCGCTCGATCCCGCCGCGGCGAGCACCACCGCATCGCCGGGCGCGAGGCCGACTCCGCGCAGTCGATCTGCGAGCAGGTCGGCGAGGAGGGGGTGCGGCCCGAGGGCGGCGGTCGCGACCGCACGGGACCCGGCATCCGTCACCGCGCGGGCGATGTCGACCTTCGTGTGGAACCCGGTCGACAGCAGGAGCGGGACGACGACGGTCGGGCGGGGTGCGGTGGCCCGCACGACATCGTCGATCTCGGGCTGCTGCACGTCGACGAACGCCTCCTCGACGGCGACGTGGGGCAGGAGCAGGCGCACCTTCTCGACGACGGCCGAGATGGCGGCGCGGCCTTCGAGCGAGCTGGTGCCGTGCGAGCAGGCGACGAGGACGGGGGTCACGGTGTCTCTCCCGGGGTGAGGACGTCGAGGCGGTAGCCGCGTTTGACGACGGTGCGGATGAGGGTCGGGATGCCGACGGCCTCGCGCGTGCGCGCGATCGCGACGTCGACCGCGTGGGTGCTGTCGCCGGCTCCCGAGCGGGGCAGGGCCTCGGCGAGCTCGGCGCGGCCGACCACCCCGCCGCGGGCAGCGAACAGAAGCGACAGGATGGCCGCGGAGGTGGGGGAGAGGGGGAGGAGCGATCCGCTCAGGACGGCGGCTCCGCTGCGGAGTTCGAGTCGGCCCGCCGTGGTCTCGAGTGCGGGAGCGCCCCCGCCGCCGAAGTGCGTGACGACAGCGCGGACGAGGGAGCCGAGACGTCCGCGCTCGGCGATCAGGGGCGCCGCTCCCACCTCGACGAGCGGGCCCGCCGTGATCGGGCCGACCGCGGCGAGAAGGAGGGTGCCGTCCCGGGAACGCCGCACGATCGCCTCGAGCGCCCGCTCCCGGCGGGCGGTGGCGAGCCATTCGGCGGCACCGGGTGCCGAGGTGAAGAGCACGGCGTCGACCTCGCCCTGCGCGGTCTGGGCGACCGAGCGTGCGACGGCGGCGGCATCCGGCGGAGGTCCCCAGCGGTAGACGGTCAGGCTGACGACCTCGGCGCCCGCGGCCGAGAACAGCTCGTCGAGCCCGTCCGCGCCCGACCCGTGGTGCTGAACCGCGACCCGTCGACCGGCCACGCCCTCAGCCAGCAGGAACGCGCCGAGCTCCTCGGAGGTCTCGGACTCGGCGACCCAGTCGGCGGTCAGGCCGGCCTGCTGGATCGCTCCGCGTGCCTTCGGTCCGCGCGCGACGATCTGCGCACCCGCGAGCGCATCGTGGAGCCCGCCCTGCAGTCCCGCCTCGTCGGCGGCTTCCATCCAGCCGCGGAATCCGACTCCGGTGGTGGCGACCACGACGTCGGGCGGATCGGCGATCAGTGCGCGGGTCGCGCCGATGAGCGCGTCGTCGTCGATGTGCGACTCGATCGTGAGAGCCGGTGCGTGGCGCACCGTCGCCCCGTGCCGTTCCAACGCCGACGCGAGCTCGGACGAGCGACGATCGACGGCGATGACGATCGTGCAGCCGCCGAGCGCGGCGGAGAGGGCGGGGCGGACGGCGGTCACCGGGGCGGATCCCCCGTTCCCGCGGCGACGGGCACCGGCAGCAGGAGACCCGCGGCGGCGACGTCGCCCACCACGATGACGGCGGGATTGCTCACACCCGCGGCCGCGGCATCCGTCACCGCGTCGGCGAGGGTCGTGCGGGTGGTCCGCTGCGACGGCGTGTGGCCGCGCTCGACGATCGCCACCGGACGATGGGCGGGCGCGCCGGCCGCGAGCGCGGCGGCGACGAGCTTGGGGAGCGCCGCCACCCCCATGAGGATGACGGTCGTGATCGTGTCGTCCGCGAGGGCTGCGCGGGTGGCTGCGGTGACCGGGCCCTGCCCGATCGCGACGTGGAGACCGGCCGCCGTGCCGCGGTGGGTGACCGGGATGCCGGCGGCCTGGGGGACCGAGACGACACTCGTCAGCCCGGGCACGACCTCGACCGGGACGCCCGCCGCGAGGCACGCGGTGACCTCCTCGCCGCCGCGTCCGAAGACGAACGGATCGCCGCCCTTCAGCCGCACGACGCGCTTCCCGGCTTTCGCGTGGGCGACGAGGAGGGCGTTGATCTCCTCCTGCGGCACGGGGTGGTTTCCGGGAGCCTTGCCGACGTCGATCACCTCGACGTCGGGGTCGAGTTCGCTGAGTACGTCGGTCGGGCCGAGACGATCGGCGACGACGACGTCGGCCTCGGCGAGCAGTCGGCGGCCGCGGACGGTCATGAGGTCGGCGGGTCCGGGACCCCCGCCGACGAGGTCCACGCGCCCGGCGCTCCTTCGGCGGCGGCGGAGAGGCAGCATCCCGTCGCGCAGCGCCGCCCCGATCGCATCGCGCAACCGGGCGGACCGGCGCGGATCGACTCCGGCGTCGGAGGCCACCCCCACGATGACGTCGCCCGAGCGGGTCTCGGCCGTCAGCCTCGCCGTCCCGTGGGCGCCGTCCGAGGTGTTCACGCAGAGCACGCGAGCCGCCTCGCACCACGCCGCGACGGTCGCGTCGACGGATGTCCGGGCTGTCGCCGCGTGCACGAACCAGGCATCCGTCACATCGGCTTCGCGGGCCGCGCGGGCGATCCACGTGACGCGACCGGCGTCGACGAGCTCACGCATCGCGGAGCCCACCTCCGGGGCGACGACGGTCACGAGGGCGCCCTCGTCGAGGAAGCGGCCGACTCGGCGGGCGGCGACGTTACCGCCGCCGACGAAGACGACGCGACGCCCGGTGAGGGACAGCCCGATCATGGTGGTCATCGCTGCTCCTCCCGGAGGTAGACGATCCCGTCGGCGACGGCTGCAGGCCAGACGCGCAGGGCCCGCGGCTCCTTGCCGTTCGTTTCGAGGCAGACGCCGGTGCGGAGGTCGAAGACCTGCTTGTACATCGGGGAGGCCACGGTGGGCACCTCGCCGCGGGTACCGACGATCCCGCGCGAGATGACGTGGGCTCCGCTGTACGGGTCGAGGTTCTGCACCGCGTGCACGCGCCCGGCGTGGGTGAGGAACAGTGCGACCTGCGTCTCGCCGAGGAGGGCGGCGCGACCGCGTTCGGTCTCGAGGTCGGTCACCGCGCACACCGCCGTCCAGTCGGCGGGCGCAGCCGCGGCATCCCTCTCGTGCGTCACGATCGTCATCGCCGCACCTCCAGAGTCGTGCCGGCGATGAGAACTCCCGCGTCGCGGTCCTCGGCCGTGGCCGGACGCGCCTGGCCGCGCTCGGCGGTGTACGCGAGCGACGGGTCGGGAGTCGTGGGGGCGTTGACGAACGAGGCGAACCGGCGGAGCTTCTCGGGGTCGTCGAGGGTCGCCTTCCACTCGTCCTCGTAGTTCTCGACGTGGCGCGCCATCGCGGCATCCAGGTCGGCGCAGATCCCGAGCGAGTCGTCGAAGATCACGCGGCGCAGCTCGTCGATGCCGCCCTCGAGGTCCTCGAACCACGGGGCCGTGCGCTGCAGCCGGTCGGCGGTGAAGACGTAGTACATGAGGAAGCGGTCGATCGCCTGCAGCAGCCCAGCGTCGTCGAGGCCTTCCACCAGCAGCACCGCGTGGCGGGGCGTGAAACCGCCGTTGCCGCCGACGTACATGTTCCAGCCCGCCTCGGTCGCGATGACGCCGACGTCCTTGCCGCGGGCCTCGGCGCACTCGCGCGCGCAGCCCGAGACGCCGAGCTTGATCTTGTGCGGCGATCGCAGCCCCCGGTAGCGGAGCTCGAGCTGCACCGCCATGCCGACCGCGTCCTGCACGCCGTAGCGGCACCACGTCGAGCCGACGCACGACTTCACGGTGCGCAGCGACTTACCGTAGGCGTGGCCAGACTCGAATCCCGCATCGACGAGCCGCTTCCAGATGTCCGGCAGCTGCTCGAGACGTGCGCCGAACATGTCGATGCGCTGCCCGCCGGTGATCTTCGTGTACAGGCCGAAGTCCTGCGCGACCTGTCCGATGACGAGCAGGCCCTCGGGGGTGATCTCGCCGCCGGCGATGCGAGGGACGACCGAGTAGCTGCCGTCCTTCTGCATGTTCGCCATGACGTGGTCGTTCGTGTCCTGCAGCGTCGCGTTCTCGCCGTCGAGCACGTGCCGACCGGTGAGGGTCGACAGGATGCTGGCGAGCACCGGCTTGCAGATGTCGCAGCCGCGGCCGGTGCCGAAGCGATCGATGACCGCGCTGAAGGTCGACAGCCCCGAGACGCGGACGGCGTCGAAGAGCTGGCGGCGCGACATCGCGAAGTGCTCGCAGAGCGAGTTGCTGAGGGCGGCGCCGGTCTTCGCGAGCTCGCTGCCGAGGAGCTTCGTGATCATGCCGACGCACGATCCGCACGCCGCTCCCGCCTTCGTGCAGGCCTTGATCGCCTTCACGTCCGTGCAGCCCTCGTCGTGGACGGCGGAGCGGATGCCGCCGGCCGTGACGCTGTTGCAGGAGCACACCAGCGCCTCGTCCGGCAGTTCACCCGTCGGAGCGGCGACGCCCTCTCGCGGCATGAGATAGGCGACCGGATCGCCGCCGAGCGCGCCGCCGACGAGGGGGCGGAGCGACCCGTAGGCCGAGGCATCGCCGACGAGGATGCCGCCGAGCAGGGTCTTCGCGTCGTCCGACAGGACCAGCT
>ENA-UOXB01001256-UOXB01001256.1-bioreactor-metagenome-genome-assembly--contig:-NODE-1256-length-12308-cov-8.073370_pt1 | contig 12308 bp, 10 predicted proteins | sample MGYA00238158_ERZ761615 | MGnify/ENA primary metagenome ERZ761615 (study PRJEB28904, sample SAMN06267902) | bioreactor metagenome | isolation source: Joint BioEnergy Institute, California, USA... | reverse complement strand
CAGCGCAGTGCCAGCAGCATCACCCCCGCCCCGGCGCCGATCTGCGCATGGGTCGGTAACAGGGCCGTCGCCAGCATCGCTGCGGCCATCAGGGCCATCGAGGCGAGCAGCATCCAGCGCCGCCCCAGCCGGTCGCCCAGATGGCCGAAGCACAGCGCGCCCAGCGGGCGCATCAGGTAGGACACGGCAAACCCGGCAAGGGTGGTCAACAGGGCCTGCTCGCCGCCGCCGAAGAACACCCGCGACAGCACGGTCGCGAAGTACAGGTACAGGGTGAAGTCGTACCACTCCACCACCGTGGACAGCGCGGCCACCCACATCGAACGGCGACTCACCGTTCCGCCTGCACTCCCTGCCTGCTGCCGCATCCGCACGCCTCCGCTCCAGAAGCGGCAACCCTAGCGCAGCGGCAGTGAAGGCAGGGCGGCAGCAGAAGCGCGTGTGCCCCGGCGCACCCTGCGGCAGGGCGGCAACGCACTGCGGATGTCCCACCGGCCCGCCTGCGCCATGCCTATCGCGACAGGATGGCGCGTCCGCCCGCGCCCGCTGCATCGTTCACGGCCACGGTCACTTCTCCGTTGCCGCAGCGCCCCTCAAGGTGATCAGGGTGATCTCGGAAGGCACGCCGATGCGGGCGGCGAAACCCGGCCACAGGCCTGCGCCGTTGCTCACGTACAGGGTCATGTCGCCAACCTGGTAGCGGCCCGATACGTAGCCGCCGTTGGCCCGCTTGACCAACTGGTCCATGCCGAGGATGTGGCCGCCATGCGTGTGTCCGGACAGCTGCAGCTGCACCCCGCGCGCTGCGTTGGCGGCGGCTTGCCGCGGGCGATGGTCGAGCAGGATCACCGGCGCGGCGGGATCGGCGCCGTTCAGCGCAGCGGCGAGATCGGGCTGCGGCAGGTCGTAGCGCTCCGCCACCGGATCGGTGACGCCGGCAATGGTCAGCACCGCGTCACCGCGACGGACCTCGGTATGCGTGTTTTCCAGCACCTGCATGCCCAGTCCGCGGAAGGCCTGCATCCACGCACTGTACTGGGCGTAGTACTCATGGTTGCCGGTGATGGCGATCACCCCGTCGGCCGCGCGCAGGTCGCCGAGCGGCAGGAAATCGTGGCGGCGGGCGCTGACCGTGCCGTCGATCAGGTCACCGGTGATCACCACCAGGTCCGGAGCGAGCGCGTTGCTTTCGGCGACGACCTTGCGCACCCAGTCACCGGTGAGCAGGCGGCTGGCATGGATGTCGGTCAGCTGCAGCACGCGATAGCCCTCGAAGGCTGCCGGCAGGCCCGCGATCCGCACCTCGATGCTGCGCGGCTTCGGCACCGCCATGCCCTGGCTGACGCCGAAAATGCCCAGCGCCAGTGCGACCAGCCCGGCGAGCGGCCGCAGCCAGCGCGCGCGCAGCGCCGCGGCGGCGCGGCCGGATTTCAACAGCTTCGCCAGCAGCAGCGCTGCATCGAGCAGCAACAGGAACAGGGCGCTCAGCAGCAGCGTGGTGAACCCGGTTGCCAGCACGGCAATGGCCATCTTCGGGATCTCCGGCGACGCCATGGTGCCGGCGAACTGCGCGACGATGCGATGGTGCAGTGCCATGCCCAGCACGACTGCGGCCAACAGCAGGCGCAGGGATACGTGGAGTCGAAGCGGCCAGACCAGCCTGGCCACGATGTACAACGCAAGCAGGGACGCAATGACGCTCAGCACGATGGGGAATCCGGGGGGAAGCTGCAGTAGCCGTACATCGTGACCGATTTGATGGCCTCCGTGCCACCCTGTGAAACGTGCGCCTGTCTGCGGCGGATGTCGCTGCATGGACGCAAAGCGGACAGCGCAGGCTGCAAGGTGCAATCACTTCCCCAGTGACCCCGGCTGTTGCGCAGGGCGAGGTATCACGCGGCGATGCGGCGCAGGCGTCGGGCGCCCGGGATCAACGATCGGGACCCTGCAGGCGCTTCTGCCAGGATTCCACGGCATTGCGCTGCAGGCGGTTGGTCACCAGCGTGTGCCACGAGGCGGTAAGCGGCAGTCGGCTCACTTCTTCCAGCACGCTGCGCTCCAGCGTGCGGTCGAACAGCACGTGGCCAAGCCGCCTCAGGGGCCACGCCGGGCACGGTCGGTCGACCACTGCCATCATGTCCCCCGGCGCTACGCGGCCGGGTTCCAGCACGCGGTAGTACCAGCCGGTGCGGCCGCTGGATTGCATGGTGCGTGCCATGTCAGGCAGCCCGAAGCGGTCGTTGAGCTTCCAGCAGGGCTGGCGTCCCTGGGAGACCTGCAGGGTTGCCGCGCCTACGCGGATCACATCCGCAAGGTGGATCGCATCTTCCGTCCAGCCGCACGCCGAGAAGTTCTCGCCGAACGCACCGCGTGCCTGCAGCAGCGCATGCGGATGTCCTTCCCGCCAGAATGCGTAGTGGTCGAACGGATAGTGATGGATCGCCTTGTCCGGCCCACCATGCACGCGACGGTCGCCCTGTTCGTCACCTTCGATGCCTTCGGCGTGCAGGCGCACGGCATGGCTGACCGGTGATTTGGCGATTGCGCTGAGGCTGCCCGGCCGGGTGAACGGTACCGCACGCCCAGTGTGGATGGCCTGCAGAATCATGTCATCGGGCAGGACGGTCATGGCACTTGGCTCCCGCTGCGCAGGTTGCGTCGCGAGTCGGCGATCATGTCCAGCATGGCCTGCCGCGCCGCGTGTGGGTCGCGCGCTGCGATCGCTTCGTACACGCTGGCATGGCGCGGCAGCGAGTACTTGAAATCCGCGTCCGCCTTGCGTGCCGACAGCAGCAGGTAGCTGCCCAGCGCGGTCTCGATCACGCTGAACAACGGACGCAGCAGCGCATTGCCGGTTGCATCAAGAACGGCATGGTGGAACCGCAGATCGGCTGCCGCCCATGCCTCCATGTCCGCGGCGGCGGCCATTGCATCGTAGGCGTCGCGGATGCACGCCAGCTGCGCATCGGTGCGTCGTTGCGCGGCCAGCGCGGCAGCACCCGGCTCCACCAGTTCACGCATCTCCGCCAGTTGCTCGACGAACGTCGCGTTCGGAAGGGCGGCGCCGTGCCAGGCCAGGACATCGGGATCGAGCAGGTTCCAGTGCGACGCTTCGCGCACACGCGTACCGACCTTCTGCCGCGTCTCGATCAGTCCCTTGGACCCCAGCACACGCAGGGACTCACGCAGGGCGGTACGGCTGACCTGCAACTGCTCGGCCAGGCGATCCTCGCGCGGCAGGATCGCGCCCGGTCCGTAATGGCCGGCCACGATCTGCCGTCCGAGTTCGTGCACGATCTGCCCGTGCAGGCTGCGGCTGGAGGTCGCCATCAGGTCCCGCCCCGGACCGGCACGCGCAGGTTTTTCATGCGCGCAGTATAGCCGCCCCGCTCAGTCCGTCCGCCGCCGCCGCACCGGGGCGGCGCGCCGGGCATGATCGAAGCGAGGGCTGCATCAGCGCAGGTCTGCATGCGCCCAGGCGACCACCGGCGTGGACGCACGCGATGCCGACGCCGCGGCAGACCCCGCTTCGGGCGCGGCTTCCGCCACCAGTTCGAGCACCTGCACACCGCGCACGTCCACGTTGATCGGGACAGGTGCCTGCCCGCGTGCCAGCGCGGGGCTGGTGAACAGCAGCCTGCCGTCACCGTACACGCGGAACTGCACCGTGCCGCCGGACGCAGCCGCCGCGTCGTCGACACCGGCAAGCGCCTGGAACCGGCTGAACTCGCCCGCCGTCTTCACTTCCAGCCGCGAGTCTGCATGGATGCCGATGCCACGTGCATAGGTCGTGCCGGCAATCCGCAGCGGCTGGCCAGCCGGGGTCGCATCCACGCGCGGCGTCCCGGACACTTCCGCGGGCCGCGCACTGTAGCCAGACAGCCCGTCCACCGCGACGTGGATCCGGCCGCTGATATCGCCCAACGCCGTGGCGTCGCCGCTGGCCGGTTTACCCCTGACTTTCAGCAACATCGAACCGTGCGCGGGCAGGTCGAACTCCAGGACCGCGCCGGAGGTGGCGAGATCACGCCCGGCCCACGCATCGCGCACCTGCATCGGCTCGCCCGGGTCGAGCTGCATCTGCGCCGCATCGACACGCGCCTGCACGGCCCGGTTGCCACGGTTGAGCAGCAGCACACCGCGTTCGCCGCGCTGCGCAAGGGGCTTCACCAGCACCTGCACGTCTCCTTCGTGGAAGACGATGCGGCCCTGGTTGCCTGCGGCATCCTGGTTGATCGCGATCACCTCCGGGTTGGTCAGCATCGCGACCTGTGCGGGCGAGGCGTGGTTCAGGTCGAAGCCCACCAGCAGCGGTGCGGCCAGGATGGCCCACATCGAAAAGTGGGTGCGCGCTTCCACGGGATGGCGGGCGTCGAACTCACCCAGCCCCACTGCCAGCATGTCCGGGTCGTTCCAGCGTCCCGGGCCGGCATACAGCTCGCGCCGCGACGCGGTATCGAAGTTGTGCAGCATGCTGTCCCAGTTCGGCTCGATGTCCGCGCTGGTCCGCCACAGGTTGCCATGGCGACCGCCCCAGTTGCCCACGCCGGCCTCGCCCCACGGACAGATCGACAGCACGAAGTCGTCGTCCGGGTTCAGCCCGGCAAGCAAGCGTCCAACGCGCGCATAGGCGGTCTCCACCTTGTCTGCGTCGGTAGCCTGCGCATCGGCACGCACGATCAATGGCCGGCCTTCGCGATAGGTCGCACTCGCCAGCGCCTTGCTGCCCTCACCGAAATCCGCCAGCCCGCAGGCATCCACCTTGATGTAATCGAAGCCCCATTCACCGAACATCGTGGCAAGGTCGCTGGCCTCGAATCCCTCCAGGCCGATCTCACGCTGCGCCACCGTGCCCACGGGAAGGTTCGGGCTGTGCGCATCGTGCGCCTGCGAACAGGCGTTGCGGCCCACGTCGGTGTACAGCCCGGCCTTGAAGCCCATCGCGTGCAGGTGGTCGGTCCATGGCCGCAGGCTCGGCGGGCCGCTGCGGCTGGCCGCCATCGGGAACATGGTGGTGCGGATCTGGATGCCACCGTCGGCACGCCGCTGCAGCCACCAGCCGTCGTCGATATTGACGTAACGGTAGCCGGCTTTCTGCATGCCATTGCGCTTGATGGTTTCGGCCACCGACAGGATCTTGTCCTGGGTGACTTCGGTGCGGAACGCGTTCCATGGATTCCAGCCCATCGGTGGCGTAGCCGCCGCGCCATGGCCATACACGCTGAAGCGTGCGCTTGGCTGCAGCTCCGGACGGGGTCCAGCCGCCAGGCTGGACAGCGGGGCCAGCGCCAGCGCGATGGCCAGCAGGGACGTCTTGGTCATGTCAGGTGTCCTCACCAGAAGAGCGTATACAGGGCGACCAGGATCGCGACCACCGCAAGGGCGCCGACATTGAAACTGCTACGCGTTGCATAGGACACATCGTCGGTGCGCACCACGTCCTTCGCGGGCGTGGCCGGCGTGGCCAGCGAGACGCCCACCGCGAGCACCAGGGCGAGCAGGAACACCAGTCCGACACGGTCGATGAAGGGCAGCGAGGGCCAGGCCAGCTTGAGCACCACCGACAGCACGAACGATCCCACCGCCGCAGTCAATGCACCGGCCTCGTTGGCGCGCTTCCAGAACAGTCCCAGCAGGAAGATCACCACGATGCCGGGGGTGAAGAAGCCGGTGTATTCCTGGATGTACTGGAACGCCTGGTCGAAACTGCCCAACAGCGGCTTGGCGGCGAGGATGCCGAGCACCACGGTGACCACCGCGGCGAAGCGGCCGACGCGCACCAGGGTGGCCTCTGCATGCGGGCCCTTGCGCTTGGCGTAGAAGTCGAGGGTGAAGATGGTCGCCACCGAGTTGATCTTCGAGGCCAGCGAAGCGACGATCGCCGCGACCAATGCCGCGAAGACCAGCCCCAGGATGCCCGTCGGCAGCAGGCGCATCATGGTCGGGTAGGCCTGGTCGGGTGTATCCAGCCCCGGCGCCAGCATTACCGCGGCGATGCCGGGCACGACCACGATCAGCGGCATCAGCAGCTTGAGGAACGCGGCGAACAGGACCCCTTTCTGTGCCTCGCCGATGTCCTTGGCAGCCAGGGCGCGCTGGATGATGTACTGGTTGAAACCCCAGTAGCTGATGTTCATCACCCACAGGCCGCCGACCAGCACGCTGATGCCCGGCAGGTCCTTGTAGAACGGGTTGTCCTTGCTGAGGATCATCTCGAAGTGCCCGGGATGGGCCGCCCACAGCCGCTGCGCCCCCGCCAGCACGCCGCCGCCTTCGCCCAGGTGGCTCAGGGTCAGGCCGGTCACCAGCAGCCCGCCCAGCACCAGCAGCGAGACCTGCACGATGTCCGTCAGCGCGACGGCCTTCAGCCCGCCGTACAGCTGGTAGAGCAGCGCGAACACGCCGATCAGCACCACGGCCAGCATCTGGTCCATGCCGGTGACCTGACTGACCGCGATCGCGCCGAGCCACAGGATCGAGGTGACGTTGACGAACACATACAACCCCAGCCAGAACACGGCCATCACCGTGCGGATGCGGCTGCCATACCGCTGCTCCAGGAACTGCGGCATGGTGTAGATGCCGTTGCGAAGGAAGATCGGCAGGAACCATTTGCCAACGATCAGCAGGGTCAACGCGGCCATCCACTCGTAGGATGCAATGGCCAGGCCGATGGCATAGCCCGAGCCGGACATGCCGATGATCTGTTCGGCGGAAATATTGGCCGCGATCAGCGATGCGCCCACCGCCCACCACGGCAGTGACTTGCTGGCCAGGAAATAGTCCTTGGCGTCCTTGCTGTGCCCGGCCTTCTCACGCGACACCCACTGTGCCAGCACGAAGACCGCAGCGAGGTAGACCAGCACGATGGTGGTATCCAGCATCGAAAGTTGCATGTCCTGCTTCCTTGTTCCGTATGCCGGCAGCAGGCCGGCTTCTGCACTGAAAGAAGTAGCGCGTCGGCGCAGACCGCGCTTACACCGGCAGCTCGCGTGCGCAAGCCAGTTGATGGATGCCCCGTGCGACGAGCGCTTCGCCGTGCGATGTCGCCCGCCGTCCCAGCAGCGTCAGCGCGGCCAGGTAGTGCTGGGCCAACGCCGCCGATGCGATGACGTGGAGATGATCCCCGCGCTCACCTGCGCCGGCCAGTTCCAGTCCGATCAACAACCCGGACAGGTAACTGGACAGCTGCTCCGGCGCCAGCTGCCCGAACAGCGCACGCGTTCGCACACCGAACAGGTCATGCAGCGGATTGCCGCCGTTGCTGGCCATCAGCACGCCCTGCGCGAACGCGTCGTCATCGTGCGGCGCGTCGACCATCATCCTGCCCAGCAGACTGTGTTGCCGCAGCACGGCGTACAGTTCACCGGTCATGAAGGTGGCGAAGCGCTGCACGCGCCCGTCGACGACCTGCACGTGCTTGCTGTGCGTGCCCGGCAGCAGAACCTGGCAGGCCCCCGCCTCCAGCACGGACAGCAATCCACACAGCTGCGCCTCTTCGCCGCGCATCACGTCAGGCACCCGGCCTGCGCCCTCGCATTGCAGGCCCGGCACCAGCCACAGCTCACGGCCGTGCAGTGCGTCGTCGGGCAATGCCTGCATGCCGGCGGCGATGTCGGCCACGCCTGCAGGCGCGGCGACGTAAGGGACTTCACGCCAGCCCTGGCGGCTGCCGACCATGCCGGCCATCACCACCAGCCGCGCATCCCATCCACCTATCAGGCTGTCCAGCACCTCGGCGAATCGCCCTGCCACCTGCAGCAGGCCCTGCTCGGAGCGCCGGACGTCCACCACCTGCCCGCCTTCGTCCAGCAGGAATGCGCGCAGGCTGGTGGTACCCCAGTCGACCGCGATCATGAGTCCATGAACCGGCAGCTCGCGGTGGCGTGCGGTGCGTCCAGCGCGGCGGCGAACACGCCGCCGCTGGTCGGCTGGGCGCCCAGCTGCGCGTCGTCCAGCCCATCGCGCGCGGAGGTGATGAACAGCGCGTCCTGCCCTGCCCCGCCGAACGTGACGCAGGTCGGCTGCGTGGCAGGCACCGGTACGACCAGGTCGACCTCGCCTGTGGCCGAATACCGCACCACGCGCCCGGCGCCCCACTGCGCCCCCCACAGGCGGCCGTGGCCATCCACCATAGCGCCGTCCGGCTCGGCATCGACATCGACCGTGGCGAACACTTCGACGGCGCCGACCTGCGCCAGCGCTGCGTCATAGCCGACCTTCATGATCCTGCCCTGCAGTGAATCGCAGTAGTACATCTGCCTGCCCGACGGGTCGAAGGCGATGCCATTGGCGATCGTCACCGGTTCCAGGGCCAGCGGACGCAGCCCGTGTTCAAGCGAGAACTGGTGGAAGCAGGCAAGGCGTGACTTCGAAGCGGCCTCGTTGATACCGCCGAAGACGAAGTTGCCGCTGCGATCCACCCGTCCATCGTTGATCCGCATGGACGCCCCCTCCATCGGCACCTCTGCAAGCAGTTCGCAGGTCAACGCACTGCCCGGCTCGTGCTGCCGTGGATCGGCGAAGTACAGCGCGCGCTCCATGCCCAGCAGCAGCCGCCCTGATTCGCAGAGTGCCAGCGAACCGACACGACCCTGCGTGCTCCACCACTGGCCCGTCCGGTCACCGATCCCCGCCCGCCAGATCCGCTTGCCCTTGATGTCGGTCCACCACAGCACCTGCTCGCGATCACACCAGACGATGCTTTCGCCGAGCGTGCAACGACTGTCCACTGCCAGCGCCACGTGTGGCTGTATCCCCGTGGTCGTGCCTACCATTCTGCTACGCTCCCGTCCTCGTGCCGCCATAGCGGATTGCGCCAGTCGGTCGCGCGGCGTGCACGCTCGACCACGACCTCTTCGTCGATCTCCACGCCCAGCCCCGGTGCCGTTGCGGGGAGCATGCAGCCCTCCTGCAGCGCGAAGGCATCCTTGTTTTTCACATAGTCCAGCAGCTCGCCGTCGGCGTTGTAGTGGATGCCCATGCTCTGTTCCTGCAATACCGCGTTCCAGCTGGCGAAGTCCACGTGCAGGCAGGCCGCCAGGGCGACCGGGCCCAGCGGGCAGTGCGGCGCCAGGGCGACGTCATGCGCCTCGGCCATGGCGGCGATCTTCATGCATTCGGTGATGCCGCCGGCGTGCGAAAGGTCCGGCTGCACGATGGACAGCCCCCCCGCCGCGAACACGCTTTTGAACTCGGTACGCGAAAACATGCGCTCGCCCGCCGCCAGCGGAATCGCGGTCTGTTCCGCCAGCCGGGGATAATATTCGGCCTGTTCGGCCAGCACGGGTTCTTCGATGAACAACGGGCGATACGGCTCCAGCTCGCGGATCAGCGTCTTGGCCATCGGCCAGCCCACGCGCCCATGGAAATCCAGGCCGAACTCGATGGTCTGCCCGAATGCTTCGCGTATCTGCGCGACTTTCGCCACGGCGGCGTCGATGGTGCGGCTGGGTGCGAGCAGCGGCATCTCTTCGCAGGCATTGAGCTTGAACGTGTCGTAGCCCAGCGCAACGCGTGCGCGGATCTGTTCGATGATGTCCGCAGGACGATCACCGCCCACCCAGCAATACGTCTTCATGCGGTCGCGTACCAGGCCGCCGAGCAGCTGGTAGACCGGTACGCCGAGTGCCTTGCCCTTGATATCCCACAACGCCTGGTCGATACCGGCCAGCGCACTCATGAACACCGCCCCGCCGCGATAGAAACCGCCCCGGTACAGGACCTGCCAATGATCGTTGATGCGCGCCGGATCCTTGCCGATCAGCTGCTCGCCCAGCTCATGCACGGCGGCCTCCACGGTGCGCGCGCGGCCTTCGACGACCGGCTCGCCCCAGCCGACCACGCCTTCATCGGTCTCGATCTTCAGGAACATCCAGCGCGGCGCGACGCGGTAGGTGCTCAGGCGGGTGATTTTCATTGCACGGCACTCCGCAGGGCGTGGACGAAGGCGGCAGCATGGCGTGCCGTGGTCGCGGGATCCTGGCCGGCGCGGTACAGCTCGCCGCCGAGGCCGGCACCGGCGCAACCCGCGCCCAGGAACATTCCCAGATTTTCCGGTCCGATGCCACCCACCGCGTACAGCGGCACCTCCACTGGCAGCACGGCCTTCAGCGCACGTACGTAGCGCGGCCCGAAGTGGGCGGCGGGAAACAGCTTGAGCCGCTGTGCGCCGGCTGCCAGCGCAGCGAACGCTTCACTGGCGGTCGCGAACCCAGCCGCAATGTCGAGCCCGGCACGGCACGCATGCGCGATCACGACGGGATCTGTATTGGGCGTCACCATCAGGCTCGCGCCGGTGGCGGCCAGCGCGTCCACGTCGGCGAGCGTCAGCACCGTGCCTGCGCCGACCTCCGCCTCGTCGCCCGCCTCTTCCAGCGCGCGGGTGACGCTGGCCACCCAGTCCGGCGAGTTGGTGGGAATCTCTATCTGCGTGATGCCGGCGTCGATCAACACGCGCACGTGCGCGCGCACCTCGTCCGGGGTGATGCCCCGCAGGATGGCGATAAGCGGCAAAGGAGAGTCGTTCATGGCATGGCTCAGTAGTAGAGTTGGCTGCGGCCGCCATCGATCAGGATGTCGGCGGCATTGATGAAGCGGGCTTCGTCGCTGGCAAGGAACAGCGCGGTCTGCGCGACTTCCGATGGCTCGCCGATGCGCTTGGGGGGCAACAGGGCTTCCTGTTCCGCGCGGGCCCGCGCCGGGTCGGCCTGCGACGCGAACCAGCGCTCGATGCGGTCCACCCGGATCAGCCCCGGCGAGATGGAATTGAAACGGATGCCTCGCGCAGCGTATTCCAGCCCCAACGCCTTGGTCATCCCGATCAGCGCGTGCTTGGCGACGTTGTAGGGGAAGGCGCCCTGGATGATGCGATGACCATGGACCGAGGCGATGTTGACCACCGAGCCACTGCCCTGCTGCAGCATGTGCGGCAGTACCGCCCGCGCGAAATTCCAGTGTCCGCCCAGGTTCACGTCAAGATTGCGCTGCCAGGTCGGCGCCGCAAGGTCCAGTGGATCGGAAAACACGTCCATGCCGGCGTTGCTGACCAGGACGTCGATGCGGCCATGCGTTGCCACCACGCGGGCGACGAACGCATCGACGGCATCGGTGTCGGTGACATCGCCCTGCCCGAACAGCGTGCAGGCGGTATCGTCGGCCGGTGGCGCGCCGAGATCGTACCCCGCGACCTTCGCACCGTGCGCCTGGAACAGCGTCGCGATCGCGTGCCCGATGCCGTTCGCCGCGCCGGTCACGATGGCGACCTTGCCCTCCAGTCGCCGGGAGGAGTCGAGTGCTGCGGTCATTGTGGCTCCTTGCTGAAGCGATACAGGATGCGGTTACGGTAGACCTGTCCCGGACGCAGGGTGATGGCGGGAAAAGCGGGCTGGTTGGCGGCGTCCGGGTAGCCCTGCGGTTCCAGGCAGATCGCACCGTGGAGGCTATACGGACGTCCGGATGCACCGTGGAAGCTGCCGTCCAGGAAATTACCCGTATACACCTGCAGGCCCGGCTGGTCGCTCAACACCTCCAGTAGGCGCCCCGAGTGCGGGTCGTGCAGCCACGCCGCGCGCCGCAGACGGCCGTCGACCGGCGCATCGAGCACGAGGTAATGATCGTAGCCACCGGCATGCCGCAACTGCGGATGACGCGGCGTCATGGCCAGTCCGTCGCCCAGGGTGCGGGCGTTGCGCAGATCGAACGGGCTCGCGGCCACGTCCAGCAGCTTGCCGGTTGGCAGCAGGTCCGCATCCAGCTCGACGAAACGCGAGGCCGGCACCGCCAGACGATGCGCCGCGACCGGGCTGGCGCCTTCGCCGGCGAGGTTCCAGAACGGGTGGTGAGTCAGGTTGACGACGGTAGGTCGGTCGCAGGTGGCGGTGTAGTCGACGTGCAGCGCAGCATCACCTGCAAGGCGGTATTCCACCGTGACCGACAGCGCGCCGGGAAATCCCTGGTCGCCATCAGCGCTGCGCCACTGCAGCCGTGCGAAGTCATCGCCGACGTCGAGCCACTGCCAGTCCAGGGTGTCGAACCCTCCAGGCCCCCCGTGCAGGCAGCTGCGGCCGTCGGCCGAAGCCAGCGCATGCGCGTGGCCATCCAGAATGAAGCGCGCGCCACGGATGCGGCCAGCCACGCGGCCGACGCTTGCGCCGAAGAAGGAGCGCGTCTGGCGCCGTGCCGCCTCGTCACGGTGTCCCAACACCACATTGGCCAGCTCACCGTTGCGGTCAGCCGTCCACAGCGCGGCCAAGGCTGCACCGCGCTGGGCGATTTCGGCGCGGATTCCGCGAGCACTCCCCAGCACT
>ENA-UOXB01001252-UOXB01001252.1-bioreactor-metagenome-genome-assembly--contig:-NODE-1252-length-12324-cov-7.886788_pt1 | contig 12324 bp, 7 predicted proteins | sample MGYA00238158_ERZ761615 | MGnify/ENA primary metagenome ERZ761615 (study PRJEB28904, sample SAMN06267902) | bioreactor metagenome | isolation source: Joint BioEnergy Institute, California, USA | place... | reverse complement strand
CGACGCTCTTCCGATCTCGCATCACCTGACGCCCTTTCACCTGCCCAAGCGGCACTGGCGCATGCGCTGGTGGCGTCCGGCTGTTGCCATTCCCCCCCCTCTCGTTGTCCAGAAGCCAGATCCTGCCGATGCCCGGTGAATTCAGTCTCCACGGCGTGTTCGTCCCGACCCTGCTCGGGCTGATGCTGCTCGCCTACGTCCTCAACAGCGGCCTTCGCGTTCTGCTGCAGCGAAGCGGTGCCTATCGCCTTGTCTGGCACCCCGCCCTCTTCAACCTGGCGCTGTACGGCATCGTGCTCGGCGGGTTGTTCCATCTCCTGCGCCGGATGTACCTGTGAAAACGCCTGTCAAAAAAGCTCTTCCGCCTCTCCTGACGCTGCTGGCCGTGATCGCGGCCGTGCTGGTCCTCCGCCAGCTGTGGACGCATTACATGGATGACCCGTGGACCCGCGACGCGCACATCGGCGCCGACGTGGTGCAGGTGGCGCCGGACGTGTCGGGCCTGGTGGAGGCGGTGCACGTCGATGACAACCAGGCCGTCAGGCAGGGCGCGCTGCTGTTCGTCGTCGATCGCACGCGCTATCGCATCGCGTTGGACCTGGCACGCGCCTCGTTGGCCGAACGGCAGGCAGCGGTCTCCCAGCTGCGTCGCGAGATCGCGCGTGATCGCAGCCTGCAGGACCTGGTGGCCGGCGAGGACGCCGAAGTGCGCCGGGCCAGGCTGCAGGCCGCCCTCGCCTCACTGGCGAGCGCGCAGGCGGCCGTGGACCTGGCCGAGCTCAACCTGGCACGCACGGAGGTGCGCGCGCCTGCCGCGGGCCGCATCAATGACCGTACCGTCCGCGTGGGTGACTACGTGAGTGCCGGCAAGCCGGTGATGGCCTTGCTGGATACCGCCTCCTTCCGCGTGGATGGCTACTTCGAAGAAACCCGCCTGCGCGGCGTTGGACCGGGGCAGCCGGTGGCCATCCGGCTCATGGGCGAGGACGTTGCGCTGCAGGGTCATGTAGAGAGCATTGCGGCCGGCATCGAGGACCGTTACCGCACCGACGGAACCCGTCTGTTGCCCAACGTCACCCCCGCCTTCGACTGGGTGCGGCTGGCACAGCGCATTCCGGTGCGCATCCGCATCGACGCAGTGCCCGCCGGCGTGCAGCTGATCGCGGGCCGTACCGCGACGGTGACGGTCGACGTGCACGGCAGGGCGCATCAGACGGCCGCCGTCGTGTCGGCGCAGGCACGCCCATGAGCGTGGCCACGCTGCTGCGGCCGTTGCCGGCGCTGGCACTGATGGCTGCGCTGGCAGGCCTGACCGCCTGCCGCACGGTGGGCCCGGACTACGCCGTGCCGGATGCCGCTGCGTTGAACCGCCCGGCGGCCAACACGGCCTTCCTGGATACCGGCAACGCGCAGGTGGATGCCGCCACCGACCTGCCTGCACGCTGGTGGTCGCTGTACCAGGACCCGGTACTGGATGATCTGGTGCAGCGCGCACTGCGCGGCAACGCGGAACTGAAGGCGGCTGATGCACACCTGCGACGCGCTGCGGCGATGTACGAGCAGGCGCTGGATGCCGGCGGTTTCGATTACCAGGTCGAGGCCGGCGCACAGCGTGCCGGGCATTCGGCCGAATCGTTCCTGCTGGAGCACGCGCTGCCGCCGGCCACGCTGGCCGATGGCCGGTTCGCGGTGAGCTACCAGCTCGACCTTGCCGGCAAGCTCAAGCGCGGCGCAGAGGCCGCGCGCGCCGACGAACAGTCGGTAGCCGCAGCGCGCGACCTCGCCCGCATCTCCGTTGTGGCCGAGGTCGCCGACAATTATCTGGAAATCTGCCACGCCAACCATGCGCTGCGCGTCGCAGCGCATTCGCTGCAGTTGCAGCAGCGGGGGCGGGACGTGACCCGGCGGCTGATCGCGGCCGGCCGCGGCACCGCGCCCGAGCTGGCCCGCGCCAATGCCCAGGTTGCCCTGCTGGAGGCCGCCCTGCCCCCTTTGCAGGCCAGGCACCAGGCTGCGGCCTATTCGCTGGCGGCCCTGCTGGGCGACGTGCCCGGGCAACTCCCGGCCGGGGTGGCCGACTGCAGCGAGGCGCCGGCGCTGGCGCAACCGCTGCCGGTCGGCGATGGCCGCGCGCTGCTGGCGCGCCGCCCGGACGTGCGTCAGGCCGAGCGCAGGCTGGCTGCGGCCACCGCGCGCATCGGCGTGGCCACCGCCGAGCTGTATCCGGATATCCGGCTCGGCGCCTCGGCAGGCGCAGCCGGACGCCTGGCGGACTTCGGTGAACCGCTGACCCAGCAGTGGTCGATCGGACCGCTGATCTCCTGGACGCTGCCTTCGTCGGGCACGCGCTCGCGCATCCTTGCCACCGAAGCGGGAGCGGACGCCGCCTTGGCCGACTTCGACCATACCGTGCTGCAGGCCCTGCGCGAGACCCAGACCGCACTGGATCGCTACGCGCAGGACCTGCGTCGGCTGCAGTTGCTGCAGGTCGCCCAACAGCAGGCCACGCTGGCTGCCGGGCAGAACCGTCGGCTGTACCAGGGCGGACGGACCCCGTACCTGGCCAGCCTGGACGCGGATCGCAGCCTGGCCACCGCCGATGCCGACCTGGCCGCTGCGCAGGCGCAGGTGTCCCGCGACCAGATCCACCTGTTCCTGGCACTGGGTGGGGGCTGGGAGCTGCCGCCGCCTGCAACGCCCGCGACGGTGGCGAGGTAGGCCATGCGCATCCTGCTGGACCGGCAAGGCTGGGTCTTCTCGATCAAGACCTACCTGGCGTCGATCACCGCGCTGTACATCGGCCTGGCCGGCAACCTGTCACGCCCGTACTGGGCGATGGCCACGGTCTATATCGTGAGCCAGCCGCTGCTGGGCCCGACCCGCGCCAAAGGCGTCTACCGCATCCTGGGCACCCTGCTCGCCGGTGCCGCCACGCTGTTGATGCTGCCACATCTGGTGGAGGCTCCGTTGCTGCTCAGCGCGGCCATGTCGCTGTGGCTGGCCGGATGCCTGTTCCTGGCGCTGCTCAACCGGGGACCACGTGGCTATGCGTTCCTGCTGGCCGGCTACACGACCGCCTTCATCGGTTTTCCGGCGGTGACGGCACCCGAGCTGATCTTCGACACCGTGGTGGCGCGCAGCGAGGAGATCATCCTCGGCACGGTCGTCGCGGTGCTGTTCGCCGGGCTGGTCTTCCCCGCGCCAGTCCGACCCATGGTGGCCGGGCGCATCCGCAGCTGGCTCGGCGATGCGGCGCACTGGTGTGGGGACATCCTGCAGGGTGGGCGTGCGCACGCGCCACGCAACCGCCTGGCGGCCGATCTGGTGCAGTTCGACGCGCTGATCGAGTTTCTGCGCCGTGACGATCCGCGCCACGCCGACGCCGCCCCGTCGCTGCAGCAGCTGCGCGACCACATGCTGTTGCTGCTGCCCGTTCTGTCTTCGATTGCCGACCGGCTGCAGTCGCTGCGTGACCCTGACGGCGCCCTGCCCGCAGGGCTGCAGGCTCTGGTGAGCGATATCGCGGTGTGGTTGAGTGAGCAGCATCACGCTCCCGCAGGGGATCGCGCGGCTGCGGGAACGTCACAGGCCTGCACCGCCGAGGCGCTGCGCGGCCGCATCAGTACGCTCAGGCCACAGATGGATGGCAATCTGCAGCACCTGCAGCTGGCCTCGTTGCTGCTGCGGCTCGAAGAGCTGCTGGACCTGTGGGAAGACTGCAGGGTGCTGCAGCGCGCGATCGAGCAGGGCACTGCCCACGTGGCGCCCCCGGCCAGCGCGGGACGCCTGCGGATCAACGGCGGAAGCCGCCACGTGGACTACGGCATGGCGCTGTTCTCGGCCCTGAGTGCCGGGGTCGCGCTGATGGGGTACTGCGTACTCTGGATCGGCCTGGGCTGGGAGGCTGGCGGCAACGGCGCGATGATGGCGGCGGTCGCTGCGGCCTTTTTCGCCGCCCAGGACGATCCCGCGCCCAGCATGATGTCCTTCCTCGCGTGGGCGGTGGTGGCGAGCATCGTGGCCGGCATCTACCTGTTCGGCATTTTCCCCGCCGTGCACGACTTCGGCCTGCTGGTGCTGGTGCTCGCCGCGGTCTTCCTGCCGCTGGGCGTGCTGCTGCACAACCCGAAGACGATGCTGTCCGCACTTCCGCTGACGGTGAACCTCGTGGCGCTGCTGAGCGTGCAGAACACCTATGGCGCAGACATACAGAGCTTCGTCAACGCCGCCGTGGCGATGTTCATCGGCATCGGTTTCGCGGTGGTGGTGACCCGGTTGTTCCGCTCGGTGGGCGCCGAATGGACGGCCCGCCGGCTGGTGCGCCAGGGCTGGTCCACCCTGGCCGGAGCCGCCCAGGGCCGGGGCCTGCAGGATCGCCAGCGCTTCGCCGCGCGCATGCTGGACCTGCTGGGGCTGCTTGCCCCCCGGCTCGCTGCGACACCCGAAGGCAGCGATCTCGCTTCGGTCGACATGCTGACCGAGGCCCGCGTAGGGCTGAACATCCTGCAGCTGCGGCGCGCCCGGCTTGCACTGCCGCACCGCAGCCGCAAGGCGGTTGAACAGATCCTGGATGCGGTCGCAGCGCATTATCGTCGCCAGGTGACCGCGCGGCGCGCGCTGCCCGTGGACGACGCTGTGCGCGAGCGGTTGGAGGCTTCACTGGCGCGCGTGGGGGGGGTGGCCGCCAGCCCGGCGCGTGACGAGGCGCTGATGGGCCTGGTAGGGCTGCGTTTCGCGCTGTTCCCCTGCGACCCCGCCATGGCCTGCGGGGCTGGTCACCCTGCCGTGGGCACGGACACGTTACCCTGCGCGTCCGCGCTGTCTGCGCACCACCACACAGGAATGAACCGATGAGCTACGACATGATGGTCTTCGACCCCGCCGAGGCCCCGCGCGAAGCGGAGGCGTTCATCGCGTGGTACGAGAAGCAGACCGACTGGAAGGAAGATCACGACCATGATGATCCCAAGGTCTCCTCACCGGCGCTGCAGGCGTGGTTCACCGAGATCGCCGAGCATTTCCCGCCGATCAGCGGGCCGCTGTCGGATGAGGAAGATGACCGGAATGAGGTGACCGATTACAGCATCGCAGCGCAGGTGATCTACGGCTCGTTCCACGACGACGTGGCCGAGCAGGCGCACGAGATGGTCCAGATCCTCGCGCACAAGCATCAGCTGGGTTTCTTCGATGCCAGCAGCGATGAGGTCGCCGTGGTGTATCCGGACGGCACGGTGCTGGAACTGGAGTAAGCAAAAGGCCGGCGACTGTTTTCCGCAGCGCCGGACGGTATCCGCCGACCAGGGGTCGGCGCTGCCGAAGCACTACCGAGCGACAGCGCCAGTGTGCGGTGGCCCGGTCCTGTCAGGTCAAAGCAGTTCGCCCTGCACGGCCGGGGCACCCAGGCGCCAGGCCAGGCCGGACAACCGGCTGGCGTGGCGTTGCAGGGCCTTTTCCAGCACGTCTGCGCTGCCTGCCAGATGCAGGCGCGAACGCGCGCGGGTCAGGCCGGTATAGACCAGCTCGCGTGACAGCACACGGCTGTCGTGCCGCGGCAGCTGCAGCCAGACTTCATCGAACTCCGAACCCTGCGCCTTGTGTACGGTCATCGCGAACGCGCTTTCGTGCGCCGGCAACGCGGCGGGATGGAACGCGCGCGGCTGGCCGGCTTCCTCTCCCGCGAACCACGCCACCATGGCGCCCCGTCCGTCGCGCAGGCAGATGCCGATGTCACCGTTGAACAGCCGGTGGCGATAGCTGTTCTCGGTCACCAGCAGCAGGCGCCCATGGAAATACCCGGCGTTGGCACCGGCCAGCAGGGTTTCAATCCGGCTGTTCAGTCCGCGCGCGCCCTGCGGGCCTTCGCGCAGCGCCGTCAGCACGCGCAGCCGCCCCGCATCAGCCAATGCCCTGGCTGGATCCGGGGCGTCGGCCAACGCCTGCCACCGGGCCAGCAGGTGCTCGCGCTGCGCCTGCAGGGGATCCAGCAGGTCTTCGTGGAACGTGACGCCGGCCAACGTGTCCTCCCTCAACAGGGACAGCGCAGCGGTGGCATCGCCGCTGCGTACAGCGCCCGCCAGGGGGCCCAGGTTCAGGCCCTCGCTCTGGCGATAACCGCGCTGCAGCTGCACGCGTCGTCCGGCGAAGACTGTGGGCAGTGCCTCGGGGCGCAGCGCTGCAGGTGCCAGCAACCCCTGCAGCGCGAGCGCATCGTCGCGTTGGGTGCCTTCGCCCTCGCCACTGGCGCGCAGGATGGCACTGAGCACATCCCCGGCTTCCACCGACGGCAGCTGGTCCGGGTCGCCCAGCAAAATCAGCCGCGTGCCCTGCGCGATCGCCTCCACCAGCTTGGCCATCATCGGCAGGTCGATCATTGATGCTTCGTCGACCACCACGACATCGAACGGCAATGGATTGTCGATGTGATGGCGGAAGCGGGGTGAATCCGGGATCACGCCGAGCAACCGGTGCAGGGTCGTCGCGCTGGCCGGCAACGCCGCGCACACCCCCGCCTCCAGCCCTTCGCCCTGAAGGCGCTGCACCGCCTGGCGCAGGCTTTCAGCCATGCGCTCGGCAGCGCGACCGGTAGGGGCCGCCAGGGCGATGCGGGGGGCCGGCCGCTCGTCGTGCATCGCCTGTGCAACCAGCAACAGCAGCAACCGCGCGATGGTCGTCGTCTTGCCGGTACCCGGCCCGCCGGTGATCAGTGCGAGCGGGTGGCGCAGGGTCACCGCTGCCGCGCGCGCCTGGTGGTCGACCCGGCTCGCCGCATGCGGGAACAACTGCGCGAACAGGGGCGCGACCGCTTCCGGTGCAGGCATCGGCAGTGGCGCCTGGCCGATGCGCTGAAGGCCCTCGGCGAGCTGCCTCTCGTATTCGCGGTAACGGCGGAGATAGAGCAGGCCGTTCTCCAGCACCAGCGGCGCATCGGGACTGGGACGGTGCGCGTGTTCCGGCGCCGCGACCCAGGGGGACGCCTGCAGGCTCCGCATCCAGTCGGTCGGCGTGGGCCAGTCAACATCGCCTTCGATCAGCCGCTGCGGCTGGCCTGGGTCGAAGCCGGCGTGGCCCTGCGACACGGCGAGCGAGGCCAATGCTGCGGCCACCTGCACTGCCTGCGGCGTGTCGGGGCGCAGACGGGCCAGGCTCAGGGCCAGGGCATGGTCCAGGGTGCGCAGCTGGCCGGAAGCACGCAAGGCCGTCAGCAGGTTCATCGGCCTGCTCCGGTCGTGCGTGCGGCCAGCGCGTCCTGCGCCGTCCCGTCCCCGGCGAACAGCGCATCCAGTGCATCCACCAGGGCGGGGTCGAAGCGCTCGGCATGAATGCCCTGCCCCGCCACCGCCAGGCCCCGGCAGAACAGGTAACGGATGCCGCCCATGTCGCGCGCGTAGTCATACGCATCGCCAAGCCGGAATCGCAGCCAGCGATGCAGTGCAAGGGTGTAGATCAAGGCCTGCAGGTCGTACTCGCTGTGACGCATCGCGACCCGGAGCAGCTCCGGGGTGTAGCCGGGCAGTCGGTTGGATTTGTAATCGAGCACGTACCAGCGACCGTCGCGCGTGTAGGTGAGGTCGATCTTGCCGGTCATCAGACCCTCCAGCTGGCGCCGCACCCCGAAGCCGCGGCGGGTCGGCACGATGCCAAACCGATGCAGCAGCTGCAGCAGGCCCGGCACGGCAGTGGGCTGCATGGCGAAATGGAATTCGATTTCGGCACGACGCTGCGACTCGGGCACGCTGCACAGGGCGCCGCCTTCGGGCAGCACGACGGTCAGCGTAGGGCCGACCAGCGCCGTCAGTACCGCCTCGCCTTCGTCCAGGTCACCCTCGGCATAGCCTTCCTCGCGCAGCGATCGGCGCAGCACGCTGGCCTGCTCGCCAGGTGCGGGCTGGCCCGGCTGCCAGGCGGCCCACGCGGCGAAGTCGGTGTTTTCCAGCGCATCGTGCAGGACGTTGCCGAAGCGGCTGCCCATGAAGCGTGGGTCCACCGGGGTGGGATCCGGCTCGCTGCCCGCAGGCAGGGCGGGCTCCAGCGGCAGCTCGGCGCCTGCCGGCTCATCCGCTGCGGGTGCCGGCACCTCGGTGGCGGCCGCGTTGATGTCATGCCCCCCATCGGCATTGGCCAGCTGGGTGAAGCTGTAGACCCACCAGTCATGCGGCACCCGGCGCAGGATGGGCCTGACCGGTGGCAGCGCGATCTCTGCATCCATGGCCAGCTGGGCGGGCCGGGCCGCTACCGGCCGGTCATCGACCAGGATGTCCGGGTCTGCACCAGTTCCCTGCAACTCACCAAGCATCGGGGCGAGCCGGGTTTTCGGCAGGCCGGCCAGGTCGCCCACGGCAATCCACAGCGCGTGTTCGGCACGGGTCAGTCCGACATACAGCAGACGTGCGTCTTCCGCGCGCTGTTCGTGCTCACGCAGCGATGCGGCCTGGTCCCAGGCGTCGTCCCTGTCCAGCTTCCAGTGCAGGGTGCGGCGCGCGTCGGTGTGCACCGTGCAGTGGCTGGCGGTGAATGGTGCACCGCCGTCGATGCCGACAAAGGGCAGGTAGACCAGCGGGTATTCCAGTCCTTTGCTCTTGTGCAGGGTGATGATCTGTACGCGCCGCGCATCCGATTCCAGACGCAGCAGTTGCTGTTCGTCGTCCTGGTCGGCGTGCGCGATCTGGCCCTGCAGCCAGTCCAGCAGCCCATGCATGCCCAGCGCGCGCGCCGAGGCTTCCTGCATCAGCTCGCCGAGCTGCAGGTAGTTGGTCAGGCGGCGCTCGCCATCCAGCAGCGACAGCAGTCGTTCGGCCTGGCTGGCGCAGGCATCGCTGATCACCGCAAACGGGCCACCCCGGGTCCAGCGTTCGCGCCAGAGCAGCAGCTGGGCCTGATGGGCGCGCTGTACGTCACCGTCGCGTTCCATGCCCGCGATCGAGGCGGCGTCCTGCCCCAGCAGCACGGTGGACAGTGCCGCACGCAGCCTGCCCTCGTCGGCAGGCTGCAGCAACGCCAACAGCAGCGCGCGCAGCTCCTGGGCTTCGCTGCTGGCAAACAGGCTCTGCCGACCCGCCGCGACAGCGGGAATGCCCACGGCGGACAGCGCGCGCTGTACCAGGGTTGCCTCGCGGTGGGAGCGCACCAGCACCGCGATGTCGCCGGGCTGGACGGCACGCCCCCGCAGCTGCGTGCGACCGGCACGCGCGGCGGTCAGCACATCATGGACGTCGGCCACCAGCGCGTCGCAGGCCACCTCGCGGGAAGGGTCGGCATTGAACGGGCGACCGGCTTCGTTGCGCAGCACACGCAGGGTCACGCCAGGCGCGGGCATGCCATCGCGCAGGTAGTCGTCATCGCGGCGCACGCTTCCAGCCGCGACGGGTTCGAACTGGATGGCCGGATCCAGGAAGGCCTCCGTCCCTGCGTTTGCATACAGCGTCTGCAGCGCCCGCAGCACCGTGGGACGGGAACGGAAATTGCGGTCCAGTGCCGGAGCAGCTTCGGCACCCCGCTTGGCCTCCAGGTAAGTATGAATGTCGCCGCCGCGGAATCCATAGATGGCCTGCTTGGGATCGCCGATCAGGAACAGGGCCGCCGGCAGGCCGGCTTCGCGCGTGGCCTCGCTGTCGCCGAACACCGTGTGGAAGATGCTCCACTGGCGGTCATCGGTATCCTGGAATTCGTCCACCAGCGCGATGCGGTACTGCGCGCGCAGCTGCTGTACCAATGCCTGCCGGTGCGGGCCCTCCAGCGCGGCGGCGACGCCGTTGATCAGGTCGTCGTAGGTCTGCACGCGCCGCACGCGCTTGAGCGCGTCCAGCCGCTCCCGCGCCTGCCGGCGAAGGTCGTGCAGGAAGTTGATGGCGCGTGCCCGCAACCAGCTGTCGCGTGCCGCGCGCGCGTGCAGGTAGTCCTGCAGCACGGCCTGCAGTGGCGAGGCCGGGGTGCGCCCCGCGTGACTCTTGTTGGTCTTCGACGCAAGCGCGTCCGGCAGCAGGGCCGCAAGCCTGCCGCTGTCCAGGGCGACGGCAGGCCCCTCGTGCAGTGCCCAGTCGCGCAGCTGCGAACACAGCGGCTGCAGCCAGCTCAGTTTGTAGGACACGCCATTGAGCCAGCGCGCCTCCACGGCGCTGCACACGCCACCGAAGAAGTCATCACCGTGCTGGGCGATGGCCTGTTTCAGCGCCACGGTGGCGTCAAGCAGCGCGGCCGCCGGATCGGGTCCGACGGCCGTGGCCGATGGCAGCAGCGGCAGCGGTTTCAGCAGCGCCGGCAGGTCATCGGCCAGCGCCTGCGGCGTCTTCCACAAGCGGGTCAGCGGATCAATCGCATCCGCATCGCTGGCGCAGACCCGCCACAGGTCGGCAGCGAGCTCGTCCAGCAGCGCCCGCTCGCTCGCCAGCAGTTCCGGTGGATCGAAGGTGTGGCCGCTTTCCAGTGCATGCTCGCGCAGTACCCGCGTGCAGAAGCCATGGATGGTGAAGATCGACGCAAGGTCGATTTCATCGGCGGCAACCTGCAGGCGGCGCTGCAGTGCGGCCGCGGTTTCCGTGCCTGTCTGCAGATGCTCCCGCAGTATCCGGCGGGTCAGCATCACATCGGGCGCGTCGTCGTCTGCGGGCAGGCGTTCGACCAGCTGCGCTGCCAGCGCAAGCCGTTCACGGATGCGCTTGCGCAGTTCCTGGGTGGCGGCGTCAGTGAAGGTCACGGCCAGGATCTGGCCGATCCGCAACCCGTGCTCGACAACCAGCCGGGTGAACAGCGTGGCCAGCGTGAAGGTCTTGCCGGTACCGGCGCTTGCCTCGATCAGGCGCACCCCGTGCAGTGGCAGGGTCAGGTAGGGATCGTCGTGTGCGATGTCCGGCGCCAGGCTCATGACGGCTCCTCGTCGGCGGCATCCTGCCAGACACGCCCCTCGCGCACGGCAGCGAACACCGTCATGCTGATCCGCCGCAGCGTCGCGTAGTGCGCATCGTCAGCGAACGGATCCTGTCCGCGCAGCGCCAGTCGTAGCGACTCGCCCTGTGCTTCTCCCCAGCTGCGGTCCGAGCCGTGCCAGCGCTTGGCCGCTTCGCTGCGTTGCCTGTCCGGGCGGCTGGTGTACAGCGCCCAGCCGGTATACGGGCCAAACGGCAACGGGGTACGCAGGCCGTGCGCACGCAGGTGCAGCAGGCAGCGCAGCGCCTCCATGGCCTGCGGCGCGGCCACGGCCGGCGTGATGTGCGGACCCACACCGTGTTCGGCGTCATCGTGGAACTCCACCAGCGGTACGGCGTCGCCCGCCGCGTTGGACAGCAACCAGTCCAGTCCATGGCGGATGGCGGCGTTGCCGTTCAGCGGACCAGCCCGCAGACGCACCAGTCCCTGCGGGTGACGGTCGGCCACGCGGCCGTGCAGGCGTATGCCATCGAGGGTCACTTCATGGCGCCTGCTTTCCAGCGCGGTACTGTCCAGCCATCCGCGCAGGGCGGCCGCGTAGGGATGTGTCTGCGCCTTGAGCGCGTCGAAACCCCGTTCCCCCAGCGCGCCGGAAGGCAGCAGGGCCCGCGCGCGCAGCCGCGGATAGGTCGCCGTATCGTCGTCGGTCAGCGTGGCCTTCACCACAGCCAGCTGCACGCTGCGCGCTTCCGCGCTCCGCTCGTCCACGACCAGCGGCTCGACATCGTCGGACGCTTCGATCTGGCCCGGCAGGCGCAGGCCCAGCGAGAGGGAAAGAAACTGTCCGGCCGGATCGACCAGGAAGCGGCGCAACTCGTCCAGCGACAGGCTTGCCTCGGCAGCGTCCGGCACGGCTTCGCCTGCCGGCAGCGGCGCATCGATCCAGGCAGGCAGCATGCGCCGCGCGGTGCCCATCGAACCGGCGGCAGGATGCCACTGGCTGCGATAGCTGAAACGCCGCGGATCGCCCCCACCGAACGCGGCAGGCGAGAACGGCTGCAGCGCGTGGCGCACCACGAACTGGCGCGCGGCCTCTGTCGGATGCTGGTGGTACTGCATGGCCGCATCGATCAGCTCGCTGACCAGCACCGAGGGTTCGCGCTCGCTCCCATCGCGCGGATCGGCGCCCAGGTAGCTCAGGTAGAACGCATCCTGCGCGGCGGCGAACAACTGCAGGAACAGGAAGCGGTCATCCTCGCGCAGTGAGCGGTCGCCCGGACGACGGCGCGGGGAGTCCAGCTCGGCGGTGAGCTGGTTGAGGCCGGCCGCCGGATCGCGGCGCGGGAAGTCACCGTCATTCAGACCCAGCACGCAGATCACCCGGAAGGGCAGCAGACGCATGGGCACCATGCGCCCGAAGCTGAGGCCGCCGGTCAGCAGCGGTGCACGCGTATCGGCCTCGGA
>ENA-UOXB01001251-UOXB01001251.1-bioreactor-metagenome-genome-assembly--contig:-NODE-1251-length-12324-cov-9.291955_pt1 | contig 12324 bp, 10 predicted proteins | sample MGYA00238158_ERZ761615 | MGnify/ENA primary metagenome ERZ761615 (study PRJEB28904, sample SAMN06267902) | bioreactor metagenome | isolation source: Joint BioEnergy Institute, California, USA... | reverse complement strand
AGCTTGTTTTTGAAAAAAGCTATTAGCCAGTTAGTAAGTGTATAGAAGGATTTGGATTGTAGTTTAGATTGAGGTAGGACCACCTATATTCTAAATGTATAGCAATGTAGGTGGCAAAAAACTCACGTAAGAGATAGTAGGTCTATAGCGACTTCAATATATAAAATACTCATATCTAAATCGTGGATTAAATAGCCCGTAAATAAATATCATTGTGAAAAAAAACCACGTGATTATAGTAAAAAACTTTATGAATCCATTACCACACAGTCCGAAAATAAGATTTATGTAATGTATGGTTTTGAACACTTTAAAGGAACTTATCAGCTTTTAAAAGCAGAGGATCCACGTTGGCAAATTATGTCGGTTAAATGGATGCGTACGATTGATGGACCACAAGAGTATCAAGGAAATTTAAGTCTTTGAATGAAATATAAGACTGACAACAAAATACCAAGACAATGTAAATATTAGTCATAAAACTTACAGTTTAATGGCTATGTAGCGAGCCAAGTAATCTAAAAGAAGTCAATGCACGTAAAGACACATTATTTGGTTATCTACGGTCATCAATTGAAAATTTGGTAATCTATTTATTTTTGTCTACTATACTTTGTAAGCCCGGCTGAGACCATCCGGAAGCTGATTTTTAGCCACTGAGAGACCAACGTAATTAGCGGCTATCTTTTCGACCGTTTTAACTTTAAAATCGGTCTTATATATAGCGATTTTCTATTCACATTGTTTAGGTTCGATAATATAAAGCCTATTGGTATCTTCGATTGTTTTATTAATATCTAAATATTTTTGTTCTATATTTTCATCTTCATCAGTGATGCCAAAATCATCATCATTTAAGAGTCCAATAGACCCATCCTCTCTCAACCAAATGCCTTCAAGCTTATCATGCGGATAATCAATCTCTGACATTACATCGACGGCTAACTGCTTTTTCACAGGTAGAATTGCAAGCTCAAATAAACGCTCCCATCCCAAATTTTTTGAGGCAACAATCTGTTCAAGGGTTTTGCCATCAATAAGTAATCCCAAATCCTCATCCTGTACTAAGTCGAATTCGCGGTAAGGGTTATCGGTTATGCTGGAATCACCATTAGCTTTTACAATGCTCTCAATATCAGTAGCCTGTGAGACATCTATTTTGTAAATATGTTTTTGAGGATGTCCAGTCTGTAATGGGAATTTCCTGTCATGTTCAATCACATAAAACTCATGATGATTTATGGCGACAATACCGGATGTAAATTGCTGTGCATTGTTTAATCGATATAAGTATTGAGAAATCTGTCCTGTTTTGAGGTTAATGGTCACTATTCGGGTGAGATCACATGATGCACCAGACCCTGAAGGGTTATTCAAAGAGGCTTCAATTATGGCAACCAAAGTTGTTTGATCTGGAGTAATGGTCAAAGACTCCATACCTTTATTTGCATTACGTTTGCACAGCTCATAGGGTAGTAGAAGGATTTTACCGTTCACGATGACATTGTTACGCTTATCATTATTAAAAGGGTTGATTCGCTCAATCTCTACACCTTCAGCATTAAAATGCACAATGTGCGGACCATATTCATCACTAACCCAAAAGCTACCATCCATCAAAGCGACTAAACCTTCAGGGTCAAGCCCCCATACATCTGTTTTAATTGGATTGATTACTACATCAAATGGTCGTGTAGAATCACAAGTTATTAGTTGACCATTGATATCATAGGGCACTTCATTTGTGCCCCCTAATGCCTTGGGATTTGGCAGTCCACTTATTGGGTTTTTCGAGGTATCTTTTAGTAGGATTTCTTTTATTTTGATAATAGTGCCATCACTTTGGATCTCAAAAAGCCCAATACGGGGTGTGTAATCTGCTATTAAAAATTTCTTACCTGCACCTTCTGAGCCTTCAAAGTCCGCATTAGGGCCTCTATCAGTTAGAGCGTAAAACTGATTGGGGTTAGTAGGATGGGATGCTAAATCCGATCCAAACCCTCCATTACGCACTTCAACAACTTTGTCAGAGTTGTTTGTACTACCTTGTAAGCTCAGTATGGTCTTATGAGGTAGTGCGCCCCCTTGAATTATCTTTTTGGGTGGCATCATAGAATTGTTTTCATGCTTGTTGCTCATATTAAGAAACTCACTGTTGGTATGTGTGATTATATTCAATGTTGATGACACGCCCTATATATAAAACAAGTAACCTCTATAGCGCGAATAATAAGAACCTCTTATTAGCTTTTCGATTCCATTCATCTTATATACATCAAAAATAGGCTTATTACTTAACAGTAGTAAGCCTGTTTTTGATGTAATGATTCTCGCAAATGGGCAACGAGCAGTTTTAATTTTTGATCTGGTTGCTTTGCCTTAGGGTAAACAGCGTACATCCCCATTCTTTTTCGGGTAAAACGTTGCAAAATTTGCGTAAGCGTATTTTGCTGAAGCTCATTATAAACAAGTGCTTGTGGTAAAAATGCAATGCCTAAATCGCTAAGAGTGGCTTGTTTAATGGCACTAAGATGATTGCTATGAAACCGACCATGTACAGGGAGTAGTTGTTCTGTGCCGTCTATATATAGTGGCCATATGTCGTTAGAAGTGTTATCAAACTTATAGATCAAGCACTCATGGTTTTGTAATTGTTCAGGCGTTTGAGGAGTGCCATGCTGCTTTAAGTAGTTTGATGTCGCACATATGACCCATTGGCTATCTATAAGGCGTCTTGCAATGAGTGATGAGTCTTCAAGTTCGGCAGTTCTTATCGCAAGATCATAGCCTTCTTCAATTAAATCAACGATTCGATTGGTAATTTGTAATTCTACCGATATTTCAGGATGGATTTTACAAAATTCGGCAATTGACGCGCTCAATATCAAATTAGCGGACACCACAGGCACAGTAATACGTATATGGCCTTTCATATTATCACCATAACCGTTTACCGCGTTTTCTGCTTCTTGAAAGGCAAATTTAGCTATTTTAGCTTTGTTATACAGTGTTCTTCCGGCATCGGTTAGGCTGAGCTTTCGAGTGGTTCTGTACAAAAGCTGTGCATTTAAGTTTTCCTCCAGCCGTGCAATACGTTTGCTGACCACAGAATTGGTTAGTGCCAGTTTTTCAGCAACCTTAGAAAATGAGCCTTCATCAACGACCAGAACGAATAGAATTATATCGTCAGCTTTAGCCATATCTGTTCTCTAACTGGTGTAATGTGTTTCATATTATAGCAAAAAAGGAAAATAACATTGTCTTTTGATGCCATTTATCTCTTCATTAGCAAAGAGTAGAGTGTGTTAGTCCTATATTAAGTGCGATTGAATCATAACGATAAGCGCTTAAGGAATTTTGTACAAGGAAGCACACACAATACAAAGGAGTTGTGATTTTGAATCAAACAATATATGGGCTGCTGGCATTATTACCCATTGTACTGAGCGGTATCCTGCTTATTGGCTTGCAATGGTCAGCAAAAAAAACTATGCCGATTGTTCTGGCTGTAACCGCTGCTATTGCTCTTTTTATCTGGGATATGACATTCAACCGCGTGTTCTCCTCTATTCTTGAGGGGAGCGTGATAACCGTATCGGTATTATGGATCGTCTTTGGTGCTATTTTTTTACTGAATACGCTAAAACATACAGGCGCTATCGCCGTAATTCGTGCTGGGTTCATAAACGTATCGCCTGATCGGCGCGTGCAGGCGATTATTATTGCATGGTGTTTTGGTACTTTTCTTGAAGGTGCATCTGGCTTTGGGACACCAGCCGCGATTGCCGCGCCTTTGATGGTGGCTATTGGCTTTCCGGCACTGGGTGCTGTTTTAATGGGTATGATGATACAAAGTACGCCCGTATCGTTTGGTGCGGTCGGTACCCCTATCGTCATTGGTGTCAATAAAGGGTTGGATACAACTGCCATTAGTGTGCAACTGGCACAACAAGGCTTGGCGTGGGAGGATTTTCTACAATTAATCACCAGCCAAGTTGCTATGATTCATGGTGTGATTGGGACATTTATGCCCCTGCTTATGGTGATGATGCTCACGCGCTTTTTTGGCAAAAACAAAAGCTGGAAAGAAGGTCTTGCGATTTGGCCATTTGCCATATTTGCGGGTTTGGCCTTTACGATTCCTTATACATTAACTGGTGTTTTTTTAGGACCCGAATTTCCAGCCCTAATCGGTGGGTTGGTCAGTATCGCGATTGTGATTAACGCGGCGAAAAGAGGGTTTTTGGTACCAAAAACAACATGGGACTTTGAACCGCAAAAAAACTGGCCAAGCGAGTGGATGGGTAAATTGGTCATCAGTAAGGAAGATATTGCTGTCCCGTTGGAAAATAAAACAATGTCCGCTGTTATGGCATGGTTTCCTTATTTGCTGGTGGCGCTGCTGCTGGTTTGTTCAAGAGTGTTTGTTGAATTTAAAACCTTACTCACCAATGCGACGTTAGACTTTACCTCTATTTTAGGTGAGTCTGATATAAGTGCCAGCTTTAGCCCCTTATACTTGCCTGGTGGATTATTATTGATCAGTGCATTGGTTGCTGCTTTTGCGCAAACCAACAAGCCAACCAAAGCCTTGAGCGATGCTTTTGGGGAATCCAGTAAAACTGTCTTGAGTGCAGGATTTGTGCTAATTTTTACCATTCCTATGGTCAGAATCTTTATCAACTCTGGCGTCAATCTAACAGATGTAGCCAGTATGCCAGTCGCTAGTGCTGAGCTGTTTGCGGGTACGTTTGGCAATGCTTTTCCCTTAATAAGTGCAACCATTGGTGCCTTAGGTGCCTTTATCGCAGGCTCTAATACCGTATCTAATATGATGTTCAGTCAGTTCCAATATGAAGCTGCCATGAGCTTACATATTTCACCTTCTCTAATCATCGCAGCTCAAGCGGTTGGTGCAGCCGCCGGTAATATGATTGCTATACATAATGTAGTGGCTGCATCAGCAACGGTGGGTTTACTTGGTATGGAGGGCGCCACACTTAGGCGTACTATTTTACCCACTCTATATTATGTGTTGTTTTGTGGAATAATCGTCATGGCCGCCATTTATATTTTTGGTTTTCAAGGGCCTTTGGCCTCATGAGTGACATGCAATTACAGTACAAGGAGCGTCATATTTCTTCATTAAATAGAGATTCTCAAGACCTACTCAGTCCTGAGCACGTGTTAGATAAACTAACCAGCTTATTAGGAGCCAGTAATGTACAGGCAGACCCAGAGAAAAACGAGCATTATAGAATGGGGTGGCGTTCTGGTGGCGGCAATGCCTTGGCGGTTTTATTCCCGCAAACGTTATTAGATATTTGGCGTAGCTTAGAAGTGTGCGTTAAAGGCGACTGCATCATTATTATGCAAGCAGCAAAAACAGGCCTGACTGAAGGCTCAACACCTAGTGGTAATGACTATGATAGACCAGTTGTTGTTATCAATACGCTTGCAATGAACCAGTTGTATCTGGTGAATGATAATGAGCAAGTGATTAGCTTACCTGGGGCTACATTGCATCAGTTGCAAAGCCAACTGAATGCCGTAAATAGAGCACCTCATTCAGTCATTGGTTCCTCGACATTGGGTGCATCTATTATTGGTGGTATATCTAATAACTCAGGTGGTGCTCTTGTTAAAAGAGGCCCTGCTTATACTGAGCTGGCGCTGTTTGCCCAAATAAACGAACACGGTCAGCTGGTACTAGTCAATCACCTAGATGTAGAGTTAGGAAATACCCCTGAAGAAATACTCACTAACTTACAAACAGGTAATTTTGATAAAAGAGAATTACCTGACACTGGCAAGCTGGCATCGGATAAAGAGTATATCGCCAGAGTGACAGACGTTGAGGCAAGCACGCCCAGTCGTTTTAATGCTGACAAGCGAAGACTGTATGAAGCAAGTGGTTGTGCAGGCAAGCTTGCTGTATTTGCCGTACGCCTTGATACCTATCCAACCGCTGCAAGAGAGAAAACCTTTTATATAGGCAGTAATAGCGTGGGTGAGCTTGCACAGTTGCGACGACAGATATTATCAAGCTTTAAAAATATTCCTGAAATTGGCGAGTATATGCACCGTGATATATTTGACGTATCTGCTAAATACGGCAAAGACACTTTCTTGAGTATTAAGCACCTAGGTACGAATGCATTGCCAAGACTGTTCTCTATCAAAGGCGCTATTGACGCCAAGTTGAATAAGTGGCCGTGGATGCCTAAACATTTTACTGATAAAGTCATGCAATTTATTGGCAATATATTTCCAAAGCATTTGCCCAAGCGAATGATAGAATATCGGGATAAGTACGAGCATCATCTCATCGTAAAAATGAGTGATGACGGTATAAAAGAGGCACAAGATTTCTTGAAATCTTTTTTTGAAACTTCGGAAACGGGTACTTATTTTGAATGTAATAAAGAAGAATCAGAAAGCGCCTTTTTAAATCGTTTTGCAGCAGCAGGCGCTGCATTACGGTATGAAGTCATACATGAAAAAGAGGTAGGTGAGATATTAGCGCTTGATATCGCTATCCCACGTAATGAATTAGACTGGCTGGAAACCCTACCTAAAGAAATAGCACAACATCTAGAAAAAAAGCTCTATTACGGACATTTCTTTTGTTATGTGTTTCATCAAGACTATATCTTGAAAAAGGGTAGTGATGCTCACAAGGTCAAAAAAATGATGTTAGAGCTGTTGAATAAACGCGGCGCAAAATATCCTGCTGAACATAATGTTGGGCACTTATACGAAGCGGAACCTGATTTACAGAACTTTTATAAAAGCCTAGACCCAACGAATACGTTTAATCCTGGCATTGGTAAAATGCTAAAAACTAAACGCAACTGCTCGTGCTGTGTGTAGTAGCAAGTGCGGGCTAAGCTTGCTGCTTTAAAAATAAGTCAGTTGTATCCCTCGATTATTACTGAGTTATGCACAAGTAGATGTCCGAAAATATTACCTAATTATCTAACAGAATAAAAAGGGCAAACGTATGATTATTTCATCTGCAAATGACTACAGAGCCGCTGCCAAGCGCCGACTGCCTCCATTTTTGTTTCATTATATAGATGGCGGTGCTTATGATGAATATACCTTAAAACGTAATGTTGAAGATTTATCACAAATTGCCCTTAGGCAACGTGTACTCAATGATATGTCAGAACTGAGCTTAGAGACGCAGTTGTTTAATGAAACCCTGTCTATGCCTGTCGCCCTGTCCCCCGTCGGTCTGACAGGCATGTATGCCCGCCGCGGAGAAGTACAGGCCGCTACGGCAGCCGATCAAAAAGGCATTCCGTTTACAATGTCGACGGTTTCGGTGTGTCCAATTGAAGAAGTGGCACCCAAGATCAACCGTCCGATGTGGTTTCAGCTTTATGTATTGAAGGATAGAGGCTTTATGAAAAATGCCTTGGAGCGTGCTAAGGCGGCAGGGTGTTCGACTCTGGTCTTTACGGTAGATATGCCAGTACCAGGCGCACGCTACCGCGATGCGCACTCTGGTATGAGTGGTAAAAATGCCGCTATGCGACGTTACTTACAGTCTGTGACGCATCCACAATGGGCGTGGGACGTAGGACTGAATGGCCGTCCGCATGATTTAGGTAATATTTCTACTTATTTAGGTAAGCCTACAGGGCTAGAGGACTATATAGGCTGGTTGGGTAATAATTTTGACCCTTCTATCTCTTGGAAAGATTTGGATTGGATTCGTGAATACTGGGATGGGCCTATGGTCATCAAAGGTATTTTGGACCCAGAAGATGCCAAAGACGCGGTGCGTTTTGGGGCAGATGGCATAGTCGTGTCTAATCATGGTGGACGACAGTTAGATGGTGTTTTATCAAGCGCGCGTGCTCTACCTCCTATTGCCGATGCGGTGAAAGGAGAGATTAAAATTTTAGCAGACTCTGGCATACGCAATGGCTTAGACATTGTGCGCATGTTAGCTTTAGGGGCTGATGTTTGTATGCTAGGGCGTGCATTTATATATGCTTTAGCTGCAGGTGGCGGTGCAGGGGTAAGCAATTTGCTAGAGCTGATGGATAAAGAGATGCGTGTCGCGATGACTTTAACTGGCGCCAAAACGATTGCTGATATTAATTCTGACTGTTTGGCAAAACTGAATCATTAAACTGAGTCTGTTGAAATTATAAGTATAAGTGATGATGAGCGATTATTTATAGAAAGCAGTGCAGGTCAGAATAAAAGTTCCGAATTGTATACGCACTTAAATAAAGGTCATAAAGTGATTTCATCTAACCGTTATATTAAACGAGGCTAAGCTTGTCTGGTCACGGATACCGATTGGTTGACCAATTCCATAGATCCGAACGCAGTTAAGAACGCGACGCTAGACGCGTCGGATCCAACACCAATGCGGGCCATCGTGTCGGCATCTGCCATGCCAGTGGGATCAATGAGGTGCCAGCTCCCCCCGATATAGACTTCGGCCACGGCATGAAAGTCCTGTGGCGTCACATCGGGCGCATAAACGCTCACGAACCTAGCCGGTATCGACGACGCGCGCGCTAGTGCTACAAGAACATGCGCGAAGTCGCGGCATACGCCCTGACGTTGAACAAAACTGTCAAGCGCGGTAGTTTGAGCGTGGCTCGATCCGGGCACATAGCTAAACGCTGACTCGATCCAATCGCGCATTGCGGTAATCCGTGCGCCGCCAGCAAGATCGCCAAACTCGGCGTCCACGAAGGCTTGGAACTGGTCTGACGGGCAATAGCGAGACGGCATCAAATGCTTGATTGTCTCTCCGGGCAAAAGATGGAGGGGCACTTGGGGCAGTGTCGATATATCCAAGGCAAGACGGTCAACGGCAATTTCTGCGATGTAAGTGCAGCTAAAATCCCCGTCGGCGCGGATCCAAGTCCGCTCTCCTATGCCATCATCGGCGACGACCCGTGAAAAATGCGCAACGTCTGATGTCCAAATCTCGGCCGAACGCACCCGTTGATCCGCAAGATCGGCAGCTTCGATTTGAAGCAAAAGGTCCATTGGGGCGGGGAGCCGATAATGGAGTTTGACGTTAAGTTTCAGGATCATGTTCGAGCTCCTTAAGGGTATTGATCTGGCGGGCTAACGAGCGCGTGGGAGTTTCTGATCGGTGTAAGGCGAATCCTAAGCCGCTCAGGTCTATCAAGTCAATGAACTGATCCGACTATATCAAAGACTGGTTCACCTGAGTCAGTCAGAAATGCCTGACAGGCTTAGATTATTATAATACCGCTTTTTAAACTCAAAGGGTGACAAGGGTCCCCATTTCAACATCTTTCACCCCATGCCACTGCTTTTTTAGGTAACTCAATCACCGCATTTAGAAATGGAATATTTTACTTTGAACTCATGTTTTATGCTTTCAAGTAATCAGTATTATAAAAGAATACCCCAAGGGGTCCAGCTATTTTACCCTTCAAAAACGTTATTGTTAATAATTTATTAAAAGCTATTAAAAGTTAACAAAAACGTCTTAGTAGGTATATATATTAATATGAGAATTCGTTTAAAGTGACGGTTAGGTTGCAATATTTAACACCATAATCAATGGTTTATCTTAGCGCTACTATTTATCTTAACCTTATTAAGGATATTAAAATGAAGAAAATTACCTCTAACCATTCACTTCAAAGTAAATTATGGATTGCGTTATTGGTCAGCGCTGTGGGACTTAGTGCTTGCAGTAACGAAGTGGAAGAGAAGCCAGCTAGTACGAACACTACTGAAGCTGCATCTGTTGAAACAGGACCGACTGATACTGAAGTAGGTACAGACACTGCTATGGGTGAAACAACGAACGATATGGGCATGGCAGATGCAGATAGCCCCATGGATCCAGCTGACACAACTACGACTGGTACAGAAGGTACTGGTACGATGACGGATAATACCGTAACCGATGAAATGACTGATGGCTCAGTAATCGGTGACTCAACAATGGTAGACGAAGAAAATACGAGTTTCAATCAAACACCACCAGAAAGCGTTCAATAGATTGTATGTCACAGCTTTGATAATGCGCCGATAGAGAGTTTCTAGTGTATTCAGCCGTTTAAGCTGTCTATAATTATTTTTAGGAGTCAGAGAAGGCTTATAAGTTTTCTCTGACTCCTTGGCCTGTTTGATCTATGTATTAATGAGAGGTTTGCTAACTTTTGGCACTTTACGGTATCCTAATTTAGGTTTCGATCAATACCGTAAGGAATGCCTTAAAAAGTATCGTTTGTAATCAGTGGATACCGTGAGCTAACGTAGTTTATCGGTAAATAAAAAATAAAAAACCCTTGTAGCACTTGGCTTACAAGGGTTTATCAATACATACCGTTATATTTGATGGTGCGCCCACCAAGACTCGAACTCGGATCGGTCGCTTAGGAGGCAACTGCTCTATCCTGTTGAGCTATAGGCGCACTATGGAGTGACATTGTAGGAAAAAGTTGTTACAAAAGCAATCCGCAAAGTCCAAATAGAGACAATTTATTATGACTCGCTATTGCTGAGGGCATCCGAGACGTCTACTGAAGTACTGTTTGATGGTTTTTCTGATGAGGTGGTTGGACTAAATAAATCATTGACACTGTTTTTATAACCTTCAATATTATTGTAGTCATGTTTTTTTAATATATCTTGCCCCACGCTAGAAAGTAAAAAATTGCGAAAATTAATCGCGGCAGTGTTATCCGTCAAAATAACGCCTTCAAGCATCTGATCGTCTTTGAGCGCATAGCTATAAGAATTCAGTATGCGAGTATCTGTATGAGTGGTCTGAGCTGTTTCCGTTTCCGCACTATCTTCATTAATTGAGTCTTTATTATCTTCAGCAGTTTGACTGGTATCGGCTTCATTTTGATTGATTTTATCTTGAGCCGCTTTTAGCTCTGCTTGTAATGGTGCAAGTCGTTTTTTTGGTAGGCTGCTGTTTGAAATAATCATGTCTGTACTGACAATGAAATCTGAGTTTTCTTCATTGTTAGAAGAGTTATCAGGTAGTGTTAGCAGAGTACGAGAGGGTACATAGCTTGTCTCAACCTTTATGCTTGGATAACGAGATTCAAAACGGACAATAACCTCGTCTAGAGCCACCTGTAAGCTTTTTTCTGCTTGTATATGTAACGTACTATCGGAAGTAGGCATTTCGCTATCGTTTCCAGCGATCACTTTAGGTTCGTTTTCACCAGCCATGATAGGTAATGGGTTGGTGTTTTTGCGGTTATTAACCCATAACCAAGTAAAGAGAACAGTACAGAGTATCAACAGTAAAATTAGTCCAGCTATCAGTAGCTTGTAGTCTTTCATATATGACCGATCTTCTGTTTGTGAGTGATTAAAAGGTTACGTGAGACACGTAATCTATTGTTTGGTTTAAAGTGGTTGGTGCAGCACTTCCTCTGTCAACTCTGCCAACATCTCTGCAAAAACGTCTTTCTTTAGAGAAAGAGCTGTACCCTGATTAACACTGTTACGAGCCGTACTGTGGCTCTCAGCGGGAGAATAGTTTGAAGCGGAAGTAGGGTGGTTGTCAATCGCTTTTGTAGAGGCTTGATGGCCTGCTAGCGGCGACTGTCCCTTCATAAGCTTATCTTTAAGCCATTTGAAACCATGGGTCTCCCACCATGCCTCAAAGCGTGGTAACGTGCTGCCATGCACTGCTACAGGCAAATTCAACGTTCGTAGTTTCTGTGATAATACGGGGTCATTAATGGTTTGATGAGTACTGAGGTAAAGCCCACTGCTATCATCAGTATAAAGTCGCTTATTTTGCCATGATCTGTCATCAATTTTCATACGTGGTAGTTGCCATAACTCACCACGATAATACACCACGTATACGCGTTGTTTTGGATGTACAAAAATAGCATCGATTGGGCGTAAGAGCATAATATTAATTCATTCCGTGAATAATAAAGGTTAAGTTTATGTAATGTATGGAAATCAATTTAAAAGATATCAGTTTACTCTCTTTTTTAGTAACCACGAATGGCATAATAAGACGACACTCGCTGTCGCAAGTTATTATAATACTGACATCTACACTAGTAAACGATAACCATCAATGGCACACTGAGGCTGCCACTATTTTGTATTCGTAAATATCATGCTAGCAGAAATGCAGTATGGTAACGACTACCAAACATGTATTGATGAGTACCGTTTGTTGCTTGATTTTTAATCCCCTCAAGGCCTTTGGTCTTAGATTTTTTTGTCTTTTTTGCTTTAATTTGTGTTCGTCGGTCTTATTATTCTACTACTCCAATCAGATTATCCGCTATGTTTACCATCATTCAGTCGCACCGTACCGAA
>ENA-UOXB01001250-UOXB01001250.1-bioreactor-metagenome-genome-assembly--contig:-NODE-1250-length-12326-cov-25.362399_pt1 | contig 12326 bp, 14 predicted proteins | sample MGYA00238158_ERZ761615 | MGnify/ENA primary metagenome ERZ761615 (study PRJEB28904, sample SAMN06267902) | bioreactor metagenome | isolation source: Joint BioEnergy Institute, California, USA... | reverse complement strand
CGACCTGGCCACCGGCCTGTCGGCTCATCGAGTCACCCCAGCCGCGCAGGCGCGGAAGGAGGTATTCGAGCTGGGCGAGTTCGACCTGCGCCTTGCCCTCCCGGCTCTTCGCGTGCTGGCTGAAGATGTCGAGGATGACGGTGGTCCGGTCGATGACCTTGACCTTGACGACGTCCTCGAGGGCGCGTCGCTGGCTGGGCGCGAGCTCGGTGTCGGCGATGACCGTGTCGGCACCGACGGCGACGACCAGGTCGCGGAGTTCCGCCGCCTTACCGCGGCCGATGTACGTCGCGGGATCGGGATGCGGACGACGCTGCAGCACGCCGTCCAGGACGACGGCCCCGGCGGTCTCGGCGAGCGCGGCGAGCTCGCGCAACGAGTTCTCGGCATCCTCCGTCGATCCCTGGGGGTAGACGCCCACGAGGACGACGTTCTCCAGCCGCAGCTGGCGGTACTCGACCTCGGTGACGTCCTCGAGCTCGGTGGACAGCCCGGGGACGCGGCGGAGCGCCGCGCGCTCTTCGCGGTCCCACTGGTCGCCGTCCGTGTCGCCGTAGGCGACGGTGCTCTCGTCCTGCAGCGCCTGTGCGGCGCCGAACACGCGCACCCCCGAACGCGACTCCGCTCGCGCCAGCACGCGGTCTACCGGGTCCACCGGCTCGTCCGTCGCGGCAGGGGTGGTGGTGTCTGTCATGTGATCCTTTCGCGGCCTCGCGGCCATCCGTGAACTCTAGCTTCCCGCGGCTTCCACCGCCTCCGCTACGCTCGTCGCATGGGGAGCGACCATTACTTCAGCGCGTCCCCGTCCAGCTCCGAGAACCTCCGCCGCATCCGTGTGTCCCTCGCCGGTCGCGACGTCGAGGTGACGACAGCGGGCGGGGTCTTCAGTCCCGACCACGTGGACGGCGGGACGGCGGTGCTCCTGGCGAACACGCCTCCGCCCCCGGCGGGCGGTCATCTTCTCGATCTCGGATGCGGCTGGGGTCCCATCGCGCTGTCGCTCGCCATCGACGCGCCTCACGCGACGGTGTGGGCCGTCGACGTCAACGAGCGAGCGCTGGACCTCGTCCGCCGCAACGCTGCGGAACTCGGCCTCGATAACGTCAACGCCGTGCTGCCCGAAGATGTTCCGAGCGACGTCGCCTTCCGCACCATCCGGTCCAACCCGCCGATCCGTGTCGGCAAGGATGTCCTGCACGGACTGCTCGAGACGTGGATTCCCCGGCTCGCCGAGCGCAGCGATGCCTGGCTCGTCGTGCAACGCAATCTCGGTTCCGATTCGCTGCAGCGGTGGCTCGCGGCATCCCTCGACAGAGGCTATTCGGTCACCCGTGCCGCGACCGGGCGAGGATTCCGGGTGCTGAAGGTCCGCCGGCACGGCACGCCCGCGACGGGGACGATCACCCTCCCCTGAGCGACGTCAGGCGAGCGTGATCTCGCCCGAGAAGACGAGCGACGCGGGACCGGAGAGCAGGACGCGCTCACCGGCATCCGTCCGCACGACGCGCACCCCGAGACGGCCGCCGGGGACGTCCACCGTCCACCGGTCCGGGGCACCGGCGCCCGCCCAGTGACGCACGGCCAGAGCGGATGCCGCTACCCCGGTCCCGCACGAGAGCGTCTCCCCGACGCCCCGCTCGAACACGCGCATCCGGATCGCGCCGACGCCGTCGGTGATGAGGGGTTCTTCGGGGACGACGAACTCGACGTTCGCGCCGGCTGCCGGGACGGGGTCCAGGATCGGCTGGACCGTCAGGTCGAGCCCGTCGAGCTCGGCGATGCTCGAGAGGGCGACGACGACATGGGGGTTCCCGACGTCGATGCCGAGACCGGGGCGCGCGATCTTCAGACCGTGCGCCCGCACGAGGACCTCGTCGGAGGTCGGACGCCACAGGCCGAGGTCGACTTCGAATCCGTTGTCGGCGAGCGTGACGGTCTTGGTTCCGGCGCGTGTGCCGATGCGCAGGGTCTCGCCGGCGCCGAGCGTCGCGTAACCCGCACTCAGGAGGTACTTCACGAAGACGCGGACACCGTTGCCGCACATCTCGGCGATCGAGCCGTCGGCGTTGCGGTAGTCCATGAACCACTCGGCGTCGGGAGTCTCAGAGCCTGCATCGATGGCGGCTGAACGGACGACCCGCAACAGCCCGTCGGCTCCGATCCCGAAGCGTCGGTCGGTCAGCGCGGCGATCTGCTCGCCGGTCAGGTGCAGCGACCCGTCGGGGTCGGCGACGACGACGAAGTCGTTGCCCGTCCCGTGGCCCTTCGTGAATGCGATCGTCGACACCCGCCCAGTCTAGGTGCGGGTGGATGCCGCTTCGCCGGTCAGCGCGGCGGAGTCGACCCCGCCGCGCGGAGTCCCGCATCCATGAGATGGAGGGACCACGCGACGCTGTCCTCGACATCGATGTCCATCCGGAAGCCGTGCGCGGCATCCAGGACAGCGAACCCGTGGAGCACGCTCCGGAGCATGCGGATGGCGTGGACGTGCTCCTGTCTCGGCAGTCCGTAGCTGTCGAACACTCCCCCGAGGGCGTCGAGACTGTCGCGGAGCGCGATCGCGAGCGGGTCGTCATCACCGGACGGCTCGGCGGCGGCGGTCGCGGCATACCGACCCGGGTGCGCCTGTGCATAGCGCCGGAAGGCGACAGCGACGTCGGTGAGGGCGGCGCCGCGGTGTTCCGACAGCGTCGCGCGGAACACCCCCGCGAGGTCCTGCGCCGCCAGGGTCGCCACCCGATGGGTGAGCTCGACGAGCCCGCCCGGCACATGCTTGTAGAGCGACGGCGGACGGACGCCGACCCGCTCCGCCAGCGCCGTCATCGTCAGGGCGGCGAGCCCCTGCTCGTCGATGAGGTCGGCTGCGGCGCGCGTCACGGCGTCGACGTCGAGGCCGGCCCTAGGCATCCGCCGCCCCCGTCCCGATCGAGAAAGCCGATCGCAGGAACGGGACGGCGAGGTCGACGACCTCCCCCGGCCGTTCGACGTGCGGGTAGTGTCCGGCACCCTCGATGACCGCCAGCCGGCCGATGCCGGGCCGGAGCGCGGCGATGACCCCTTCTCCCTCGGCCCGGGGGTCCGCCCAGTCCGGGTCGGCCGTGCCCATCACCACGAGGACCGGCACGGTCACGTGCGGGAGCTGCTCCCCCGCATCCGCGGGACTCGTCTGCCCCATGGCCCGGAGCGCGGCCATGCGCGCGGGATCGGCGAGATGACGGGCGATGCCGGCCTGCTCCTGCGCCCAGTCTGCGGGCTTCTGCGGAATGGCGAGGTCGAGGTAGCGGAGCCACGCGGGCACACTCCCGCGGAGCATCATCGTCGCCAGGCGGGTCATGCCCTTCCGATGACGGGCGTGCCGGATCAGGCCGACCGGGTCGAATCGCTGCGCGCGGGTGAACGGGGCGAGCTCGACGACCCCGACGACGTCGTGCGGGGCGCGCGCTGCCGCGACCGTCGCAGCACCTCCGCTGATCGACTGGCCGACGATGACCGCGGGACCGCCGAGATGACGGATGACGGCGAGCAGATCACCGGCTATGTCGCCGCGGCTGTAGCTCGCCCACGTGGCACTCGACTCGCCGCATCCGCGGATGTCGACGTTCGCCACGCGGAATCCTGCCGCGACAAGAGACGGAACCACGAAGCGATAGGAGCGGCGGGAGTCACCCATCCCGTGCGCCAGAACCACGAGTGGACCGTCCCCGACCACGTCGAACGCGATCTCCCCGCCTTGGACCTGGATCTTCTCGACCATCGGCGTCTCCTTCGCATCGTGTTCGATACGAGAAGGCTACGGCTATTAGCTTTAGCTTGTCAAGGATTCGAGGAGGCGGATGCTGGGAGTCCCGGCATCCACCCACCGAAGGCCGGGGTACCTCTTGAACCACGAGACCTGACGCCGCGCGTACCGGCGCGTGAGCGCCTGGGTCTCGGCGACGGCCTCTTCTTCGTCCATCCGGCCACCGAGCTGCGCGAGTGCCTGCGCGTAACCGATGGCGCGAGGCGCGGTCGGACCGGACTCGAGACCCCGGGCCCGGAGGCCCTCGACCTCGGCGAGCAGACCGTCCCGCCACATCCCCCGGACCCGCTCATCGAGGCGCTCGACCAGCTCTGCACGGTCCAGGTGGACACCGACGAGTTCGGTGGCGGGATGCCACAGCACGGGCGCCTCAGGGAGCGCAGCGCCGTGGGTGTCCGCCCCTTGGAGGAGCACCTCGAGGGCCCGGACGACACGCCGGCTGTTGCGCGGATCGAGGCGATCTGCTGCTCCCGGATCGAGGTCGCGGATCCGCTCGATCAGCGCCGCGGCTCCGAGCTCGTCGAGATCCGCCTCGAGCCGGGCGCGCAGCGCCGGGTCGCGGGGCGGGAAGCGGAAGTCGAAGACCACGCTCGACACGTAGAGCCCTGAGCCCCCGACGAGGATCGCGTCGGCCCCGCGATCGAGGATGCCGCGGATCGTCGCGCGCGCCCTCTCCTGGTAGACGGCGACAGCGACGTCCTCGGTCACATCGAACTCGTCGAACAGATGATGCGGGATGCCGCGCCGCTCTGCCAGGGGGATCTTCGCGGTCCCGATGTCCATGCCGCGGTAGAGCTGCATGGCATCGGCGTTCACGATCTCCGCCGCGCGGCCGCGACGGATCAACTCCTCGGCGAGGTCCAGCGACAGCGACGTCTTACCCGTCCCGGTCGCTCCGACGATCGCCCACAGGCGCTCCGCGCCCACGAGGTCAGAGTCCGGGCGTCGCGGTGCGGATCATCGGCAGGCCGAGCGACACGGCGCGCGGACCGGCGTCACCGGTCGGGGCCGGGACACCGCAGGAGTCGGCCTGCGCACGATCCCACGCGTCGCCGGCGCGCGTGCGGCGGATGCGCAGCGGCGCGCCGTCCGGACTGTCGGCGAGGAGGTGGAACGGCGCGGCGTGCGTGACGACCGTCGTGACCACGTCGCCGGGACGCGGCGTCGGGGAACCCTCGGGCACCTCGAAGTGGACGAGGCGGTTGTCCTCGGCGCGGCCGGTCAGGCGGTGAGTCGCGGCATCCTTCTTCCCCTCACCCGTCGAGACGAGAACCTCGACGGTGCGCCCGAGCTGGGCCTGGTTCTCCTCGAGGGAAATGCGCTCCTGCAAGGCGACGAGGCGGTTGTACCGCTCCTGGACGACCTCCTTGGGGACCTGATCGGGCATCGTCGCAGCGGGTGTCCCCTCGCGGATCGAGTACTGGAAGGTGAAGGCCCCCGCGAATCGCGCCTGCTCGACGACGCGCATGGTGTCCTCGAAGTCCTCGTCGGTCTCGCCCGGGAAGCCCACGATGATGTCGGTCGAGATCGCCGCGTGGGGCATCTTCTCGCGCACGCGGTCGAGGATGCCGAGGAACCGCTCGCTGCGGTACGACCGCCGCATCGCCTTGAGGATGCGGTCCGACCCGGACTGCAGCGGCATGTGCAGCTGCGGCATGACGGCAGGGGTCTCCGCCATCGCGTCGATGACGTCGTCGGTGAACGCAGCGGGGTGCGGGCTCGTGAAGCGCACGCGCTCGAGGCCCGGGATCTCGCCCGCCGCGCGCAGGAGCTTGCTGAACGCCTGGCGGTCGCCGAACTCGACGCCGTAGCTGTTGACGTTCTGGCCGAGGAGGGTGACCTCGATCGCGCCGTCGTCGACGAGCAGACGGATCTCGTTCAGGATGTCACCCGGGCGGCGATCCTTCTCCTTGCCGCGCAGGCTGGGGACAATGCAGAACGTGCAGGTGTTGTTGCACCCGACGGAGATCGAGACCCAGCCGCTGTGCGCCGAGTCGCGCTTGGTGGGGAGCGTCGACGGGAACACCTCGAGAGACTCGAGGATCTCGAGCTCCGCCTCGCCGTTGTGCCGCGCCCGCTCGAGGAGGCTCGGGAGCGAGCCCATGTTGTGGGTGCCGAAGACGACGTCGACCCAGGGTGCCTTCTGCTGGACGGCGTCCTTGTCCATCTGGGCCAGGCAGCCGCCGACGGCGATCTGCATGCCGTCGTGCTTGTCCTTGCGGCTCTTCAGGTGCCCGAGGGTGCCGTAGAGCTTGCCCGCGGCGTTGTCGCGGACGGCGCACGTGTTGATGACGACGACGTCAGCCTCGACTCCCGCGTCAGCACGGATGTAGCCGGCCGACTCGAGGGAACCGGACAGACGCTCGGAGTCGTGGACGTTCATCTGACACCCGAAGGTCCGCACCTCGTAGGTGCGGGAGCGACCATCGGCGGTGACGGCGGCGTCTGACGGGGCGATGAGAGTGGGGGCAGCGGAAGGGCTGGTCATGATCAGGCCATTCTACGAGCCGCGTCGCCTCGGGACGCCCCGGGCTGTGTCAGCGCAGGAGCGAGCGGATGCGGGCCGCAGAGATGGCGCTGAAGGTGACGGCGACGGCGACGAGAACGGTGACGGCGAGCCACACGGGGACGACGCTCGAGCCGACGAAGAGATCGATCCCGTAGATCTCCTTGAGGTCACTGATGGCGCCGGCGTCCCCGCCGGCGAGAGCGGCGATCGTCTCGTCGGTGAACGGCAGGCGCAGGAGCATGGCTCCTTGGGCGAACGGGAGGGCGTTGATGGTCGACGCGACGCCATCGGGGAGAGACCCGACCGGGATGTAGGAACCCGCGACGAATCCGAGGACGGTACCCACGACCGTCGAGAACGCGGAATAGGCACCGGTCGTCTTCAAGAAGGAGGCCCCGAAGGCTCCCAGGGAGGTGAAGGCGACGCAGCAGAGCACCATCGCACCGATCGCCCGCAGGATTTCGAAAGGACCGAGCCACGCGCCGCGGACGAGTCCGAGTTCGAGCACGGTGAGGATGAGGATGATGCCCGACATGACGATCGCGACGGACACCGAGGACAGCAGGTAGCCGAGCACCAGCTGCGATCGACGGATGGGGGCGACGAGGAAGTCGGCGAACCGGCCCGAGGCGCGATCGTCCACGAACACGGAGATCGCGCCGATCCCCGAGGTGACGGTCGTGAGCAGGACGATGCCCGACAGCATCCAACTGTCGACGAACGCCTCGATGTCGCCGCGGGATGCGCGCGGGAGGGTGCGCTCGAGACCATCGACCTGCAGCCGGGAGAGGAAGAGCGTGTAGAGGAAGAAGAGGATGAGTCCGCTCAGCAACGAGAAGAAGACGTTCATCCGATCGCGGAAGAAAAGGGTCAGATTGCGGCGCACGATGGCCGCGATGATGCTCATGCGGCGTCCCCGACGAGCTCACCGCGGCCGGTGAGGGCGAGGAAGACGTCGTCCATCCGACCGTGCCGGAACTCGAAGTCCAGAACGTCCTCGTCGTGCTGCGCCAGCAACGTCCGTGCCGCCCGCGAGTCGGACACCTCGATCGTCAGGATGTCGCCGTCGCGAGTCGCGCTCAGTCCACCGCGGGTGGCGAGAGCGGACAGCGTGTCCGGATCTCGTGTGGTGACGGTGAGGACGCTGCGACTGTGGCGTGCGCGCAGTTCTGTGGGCGTCCCGCTCGCGACGACGCGGCCCGCGTCGATGATGGTGACCTGATCCGCCTCCTCGGTCTCGGCCATGTAGTGGGTCGTCAGGAAGACGGTGAGACCCCGCTCGGAGCGGAGCCGATCGATCGCAGCCCACACCGCCACACGACTCGCCGGGTCCAAGCCCGCGGTCGGCTCGTCGAGGAAGAGGATCGACGGCTCGTGCATGAGCGCACGGGCGATGTCCGCGCGGCGACGCTGTCCGCCCGACAGCCGGCCGTAGGGACGGTCGAGGAACTCGTCGAGTTCGACGAGGAGCGAGAGTTCGTCGAGCCTGGCAGCGAAGCGCCGACGGTCGATGTGGGAGAGCGTGGCTCGCAGGGCGAGGTTCTCGCGGACGGTCAGACCGTCATCGAGCAGTGACCGCTGGAACACGACGCCGATCCGCGACCGCACCCGTTCGCTCTCTGCCGACACGTCGTACCCCGCGACGCGGACCGTCCCGGCGTCCGCTCGGAGCAGCGTCGTGAGGCATCCGATCGTCGTGGACTTCCCGGCACCGTTCGCTCCCAGGAAGGCGAACAGCTGGCCGTCCGGCACCGCGAAGGAGACCCCGTCGACTGCGGTGACGGTCTTGTAGGACTTCACGAGACCGTCGACCTCGATCGCCATGCGCACACTCCTCCGGCCGCGCCGGGCGCGGGTAAGGCGAGTCTGTCAGATGGACGCGACCGTGGTCACGGTTCGAAACGAACCCCATGCCGCGGGGGTGCGCTCGCCTCGTCGAGCGCACGACGCGCCACCGACAGGGCGACGGAGCCGTACCCGCGCCGGGCCAACTGGCCGGCGAGGCGCCGGAGGGCCGTATCGCGATCGAGCCCTTCGAGCCCCCGCGCCTTGGACCGTGCGAACTCGAGAGCCCTCTCGGCCTCATCGTCGGGAAGTTGATCGAGCGCCTCGTCGATCACGTCGCGAGGGATGCCGCGCTGCGACAGGCCCTGCGCGATCGCCATGCGACCCTGCGCCTTGCGGGACGTCGCTTTGTCGATCAGCTGCTCGGCGAGGGCGGCGTCGTCGAGGTACCCGAGCGAGACGAACCGATCGATGATGCCCTCGAGCTCGGCCTCGTCGAGATCGTGCTCGCGGAGCACCGACCGCGCCTCGCGAAGTGAGAGGGATCGCGTCCGGAGCTTGCGCAGGAGGATCCGCTCAGCCACGGCTGCGGGCGCATCCTCACCCGCCGGAGCCACGACGGGCACGGTGCCCGTCGCCGGGTGAGCGGCACGGGCCGCGGACCTCTCGGATGCCGCACGCTCGGCGATCCACGTCGCATGCCACGGCTGCGGATCATCGCCGTTTCCGGTGGCCTCGCCCGCGTCGGCCGGGGCCTCCGTCCGGCGTCCGAAGAGCGGGATGACGGGGGCGAGCGAGTCCCGCTCGCCCCCGTTCGAATCCGTCATGATCAGGCCGGGCGGCGAGCCGTCAGCTCGTCCGACACCGCGGCATCCTCGGCGACGGCCTTCGGCTGGCCGATGCCGAGCTTCTGCTTGATCTTGTTCTCGATCTCGGCAGCCACGTCGGTGTTCTTCAGCAGGAAGTTGCGCGAGTTCTCTTTGCCCTGGCCGAGCTGCTCACCCTCGTACGTGTACCAGGCACCCGACTTCTTCACGATGCCGTGCTCGACACCGAAGTCGATGAGGCTTCCCTCGCGGGAGATGCCGACACCGTAGAGGATGTCGAACTCGGCCTGCTTGAAGGGCGGCGCCATCTTGTTCTTGACGACCTTCACTCGGGTGCGGTTACCGACCGCCTCGGACCCGTCCTTCAAGGTCTCGATCCGCCGGATGTCGAGTCGCACGGAGGCGTAGAACTTGAGCGCCTTACCTCCGGCGGTGGTCTCGGGCGAGCCGAAGAACACGCCGATCTTCTCGCGGAGCTGGTTGATGAAGATCGCCGTGGTCTTCGTCTGGTTCAGGCCACCGGTGATCTTGCGGAGCGCCTGGGACATCAGGCGGGCCTGGAGACCGACATGGGAGTCACCCATCTCACCCTTGATCTCGGCCTCGGGGACGAGAGCGGCGACGGAGTCGATGACGACCAGGTCGATGGCACCGGAGCGGATCAGCATGTCGGCGATCTCGAGCGCCTGCTCACCGGTGTCGGGCTGCGAGACGAGGAGGGCATCGATGTCGACGCCCAGCTTCTCGGCGTAGCCGGGATCCAGCGCGTGCTCGGCGTCGATGAAGGCGGCGATACCGCCGGCCCGCTGCGTGTTCGCGATGGCGTGGAGCGTGAGGGTCGTCTTACCCGAGGACTCGGGACCGTAGATCTCGACGACGCGGCCGCGAGGGATTCCGCCGATACCCAGGGCGACGTCGAGGGCGATCGATCCGGTCGGGATGACCTCGACCGGCGCGCGCTCGTCGCTTCCGAGTCGCATGATCGACCCCTTGCCGAACTGGCGGTCGATCTGGGCGAGGGCCGATTCGAGGGCCTTCTCGCGGTCTGCAGGTGAGGGCATGTCGTGCTCCTTGATACTCGCGGTTCCGTCGCCCGTAGGCTGTCGCGCTCGTCACCGACGGATCGGATGCTGCGACAGGGCGTGGGTGTCATCTGACGACATTCACGTTAGGAGGGGGCTCCGACATCGCTGCCGGATCCGGCCCTTACGTGAACGACGTCTCTACGACACCCGTTGTGCAGGAGACTACGCCCGCATCGAACGCATCTTCGATACGACACGCCGACTCACCGGCGTGGATCGAGCCTTCCGGCCCCGTAACGGCGGTCCACGGGCACGTCCGTCTCGGCGCACAGGGCATACCAGACATCACGCGGAGCGACACCTGCGGCCAAGGCCTCGCGGGCAGTCCGATTGTCGACGCCGGTCAGCACCAGGTCCGAGACGAGGGACGCGCCTCCCGATCCGAACTCGTCGGCGACGGCGCGATCGAATTCGCTGTGACGCATCGAGCGGTCAGCGCAGCGACAGCTCGGGGGCCGGGACCTCGTCGCCCAGGGAGGCGAGGTCGTCGGGAACGACGTCGGAGAGGGAATGCAGTCCCTCGAGCACCGAGATCCGCTCGCCGACCTCGCGCATGATCGCGGAGATCGGGACGTCGAGGGCCTCGGCCACGGCGGCGAGGATCTCGCTCGAGGCTTCCTTCTGACCGCGCTCGACCTCGCTGAGGTACCCGAGTGCGACGCTCGCCTTGCCGGAGACCTGTCGGAGGGTGTGACCCTTCTGCAGCCGGAAGTCGCGGAGGACGTCACCGATCTCTTGACGAACCAGGATCATGCGTGGGCCCTCCCTCAGCTGCGATCCACCGAATCCCTTGCGGGGGAACCACGGTACAACACGTTGGATGTCACCCTAGACCCCGCGTGCTGGGGAATGAGTGGGAATCACCGAGTCGTAACGCGCTCGGAACAAGGCCTATTCCCGGCTCAGAGCGCTTCCACCGCGAGGGCGATCGCACGGGCCGCTGCGGCCGTCCGGATCTCGTCCCGATCGCCCTCGAGCGCGAGGGACTCGACCCGTGAACCGAGCGGGGTCGAGACGGCGATGTGGACCGTGCCGACGGGCTGGCCGTCCGAGGAGACCGGTCCGGCGATCCCGGTCGTGGCGATCCCCACGTCGGCAGGCTCCCCCTCGCCGACGACACGACGGATGCCGTCCGCCATCTGACGGGCGACACGGGGATGGACCGGCCCGTGCGCCTCGAGGAGGGTCCCGTCCACGCCGAGCAGCCGCTCCTTCAGATCCGTGGCGTACGCGACGATCGCGCCGCGGAACACCGAGGACGCCCCCGGGACGGACACGACGGATGCCGCGACCAGACCCCCGGTCAGCGACTCGGCGACGCCCAGAGTCCAGCCCAGTTCCCCGAGCCGTTCGACCAGTCGCTCCGAGTCCGATCGAGGACCGCGGGACACCGCGGTCTCCTCGAGCTCCTCCGGCAGTTCGCTGACGGTGCGGCGCATCATGCTCGGCGCGACGTGCGGGAACGGATGGCCGTGACGACGTAGTCGAGACCACTCGCAACGGTCAGCAGGACGGCGATCGTCATCGTCACCGTATTGACGACGTGGATCCACTCCCCCACGACCGTCCACAAGGGCAGGAGGGCGAGGGAGAGGGCGACGGCCTGGGCGACGGTCTTGAGCTTGCCCATCCACGCAGCCGCCACGACGTGGTCCGTCGCGACCACGAGGCGATGGACGGTGATGCCCAGTTCGCGCACCAGCACCAGCACGACCACCCACGGCGGGAGTTCACCGAGGATCGAGAGGACCACGAACGCGGCGCCGGTGAGCACCTTGTCGGCGATGGGGTCGAGCAGCTTGCCCAGATCCGTGACGATCTCATAGCGACGCGCGAGGTAGCCGTCGATCCCGTCGGTCGCGATCGCGACGATGAACAGGACGCCTGCCCACCAACGGAGCGCGCCGTCCGATCCGCCGTCGGCGAGCAGAAGCCAGACGAACACGGGTGCGCACAGGATGCGCACGATCGTGATGGCGTTGGGCAGCTGCCTCGGAATCGTCACGTCTTGAGCCTACCGAGCCCCGCAGCCGACGTCAGTCGCGGCCGGTGAGACCCCAGGCATCCTCATCGCCCTCGGACTCGACGACCTCGTAACCCTCGAACTGCTCCGTCACCGCGTCCGGCCCGTAAGGGTCGGTCGCGACGGCCGCAGCCGCAGGGGCGGCGGGTGCGGCATCCTCCGGCGGCTCCTCGCCGCGCAGGCGCGCGAGGACGGCAGGGAGCTCGTCGGGCGTCACGAGGACGTCGCGGGCCTTCGATCCCTCGGAAGGGCCGACGATCTCGCGCGCCTCGAGGAGGTCCATGAGGCGTCCGGCCTT
>ENA-UOXB01001249-UOXB01001249.1-bioreactor-metagenome-genome-assembly--contig:-NODE-1249-length-12328-cov-8.496945_pt1 | contig 12328 bp, 11 predicted proteins | sample MGYA00238158_ERZ761615 | MGnify/ENA primary metagenome ERZ761615 (study PRJEB28904, sample SAMN06267902) | bioreactor metagenome | isolation source: Joint BioEnergy Institute, California, USA... | reverse complement strand
ATTTCGACAGCGGGCTGGTCACTGTCACCGGTAAAGGCAACCGGCAACGGCGCGTTCCGGTCGGGCGCCCCGCGCGCGAGGCACTGCAGGCGTGGCGCGCCGAGACCGACGGTTCGCCCGGCGCCCCGGTATTTCCCGGTCGCAACGGCCCGATCAGCCAGCGTGCCGTACAGCTGCGGATCAAGCAGCTGGCACAGCGCCAGGGCCTGTTCAAGCACGTGCATCCCCACATGCTGCGGCACAGTTTCGCCAGCCACATCCTGGAATCGTCCGGTGACCTGCGCGGTGTGCAGGAGCTGCTGGGACATGCGGACATCGCCACCACCCAGATCTACACCCACCTGGACTTCCAGCACCTGGCCAAGGTGTACGACGCCGCGCATCCGCGCGCGAAACGCCGCTCCTGAAGGCACGTTCGGCGGCTCCGTTCTCCCGACACAGCAGGGCGCCCCGGGGCAGCGCCTGGCCATGCGGGGCCAGCGCCGCGGCGTACCGGCGCGTGCCGACGGCACCCGTCGTATGCGGAAACTGAATCGCAACCATGCGCCTCGACGTCGCATGTGGGTTGAAGGTCCCGGTGCCGGCCCCACCTCTGCAGTGAACCCCCGGAGGCTCCATGGACCCCAGTCAGAACCCCAACGTATTCCACGCCACGACCATCGTCTGCGTGCGCCGCGGCGATCACGTGGCCATCGCCGGTGACGGCCAGGTCACCCTCGGCCACACCGTGATGAAGGGCAACGCGCGCAAAGTGCGCCGGCTCGGCCGCGACGGCCAGGTCCTGGCCGGCTTTGCCGGTGCGGCCGCAGACGCCTTCACCCTGTTCGAACTGTTCGAAGCCAAGCTTGAGAAGCACGGTCAGCTGCAGCGCGCTGCGGTGGAACTGGCGAAGGATTGGCGCACCGAGCGCCGCCTCGGCAAGCTCGAGGCCCTGCTGGCCGTCGCGGACAAGGACACCTCGCTGATCATCAGCGGTACCGGCGACGTGATCGAACCTGAAGACGGCATCATCGCCATCGGCTCCGGTGGTTCCTACGCATTGTCGGCCGCGCGTGCGTTGATGGCGCACACGCAGCTGGATGCGCGCACGATCGCCAGCGAAGCCATCGGTATTGCCGGCGACATCTGCATCTACACCAACCGAAACGTGGTGGTCGAAGAGCTGTGACGCGAGCGCTGGCCCTGTGCTGGCCAGTGCGTGACCTCCGATCTGCGTGCCGCTTCGAACATCCGTGGCCGGCACCGCCAACAACGAATCCGTGAGTACCCCATGCCGCAGAAATTCGATCACACCTCCGCTTCCATGACGCCGCGCGAGATCGTGCAGGAACTGGACCGTCATATCGTAGGCCAGCACGACGCCAAGCGCGCCGTCGCCATCGCCCTGCGCAACCGCTGGCGCCGCATGCAGTTGCCGGCCGAGCTGCGCGATGAAGTGATGCCGAAGAACATCCTGATGATCGGTCCGACCGGCGTCGGCAAGACCGAGATCGCGCGTCGCCTGGCCACGCTGGCCAACGCACCGTTCGTCAAGGTCGAGGCGACCCGCTTCACCGAGGTCGGCTACGTCGGCAAGGACGTCGAGCAGATCATCCGCGACCTGGCCGACACGGCGGTGAAGCTGTACCGCGAGCAGGCCAAGGCACGCGTGCGGACGCAGGCCGAAGAGCGCGCCGAGGACCGCATCCTGGACGCACTGCTTCCCCGGCGGAGCGGCGGCATCGGTTTCGACCCGGAGGCGGCACGAAACGAACCCTCGGCGCAGGACAACGAGACCCGGATCAAGTTCCGCCGCATGCTGCGCAACGGTGAGCTGGACGAGCGCGAGATCGAGCTGGACATCGCGGCCAACGTCAGCATGGACATCATGACCCCGCCGGGCATGGAAGAAATGGGTCAGCAGCTCAAGTCGATGTTCGCCAACCTGGGCGGGGCGAAATCCAACAAGCGCACACTGACAATCAAGGCCGCCCGTCCGCTGCTGCAGGAAGAAGAGGCGGGCAAGCTGGTCAACGAGGATGACGTCCGATCGGCCGCCATCGAGGCCTGCGAGCAGCATGGCATCGTGTTCATCGATGAGATCGACAAGGTCGCCAAGCGCGGTGACAACGTCGGCGGTGGCGACGTCTCCCGCGAGGGCGTGCAGCGCGACCTGCTGCCGCTGGTGGAAGGCTCCAACGTCTCCACCAAGTACGGCACGGTAAAGACCGACCACATCCTGTTCGTGGCCTCCGGCGCGTTCCACCTGGCCAAGCCCAGCGACCTGATTCCGGAGCTGCAGGGTCGCTTCCCGATCCGCGTTGAGCTGGGCGCACTGACCAAGGCCGACTTCGTGCGCATCCTGACCGAGCCCAAGGCGGCACTGACCAAACAGTACGAGGCGTTGCTGCTCACCGAAGGGGTCTCGGTGGACTTCACTCCTGAAGCCGTGGATCGCCTGGCCGAGATCGCTTTCCAGGTCAACGAGCGCCAGGAGAACATTGGTGCCCGCCGTCTGCATACCGTGCTGGAGCGGCTGCTGGATTCGCTGAGCTACGAAGCACCTGATCGCAGCGGGCACACCATCAGCATCGATGCCACCTATGTGGACAGCCACCTCGGCGAACTGGTCAAGGATCCCGACCTGAGCCGCTATATCCTCTGAGCATCGCGCGCTGCCGGATCGCCCGGTGGCGCACCCGCGCTTACGGTCGGGTCCGATGTGAGGACCCGACGCGCGCTCCTAGGCTTCCTGCAACACGGCCCGTCCCGGGCCGGCCATAGGGAGCGCATCTTGGATATTCGATACGGCATGCTGCTGGGCACGCTGCTGGTCGCCGGCAACAGCACGGCGCAGACCACGCAGGTGACATTCACCGGCAATCTTGTCGCGGCCACCTGCGTGGTGGACATCAACGGCAGCCGCAGCGGCGACGGCACCATCACCCTGCGTACTGTTCCGGCCACTGCGTTGGCCACCGCCGGCAGTCGCGCCGGACGGCTCAACTTCGGCGTCGTCGTGGGCAGCGCTGACACGCCATGCCTGGCGCAGCGCGTGCAGCTGGGATTCCGCAACAACGGCAACGTCAACGCGCAGGGGCGGCTCGAGAATCGGGGGACTGCCGGGAATGTCGAGCTGGCGCTGCTGAACATCGATGACGGCGGGCTCGACATCGATCTGTCCAGTAACCGCAATTCGCAGATCCGCGACATCCCGCCGACGACGGGATGGACGCGGCTCACCTATGCCGGCGAGTACTACGCCACCGCCGCTGCAACCGGCGGCACGGTGACCAGTTCGGTGCAGTACGACGTCATCTATTACTGATGCATCCGTGGTGCAAAGGCGTCCTCCGGGGCGCCTTCTTTATGTGCGTGGCGCAACCGGCGGATCGGCAGCACGAGCAAAGTGAAACGGGAGGCGTCGATAGCGCAGGAGCGTGCGCTGGCTCAAACATCGAGTGTGATCGGTGCCAGTAAACGCGAGGCAGGCGTCATGCCTCAGCCGCGTCCTACAGGGCGGCAGTGCGCATGCACGCAGCATGTGTTGCCGGGTCCGCCGCACGCTGGCGTTCGGAACATCAATGCTGCAACACCGAGGAAACCCCTAGATGAAAATGCCTGTTGTCCTCCTGCCCGCCGTGCTGGCGCTGTTTGGCGCCGCTGCGGCCGCGCATGCCCAGAGTGGCACCATCACCTTCAACGGTCGCGTGACGTCCACGACCTGCGAAGTGTCGTTCAACGGCGTGATCGGCAACGATCCGCAGATCCGCCTCCCCACCGTTTCGGCGGCCTCGCTCAAAGCGGGGCAGAGCGCAGGACGGACGCCCGTCAATGTGCACATTGAAGGCGATGATCCGGTCTGCATGGAGGGGGGCGTCCGGGTCCAGCTGAATCCGGCAAACCGCTCGCGCCTGCGTAACGGCCGCCTGGCCAACGAGGCGCTGGCAGTCGACGGAACCAATGCGGTGGTCGGCCTGCGCGATGCCAATGACACGCTGATCAACCTGGCCACTGCCTGGACCTCGCCGGTACGGAGCCCGGGCGGGAACGGCTCGGACATCTCGTTCTTCGCCGAGTACTACGCCGATGGCGCCGATGCTATTGCCGGCGTTTTCCAGGCACCGCTGGAGTACACGCTGCTTTATCCGTAAAGCGGTCCCCCGCATGGGCGGACGCTGCTGCATCGGGCGCCCGCGCACGCACTTCACTTCCTGTCACTTGAGGTTTGGAAACAACAATGAACAAGCTTGTCCTCGCTCTGTCCGCTGCCCTGGCACTCGGCATTTCCGCCACCGCATCGGCCCAGAGCGGCACGATCACCTTCAATGGCCGCGTGACCGATACCACCTGCGATATCACCTTCCCGGGCAGCAGCGTACCCGGTGGTGACCCGACCATCGTGCTGCCGACCGTGCCGACCACCGCGCTGAGCACGGCCGGCAGCACCGCCGGCAAGACCCCGGTCGCCGTGGTGATCGGCAGCGCTGCGCGTCCCTGCATGCACTCCAGCGTCGCGCTGGAGCTGAACCAGAACCGCACCGCCGACGTCACGGCGGGGCGCCTGAACAACGTCGCCACTGCCGACCCGGCGACGAACGTGCAGGTCGGCCTGCTGACGGCCGACGATCAGCCCCTCGACATCACCTCGCCGAAGAGCATCGGACGCGTGAACCTGGACGCCAACGGCATCGCCCAGGTCGACTTCGCCGCTGAGTACTACGCCACGGCAGCCGCTAAGGCCGGTGCGGTGGCAGCGAACGTCGAGTACACCGTCGACTACAACTGATCCACGGATCAGGGCCAGACCGACCGGGGCACCTCCGTGCCCCGGTCATTGTCGTCGCACCGCTACAGGAGTCACGTGTCATCAAGCTGTTCCGTACCTGTTCTCTTGCTTCCTTGCTCGCGCTTACCCTGATGGCCAGCAGCACCGCCGGTGCGCAGGTCATCGTGCACGGAACGCGCCAGATATTTCCCGGTGACCAGCGCGAGATCACCGTTCGCGTGGAAAACGTCGGCCAGCGTGCGTCGCTGGTACAGGCGTGGACCGACGCGGGTGACAAGCAGATGGCGCCGGAAGATGCGGATACCCCCTTCCTGCTGCGCCCTCCGGTGTTCCGCCTGGATGGCGGCAAGACGCAGGCGATGCGCCTGCTGTTCACCGGCGCGGACCTGCCGAAGGACCGCGAGAGCATCTATTACCTCAACGTGCTGGACATTCCCCCGGCACCCTCCGCCGAAGAGGTGGCGACCGGAAACTTCCTGCAGTTCAGCCTGCGCACGCGGATCAAACTGATCTACCGGCCAGCGGGCCTGGACGACGTAGCGACGGCTGCACGCAGGCTCCAATGGAATGTGCAGCCCGATGGCGGTGGCTGGTCGCTGAAGGCCACCAACCCGACGCCCTACTACGTTCATTTCTCGAAGCTGGGCGTGCGCGTGCAGGGCATCGACCATCGGGCGAAAGAGGTGGAAATGATCGCCCCGCTGTCCAGCCGCGTGTATGCGATCGAGGGACTGGGCGCGCGCCCCGATGGCGGTACCGTCCAGTTCACCTACCTCAACGATCAGGGCGGAGAGATCGCGCAGTCGATCCCGCTGGATCCGTAGCCTCGCAGCGGCCTGGCGTCCTGCCGCCGCCTGCCCGACCCTCCCGCCGCCCCCGCCCGTTCCGCTGGCAGGGAAGGCCGTTGCTTCAGCCTGTTTTCTGGAACCTGCCATGTGTCTGCGCATTTTCTCTCCCCCTGCCATCGCACCCTGCCGCTTGGCGTCGGCTGTGGTGGCCGCGCTGATACCCGGACTGGCGACGGGCGCGCCCAGCGTGGAGTTCAATCCACGCTTCCTGCAGGGCGCGCACGCCGACATGATCGATCTGAGCCGCTTCGAGCGCGGCGGGCTGTTGCCCGGTATCTATCGGGCCGACATCAAGGTCAATGGCACGTTGGCAGGGCGACGTGATGTCGAACTGCGTGCCCTGCCGGACGGCTCGGTAGCGGTCTGTTACTCGCCGGAGATGGTGGACGTGCTCGGCGTGGATCCAGCGCGCCTGCCGAAAGCAGGCCAGCCACACGACGACGGCGTGGTCGAGGTCCAGCCGCTGCCGGAGGCGACGTTCTGCGATCCGCTCTCGCGCTATGTTCCGCAGGCTTCGGCCGAATTCGATCCGGGCGAGCAGGTCCTCGATGTCACCATTCCGCAGGCCTGGCTGTCGCGTGATCCACGTGGCTGGGTCAGTCCCGAGCTGTGGGACAGCGGCATCAATGCCGGCGTGCTGGGGTACAGCATCAGCCACCAGCGCCTGCAGGGTGGTGGTGTCGCCCGCACCGCCACCGGCGTCGTGCTCAATGCAGGGGTGAACGTGGGCGCCTGGCGCCTGCGCCACGACGGCTACTACGCGCGTTCCAGCAACAGGCCGCCGCATTATCGCGCGGGCCGTTCCTACGCGCAGCGTTCGATCGCCGGCTGGGGCGCGGAGCTGGTGCTGGGTGAAGCCAGCACGCGGGGTGACCTGTTCGAAGCGGTCAGTTTCCGCGGTGTTGGCATCAGTACCGATCCGCGCATGCTGCCGGATTCGCAGCGCGCCTTCGCGCCGATCGTGCGCGGTGTTGCACAGACCAATGCGCGCGTGACCATCCGCCAGCAGGACCATGTGCTGTACCAGGCGAACGTCGCCGCCGGTCCATTCGAGATCAGCGACCTGTACGGCACCGGCTACGCAGGGGATCTTGAGGTGGAAGTCAGCGAGAGCGATGGACGCGTGCAGCACTTCGTGGTGCCGTTCGCCGCCGTGCCGGAACTGCTGCGTGCCGGACAACAGCGCTACAGTGCCACGGTGGGCCAGCTTCGTGATCCCTGGATTCGGGACGCACCGACGTTCGCCGAGGCGACCCTGCGCCACGGCTTCAACAACGTGTTCACCGGCTACGGCGGTGTCACCGCGGACGGGCACTACCAGGCCATGCTGGCTGGCGGGGCGATCAATACCCCTCTGGGTGCCTTTTCGGGTGACGTCACCACGGCGCGTACGCGCATGCCTTCTGCGTCGGCGGCGTCCACACGACGCCTGCAGGGTCGGTCCTACCGGTTGGCCTACAGCAGGCGCTTTGCTGCGACCGACACCTACGTATCATTGGGCGCCTACCGCTATTCGACCGACGGTTATCTCACGCTCAATGACGCCACGCGGCTGCGCCAGGACATCGGCGAAGGCCTGGACGGCCATGCGATAGCCCGCCAGCGCAGCCGCCTGGACCTGAGCCTGAACCAGCCGCTGGGGGCGAGGGGCGGCACCCTGTTTGCCAGTGGCAGCAGCGTGGACTACTGGAACCTGCGCCAACGGCGCACCAACTTCTCCGTGGGTTATTCGAACACGCTGGGACCGGCCAGTTACAGTGTTTCCGTGCAGCGGAGCAGGGAGCGTGCAGCACCGGGTGAGCCGGTCCGCGAGGGCAACAGCGCCCACCTCAACGTGACCCTGCCGTTGGGCAGCCGCAGCAATGCACCGCGCATGACCGCGGCACTGAACCGACGTGCTGAGGGGCGCGATGATACGCGCGTGGGCGTCAGCGGCGTCTTCGGCGAGCGGCGCCAGGGAAGTTACAACGGAGCGATCAGCCGCAGTGCGGGTGACTCCAGCTACGACGCAGGGGTGGGCTATCAGGCGTCGGTGGCCAGCCTCAACGCGGGCGTGAGCCAGCAATCGCATGGCATGCGCGGACTGAGCATGGGCGCCAGCGGCGGCGTGGTAGTGCATGCCGGAGGCATCGCCTTCGCCCAGCAGCTGGGCGATACGCTGGCCCTGGTGCACGTCCCCGACGCGGCCGGCGCTGTGCTGGACAGCACCGTCGGAGTGAAGACCGATGCCCGGGGCTATGCCGTGGTGCCCTACATGACGCCCTTCCGTCGCAACGAAGTGACCGTCGATCCCAAGGGCCTGCCGCTGGACGTCGAGCTCAAGGCAGCGTCCGTCGTCGGCGTGCCGACGGCGGGGGCGGTGGTCAAGCTGGTCGTGCCGACCAGCAGCGGCCGCAGCGCGCTGATCGAAGCCGCGCGGGCTGACGGGCAGCCGCTTCCGTTCGGCCTGGATGTCCGGGACGAACGCGGTGAGGTGGTGGGTGTTGTAGGCCAGGCCAGCCGGCTCTGGGTACGTGGCATCGAAACGCGCGGAACGCTGTCGGTGCGGTGGGGTGACCAGCCTGACCAGCAGTGCACGGTGGACTATGACCTGACAACAGCGTCCGACGCGCTGTTGCTGAAAAGCACATGCAGGGGCGCGGATGTCCAGGCCCCTGCAGGGAACGATATGCCGGGCCGTGACGGGAGCAAGCACGATGAATGATTTCCATGCAGCAGGCAGGCGCCTGATGCGTCTGACCACGGGGCACCTGGGGGGCGGCCGCGATCGTTCTGCGGCCTTCGGCTGTCTGCTCGCGGCGATGGCATGGCTGCCATCGACGGACCTGCATGCGCAGGCCTGCAGCGCCGACGCGCCGAGCGAGACCCGCTACGTGCTCGCATCGCAGACGACCGTGCAGGCCAACGCGGTGGCCGTCGGTGCGCCGGCGTCACCGTGGTTGACGATTCCCGTCCCGTCCGGGCGCAGCGAACGCATTGCCTGCCCGGAACCTGCGGGAAACATGGCCTACGGGGTGCAGGTGTCCGCGCCGGCGCGCGTGGGCTCTTACAGCGAAGACGGTCAGACCTACAGCGTATTCGACACCGGCATCGCGGGTGTTGGCGTGATCCTCCGCCTGCAGGACCCGGCCGATGGCCGCGACGTGGCGCTGCGGACCGGCATGGAGGTGATCGTCCGCAGCGGCGCCTCTTCGCGCAATGCCGCCGCCGCACTGTCGGCGCGTTTCATCCGCATCGGCGACATGCCGGTCGGTGACTACAGTGCCGTCCCGTTCGTGGTCGGTGACCTGTTCGCGCGCGGTGCCAGCGGGACGGTGCAGGCGAGCATGACCTTCGATCCGGGTCGGCTGCATTCCTCGCTCGGCCCTGCCTGTACCGTGCCAGCCAGCATCTCGGTGGACCTGGGCAATCACCTGGTGTCCGGTTTCCGTGGCGTCGGTTCCGTGACCTCCTGGGTGGATTTCAACCTGCCGTTGCGCGGATGTCCGAGCGGTTACAGCCAGCTGCTTTACCAGGTCGTGCCCGTTCATGGCGTCGATATCGGCGCGGGGAGCCCAATGCTGGCGATCCGGCCGGGTGGGGCGACCGGCGTGCTCGTCGACCTGTGGGACCGCTATCACGATCACGCAGTCAATCCGTCGGTGCCCTTCGCCCAGCAGTTGATCGGGCTGGCGCCGGGCACGCCGGACGTGGACCTCGGATTCAGTGCGCGGCTGTACCAGTCCCAGCCGACGGTGACACCCGGTGCGGTGGAATCGGCGATGGAAGTCAGGATCGAGTACCGGTGAGCCTGCCGTCTGTTGACCGCCTGAGCGCGCTGCTTTGCAGCCTGCGTGCCAGGACAGCCGCCGTGCTGGTCTGTTCGGCCCTGGCCGCAACCGACGTGATGGCCGCCACGGCGCTGTCGGCCACGCGCATGGTCCTGCGGGAAGCCGAGGGCAGCAGCAGCATCAACGTACGCAATGACGACGACGCGCCGACCTTGATCCAGGCCTGGATCGACGATGGCCGCACGCAGGTGTCGCCCGAGCTGATCGATACGCCCTTCCAGGTGGTTCCACCGCTGCTGCGCGTCGAGGCCGGTGCGAGCCGTCTGCTGCGGGTGCAGCGTGTCAGGCCTGATGCCCTGCCGGGCGACCGGGAATCACTCTTCTGGCTCAACCTGATGGAGATTCCGCGCAAGGCGGAAGGCCAGCGGTCATCCGCAGCGCCGGATCAGGCCAACCGCCTGGATATACGGGTGCGCTCGCGCATCAAGCTGATCTACCGGCCCGCAGTGCTGGAGAGCGGGAAGCAGGACCGACTCGCCCAGGTCGACTGGATGCCGGCAGCGCAGGGCAGGGCGGTCTGCGTGCGCAACGGCTCGCCGTGGGTGCTCAACCTGGCTGACGGACGGATAGGGGCAAGCAGCCTGCAGCTGGGCAATGGCGTGGTGTTGCCGATGTCGAGCCGGGAGTTCCTGCTGAGCGCACCGCCGACACAGGCGCGGGTCGATTTCCAATGGGTCGATGACCATGGCGCGCTGCACCCCGCACACGCACTGCTGGAACAGCCAGTCCCCTGACACCGGCGCCGCTCAGGTGGGCGCTGCGCCATCGGACGGGGGCAGAGGCTCGATGACGCTCGGCGCGCTACCGGGCACGAACACGCCGTCGCAAACGTAGGCGGCCAGCGTCATGTCCAGCGCCAGCATGCCGTCGCGCCGGATGTCCATCAGCTCCGGTTCCACCATCGCGCCATGCAGCACGCCCAGCACGGTGGCGTGCAGCATCCGCGCCGCCACGTCGGGATGCGCGTCGGGCTTGAGCTGCCCGAGCTGGTGCGCGCGGCGCAAGGCGCGGGCCATGCGCTCCAGGCCATCGCGGAAGCCCTCCTGCTGCATGTCGGCCAGCACCTTGCTGTCGGCCGAGGAGTCGCTGCGCAGCATGATTTCCATCGTGTTGCGCAGCCGCGGGTCGTCGGCGAGGTCATTCAGGGAGCCCAGGATGACCGAGCGCAGGTCCAGCACGGGGGTGTCGCGCGCTTCGGTGGCTGCCCGGTCGAGCTCCTGCATGAAGGGCAGGCGGACCCGCTCGATGACCGCGACCAGGACTTCGGTCTTGTTCTTGAAGTGCCAGTACACCGCGCCGCGGGTAAAGCCGGCGCGTGCCCCGATCATTTCCAATGTCGTCCGCGCGACGCCGTGCTCGTGGAAGCACGACTCGGCAGCGTCCAGGATGCCTTCGCGGGTCGCCTGGGTGTCCTCTTTGGTTTTTCGGGCCATTGCTCAGCAATTGCGTGGAATATCAAGGCCAATGATAGCGCTTTACAAACAAACAATCATGTATGTATATTTCCGGCCCATGATTGCCGTGGGTCTTCCTGCATGCCTGTAGGCCGCAGCGCCCCCGGTCGACGCTTCCTGATATCGAGACCTCCCCCATGACGTTTGCGCGTATCCGTCCCATTGCCCTGTCGCTGGCTATCGCGGTGGCCGTCGCCGCCTGCGGTGGGGGCGATGAGCAGCCACCCCCGCAGGGACCGGGCCAGGTCACCGTGGTCACCCTGAAAGCCGAGTCGGTCGCGCTGACCCGCGAGTTGCCGGGTCGTACCACCGCGTTCCTGGTTGCCGAAGTCCGGCCGCAGGTGAACGGCATCGTGGGCAGACGCCTGTTCACCGAAGGCAGCCTGGTCAAGGAGGGCCAGCCGCTGTACCAGATCGACGACGCCAGCTACCGCGCGCAGGCCAACAACGCCCGGGCCCAGCTGGCGCGTGCAGAAGCCACCGCCAATGCCTCGCGCCTCAGCGCAGCGCGCATCTCCGAGCTGGCCAAGGTCGATGCCGTCAGCCGCCAGGATCTGGAAAACGCCGTAGCGGCGCAGAAGCAGGCCGAGGCGGATGTCGGTGCGGCCAAGGCGTCACTGGACGCGGCCAACGTCACTCTGGGCTATGCGCGCATCACCGCACCCATCAGCGGGCGCATCGGCAAGTCATCGGTCACCCAGGGCGCCCTGGTCAGTGCCGCACAGACCGAGGCCCTGGCGACCATCCAGCAGCTGGACCCGATTTATGTGGACCTGACCCAGTCGGCCGCCGAGCTGCTGCAGCTGCGCCGTGAACTGGCCGCCGGACGCCTGCAGGACAACCAGACCCTGCCGGTGACCATCCTGCTGGACGACGGAAGCACCTTCGACCAGAAGGGCACGCTGGAATTTTCCGAAGTGAGCGTGGACCCGACCACCGGCAGTTACGGACTGCGGGTGAAGGTGGCCAACCCGGAGGGCGTGCTGATGCCGGGCATGTACGTACGCGCAGTGATCGGCGGTGGGGTGCGCAACGGCGCGGTGCTGGTGCCGATGCAGGGCATCGCGCGCGACGCCAAGGGCGACACCAGCGCGATGGTGGTCAACCCGCAGGGCAAGGTGGAAGTCCGGCCGGTCAAGGTCAGCCGCGCGCTGGGTGACAAGTGGCTGGTGGAGGATGGGCTGAAGGCCGGTGACAAAGTGATTGTCGAGGGCCTGCAGAAGATCGCACCGGACATGCCGGTGCAGGCCACGGAGCAGGGAAGCGACGCTGCCAGGCCGGCGGCGACAGCCGGCTCGCAGGGCGCTGCGGCTCCCGCCCCGGCGTCCACCGCCCCCGACGCGCAGTAAGCGGAGAACTCCATGGCACGTTTCTTCATTGATCGACCCATCTTCGCGTGGGTGATCGCCATCATCATCATGCTGGCCG
>ENA-UOXB01001247-UOXB01001247.1-bioreactor-metagenome-genome-assembly--contig:-NODE-1247-length-12340-cov-33.543834_pt1 | contig 12340 bp, 9 predicted proteins | sample MGYA00238158_ERZ761615 | MGnify/ENA primary metagenome ERZ761615 (study PRJEB28904, sample SAMN06267902) | bioreactor metagenome | isolation source: Joint BioEnergy Institute, California, USA... | reverse complement strand
CATCCGCCATCGCCGAGGTGAAACCGTGCCGGCGCAGCGACGGGATGTCGAGGCCGGGATCTCCCGCGTGTCCCGCGCCGATGTGCGCGATGCGCCGGTGACCGAGGTGCAGCAGGTGCTCGGTCGCTGCCCGGGCGACGGCCAGCTCGTCGACGCGCAGCGCGGGCAGGCGCGGCGTGGTGGCGCCGAGACCCACGACCGGCAGGTCGAGAGAGAGGAGCCGGTCGATCTCGTCGTCGGTGAGCGCGACGGAGAGGACGATGAGCCCGTCGACCCGGCCGCGCCGCAGTGACACGTCCAGCACGCCGTCCCGCTGGATCCGGTCCTCGCTCATGCTGTACAGCGTCATGTCGTAGCCCTGCGGGGCGAGGCGGCTCGCGATGCCGTCGAGGACGTTCGCGAAGAACCACCGGTCGAGCAGCGGGACGACGACGCCGATGTTCGCGGCACGCCCCGTCGCCAGAGCGGATGCCGCAGCCGACACCACGTAGCCGAGGTCTGCTGCGGCCGCCCGCACGCGGGTGCGGGTCGCATCCGAGATGCGCCCGCGCCCGCTCAGCGCACGTGAGACGGTCGCCGCCGAGACGCCTGCGGCGCGGGCGACGTCGTCGATGCCGGTCACGTCAGTCCGCGGCGATCCACACGGTCGTGTCGGCCGGCAGTTCGCGACCCGCGAACGCGTCGCTCTCGACGAGCAGCGTGCCCTTCGGGAGCGAGACCGGGGTCGTGCCGACGTTGGCGATGACCGTGACATCGCCGTTCCGGAACGCGATGACGTCGTCGCCGTAGCCGTCCAGCCACTCCAGCGATCCCGCTCCCAGCTCGTGTGCGCGACGGGTCGCGAGGAGTGTGCGGTACAGCCACAGCGTCGAGTCCGGCTGGTCCTCCTGCACGTCCCGGGCCAGTGCCGTCCACTCCGCCGGCTGGGGCAGCCAGCTCTCGCCCGTGGGGCTGAAGCCGAACGCGCCCTGGTCGGCGGTCCAGGGCAGCGGGACCCGGCATCCGTCACGGCCGTAGCGCTCGCCGTTCGTGCGGAACCAGGTCGGGTCCTCGCGGACGTCGTCGGGCAGCTCCATCGCCTCGGGAAGGCCGAGCTCCTCGCCCTGGTACAGGTAGGACGAGCCGGGGAGGGCCAGCATGAGCGACGTCGCCGCGCGAGCGCGACGGAGGCCGGCGGCGGGGTCGGGCTTGCCGGGGGTGTCCGGCCCGACGCCGTGGCCCTGGGGGTGACCCGGCATAGCGAGGCGGGTCGCATGGCGGATGACGTCGTGGTTCGAGAGGACCCACGTGGCCGGAGCTCCGACGGCGGGGAAGGCCCGCAGGGACTCGCTGATGATCTCGCGCAGCTGCGCCGCATCCCACTCGCTCATCGCGTAGGGGAAGTTGAACGCCTGGTGCATCTCGTCGGACCGCACCCACTTCGCGGTCTCGTCGACCGTCGGCAGCCATGCCTCGGCGCAGAGCGCGCGGTCGCCCTCGTACTCGTCGAGCACGCGGTGCCATTCGCGCCACACCTGATGCACACCATCCTGGCCCCAATACGGCACGGGCTCAGCGCCGCCCATCGAGTCGGCCTCGGCCGGCGGGGTGTAGTCGGGCAGTCCGTCGGCCTTGATGAGGCCGTGGGCCACGTCGACGCGGAAGCCGTCGACGCCGCGGTCGAGCCAGAAGCGCAGGGTCGCCTCGAACTCGGCGCGCACCTCGGGGTTGGTCCAGTCGAAATCGGGCTGCGAGCTGTCGAACAGGTGCAGGTACCACTGGCCGTCGGGGATGCGGGTCCATGCCGGACCGCCGAAGACGGACTCCCAGTTGTTGGGGGGCAGCTCGCCGTTCTCGCCCTGACCGTCGCGGAACATGTAGCGGGCGCGCTCGGGGCTGCCGGGAGCGGCGGCGAGGGCCTGCTGGAACCAGACGTGCTTGTCGGAGGAGTGGTTCGGGACGAGATCGATGATGACCCGGATGCCGCGGGTGTGCGCCGCCTCGAGCATGTCGTCGAAGTCGCCGAGGGTGCCGAAGAGCGGGTCGACGTCGCGGTAGTCGGCGACGTCGTAGCCGGCATCCTTCTGCGGAGAGGTGAAGAAGGGGCTCAGCCACACGGCGTCGACGCCGAGCGAGGCGAGGTCGTCGAGGTGCGACGTGATGCCGGGCAGGTCGCCGATGCCGTCGCCCGAGGCGTCCGCGAAGGAGCGGGGGTAGATCTGGTAGATCACGGCGGTGCGCCACCACTCGGCACCGGGACGGCTCTCGCCGATCGGGGCCAGCGTCGAGGTGGCGGTCGGGGAGGGGGTCGAAGTCATGCGCGCCAGCCTAGTGCAAGCGCTTGCGCACGCGATATGACGCAGGGCGAGTACCCTGGACCCAGTGAATCCCGACGCACTCGCCCGAGCCGAATCGCTCATCGCGACGATCCCCGACTTCCCCGAACCCGGCATCCTCTTCCGCGACGTCTCGCCGTTGCTGGCCGACCCGGCGGGGCTGCGCACCATCGCCATGGCGATGGCGGAACCGTTCATCGGCTCGTTCGACGTCGTCGCGGGCGTAGAGGCACGCGGCTTCCTGCTCGCCGGCGCGATCGCGATCGCCTCGGGGACGGGCCTCGCGCCGATCCGCAAAGCGGGCAAGCTGCCGCGTCCCGCCGGTTCGGTGAGCTACGACCTCGAGTACGGCAGTGCGACGATCGAGATGTCGGGCGACCTCGCCGAGGGTGCGCGGGTCCTGCTCGTCGACGACGTCCTGGCCACCGGCGGAACGCTCCGCGCGGGGCAGCAGCTGCTCGAGCAGCTCGGCTACAGCCTCGCCGGCACGTCCGTGCTCATGGAGCTCACCGCACTCGAGGGCCGCACCGTGTGCGGCCCCGTGCACAGCGTCTTCACCGTCTGATCAGGTCCGGATCACAACGTTCTCGGGCTCCTCGCCCGCCAGCAGGTGGCCGATCTGGCGTCGCAGCAGTCGCACGATCCGCGGGTGCATCGCGTCGGTCGCGCCCCCGACGTGCGGGGCGATCACGACACCCTCGAGCGACCACAGCGGGTGATCCGCGGGGAGCGGTTCGGGATCGGTGACGTCGAGCGCCGCACGGATGCCGCGGCTCTGGACGTGTGCGACGAGGGCGTCCGTGTCGACCAGCGACCCGCGACCCACGTTGACGACGAGGGCGCCGTCGGCGAGGGCGGCGAGGAATGCGTCGTCGATGATGTGCCGCGTCTGGTCGCCCCCGGGGAGCGAGGCCACGACGATGTCCACCCCCGGGAGCAGCTCCGCCAGCTCGTCCGCGCTGTGGACGTGGACACCGTCCTCGTCGCGCGCGCGCGAGGCGACGGGAACGAGCTCGACCTCGAAGGGGGCGAGACGCGCCGCGATCGCCTTGCCGACGCCGCCGTAGCCGAGCAGTAGGACGCGGCGGTCGGCGAGACCCGTGGTCTGCACCGGCGCCCAGTCGCCGGACGCCTGCGCCCGGACGAACCGGTCGATGCCGCGCTGCGCCGTCAGGGTGAGCGCGACGGCCAGTTCTGCCGTCGCGGCCTCGTGCACGGTCGCCGCGTTCGCGAACACCGAGCCTGCGGGAAGGCGGTCCTCGATGCCCTCGTAGCCGATCGACTGACCCTGGACGAGGCCGACCTCGATTCCCTCGAGCCATCCGAGCGGGTTGCCCGCCATGTAGGGCGGAACGACGAGATCGATGCGCGAACGCGGGGCGGCGGCATCCATCTTCCAGACGAAGACGTCCGCCCCGTCGATGTCGGAGAGCTCCTCGGCGAGGCGGGCGGAGGGGACGCTGACGCTGATCGAAGCCATGCATCCGAGGCTATCGCCCGGCCCGGGGGACCCGGCCGACACCTAGGCTGGTTCGATGCCTGAAAACCCCCGCGCGAACCCCGACGCCTTCGTCCGTGTGCGCGGGGCGAACGAGAACAACCTGCGGGACGTGGATGTGGACGTCCCCCGCGACGCGATCGTCGCCTTCACCGGTGTCTCGGGTTCGGGCAAGTCGTCGCTGGCCTTCGGCACGATCTTCACCGAGGCGCAGCGCCGCTACCTCGAGTCGGTCGCGCCCTACGCGCGGCGGCTGATCCAGCAGGGCCACGACCCTCACGTGGATTCGATCACCGGCCTCCCGCCCGCCGTCGCGCTGCAGCAGCGCCGCGGCGCACCGAGCTCGCGCTCGAGCGTCGGCACCGTCACGACCCTGTCGAACTCCCTCCGCATGCTGTTCTCGCGGGCGGGCACGTTCCCGTCCGGGTTCACGACGCGCCTGGACTCCGACGCGTTCTCGCCGAACACCGCCGCGGGGGCTTGCCCCGAGTGCCACGGAGTCGGCGTCGCGCACACGGTGACCGAGGACACCCTCGTGCCCGACCCGTCGTTGAGCATCCGCGACGGCGCGATCGCTGCGTGGCCGGGGGCGTGGCAGGCCAAGAACCTCCGCGACATCACGATCGCGCTCGGGTACGACGTCGACCGGCCATGGCGCGAGCTCGACCGGGACGACCGTGAGTGGCTGCTCTTCACCGACGAGCAGCCCGTCGTGCAGATCACGCCGCAGCGCGACCGCGTCGCCAAGCCCTACAACGGCACGTTCTGGAGCGCGAAGAAATTCGTCTTCCATACGCTCGCCGACTCGCAGAGCGCGTCGATGCGGAACCGCGTGCTCGCGTTCGTCCGGACGGGCGTCTGCCCGGTCTGCGGCGGCACCGGCCTTCGCCGCGAGGCGCTCGCTGTCACATTCGCGGGCCGAACGATCGCCGAGCTGAACGCCCTGCCGATCCGCGAGCTCGCCGACGTGCTCCGTCCGACGACGCAGATCCGGGATGCCGCGCCCGCCCTCCCGACCACCGAATCGGGTGAGCGCACCGACGTCGCCGTGGCCATCACGACCGACCTCGTCGCGCGCATCCAGGTGCTCCTCGACCTCGGTCTCGGCTACCTCGGGCTCGGCCGCGTGACGACGACGCTCTCTCCCGGCGAGATGCAGCGGTTGCGCCTGGCGACCCAGCTGAGGTCGGGCCTGTTCGGCGTCGTCTACGTCCTCGACGAGCCGTCGGCCGGGCTCCACCCCGACGACGCGGCGCCCCTGCTCGACGTGCTCGAACAGCTCCGCGCTTCGGGCAACTCCGTCTTCGTCGTCGAGCACAACATGGACGTCGTCCGTCGTGCGGACTGGATCGTCGACGTCGGCCCCGGCGCGGGTGAGGCCGGCGGCGCGGTGCTCTACTCCGGCGAGGTCGGGGGGCTGGCGGGTGTCGCCCAATCGGCGACGCGTCCGTTCCTGTTCCCTGAGGACGACGAGGCCGTGTCCCGCGAGCGTCGGGAGGCCACCGGCATCCTCTCGCTCGAGGGCGTCTCGCTGCACAACCTCGACGGACTCGACGTGGAGGTCCCCCTCGGCGTCTTCACCGCGGTGACGGGCGTCTCGGGTTCGGGGAAGTCCACGCTCGTCAGCCGCGTGCTGCGCGACGTCGTCGAGCGTCACCTGCGCGGCGGTGCCGTCGACGATCCGGATGCCGACGGTGCGGCGGACGCCGACGAGCCGTCCGACCGCATCGCCGAGGCGATGGTGCCGACGGCGGCGGCCGACGCGATGCGGGTGCGGGCCGTCACAGGACTCGACGCCCTCGACCGGCTCGTCCGCGTCGATCAGAAGCCGATCGGTCGCACCCCCAGGTCGAACCTCGCCACCTACACCGGGCTCTTCGACGCCGTCCGCACGGTGTTCGCCGCGACCGACCTCGCGCGCGAACGCGGTTACGCGCCCGGCCGGTTCTCGTTCAACGTGGCGGGAGGCCGGTGCGAGACGTGCCTCGGCGAGGGATACGTCACGGTCGAACTCCTGTTCCTACCGGGCAGCTACGGTCGATGCCCGACGTGCCACGGCGCCCGCTACAACCCCGAGACGCTCGAGGTGACCTACGGCGGCGAGAACATCGCCGACGTCCTCGCGATGACGGTCGACGAGGCGGCGACGTTCCTCGAGGCGGTGCCCGCGGCATCCCGCAGCCTCCGGACCCTGCAGGACGTCGGGCTCGGCTACCTGCGCCTCGGTCAGCCGGCGACCGAGCTGTCGGGCGGTGAGGCGCAGCGCATCAAGCTCGCGACCGAGCTGCAGCGCGCGCGGCGGGGCCACACCCTCTATCTGCTCGACGAGCCGACGACGGGGCTCCACCCCGCCGATGTGCGGAGACTCCTGGCGCAGCTGCACGCGCTCGTCGACGCGGGGGACACCGTCGTCGTCGTCGAGCACGACATGGACGTCGTCGCGGCGGCCGACTGGGTCATCGACCTCGGTCCGTCGGGCGGGGATGCCGGAGGTCGCATCGTCGCGGAGGGGACACCGGATGCCGTCGCCCAGGACCCCGACAGCCGTACCGCGCCGTACCTGGCGCGGCGTCTGACCGCCTGAACCGGCTCAGGCCGCGGAGTGCACGACGGCCGAGACGGCCGCCGTGAAGAAGCTCAGGCCGTCGACGCCCGACCGCATCGCGACCGCGGTGTCGGGCCCGAAGCCGGGCTCGATCGCGTGCTCGGGGTGCGGCATGAGGCCGACCACGTTGCCGTGCTCGTTGGTGAGCCCTGCGATGTCGTCCATCGACCCGTTCGGGTTGACGCCGGCGTAGCGGAAGGCGACGAGGTTCTCACCCTGGATGCGCGCGAGCGTCTCGTCGGAGGCGATGTAGCCGCCGTCGGCGTTCTTCAGGGGGATGACGATCTCCTGGCCGCGGCGGAACTCGCTCGTCCAGGCGGTGTCCGCGTTCTCGACGACGAGGCGCTGGTCGCGGCGGATGAACTGCTGGTGGGCGTTCCGGATCAGGCCGCCGGGCAGCAGGTGGGCCTCGACGAGCATCTGGAACCCGTTGCAGATGCCGAGGATCGGCATGCCCTTGGCTGCGGCATCCTTCACCTCGGACATGATCGGCGCGAGCGCGGCGATCGCCCCCGCGCGCAGGTAGTCGCCGTAGCTGAAACCGCCGGGCAGAACGAGGGCGTCGACGCCCTCGAGGTCGTGGGAGCCGTGCCAGAGGGCGACGGGCTCGGCGCCGGCCAGGCGTACGGCTCTGCGGGCGTCGCCGTCGTCGAGCGAGCCGGGGAAGGTGATGACCCCGACGCGGACGGTCACTCGACGACCTCGATGCCGACGACGTCCTCGATCACGGAGTTCGAGAGGATCTCCTCGGCGATCGTGCGGACCGCGGCGAGGGTCTGCTCGTCGGCCGTCTCGACGGTGAGCTCGAAGCGCTTGCCGATGCGGACATCGCCGAATCCGGCGTGGCCGAGGCGCTGCAGCGCTCCGGCGACGGCCTTCCCCTGCGGGTCCAGAAGCTCGGCCTTGGGCATGACGTCGACGACGATGGTGGGCATCAGAAAGCTCCGGGATGTCGCGGGCAGGGTGCGCGACCAGTCTAGAGCCCGCGGGCGTGCCGCACCGTCCGCACTCTCCGCGCGCTGTGACCAAACCGTGACAGACCTCATGGGAGCGCTCTCTTGACACTCGTGGGAGCGATCCCATACCGTCGACACCACTCGATGAGAGCGCTCCCACGCGGAGACCCTTGCACCTTGCTCTCGCCACACCACAAAGGAGTGTTCTGTGAACGCACGCGCCCTGCGCCGCGTCGGCTTGATCGCCGGCGTCGCCACCACCTCCGCTCTCGTCCTCGCCGGCTGCGCCGGCGGCGGCAACCAGGGCGGCACCGGAGCCGAAGGCGAGAAGGTCACGCTGACCATCGCGACCTTCAACAACTTCGGCTACACCGACGAGTTCCTCCAGAAGTACGAGGACGCGAACCCGAACGTCACGATCGTCCACAACAAGGCGGCCGAGTCGGGTGACGCCCGCAAGAACTTCTTCCAGAAGCTCGGCAAGGGCGGTCTCGCCGACATCGAGGCCGTCGAGGTCGACTGGCTCAGCGAGGCCATGCAGTACTCCGACCTGCTCGCTCCCGTCCCCGACGACCTCAAGGGTCGTTGGCTCGACTGGAAGGAGAAGGCGGCGACCGACCCCGAGGGCAACCTCATCGGCTACGGAACCGACATCGGTCCGCAGGCGATCTGCTACCGCTCCGACCTCTTCGAGGCCGCCGGCCTCCCGTCCGAGCCCGCCGAGGTCGAGGCGCTGTTCGACGGCGACTGGAACAACTACTTCGACGTGGCAGACCAGTACCGCGAGGCATCGGGCAAGGCCATGATCGACTCGGCCAACTCGGTTCTGCAGGGCATCGTCAACCAGATCGAGTACACCTACGACAAGCCCGACGGTTCCGTCATCGCGACCTCGAACCCCGAGATCGCCGATGCTTACAAGAGTGTCGTCGAGCGCGCCGTCCCCAACTCCGCCTACTCGGCGCAGTGGGGCGACGACTGGATCGCGTCCTTCCAGGGCGACGACTTCGCCACGGTCCTGTGCCCCGGCTGGATGCAGGGCATCATCTCCGGCTACGCGCCGGACCAGAAGAACTGGAAGATCGCGAACACGTTCCCGAACGGTGGCGGTAACTGGGGCGGCTCGTACCTGACCATCCCCGCCAACGGCAAGAACGTCAAGGAAGCGCAGAAGCTCGCCGAGTGGCTGTCCGCCCCGGAGCAGCAGGTCGAGGCGTTCGTCAACGTGGGCGCCTTCCCGAGCCAGGTCGACGCGTACGAGAACGCCGACCTCCAGGGGTACGTCAACGACTACTACAACGGTGCGAAGACCGGTGAGATCGGCGCCGACCGCGCCGAGGCCGTCACGGTCCTCCCGTTCAAGAGCGCGAACTACTTCAAGTACCACGACGCTCTGCAGAATGCGGTCAACCGCGTCTTCGACAAGTCGGAGTCCGAGGACGCCGCGTGGAAGACCTGGGTCGCCGAGGTCGAAGCCTTCTGATCCGTCCCTGACCGGGATGCCGGCCGCGCCCTGCGGCGGCCGGCATCCCCACCATCGTTCGACCACCACGGAGACGACTCGTGACCACCACCGACATCCGCCCACACACCCCCGTGGAGGACCGGCCCACCGCCGCGGACCGTCCGATCCGTGTGCTCTCCTTCCGCCAGCGGCTCAGCCGCTGGGACGTGAAGGTCTCGCCGTACCTCTACATCTCGCCCTTCTTCATCCTGTTCGCGATCGTCGGCCTGTTCCCCATCGGGTTCACCGCCGTGATCTCTTTCCAGGAGTGGGACCTCATCCGCAACTCCGGCACCTTCGTCGGATTCGATCAGTACGCCTGGATCCTGAACGACCCGAAGTTCTGGGTCGCCCTCCGCAACACCTTCAGCATCTTCCTGCTCTCGACCGTCCCCCAGCTGCTGCTCGCGGTGTTCATCGCCGCGATGCTCGACCGCAACATCCGCGCCAAGACGTTCTGGCGGATGAGCGTGCTGCTCCCGTTCGTCATGGCCCCCGTCGCCGTCGCCCTGATCTTCAGCAACATGTTCGGCGACGTCCACGGCCTCGTGAACAACGCGCTGAGCACCATCGGGCTCGACCCGATCGCCTGGCACAAGGACCCGTTCTGGAGCCACGTCGCGATCGCCACCATGGTCAACTTCCGCTGGACCGGCTACAACGCCCTCATCCTGCTGGCGGCCATGCAGGCGGTGCCGCGCGAGTACTACGAGGCGGCCACGGTCGACGGCGCCGGCGCGTTCCGCCAGTTCGTCAGCATCACGCTGCCCTCGCTCCGCCCGACCCTCATCTTCGTGATCATCACCTCGACGATCGGCGGTCTGCAGATCTTCGACGAGCCGCGCATGTTCGACAACACCGGCGAGGGCGGACCCGCCCAGCAGTGGCTGACGATCACGCTGTACCTCTACAACATCGGCTGGGGCGAGTTCAATTTCGGTCGCGCCGCCGCCCTCGCGTGGATCCTCTTCATCATCATCGTGGTGATCGGTCTCGCGAACCTCCTCATCACCCGCCGCCTCGTCCGCGACGAGGGCGGCCGCGGCGTGAAAATGCCGCGACGCGCACGGAAGGACACCGCACGATGACCACCGTCAGCGAGCCGCCCCTGGCCATCGTCGAAGAGAACATCCCGAACGCGCCCCGGCGTCGTCGCGGCGAGCGGACCACCCGCATCCGCGGCGTCCGCGCTGGATTCTGGGTCTACGTCGGACTCGGCGTCGTCGCGGTCTCGGCGATCTTCCCCTACTACTGGTCGTTCCTCATCGGCTCGGGCGACCAGTTCACGATCAACGATCCGAACATGTCGTGGTTCCCGGGCGCGAACTTCGTCAACAACGCTCTGTCCGTGGTGAACGACCCTGCGGTCAACTTCTGGCTCGCCCTGTGGAACTCGGTCTTCAGTTCGACGCTGATCGCGGCATCCGTCGTCGTCTTCTCGACACTCGCCGGCTGGGCGTTCGCGAAGCTGCGCTTCCGCGGCAACAAGTTCCTGCTCGCCTTCGTGGTCGCCACCATGGCGGTCCCGATGCAGCTGGGTGTCGTCCCGCTGTACATCCTCTTCGCCGACATGGGGTGGACCGGCACGATCGGCGCCATCATCGTCCCGGCCCTCACGAGCGCTTTCGGCGTGTTCTGGATGACCCAGTACATCGGCCAGACGGTGCCCGATGAGCTCATCGAGGCGGCGCGCGTCGACGGAGCCAGCCAGATCCGCACGTTCTGGACGGTCGGTGTCACGGCTGCCCGCCCTGCCGCCGCGATGCTGTTCCTCTTCACGTTCGTCGGAGCCTGGAACCAGTTCTTCTGGCCCTTCATCGTGCTCGACCGCGAGAGCCCGACCCTCCCCGTCGCTCTGTCGCTGCTGCAGGCGAACTACTTCGTCGACTACTCGAAGGTGCTTGCGGGCGTGCTCCTTGCGACCGTGCCCCTCATCCTGCTGTTCGTCTTCGCCGGCAAGCAGCTGGTCAGCGGCATCATGGCCGGCGCGGTCAAGGGCTGACGGCCTCACCGTGAACGTCCTTTCGCAGGAGTACTCTGCCCCCGTGCCCGTCCGAACCCCCCGCCCCTTCCCGACCGACTTCCTCTTCGGAGCGGCGACCGCCGCCTACCAGATCGAGGGAGCCGCCTTCGAGGACGGTCGCACCGCGTCGATCTGGGATGCGTTCAGCCGCGTGCCGGGCGCCGTCATCGGGGCCGACAACGGCGACGTCGCGTGCGACCACTACCACCGCTACCGAGACGACGTCGCGCTCATGGCGGAGCTCGGCCTCGACACGTATCGGTTCTCGACGTCGTGGTCGCGCGTGCGGCCCGACGGCGGTCCCGTCAACCCGAAGGGCATCGACTTCTACGAGCGTCTCGTCGACGAGCTCCTGGCGGCCGGCATCCGTCCGTGGCTCACGCTCTACCACTGGGACCTGCCGCAGGCGCTCGAGGAACGCGGCGGATGGACGGCCCGCGAGACGAGCGAGCGGTTCGCGGAGTACGCGCTGACGGTGCACGACGCCCTCGGCGATCGCGTCACCGACTGGACCACCCTCAACGAACCCTGGTGCTCGTCGTTCCTCAGCTACACGGGCGGGATCCACGCGCCCGGCCGGTTCAGCATCGGTGACGGGATGCTGGCATCCCACCACCTGCTGCGCGGGCACGGCCTCGTCGTCGAGGAGCTGCGGCGCCGCGACCCCGCGCTGAACCTCGGCATCACGCTGAATCTCACGGTCGCCGAGGCGGCCGATCCGGCCAGGCCCGAGGACGTCGACGCCGCCCGCCGCATCGACGGACAGTTCAACCGGTGGTTCCTCGACCCGATCTTCCGGGGGAGCTACCCCGAGGACATCGTGGAGGACATCCGCGCGGTCGACGCTGCTGAGGTCGCCCGGTTCGAGGCGGCCGTTCTCCCCGGCGACCTCGCCACGATCTCGCAGCCGCTCGACGTGCTGGGCGTCAACTACTACCACGGCGAGTTCGTCGGCGGCACGGCTCCTGCGGACCCGCCCCTGCCGGGTGATGCCCCGACCGACCGCGTCGTGGGGTCGCCGTGGCCGGCGGGCGACGGCATCCACTGGTACGAGCGGGGACTCCCGCGCACGGCGATGCACTGGGAGGTGCAACCCGCCGGGTTGACGGTGCTGCTCGAGCGGGTGTGGGACGAGTACGCGAAGGATGCCGGCACCGCGCTGTTCGTGACGGAGAACGGCGCGGCCTACGATGACGAGTCCGTCGTCGAGGGCGGCGAGACCCGGGTGCACGATGCGGACCGCGTCGACTTCCTGCGCGGCCACCTCGAAGCGATCCTCGACGCCGCCGATGCCGGCGTCGACGTGCGCGGCTACTTCTACTGGTCGCTCATGGACAACTTCGAGTGGGCGTGGGGGTACGACAAGCGGTTCGGGCTCATCCGGGTCGACTACGACACCCAGGAACGGACGTTCAAGGACAGCGCGCTGGAGTATCGTC
>ENA-UOXB01001246-UOXB01001246.1-bioreactor-metagenome-genome-assembly--contig:-NODE-1246-length-12347-cov-6.707615_pt1 | contig 12347 bp, 14 predicted proteins | sample MGYA00238158_ERZ761615 | MGnify/ENA primary metagenome ERZ761615 (study PRJEB28904, sample SAMN06267902) | bioreactor metagenome | isolation source: Joint BioEnergy Institute, California, USA... | reverse complement strand
TAACTTGTCATCACCTAGTAGCACCTACTAAACGTACCTAATATAGTGACGGTGACAACCTCTCCTTAATTTATAATTTTAAAGGCTTGCTTTATTCGGTGATATTTTATCGCTATATACTTACTTCACGTTTAACGGGTAGGTTTTTTGTCGTGAGGACTTGGTCCTATAGATAGTCAATGGCATAACGGCTGCTATCCACTGATATGTCATTACTAGCGCCCGTCGTCACGGATAAACAATTCTCGAATAACACGATGACGTTTGGCAACCTTGACGTCTGTTTTGTCTAAAGTCGAATACATCTTTCTCGTAAAACGAAATCTCTGCCTGATAGCCGCTAGGACTGCCCAATTTCCAGCCTTGCGCCTGCATCTGAGTGACGATATCGGCTTGGAATACAGATTCGTAGGTAGCGTGCTGGCTCATGGCGTTCTCTTGTTTTTGTTCTATGGCTAATGAGTATATGAATATAACAGACAAAATGGCGGGAATACATGATTAGCGCTGGCGTTCACTATCAAAATCTTCAGAAATGAAAATATTATTATTGGCAATGTCTTCTGATTCTTTTATATCATTAAAACTAATAATACTGTTAAAATAATAAAGAGCCCACGCTTCGGCAAATAAAATATAAGCCAACATGATCAAATAGTTAATTATGCTTATCTGGTAAAAAAGTATAAGACATAGCAATGCAAATGTAGGCAATATAAAATTCAAAGAAATCAATATACCTCTTACTCTTAAAATCTTCTTTCTAAGAATATATATTTTATTTGGTATAATTATTGAGTTATTTTTAAAAATGATCATACCATCTTTATTTAAATATCTTAAATTTGATATGGTGACTAAACCTATATTCTTTGATAATAAGACTTCAACTTCTCGCCACTTAAACCCTTTGAGAAAGGTTACTTTATCTATCTCTAAATCTTGTAAATACTTCTTTGAATTTCTTATTTCTTCCATCCTACCAAGCATGCTTTGTGTATTCTGCAAGTCCTCTTTTTTGTTAGACAGTTTGTCTTTAATAATTGTATAGCCAAAGTTGCAAATACCAGTTAAGGCGACTAATGAAGCGACCAATACTGATGCTAAAGCGTTTATTCCCATAAACTTCTCTACAAAACATAAGTTAAAAAACAAACATAAGTATACTATTAAACTAGATTTAATCTAAGCAAAAGTCCATATCCGCCCAAAATCATTCGCTGAGCGCAATTTTGATAGATGGAGTCAATAAAAAGATAATGAGCATACATCTGCTAGGTACAGATCAACCACACCTTATCAATTTCAACGATTTGATGCTCTCTACCTTCAATAATTTCTGTTCTTATAATTTTGCTAGTGTCAGTCTCTTGCAACATCTCTAAATCGCCTTCATCAGCCATATCGTAAGGTACAAGCCGTCGATAAAGTTTCCATTCAAAGCAATCTAAGTATTCAGCCGTGTCTGAACTATAGTGGCTAGAGCTTTGAATACCATTTTTGGGCTGTTCACCTACTGGCTCAAAGATATTTTGATAAAATTCTTTATAATTCTTTATCGCACATACCACCTGCGAGCGACTGATATATTCTTCGTATAACCAGATTTGTAAATAATACGGGGCTTGCAACGCTTCTAGCGAATAGTTCCATGACTGATAGATTTTTTGCAGGTTTTTGATCAATAGATATTCACACTCGCCCGTTGGCTCTGGGTAAATACTATTGCCTAAAGCCAAGCGCGACCATGGTTGTACTCGAAACTTAACGTAATCTCGCTTTTCTTGATCTAACAGATCGACATCAAGAACTTTATTAACTTCACCCCATTGCTCAATAGCACGCTTACGGCGGTTAATGCCTCTTATTTTACGATACCTTGTTTTCTGCTTCTTCATTTAATACTTCTTTAAGTAGTTAGATACACGAGACCAAAGGCTTAACTTATTATGAATAGCTGGTAGCTTATTACCAAAGAACTCTAGCTCAATATCTTTACAGACAATTTCTAAAAAGAAACCAGCGGGGATCTGATGATTGTCGAAATCTCCCCACCCGCCACTATAATCTAGAACGACATCGTTATTTTTGATACTACCTACTTCTATGATGCTCTCAATAGGCCCACTAATATTCAGCTTCAAGTAACTAACCCCTAAAAAAAATATCTTACTTTCATCGCAATAATCGGGAATATCTACACTTTCAACAATAGTGTCAAAGTACTCCACACCTGATGACATATGCAAACAGAATAAATCTTCTTGTAAAGAAAATGCATGCATATGCCCTTCGAAAATATATATTTCATTGTGTTTACTTCTTTCAATACCGATTTTTCTACTCATATTCATTGACCGAATAATTTATGAGTCTAACTAGAGACATAGGTTACTTTTATGCAAAAATCAAACCTCGCTTTATTAGGCGTTTGCCAGCCATTAAACCTCAATATTACCCGTAATTGCAGCGGATATTAAAGCCGTGCGGCATTCTTACACAAGTTAGTTATATAGCTTGTGCAACTCTATTATTAAACTTAATCAAATCCTACGGCTCATCACATACCATTGAGATGCTTTTACCAAAGATAGTTTTATTGAGTTGGTTGTAGTTGCTAAAGACCTTATTAGAGTCAGCATGATAGATCTGATCATTCACGCAATTACTAAAACCATAGGTAAGTAAGTTTATTTTGGCATAGTTTTCAGGGTCGCTGGCTCTTTGTTCTTGATAATGTGACATGGCATAGCTATTTGATAACGCGCGTTTTTCGACTAGCTGCTCCCACTTACTTTGTACTGCAGTTTCACTTTCAAAAAACGGGGTAAGGTACTGCTTGCACATCGGTGGACTAAGCCTCATCGCTTGTACGGGATATAGATAAGCCAAAATAGTTAATTTATCGTGAACATATTCGCCTTCTATAGACTTTAGCAGTTCACGCTTGTAGGTTTGGGCTGCTGGCACGACTTCCAATTGTTGGACTTTGCCCTTGAGTAACTCATATTCTTTATCTAAATTGGTGATATCCGTTGTTGATACTTTGTCAATATCACTAGGATTTACAGGGGAAGAAAAGCTATTTAGTTGAACGGTATTTAAGTTATTTAACATGAAATGTGAGTTTTTGATTTGATTGGCAGTGTATTTCTTATTATCAAAACTCCCCTTTATATCGCATAGATCATCTTGCCATTTATAGACTTCGGCTTGGGCGATAGTGGTGACAGTCATTGAGGCAAAGATGGCGGCTATGGTCATTGCTTTCATAAAGTAAGCCCTTTTATTAACTTCCTCAAACATGAAGTAATGCGATTAATCTCGATTTATGACGACTTAGGTACTTGTCAGCCTTGCAAATTATTACCCGCCATCACTGATTACAATGCTAAAACTTAGGTCATTAATCCTTTTTTATTCGCCTCTAATAACATTTCAAACTGTTCCACACTCGTTAATATCCTTTGGACTTTGACCTGATCAGCTCTGCTATCAAGCTGCCCTGCAATCTGGCCAAGAACAAGCGCGTTTTTATAATCATCAAGTATAACGCATATGATTAACATCTCAGAAAGAGTAGATATGACAATATCCAAAACATCTGGATCATTGCTTATCTGAAACCGATTAACTATTTTATTAAATACAGCTAATCTGTCATTAATATTCTCACTGATTATTTTAAGACACTCAGCTTTTATCATTAACATATTGATAGTTAAATACTCTGTCGTATTATCAGTATAATCAATGTATTCATCCACCGTTGAATCTATCAGCTCGATGGCTTTATCATATTGTTTTAGGCTATAGTATGATAAAGCCTTGTTCCGATAAGCTGCTCGAATATATTCAAATCTGTATTCATTCTCGGTATCCTCCGGAAGCGTACTATGAGTAAAAATATCAATAATTTGATCGCAAGTTAAGATAGCGTCCTGATATTTCTCAAGCTCAACCAAGCTGATTGCTTTAGAATTTAGGGCAACCTTAGCATGACTACGCTTGTATGGATCTTCACTATCAAAGTACAGCTCGTATATCTCATCAGCTAAATTGACTACTGCTTCATATTTACCACGCCTATTAAGTTTCATCATCTTTTTTATCATTCTTGTAGATTTTAATTCAGCTGACCAAAACATTATTTACTCCTATTAATACGGAAATATTCGTTAGAATATAAAACGTCCTTTAAGAATTAAAGAACTCTTCAGATGATTTAATCAACAGACAAGATCTAAAAAACTTATATGCCTACTATGATCGAGACAAAATAATTATGGGCAATGGTATCAAAATAACCAACAATTGACGATAAAAAATACAAATATCATTGTAAATTCAAACTATATGACACTTTGAGAAAGGTAATATAAATGTGAACGATTATGGTTAGACAAAAAAATAGCTGGTTAATATCAAAGTATTAACCAGCCTCTTACATCAATCTTGCCCATATAGTGCGGTATCTATGTGATAGCAGCTGGCATGACCCAACTCCTACCCTTCTCACAAGTTAACCAAACTGAAAAGCGGATAACTGCGTTTTGAGCACTTGCTGAGAATAAACTTTACGGCCTTTATCGTTCTCTGCGGCGCCTGCTGCGATCATTAGCGGGAGCAAATGCTCCTCTTCGCCCAACTTGTGCGCATCCAAAGCATGAGGTGCTTGTGCCCAATTAGAGAGCGCTGTGAATCGCTCATTTGGATCAGCTTCGACCGCTTTGGTCAACCACTCATCAAACTTCTCTGAGGGAGCAGTAAAGTTTGCATCACCATAGCCGCGCATATTGTGAAAACTCATGCCGCTCCCAATGATCAATACGCCCTCGCGGCGTAACGTGGCAAGCGCCTTGCCTGCCATCAGATGTGCCTTGGGCTCAAGATCATGGCACAGTGACAGCTGTATGACTGGGATGTCTGCCTTGGGGAACATTACTTTTAGTGGGATAAATGCACCGTGATCAAATCCCCTGACGGCGTCCTGCTCATTGTCTAAACCTGCGTCACTTAGTAACTGACTAACCCGTTTAGCCAATGCAGGCTCGCCTGAGGCTGGATAAGTCAGCTCATAAGTATGCTCAGGAAACCCATAATAGTCATAAATTAGATCCGGCTGCTTGCCAGCAGTAACGCTAAATGTCGAGGTTTGCCAATGTCCACTGATGATTAAAATAGCGCTGGGCTGCTCTGGCAAACGACTTGGAATACTTTTTAAAAATTCAGCCATTTCGGTCCAAGTGTCCGCAGGCTGCCAATCCATAAAAAAGCAAGGCCCGCCACCATGAGGAATAAAGAACACAGGCTGCGTGATTGACGTTGATTCAAGATTCATGAGCTTCTACCTCGTTATTTATGATGGGGCGGCCGATAAAATAGCGATAAATATAGATATGACACTGCAAAAACTGTGTATTTATCGCTTATTACCTTTATTAAATGCGGTTAGTTTTTTCTGATAAGGCTCTATCTATGCTCAAGTAACCACCGCCCTGTATCGCAAGAGAAATCAAGGCCACCATCAAGGTTAATGCGTATTCGTAACCACCATCAGATACAAATAGTCCATTACTAATATGAGTAGAAAAAATAGCGACCAACATAGTAAAAGCTGCAACCAATGCAGCGGGACGAGTCAACAGCCCAAATACAAGAGCAAGACCACCGAAGAACTCTGCACTGCCCGCTAATAACGCCATTAAGTAACCAGGCTCAATACCAATACTGCTCATCCATTCAGCCGTACCCGCCAGTCCGCCGCCACCAAACCAGCCAAACAGTTTTTGGGCACCATGAGCCATTAAGATCAAACCGACTGGCACACGAAGCACCAAGGCGGCATATCCAGCTTTGGTATCTAGTATTTTATTTAGCAGTGATGTGTTCATTTGTGATTACTCCATAGCGTTTTATTAAAGGTAAATGGTTTAGCCATTGGGCATAAACCTACTTTACTATCAACGCTATAAAAGAGTAAGAGCGGTTGTATTGAATAATTAACAACATATTGTTGATAATTAGATTTGGATAGTAGGTTTTGACGCTACTCGACATCTTGTAGATTGGCTGTGAGCTGTGCACGGCTTGGTACACGATGATAATTAATCACAGGTACGTCTCCCAGTCGGCGCTGTCCTATGGCGATTTTTTTATCAATAGTAATCATCGCAATTTTTTGATTTTGCTCACTGAGTAATAAATGATTGGCCTTACGGGTGACCCGATAATTAGGGAAATACTGCTTTAATATAGCCGCAGTTTTGTATAGGCCATCGTGGACAGGCGCTTTTGATTGCTTAGTGTTTGCTTCACCTGTTTTTGCGCCGCGTGACTTTGCTACTAACCACAACGCTATGATTACGGCGAACAATATGACAAGCCACCAAATTCCGTCTATCATAAGAAAGGTATCCATTATTAGGAAGAGTTGGCTCATGTTAGCAGAATTATCGCCAGCGTTAATAGCCCAAGTGCAAGATGCCGCCAAACTCTTGGTATCAAAACAGCACATTTGTATTTTGACAGGGGCAGGCATTTCAGCAGAAAGTGGCATTCCAACGTTTCGAGACAAGCAAACGGGCTTATGGGAGAACTATAAAGCCGAGGATTTGGCGACACCAGATGCCTTTGCTCGCGATCCAAAGCTGGTTTGGTCGTGGTATCAATGGCGCAGAAAGCTGGTAGCAGATAAAACACCAAACCCTGCTCATCATGCATTGGCACAGTGGCAGCAGCACACAATGTCAAACCAGCAGCAGCTGACGCTTATCACTCAAAATGTCGATAATCTACATGAGCAAGCTGGCAGTACAGTGATTCATCTGCATGGTAATCTTTGGCGCAATCGTTGTAGTCAATGCCATATACCTTATATAAACGAATTAGAAGGCTCAAAGAATAGTGAGGATACTATTAACTTTGACGAGTCACTGCTCACCTGCCCGCACTGCAATGGTTATATCAGGCCAGATATCGTATGGTTTGGAGAAGCCTTGCCAGTCGACGCATGGCAGACGGCCGAATCCGCCGCTGCGCATTGTGAGGTGTTTATCAGTATTGGTACATCAAGTCTTGTCTACCCTGCGGCAGGGCTGGCACAACTGGCAAAACAAAATGGCGCCAAAGTTATAGAAATAAATCCTGATCCAACACCGAATACCATCGTTGATATCACCTTAGCAGAAAAAGCAGGGGTGGTGATGCCCGTACTGATAGCGCACATGACAGCATTGCAGTCCTAAATATAGGCGTGAACATTTAGATTAGGCTTTATATAGAATAGCCTTGTGATCATTTACTTTTCATAAGTCCATAAAAAAGGCTTAATGGCGACTATCAACCATTAAGCCTTTTTACTGACTATCAAACTGTTAACACTTATGATCAATTCACTTTAAAATAAATACCGTGAGACTGGGATGAATTTTGCGCAGCCTCTGTATTAACAGCACGCAAGAAAAATTTATACCAGTCTCACATTATTATTAACGTATCTATTTTATTTGGAACTGACTATAGGTTTTATTCACTCTACTGTAGCGCAAGATCGACTCTTGATAGATATTCTTGCTTTAGCTCATCATCAATAAATGCTGATCTAAAAGAGTTCTTTACCAACGCCACAATATCACTCTCTGACAGATCCAGATGTTCATGCAAATTGATAAAATTCTGATTCATATAGCCTTTAAAATACGCAGGGTCGTCGGAGTTGACACTGACATTTAGGCCATAATCTAAAAGTTCTTTAATATTATGCTCTTTATAGGTTTCAAAAACCTTGAGTTCAATATTTGAATTCGGGCACACGGTCAACGGCACTTGCTCATCCTTTAAGCGTTGCATTAAGGCTTCGCTTTTTATGGATTGCACGCCATGATCAATTCTATGAATGTCCAATAAGTCTAACGCTTCATAGATGTACGAAAAGTCGCCCTCTTCACCAGCATGGGCTACTAGCTTAAAGCCTGCATCTTTTGCCTGTTTGAACACTTCTTTGAATTTAGAAGGCGGATTGCCAAGCTCTGAGGAATCAAGACCGACGCCGATAATATCGTCTTTATATCTTAATGCGTCGTCCAACGTCTCAAACGCCTCTTCTTGTGATAAATGTCTTAAAAAACACATAATGATGCAAGAGGTGATGCCATATTGCGCCTTAGCATCTTGTAGCGCTTCTTTGATGCCTGTGATCACTGCGTCAAAAGGAACCCCTCTTGCCGTATGCGTTTGTGGATCAAAAAATATCTCAGTATGAATGATATTATTTTCAACACACTTCAAGACATATTCCCACGTCAAATCATAGAAATCGTCTTTGGTAAGAAGAACATTGGCACCCGCATAATAAATGTCTAAAAAGGTTTGTAGATTGGTGAAGTTATACGCACTGCGCACATCTTCTATATCCTTATAAGGAATCTCTACGTTATTTTTTTTAGCCAATCTAAACATCAGCTCAGGCTCTAATGAGCCTTCAATATGCAAATGCAGCTCAGCTTTTGGTAGTTTCTTTATTAAATCAATCATAGTGTTCCATTACGGGTGTTTAGTAAGACAGGTGCTTATTCAATGACATATTGGCCACGCTCTATTGCTAGAGACGCTATTATATTTGAATTCAACCTGAAACCCTATACACTAAAACAAATCATTCAAATCTACAGATATCATCAATGCGTCAATTTGTAGATTCGCTACCTATTTTAAAAACACCACTGTATTGGACAACTCATTACCAGATGGGTTGTCTTCAAGCTGATAGTACTGGCGCAGTACTTGCCCAACTTCATCAAGCAACTCTCCCACACTTTCTTCTGTTTTTTGCTTGGCGATGCCAGTGACGGCTTTTTCACACATCGCACGCCAAACCGTTGGGCTAACGTGAGCGCTGATACCGCGATCGGCCACTATCTCTAGCTTGTGCTCACAGATATTGACGTAAACCAAAACACCCGTATTTTCTTCGGTATCCCAAACATGATACTCACTAAACAATTCAATCGCTCGTTCGCGGCAATCCATATAGTAAGCTTCTTGAATGGGCAATTGGTTTTCTATAATTAAAAACACCTCACCACGATGCCCTCGCTCAGCGCTTGTGACCCTCTCGGTCAAACGCGCCCTTGCCTCTGCTGTTAGCCACTTACTATGCAGTACAGGAACAAACAAGACTTGACGCCACCAGCGAGCAAAACTGGGTTTTGAAGCGTTGTTTTCTGCCATTATATTTTTTCCTCAAATACGTCATTGCTGACAGTCAGTTAGTGAAAGGGTCTACCATGATCCGCCAGCACCGCCGCCGCCAAAGCCGCCGCCACCGCCACCAAAGCCGCCACCGCCAAAACCACCGCCGCCGAAGCCGCCACCACTACCGCCGCCCATACCAGGGAGGAAAATCATGCTACTACCGCGGCGTCCGCCTTTACCGCCGCCCCCTTTACCACCGCCACCGCCGCCGCGTGAAATCAAGAACATCCATATAAATATTGCCATGATCAATGTCATGAAAAAACCGCCGCCAAGCGCTAACGAGCCTGCAAAAAACCCGCCCGCAGTCAAGATAGAACCAAAAACACGACCAAAGATACTGGTAATAAAGCCACCAAATATCATCGACATCACAAATAAGAAAATGGGCATTGGTAGCTCATCTGAGCCTTGCTGAGCATTATTGCGTTCAGCTGCTTGTGCATCGGCACGCGCCAATACTTCAGGATCGGCAGTCAAGCGTGTTTTAAGGGCATCCACACCCGCCAAAATACCCGCCCCATAATTGTTTTGTTTGAATTGGGGAGTGATATCTTCACGAATGATACGGTTGACGGCAGCATCTGGTAGTACGCCTTCCAAACCATAACCCGTCAATACATACATGTCACGGTCATTAACCGCAACAACCATCAACAATCCATCATCAATGTCTTTATCACCAAGCTGCCATTTTTCTGCGACTTGCAAGGCATAGTCAAAGATGGGCACGCCATTGGTTGTGGGTACGATGACAACGGCCGCTTGAGCCAGCCCTTGCTGATAAATGCTTCTAAGCTGCGCCTCTAAGCGTTGTTTTTCTTGCGGGTTTAAGATATTGGCCTGATCGACCACTGGCGAATTGAGTATCAATTTATCTGCATCGACACCAGAAGCATTTGATTGGACAGGAGCTTGACTGGCTGTTGATGCCTCAGCTGTGGCACTATCGTTGCTGGCCGCATTAGGGTTAATGGCCTCATTGCTCAGTATGGCACCATTGATAGCGTCATTACCCAATACCGCATCATTGATGGCTTCGTTGGACTCGCCAGCTTTGGCAATCGCCACAAAATCCTCAACACTGCGATCTTGCATGCTCGAGGTGTTATCGGCGGCCACTGCACTATTTTCAACATCAGCAGTAGGCGCAGCAGACAACAACGACGCACTACCCATGCTGAGGGTAAACAATAATGTTGATAAGATTGCTTTTGAATTATTCATCTAATCTATACCACCTCAAGTAACCTCTATACTAAATTAATAGGCATTTATATCCATTAATACCTTTAAATCGCGTTCGACTGCTGATCTAAATAAATAGAGCGGTAATCACCGCTCTATTTTTGTGCTTATCCAATCACTGCTATTGCGCTGGTGCTGTATCGCTATTGCTACCACCAAAATCGACACTTGGTGCCGTTGAGATGGCCGCTTCGTTTGCAACGTTGAAGTTTGGTTTAACATCCATACCAAAGACCTTGGCTGTTACGTTGGTTGGGAATTGGCGCACAGACGTATTGTAACCTTGTACTTCTTGAATATAACGGTTACGGGCAACAGCAATACGGTTTTCAGTACCTTCAAGCTGAGCTTGTAAGTCTTGGAAAAGGGCGTCTGATTTTAGATCAGGATAACGCTCAGACACTGCCATTAGGCGTGATAAAGCACCTGTCATTTGCTCTTGCGCTGCGGCATAACGCTCCATCGCTTGTGGATCATTGAGCACTTCAGGCGTCACTGTAATGCCACCTGCACGTGAGCGAGCCTCAGCCACCTGCGTAAAGACCTCTTGTTCTTGTGTTGCATATTGTTGCACCACTTTGACCAAGTTTGGCACCAAATCAGAGCGTCTCTGATATTGGTTGACCACTTCTGACCATGAAGCCGTTACTTGCTCGTCTTGCGCCTGAAGATTGTTATAACCACAACCGCTTAGCCCAACCGTAGAAGTTGCTAATACTGCTGCCAACAATAGAGGTTTTACAATTGATTGACGCGTCATCTTTGTTTCTCCTAATAATATTAAATAACCAATCACACATGTGCTAAATTCTTTACAACATATCTGAGGCTCTTATAGGCGCTCACTCTTATAGAAAGCTACATACAGATAAATTTAGATAGAGAGTCAGATATAAAGAGAACGGTTAAACGATGAACCATTACCCTGCTCGCTCACACCTCATACTATCATGCAAAAACTTTCCTATATAAGCTATACCACCTATTAGACATGCTGCAATAATGGCGTTATAAAGACGCTTTTACAATTCACCGTTACCAAAACACAACCGCAAAATATCACTAGTCGCTCACCTTTAAATACCTCTTTTGGCGAATTTGGCATAGTAAATGCAATTTAACACCTATGAGGCACACTACCTTATGTTTCGCCTAATGTGCCCTTTTAATAAGGCAGATTATTGTATATATTCTGCTTAAAGCTGCGTAGCAGTGCATTAGTTACGTTAAAGAAAAAAATATTTTGCTGGTACAAAGAAAATTGTAGTAATTAGTATAAAAATGTGGCAAATTGCTGTTACTTAGCTGTACGTTTTGAATACATTTGGTAGTGGACTTATATTTTGATTAGTATTAGAGAGCTGGTAATACTTATATAAAAATTATTCGTTTATTCTTATATATTTGCTCTGTGATCTAATCAGCCACGCCATCATGTGGTCAACTGGTATCGCTCATAGTAAGTTGAATACTATAAGTGTTTAATTATATAACCGCCTATTTTATCCGCGGCTTTACTCACTGGGACTTATTTATTACACCTTATAAGACTCCCAAATAATTGAGGTAGCAAAAGCGTTACACAGGCAGCTGATACGGATATTATGAGCAAGCAAAGAATGTATGTTGCTTGCAAGCCAAGCGGATAAATACGGACAACTATAGTCCATTCTTAGTGGCAAAGTATGTATGAGACTTCACTAATATAAGTCGATGTAGCTAATTTAACTGCTTAACTTAAAATAAGTAAGTTAACCAGTTAGCTTACTCCTAAAGTATATAACGCCATTTTGAGACAGTACTAGGGATATAAATATGGAAGGTTTAGTTAACTTAGTAAACGG
>ENA-UOXB01001245-UOXB01001245.1-bioreactor-metagenome-genome-assembly--contig:-NODE-1245-length-12348-cov-9.767266_pt1 | contig 12348 bp, 8 predicted proteins | sample MGYA00238158_ERZ761615 | MGnify/ENA primary metagenome ERZ761615 (study PRJEB28904, sample SAMN06267902) | bioreactor metagenome | isolation source: Joint BioEnergy Institute, California, USA | place... | reverse complement strand
ATCAGACCGTCGATGACGATGCTGTCGGCGTGCAATTCGGCTGGGCTCATCAGGCTTGTCCCCTAATACTGATGCGCCGAGACGGCTGTCGGCGCTTTGGGGAGAGCTTATCCCTGGGGGGCTGGCCGACCCGGTACAAAAACGACTGGGGGTTTGCCGAAAGCGTCAAGCCGAGGTCGCGATTGGATATGAGGCCTCGGCGACCCGTTAACAGGTCGCCCGGATGGTATCCGGGCTGCGTTTGGCCTAGCTGTTTGACCGCTCGCGGCGATCCTGGCTGGGGCTGGCGGCGAAGCGCCTGCGGTAGCTGCGCGAGAAGTAGGAGGCCGAGTCGAAGCCGCACGCCAGGCCCACCTCCAGCACACTGAGGTCGCTCTGGCGCAGCAATTGGCGCGCCTTGTCCAGGCGCAGGTCGAGGTAGAAGGCCGATGGCGTGGTGTCCAGATGATGGCGAAACAGGCGTTCCAGCTGACGCACGCTGATACCTACCTGCTCGGCCAGTGCCTCACTGGACAGTGGTTGTTCGCACTGGCGCTCCATCTCGCCGATCACCCGCACCAGCTTCTTGTTGTGCAGGTCGTAGCGGCTGGCCACCTGCATGCGCTGGTGATCCAGGCGCGTGCGGATCCGGCTGACCACGAACTGTTCCGACACCTGCACCGCAAGCGTCTCGCCGTGTTCCTGGCCGATCAGCCCCAGCATCAGATCCAGGCTGCTGGTACCGCCTGCACTGGTGATGCGCTTGCCGTCGATTTCGAACAGTTCCTGGGTCACCAGTAGCGCTGGGTAGCGCTCGCGAAAGGCATCGATGGCTTCCCAATGCAGGGTCAGGCGCTGGTGCTGGAACAGCCCGGCCTCGGCCAGCACGAAGCTGCCCGTGTCGATGCCGCCAAGTACAGCCAGCTCCGGCTCGCGCCGTTGCAGCCAGTGCGCGAGGTGATGGTCGTAGTGTGCCAATGGCTCGAAACCGGCCACCACGAACAGCGCGCGGGTTGCTTCCGGAAGTTCCAGTGCGCCATCGACGTTCAGCGACATGCCGTTGCTCGCCTGCACGGCGTTACCGTCCCGGCTGAGCAAGCGCCAGCGATACAGCTCGCCGCGAAAGCGATTGGCCACGCGCAACGGCTCGATGGCCGACATCAGTCCCATCATGGAAAAACCGGGCAGCAGCAGGAAACAGAAGATCTGGGGCATATGGATCACTACGCCTGGGGGCTGACAGTCCGGATGCAATCCGGGAGGTGGATTCGCGGGTGGCAGCCGGGCTACGGGTAAGCGGAGAGATTAATACGGCATCAGAGCGCTTGTGCCACTAAGTGGTCGATTCAGGTCAATAAATAGTCGCTCAGGTGCGAATCAAGCGTTATTACCGAGCGTAAGGTGTTTACATCGGGAAGCGAGAGCCCCGAGCACGGTGGGGGCCACCATGGCCTCTAGAAAAACGAAATAAAACCGCTGTGACACGATGAGGAGCACCCAGATGAAAGGTCTTACCGCACTGGCCGCGTGCTGCACCCTGAGCCTGTTCAGTACCTCCCTGCTGGCCGACGATGCCAGTTGCAAGAACGTTCGCATTGGCGCCGTCGGCTGGACCGACGTGGTCGCCACCACCGCCGTCGCCAGCGAGTTGCTGCAGGGCCTCGGTTACGAAACCAAGCAGACCCAGGCTTCGCAACAGATCATCTTCGCCGGTATCCAGAAGGGCCAGATCGACGCCTTTCTCGGTTACTGGAAGCCGATCATGGACGACAACATCAAACCCTTCCTCGATGCCGGCGCGGTGAAGGTCGCCGCCGAGCCGTCGCTGGATGACGCCGTGGCCGTGCTCGCCGTGCCCAGCTACACCGCCGACAAGGGCCTGAAAACCCTGGCCGATATCGCCAAGTTCAAGGATCAGCTGGACGGCAAGATCTACGGCATCGAGGCCGGCTCTGGGGCCAATACGGCAATCCAGAAGATGATCGACTCCAACCAGTTCGGCCTCGGTGGCTTCAAACTGGTGGAATCCAGTGAAGCGGGCATGCTCGCCGCAGTGGGCCGTGCCGTGCGCAACGAGAAACCGGTGGTGTTCTTCGGCTGGAAACCGCATCCGATGAACCTGTCCATGCAGATTACCTATCTGACCGGCACCGAAGACGTGTTCGGCCCCAACGACGGTGCCGCCACGGTTTCCACCGTTACCGCGCCGGACTACGCCGAACGCTGCCCCAACGCCAACCGCTTGCTGACCAGCCTGCGCTTCACCAGTCAGCAGGAAGCGGAGCTGATGCAGCCGATCATGGATCGCAAGCAACCAGCGCAGGTGGCGCGCGACTGGATCAAGGCCAATCCGCAGGTGGTCGAGGCCTGGCTCGATGGCGTCACCACCCTGGACGGCAAGCCCGCCAGCGTTTCGCTGGTCGCCGGCAACTGATACACGAGCGCCGGATCGACCGGCGCTGATTTCCCTATTTGCTCATGCCTGCGGCAATGCCGTTGGCTTCCGTTCGCCCCTGGAAAGGACAGTCGAAAATGAACTACGAGGTTATCGTCACCTGCGCGGTGACCGGCGCTGGCGACACCGTCGGTAAGCACCCGGCGATCCCGGTCACGCCCAAGGAAATCGCGGCGGCTGCCATCGAAGCGGCCAGGGCCGGCGCTACCGTTGCCCACTGTCATGTGCGTGATCCGCAGACCGGCAAGCCGAGTCGCGACGTGGCGCTGTACCGCGAGGTGGTCGAGCGCATCCGCGAAAGCGACACCGACGTCATCATCAACCTCACCGCCGGCATGGGTGGCGACCTGGAGATTGGCCGCGGCGAGCAGCCGTTGGAGTTCGGCGCCGGTACCGATCTGGTCGGGCCGCTCACCCGCCTGGCGCATGTCGAGGAACTGCTGCCGGAAATCTGCACCCTGGACTGTGGCACGCTGAATTTCGGCGACGGCGACTTCATCTACGTCTCCACTCCGGCGCAACTGCGCGCTGGCGCCAAGCGCATCACCGAGCTAGGCGTGAAGGCCGAGCTGGAAATTTTCGACACCGGCCACCTGTGGTTCGCCAAGCAGATGATCAAGGAAGGCCTGCTGGACGACCCGCTGATCCAGCTGTGCCTGGGCATTCCCTGGGGCGCGCCGGCTGACACCACGACCATGAAGGCCATGGCCGACAACCTGCCGCCGGGCATCACCTGGGCCGGCTTCGGCATCGGCCGCATGCAGATGCCAATGGTGGCTCAGGCCATGCTGCTTGGCGGCCACGTACGCGTCGGGCTGGAGGACAACATCTGGCTGGATCGCGGCGTGCACGCCAGCAACGGCCAACTGGTCGAACGCGCCATCGAGATCATCGAACGCTTAGGCGGCCGAGCCCTGAGCCCGGCCGAGGGGCGGGAAAAGATGAAGCTCAAGCGGCGCGGCTGAAGCCCAGCGTCTCCCTGTGGGAGGGGCTTTAGCCGCGACAACCCTGGCCCGGGTGCAATCCGGGACATTCCCTGACGCCAATTCCCCGGATTGCATCCGGGCTACCGGAGTTCACCATGACCTTCGCCACCGATATCAAGACCTTCGCCGCTCTCGGCACCGGCGTCATCGGCGCCGGCTGGATAGCCCGTGCCCTGGCCCACGGCCTCGACGTGATCGCCTGGGACCCGGCGCCTGGGGCCCAGGCTGCGTTGCGTACCCGTTTGGCCAATGCCTGGCCGGCGCTGGAGAAAAAGGGCCTGGCGGCAGGTGCCTCGCTGGAGCGCCTGCGCTTCGTCGACAGCATCGAGGACTGCGTACGCGACGCCGATTTCATCCAGGAAAGCGCCCCCGAGCGCCTCGACCTCAAATGCGAGCTGCACGCCAAGATCAGCGCTGCCGCGCGCCCCGAGGTGCTGATCGGCTCCAGTACCTCGGGCCTGTTGCCCAGTGAGTTCTACGCAGATGCCACGCACCCTGAGCGCTGCGTGGTCGGTCATCCGTTCAATCCAGTGTACCTGCTGCCGCTGGTGGAGGTGGTGGGTGGGGCGAAGACTGCGCCCGAGGCGGTGCAGGCGGCGATCAGTGTGTACAAGTCGCTGGGTATGCGTCCCTTGCATGTGCGCAAGGAAGTCCCAGGATTTATCGCCGATCGCCTGCTGGAGGCGCTTTGGCGCGAGGCGCTACATCTGGTCAACGACGGCGTGGCGACCACTGGCGAGATCGACGACGCGATCCGCTTTGGCGCCGGCCTGCGCTGGTCGTTCATGGGCACCTTTCTGACTTACACCCTGGCCGGCGGCCCGGCTGGGATGCGTCACTTCATGGCCCAGTTCGGCCCGGCGCTGAAACTGCCCTGGACATATCTGGAGGCGCCGGAGCTGACCGAAGGGCTGATCGATGCGGTGGTCGAAGGCACGGCTGAACAGCAGGGCGAACGCAGCCTGGATGCCCTGGAACGCTACCGCGACGACTGCCTGCTGGCGGTACTGGAGGCGATTCGCCAGACCAAGGCCAGGCACGGCTTCGCGTTCGCCGACTGAGTTGAAGTGAACTGTGTGTGGGAGCGGACTTGTCCGCGAATGGTCTGGCACTGTGTCTGGTCATTTTTCGCGGACAAGTCCGCTCCCGCAGAGATCACCTCTGCCTGCCCAGCGGGCTAGACCATGGGATACGAAACATGACCCTTGCCACCTACCAAACCAGCATTCATTCCGACTGGGTCGACTACAACGGCCACTTGCGTGACGCCTTCTACCTGCTGATCTGCAGTCATGCCACCGATGCGCTGATGGACGAGCTGGGACTGGACGAAGCCGGTCGTGCCCGTACTGGACACACGCTCTACACCCTGGAGTGTCACCTCAACTTTCTGGCCGAAGTGAAAGAGGGCGAGCGGGTGCAAGTGCGCACGCAGCTGTTGGCGCATGACGCGAAACGCCTGCATATCCACCATGCGTTGTATCGACCTGGCGAGAGCGCCAGCCTCGCGGAGAGCGAGCAGATGCTGATGAACATCGACAGCGCCGCTGGCCGCGCGGCGCCGTTCGACGCCCAAGTGGCCGAAAAGGTCGCGCAGTTGGCCAGCGGGCATCAGGGACTGCCACAGCCGGCCTGCGTCGGCCGGGTCATAGGCCTGCGCCGCGCTGCGTAGGGCCGCCTAGGTCTTTCGCCCCAGTGCCTAAGATTTATTTGGGCTTGTACGCGCAATACCCTGGCCGTGGTCCGACCTTGGGGTGATGGCGGCAGGTGTCCGGGCGCTTCTCGTAGACCGTGCACAGGCGTGTCTTGCGGTCGAGGAACAGGCAGTCGTTGTTGGACATGCGCGTCAGGGTGAAGATGCCCGACTTCTGGTTGAAGCGTTCGACCACTCCATCCTTCTGCAGGCGCTTGGCGATGTTCTTCGGTGGCTCGCTGCGTTCGAACTCGTCCACCAGTTCCAGGCGGATCAGATCGTTCAGGCGCACTTCAACCGGCAGCGTGCAGCAGCTGGACATGCAGCTGTGGCACATATCGGCCGTATATTTGGCCCAGGTTTCCAGGCGGTCTATCTCTGCAGCGGCTATCAGGCGGGGTTTGATCATGATGCTTGGCTAGGCCTGTCTTGTCGGCGGACTGTTCGCTTCGCGCTCGAGTCCGCCTACGGTCACGGGGCGGCGATAATAGCGGGCGCGTGGCGTTTGTGAAGCACCGGCTGGCGGCTGATTGCCATGCGTTGTGCCTGTGAACGGCTTGGCAGTCGTCTCTCTGGGTGTTGGTCGATGCGACTCTTATACTGACTGACCGTCTCGGGCAGCCGGCAGGAACGCGAGGCGACTTCTTTCTCAGGGTTGGGACATAACGCATGCAATGGATCTTCATGCTGGTCGGTTTGGTGCTCGGCGTGGGTGCCAGCGAATCGGTCACCGGTGCGCTGCTCGGCGGCTTGATCGGCCTCAGCCTGGGCCAGGCGCTGCGCCTGCAAGGGCTGGAGTCGCGCAACGCGCAGTTGGCCGCGCAGCTCAAGGACTTCGCCGAACGCTTCGACCGCGGAACACGCGCGATCCACGAACGCCTGGTCAAGGTGGAGCAGAGCGAGCGCAGCGGGCCGGAACCTTCCCCGGTCGCAGCACCTGCTGAAACCGAAGCCCCGTCCGAGCCAGAGGTGCAGTCTGAACCGGTCGTTGCTGAAGAGCCGGTGCCGGAGCTGGACTGGACGCTACCGGAGTTGGAGACGTTCCCAGCCGAGCAGCCTGTCCCGCTTGCCGCACAGGTCACCCCCGAGCCACAGCCGGTTCCCCAGCAAAGCCCCTGGCGCGAACAGGCGCCGCGTGAACCAAATCTGCTCGAGCGTGGTTTCGCCGCTGCCAAGGCCTGGCTGTTTGGCGGCAACACCGTGCTGCGCATTGGCGTGGTGCTGCTGTTCCTGGGCCTGGCCTTCCTCCTGCGCTACGCCACCGAGGGCGTCGAGGTGCCGGTGGAGCTGCGCTACATGGGCGTTGCGGCCAGTGCTCTGGCACTGCTGGGCCTGGGCTGGTGGTTGCGCCGGCGTAACCGCAACTACGCCCTGGTGCTGCAGGGTACCGGTATCGCCGTGTTGTATCTGACCGTGTTCGCTGCCATGCGCCTGCATCCGTTGCTCGACCCTGGCATGGCGCTGGGGCTATTGGTCGCGGTCACGTTGTTCTCGGCCATTCTCTCGGTGCAGCAGAATGCGCTTGGCCTGGCAGCTGCGGCGGCGCTGGGGGGCTTTGCCGCGCCGATCCTCACTTCGACCGGCAGCGGCAACCATGTCGCGCTGTTCTCCTATTTCGCCCTGCTCAATGCCGGCATCTTCGCCATCGCCTGGTTCAAGGCCTGGCGCTTGCTCAACCTGATCGGTTTCGTCGGCACCTTCGGTATCGGTTTCGCCTGGGGCCTGCGTTCCTACACGCCCGAGCTGTTGTGGAGCACCCAGCCCTTCCTGATCCTGTTCTTCCTGATGTACGTGGCCATCGGCCTGCTGTTCGCTCGTCGCACCCTGCGTGACGCAGCGGATGCGCCCGAGGCGCGTGACGAGCTGCTGCGCTGGTCGCTGCGCCGTGGCGACTATGTCGATGCCACCACGCTGTTCGGCCCGCCGCTGGTCGGCTTTGGCCTGCAGGTGGCGTTGGTCCGCCATATCGAGTTCGCCGCTGCCTTCAGCGCCCTTGGTCTTGGCTTGTTCTATCTGCTGCTGGCGCGCGTACTCAAGGCGCGTGCCGGCGAACGAGCGTTGCTGCTGGTGGAAACCTGCCTGGCGCTTGGCGTGGTATTCGCCAGCCTGGCCATTCCGCTCGGCCTCGATGCGCGCTGGACGAGCGCTGCCTGGGCCGTGGAAGGCGCTGGCATCTTCTGGCTGGGCCTGCGCCAAGGGCGGCCGTTGGCGCGTGCGTTTGCCCTGCTGTTGCAGGTCGGTGCGGCCTTGGCGTTCGTCACTGGCCTGGGTTTCGGCGACGACAGCCTGCTCGATGGCTCACCCTTAGGTGCACTGATGCTCGGTATGGCGTTGCTGTTCAGCTACTGGCAACTGCGCCAGGCGCCAGGGCTCGCCAACGCCTGGGAGAACCGACTGCTGCCCTGGCTGGGGCTGACTGGGTTGGCTTTCCTCTATCTGATCGCTCCGCTGCTGTTCGAGGCGCCCGGTACGGCGATTGCCTGGGCGCTGGCCGGGCTGGCGACGCTATTTGTGGGCCTGCGCCTGGCCGCGCCGAGCTTCGTCTACAGCGCTTTCGCCATCCAGTTGCTCGGTGGCCTGCTGTTCCTCGGCCAGATGGCGCTGGATTCTCTGTTTGGCAGCGGTGGTTTCAGCGCCGGATGGTTTGGCCTGCTGGCTGCGTCCATGGTCGGTTTCGGCCTGATTGCCGGCATGCTGCTGGCGGCGCGTGATCCGCACATCCGCGAGAACCGCCGGCTGCTCGGCGCATTGTCGGCGGTCATGCTGGTAGGCCTGGCGTTCATCAACCTGGCCGTGCTGTTCGTCCTGCCCTGGGTGGCGGCTGCCGCGGTATGGGGCGGTACGGGGCTGCTGATTCTCTGGCTGGGGCTGTATCTGCAGCAGCGTGCGGCCTTCCTGTTCAGCCTGGTGCTGCAGGTGTTCGCCGGCCTGGCCTTTCTTGCTGCTGGGCCGCTGTTGCTGGCGGGCATCAGTGGTGACGGTCTTTCACCCTTGGCGCACACCGGCTTCTGGACGCCGGCCGTGCTGGGGCTGGCCGCGCAAATCGGTGCCTGGCGCCTGCACAGCCTGGCCCGTAGCGGGCGAGAGACTGGCATTGACGGCGTCAGCCTGAGGCGTCTGGGGCAGTTGTTGCTGGCCTGGGGCGCCGGCTGGTGGGCGCTGGCAGTGAGCAGCGAAGTGCTACGTTTCGTGGCGCCGGATCTACAAGCCGGCGCGTTGCTGGTGCTGGCGGCACTGTCGGTGCTGATCTGGATGCCGCTGGCCTTGCGCACCGGCTGGCGCGAGCTGGCGGTGCTGTGCAGCCTGCTGGCCCCGGTAGCCGGGTTGGTCCTGATCCATGCCTGGCATTCGCTCTACCATCCTGCTGCGAACCTTGGTTGGTTGGGCTGGGCAGCGGTGCTGGTCGTGCATTTGTTGGCATTGAGGCGACTCGCCGATCTGCTGCCGAGCCAGGCGGCCAGTGTCGCCCATGTGCTCGGCTGCTGGCTGCTGATTGCCGTGCTGGCGCTGGAATTGCGCTATCTGCTGTTGAGCCTGGCCGACCACTACAACGCCTGGCGCTGGCTGGGTTGGGCCTTGCTGCCGACCGCCTATCTGTGGGGCATGGCGCAGGCACGTCGCCTGCCATGGCCGGTGGTCGCTTTCGAGCGCGAATACCGGCTCTGGGCCGCTGCGCCGCTGGCGGCATCGATGCTTGTCTGGTTCTGGCTGGCCAACGCCAACAGTGCCGGCGACAGCGACCCGCTGCCCTACCTGCCGCTGCTGAACCCGCTGGAACTCGGCCTGCTGCTGTGCCTGGGGGCGTTGGTGGTCTGGGGACGATTTGCCCTGCCACGTTTCGGCCTGGAGCCTGCGCGGGCGCTACAGATCACTCAGTGCGTGGCTGGACTGTCGCTGTTCGCCCTGCTGACGGTGATGGTGATGCGTACGGCTCATCACTGGGGCGGTGTCGCCTGGAGCAGCCCGGCGCTGTTCGATTCGATGCTGGTGCAGGCCGGTTTGTCCATCGTCTGGACCCTGATCGCCCTGGCGCTGATGCTGTTCGGCCACCTGCGTGCGCGTCGCGAGCTGTGGTTGGTTGGCGCCGCGCTGATCGCTCTGGTAGTGGCGAAGCTGTTTTTCATCGAACTGGGCAATCGTGGCGGGCTGGAACGCATCGTGTCGTTCATCGGTGTCGGCGTGCTGCTCCTGGTCGTGGGCTATTTTGCCCCGCTACCGCCGCGCAAGACCGATGAACCCCCTGCGAACAAGGAGTCGTTGTCGTGAGAATCATCGCCACCCTTCTGACCCTAGGCCTGTCGCTGCTCTCCAGCGTACAAGCCGAAGAGCGCCCGCAGGACTATCGCCAGTTGTTGCCGCTTACGCTGGACGGGGCAGGCCCCTGGTATCGGGTCGAGTTGCCGATGGCCGTGCACTACGCCGCTCGGCATGCCGATCTGCGTGATCTGCGCATTTTCAACGGTGCCGGTCAGGCCCAGGCCTATGCGTTGCTGCCAGGCCGGAGCGAGTCGCGTGATGAAGAGCAGGAGCACGGGGTGCGTTGGTTCCCGTTGTATGCCGATGCACAGCAGAACGATGCGCCGCGCCTGCGCGTGCAACGCAGCACCGACGGTACCTTGATCGAGTTGAGTGGTGACGAGCCGTCGCCCGCGCAGCGCCAGCTGCGTGGCTGGCTGCTCGACGCCAGCGCCATCGATGCGCCACTGGTGCGCCTCGACCTCAGCTGGAGCGGCGGCGAGGAGGGCTTTCAGAGTTTCTCCATCGAGGCCAGCGACGACCTGCAGCACTGGCGTCGTTGGGGCGAGGGGCAGGTGGCGCGCCTGAGCTTTGCAGGCGACAGAATCGATCAGCGTCAGGTAGAACTGCCCGCTCGCTCGGCACGCTACATCCGACTGCTCTGGGACAGCCCGCGGCAGGCGCCGGAGCTGGACGCGGTGACGCTGCGCAGTCGCCGCCAGGCGAGCAGCCCGGCGCCGCTGGTCTGGTCCGAACCGATGCAGGCGCAAATCACGAACGACGGACATTACCAATGGCAATTGCCGCAAGCGCTGCCGGTCGAGCGCCTACGCATCCATCTGGACGAGCCCAACACCCTGGCTCCTGTCCTGTTCGAGGCGCGCTCGGTGGAAAAGGACCCCTGGCGAGTGCTTGCAAGTGGTGTGTTCTATCGACTGCCGCAGGACGGTCGCGAAGTGCGACAGGATGAATTGGCCCTGCCAGCCTGGCCGGTGCGCCAGGTGCGCCTGAAGGTCGACGCACGTGGTGGAGGCCTGGGCGATCAGGCCCCGACCGCGGCCTTCGCTGTGCGCGCCACCCAGCTGGTTTTCCTGGCGCGTGGCGAGCCGCCCTATCGACTCGCGGTAGGAAGGGGCGATGTCACATCGGCCGCGCTTCCCGTCAGCACCCTGATCCCCGGATATTCGGATGAGCGTCTGGCTTCGCTGACAGTGGCACAGGTCGATGTCGCTGCCGTGCAGTCGACTGAGGTGGATGCACCGGCGACTGCGGCGATGGACTGGAAGCGTTGGGGACTTTGGGCTGTACTGTTGCTCGGCGTGGCATTGTTGGCCGCGATGGCGGCGAGCCTTCTGCGGCGCCCCGACAAAGGCTGAGTGCCATGGTCGGGAATGCATGTCATTACTGTTCAAGCCATGCTTTTGCAGTATCGTAGGCAGCGTTCACGGTTTCTTCGGTTGGGAAGTATCACCGCGTTGTGAGTCGTGAGCAGTTTCGGGCGCCGGCGCCCTCTACTCTGGTCAGGAAGGCCCGCTTGCGTATCTCGACTCGCTTCGTCGCCTCCTCCGTCAAGGGCGTCTGCCAACGGAGGCTCCGTTGATACAGGCCTGCATGGCGCCAGGTTGGTCACCGTCGCCGCCGGTTCTCGTCACTTTGCTGGTGTGCTTCGGCGTCATCCTGCTGGCGCACTGGATGACCCGTCAGCGCGACTTTCCCGGACGCGACAGTTTCATACTGCTGCATCTTTCCAGCCTCTGGTGGATGGCCTGCGCCTCACTTGAACTGAGCGTGATGTCGGCAGAGTGCAAGATGTTCCTCTCCGGCCTGGCCTGGCTCGGCATCCTCTTCACGCCCACGTTCTGGGCGGTATTTCTATGGCAGTACGTCAATAGCGTGCGCACGCCGGTGCCGCGTGCCGGGGTGCTGGCGCTGAGCCTCATGCCGGTGCTGGTCTGGATCATTGCGCTGAGCAACCCCTGGCACAACCTGTTCTACCTTGCCAGCACCGGCCCAATCGATGACAGTCCAGGGGCTCCGGTGCGTTATCGACATGGTCCGCTGTTCTACGCCACCGCTGCTTATGTCTACCTGCTGATGGCGTTCTGCATGGGCGTGGTAGTGCGTGCAGCGGTACTCAGCCACGGGTTGCATCGGCGGCATTATCTGGGCTTCGTACTGGTCACGGCAGCGCCCTGGACGGCCAACATCGCCTACGTGGTGTTCGGCTGGACCGTATTTGGCGTCGACCCCACGCCGTTCTGCTTCGCTTTCACCCTGGTCGCCTTCGCCTGGCTGATTCTCGGCGTGCGCCTGTTCGACCTGTTGCCGGTGGCGCGTCACCTGCTGCTCGAGGCCCTGATCGATCCGGTGCTGGTGGTCGATCCGCGCGGGCGGGTGATCGAGGCCAACCCGGCAGCGCTCAAGCTGGCCGGCCTGCAGCAGGGTTGGCAGGGGCGAGCACTGGTCGACTGGCCGGTATTCGGTGCCGATCTGCAACGCTTGCTCGAACAGCATCGAGGCGAGGCGAGCGAGCAGATGCTCAGCCTGACCAGCGCCGCGCGCTACTACGAAGTGCGTGTGCGCGGGATCGAGCGCGCCACACGCAACGGTCCGGTTCTGCTTGGGCGCATGCTCTACGTGCGTGACGTCACGTTGCGGCATCTCGCCGAACTGAAGCTGGCCGAGGCCCTGGCCGTCAGTGAGGAGCGCCTGCGCACCATTTCCGTACTGCACGAGCAACTGCGTGAGCAGGCGTTGTGCGACCCGCTGACCGGGCTCTACAACCGCCGCTATCTGGATGAATTCTTCGACCGTGAACTGGCCAGGGCGCAGCGCGAAAGTCTGCCCTTGGCACTGGCGCTGATCGACCTCGACCATTTCAAACGACTCAACGACGAGTGTGGCCATCTGGTCGGCGACGATGTACTCAAGGCCGTGGCGCAGCACCTGCTGGACAACCTGCGCAGCACCGATGCCGTGTTCCGTATCGGTGGTGAGGA
>ENA-UOXB01001242-UOXB01001242.1-bioreactor-metagenome-genome-assembly--contig:-NODE-1242-length-12369-cov-27.652509_pt1 | contig 12369 bp, 11 predicted proteins | sample MGYA00238158_ERZ761615 | MGnify/ENA primary metagenome ERZ761615 (study PRJEB28904, sample SAMN06267902) | bioreactor metagenome | isolation source: Joint BioEnergy Institute, California, USA... | reverse complement strand
CCCAGCTGACCGGCGTCATCCTGCAGGACGTCCCCGTCGAGAAGTCGGGCCAGGGATCGGGCATGCAGTCCACCGCCCGCCAGGTCGGATCGGCGCTCGGCGTCGCGATCCTCGGGACGGTGCTGTTCACGACGACCGGCGGCGTGCTCGCGGCATCCCTCGACGATGCCGGCGTCCCGTCGGCCGCCGCCGACACCGTCGTCACCGCCGTCGTCGACTCGGCGGGAGCGGCGATCGCCGGCCTCGAGGCGGATCCGTCGCAGGCGCAGATCGCGGATGCCGCGCGCACCGCCTTCTCGGACGGCACGCGCGCCTCGGCTCTGACAGCCGCCGGCTTCCTCGTCATCGGGCTGGGCGCGACGTTCGCCCTCGGTTCCGGCCGCCGCCGCGACGTCGAGGCTCAGGAGTCCCGGCCGGCCGAGCGGGTCCAGGGGTCGTAGTCCACCTCGAGCGGCTCCTGCGCGGGACGCTCGGGCTCCGGGACGTGTTGCAGGTTCACGCGCACGCGGTACCAGAGCGAACTCGACCCGCGCATGCCGTCCACCATCACGTCGGCGGGGGAGAGGTGCGCCGCAACGTCGGGGTGACGCGCGCGCCACCGGTCGAGGCCGCCGAGCGCGGCGTCTCTGGTTGCGGCGCGGGAGATCTCGATGAGGGGCATCGTCGACTTCCGCCGTCCCGATCCGTCGCCGCCGCGCGGCGCGCGTTCGGCGGGGCCGAGCTCGTCCGCGAGCGCCAGCAGCTTCTCGAGAGACCCGGGAGCGTCGTCGATGCCTGCGTGAGCGTCGCCTCGCTCCGCGAAGAGACCTGGCACCGTGCGGACCGTGAACTCCTCCGGACGGACCGTCCGCAGCGCGTCCCATTCGATCGGCATCGAGACGCGGGCATCCGGAAGGGGACGGACGGAGTACGCCGAGGCAACCGTGCGGTCCTTCGCGTTCTGGTTGAAATCGACGAACACGCTCTCGCCTCGTTCCTCCTTCCACCAGTGCGCCGTCGCGAGACCCGGAGCGCGGTTCTCGATCTCGCGGGCGAACGCCTGCGCCCCGAGCCGCACCTGCGCGTAGTCGTGCGCGCGATCGGTGCGGACGAGGATGTGGATGCCGCGCGAGCCCGACGTCTTCGGCCATCCGACGAGCCCCACGTCCGTCAGCAGATCGCGCGCGACGAAGGCGACGTCGACGATCTGCGACCACTCCACGCCGGGCATCGGGTCGAGGTCGATGCGCAGTTCGTCGGGGTGATCGAGGTCGTCGGCGCGGACGGGGTGGGGGTTGAGGTCGAGGCATCCGAGTCCCACCGCCCACACCAGGCCCGCGGCATCCCGGATCACTGCTTCTTCCGCACTCGTTCCCGAGGCGTAGCGGAGCGTCGCAGAAGAGACGAAGTCGGGGCGATTCTCGGGGACGCGCTTCTGGAAGAACGCCTCCTGATCGATGCCCTTCACGAAACGCTTCAGCACCATCGGCCGGTCCGCGACGCCGCGCACGGCCCCGTCAGCCACCGCGAGGTAGTACTCCGCGAGCTCGCGCTTGGTGATCCCGGGCTCCGGGAACACCACCTTGTCGGGACTCGAGAGCCGCACCTCGTTCCCGTCGACCTCGAGGGTGACCGCGTCGTCCTTCTTCGCCATGCGCCCGGTCTACCGCGGCGCGTGCCCGTGGGCCACGGGGTTGCGCGGACGCGGTCGAACTACGATCAGAGGGTCCCGCCCGGCATCCTTCTCTGGAGGTACACCCATGTCCACGCCCCTGACCGGCTCGGCTGCGCTCGACCACGCCGCCGACCTGGCGGACTTCGTCGCCGCCTCGCCCTCGAGCTACCACGCCGCGGCGGAGGTCGCTCGTCGAGTTCGAAACGCGGGGTTCCACGAGCTCGACGAGCGCGACGCGTGGCCCGCCCAGCCCGGGGGGCGGTTCTTCGTCGTGCGCGACGGTGCGGTGCTGGCGTGGGTCGTCCCGGACGCAGCGGATGCCGCGACCGGTGTGCATGTCTTCGGCGCGCACAGCGACTCCCCGGCCCTGAAACTCAAGCCCCGCCCGACGACGGGCAGCCTCGGCTGGTTGCAGGCGGGCGTCGAGGTCTACGGCGGGCCGCTCCTGAACTCGTGGCTCGATCGCGAGCTGCGTCTCGCGGGCCGCCTGGTGCTCGACGACGGCACGAGCGTCCTCGCCGCGACCGGCGCGCTCCTGCGGCTGCCGCAGCTCGCCATCCACCTCGACCGCGAGGTCAACGACGGCCTCGCCCTCGACAAGCAGCGCCAGACCCAGCCTGTGTGGGGTCTCGGCGACGCCGACTCCGCCGACCTGCTCGCCGAGCTCGCCGCAGAAGCCGGTGTCGACGCCTCGCGCATCCGCGGGTACGACGTCGTCACGGCCGACGCCGCCCGCGGCGCCGTGTTCGGCAAGGGCGAGGTGTTCTTCGCCTCGGGCCGCCTCGACGACCTCGCCTCGGTGCACGCGGGTGTCGTGGCCCTCGAGCGGGCAGCCGACGGCTTCGACGCGGAGCGCATCGCGATGCTCGCCGTGTTCGACCACGAGGAGGTCGGGTCCGCGACCCGCTCGGGCGCCGCCGGCCCGTTCCTGGCCGATGTGCTCGAGCGCATCCAGCTCGCCCTCGGCGCCGATCGCGAGCAGCAGCTGCGTGCGCTCGCCGCCTCGTGGTGCGTGTCGAGCGACGTCGGGCACGCGGTGCACCCGAACTACGCAGAAAAGCACGACCCGGTGGTCCAGCCCCGTCTCGGGTCGGGCCCGATCCTCAAGATCAACGCGAACCAGCGCTACGCGACCGACGGGGCCGGCGCGGCGGCGTGGCACGGCTGGTGCGACACCGCCGGTGTCGGCTCGCAGGAGTTCGTCTCGAACAACGCCGTGCCGTGCGGCTCGACCATCGGTCCGATCACGGCGACCCGGCTCGGGATCGCGACGGTGGACGTCGGCATCCCGATCCTGTCGATGCACTCCGCGCGCGAGCTCGCCGGCGTGAGCGACCTGCACGACCTGTCGCGCGTGGCGGAGGCGTTCTTCACCGCCTGAGTCCGGCAGAACGACGGATGCCGCGGGCCCGCCGACGTCATGTCGGGGACCCGCGGCATCCGCGGTGTCACAGGTGATGCGTCAGGCCGCGATCAGTACCAGCCCGCAGACTGCGAGTGGCCCCAGGCGCCGCAGGGGCTGCCGTAGCGACTGTCGATGTAGCCGAAGCCCCACGCGATCTGGGTGGCGGGGTTGGTGCGCCAGTCGGACGCGACGCTTCCCATCTTGCTGCCGGGGAGGGCCTGCGGGATGCCGTAGGCACCGCTGGACGGGTTGGAGGCGCGGTAGTTCCAACCGGACTCCTTGTTCCACAGTGAGACGAGGCAGGAGTACTGGTCGTCGCCCCAGCCGTAATCGCCGAGCATGGCGCGAGCGGTGGCCTTGGCGGCCGCGGCCGACGTGCCGCCACTGGAGGGAGCGGCGCTGGACGAGGAGGAGCTGGACGAGGAGGAGCCGGACGAGGAGGACCCGGACGAGGAGGACGCCGAGCGCGAGGCACTGGCCTGGGCGGCCTCTTCGGCAGCCTTCTTCTCGGCGGCGGCCTTCTTGGCGGCCTCGGCCTTGCGCTTCTCCTCGGCGACGCGTTCCTTCTCCTTCTCGACGGCCGCGTCGAGACGGCCGCGCAGCGCGCTGGTCTTCTCCGTCACCGTCGCGACCTCGGCTTCCACGGCCTCGGTGGCATCGCGGGTGTCGAGCAGGAGAGGAAGAGCGGAGACGGACTCCAACTCGTCGACGGCCTTCGCCAAGCCATCGGTGGACACGGTCGTGTCCTTCGTCCCGACGTCGAGCTTCGACGCTGCGATGTCGGCGGTGACGTCGGTGGATGCGGCCACCGCGGCCTTCGCCTCATCCAGCGTCGAGCGGATCTCGGACTGCGGCGCCGAGGTCGCGACGCCGTCGGTCAGGGAGTCGGGGAGGGTCCGCGAGAACGAGGCGAGAGCGATGGCGGGAGCCGTGGTCTCGGCCTGCGCGTCCTGCGGAGCGGGTGTCATGGCCGTCGCGCTTGCGGCGATCACGAACGCTGTGGTCAGCGTCGAGAGGACGAGAACCGGGCGGCGGCGGAGCCGACGTTCTTCGGTTCGGGTGGAGCGGATGGATCGGCGTGTGGCGGGGGAGTTCGAGTCAGTAGGCATGCAGAAGTAATGGTTCCGTGTAGCGAGGACACGCCCCCAGGGAGCGTGCGTGACCGTTCGGGCGGGCACGAGTCGCCCACTCTGGTGCACGAACCTGAGCGTTACCCGAACGTTATCTGCGCATCGACGATCCGCGCCCCGCCGGGAAAAGACCTGATCACGAACCCTGGCAAGTTCCTGAGGTCGGGTCGTGACAGTTTTGAACGATATATCGTTGGGTATCGGTCACCACCTGAAGGAGACATCATGAACAGCTCATTCGGTTCGCAGGGCTTCGGCTCGGGCGGCTTCGGCGGCACCGGCCGCGGGTTCGGATCGGGGCCGCAGGGCTTCGATCTCGGCAACCTCGGCGCCGGTCTCATGGAGGCCTTCGAGCAGTTCCGAACGTCTTTCGATCAGCGCCCCACGCCCTCACGCATGAGCCGGGGTGACGTGCGCACCGCTGTCCTCGCACTCCTGGTCGAGAAGCCCATGCACGGATACCAGATCATCCAGGAGATCGACTCCCGTAGCGGCGGATCGTGGAAGCCCAGCGCCGGCTCGGTCTACCCCACGCTGCAGTTGCTCGCCGATGAGGGCCTCATCGTCGCCGAGGAGGCGGGCGGTCGGAAGACGTACTCCCTCACCGACGCGGGCCGCATGGTCGCCGAAGAGGCGACGGGGTCGGCCCCATGGGAGACGGCGGCGCCCGCCAAGGAGCACCACCACCGTGCGACTGCGCTGCCCAAGGCAGGCGTCGAGCTGGCTCAGGCAGCGGCACAGGTCGCCCGCACCGGGTCGCCCGAGCAGGTGGCGGAGGCCGTGGAGATCCTCGACGAGGCTCGCCGCCGGCTCTACGCTCTGCTCGCGCAGGGCTGATCCGCGTGGCAGCACGGCGTCGGGAAGGCGAGAACCTTCCCGACGACCGCGACGCGCGGGCGCGCTACCGACGCATCCTCCGCTTCGCGGCGAGAGCACTCGTCGTCACGTGGTGGTTCGAGCTCTTCCTGCCGCGCATCGGCCTCGGCTGGATCGGCGTGCGAGGGCGTTCGGCACGCATGCAGCGCATCGCGCGCCGCTTCCACGGGCTCGCGATCGACCTCGGCGGCCTGATGATCAAGGTCGGCCAGTTCATGTCGTCGCGCCTGGACGTCCTGCCGCCCGAGATCACGAAAGAACTGGAGGGACTGCAGGACGAGGTTCCGGCGGTCCCGTTCCCCGAGATCCGCGCCGAGGCCGAAGGACAGCTGGGCGTTCCGCTCGACCGCGCTTTCGCCGGCGTCGAGACGGTACCGGTGGCGGCGGCATCCCTCGGTCAGGCCCATCGGGCTCGGCTGGCGGAGGAAGATGCCGCCCTCACGGGACTCGACGCGGTCGTCGTGAAGGTGCAGCGCCCCGGCATCCAGCGCATCGTCGACACGGATCTCGCCGCACTCCGCCGCGTCGGTCGTTGGCTCAGCCACGTCCGCATCGTCTCGGACCGCGTCGATGCGCCGCAGCTCGTCGAAGAGTTCGCCGAGACGAGCCTGGAGGAGATCGACTACCTGCACGAGGCGGCCAACGGCGAACGCTTCGCGGCGGACTTCGCCGGTGACCCCCGCGTCGGGGTCCCCGCGGTCGTCTGGGAGCGGACCTCGCGACGCACCCTCACGCTCGAGGACGTCACGGCGATCAAGATCACCGATCACGAGGCGCTCCTCGCGGCGGGGATCGACCCGGCGGAGGTCGCCCAGGTGTTCGCCTCGGTCATGTTCGATCAGGTCTTCACCCACGGCTTCTTCCACGCCGATCCGCACCCGGGCAACATCTTCGTGACGCCGCTGACGGGGACGGATGCCGCCGGTGCCGGCGCTCCGCCGTGGCGCCTCACCTTCATCGACTTCGGCATGATGGGCGAGGTTCCGCCGAGCCTGCGCAACGGACTTCGCCGCCTCATGATCGCCGTCGCCGCCCGTGACGGCGTCGCGCTCGTCCAGAGCATCCGCGACGTGGGCGTCCTCCTGCCCAGCGCCGACACGACCGAGCTCGAGCGCGCCATGACGCAGCTGTTCGCCCGCTTCGGCGGCATGGGCTTCGCCGAGCTCCGCGAGGTGGACCCGCGGGAGTTCCGCGCGTTCGCGATCGAGTTCCAGGACGTCGTGCGGTCGCTGCCGTTCCAGCTGCCCGAGAACTTCCTGCTCATCGTGCGCGCGATGTCGCTCACGTCGGGCGTCTGCAGTGCGCTGGATCCGGCCTTCAACCTCTGGGACGCCGTCGAGCCCTACGCCTCGCGGCTCGTCCGCGAGGAAGGTCGCAACGCCGTCGCCGACGTCCTGCGCCGCGCCGTGACCGGCATCACCACGGCGTCACGGCTGCCGGGGCGGGTGGACGGGTTCCTCACGCGGATCGAGGACCGTCGGGTCTCGTTCCCCGATCCGGCGCTGGAGCGGCGGGTCGCCCGGCTGGAGCAGCTGGGCAGGCGCACCCTCTCGGGCCTCGTGTTCGCCGCGCTGCTCATCGGCGGTGCGACGCTGCGTCCGGAGGACCCGGTCCTGGGCGGGGTGCTGATGACGGGCTCTCTGCTCCCGCTCGGGCATGCGCTCCTGGCAGGGGTGTTCGGCCGGCGCTGGTGACGAGAAGGCGGGGCCGGCCCGCCGCCTAGGATGAGTCGGGCGCGCCGGCACAGCTCCGGAGCGCGCGGAGGAGGCGGCATGGCCGGCAATCGGAGGACCTGGATTCTCGTCGACGGTGAGAACATCGACGCGACCCTCGGCGGATCGATCCTGGGGCGACGTCCTCAGCCCGACGAGCGGCCCCGGTGGGACCGCATCCTCTCCTTCGTCGCCGACCAGTGGAATCAGGACGCGCGCGGCCTGTTCTTCCTCAACGCCTCGACGAATCTGCCGATGTCGTTCGTGCAGGCGCTGCTCGCGCTCGGCTACCAGCCCGTCCCGCTGTCGGGCGACGCGGACGAGAAGGTCGTCGACCTCGCCATCCAGCGGACGCTCCAGGCGCTTCAGAGCCACGGTGACGACGTCGTCCTCGTCAGCCACGACGGCGACTTCGTCGACGATCTCGGCGTCCTGGCGGACGGCTCGCGTCGCGTCGGCGTGCTGGCCTTCGAGGAGTTCCGCAACGCCGGGTTCGCTCAGATCCCCGGCATCCGCTTCTTCGATCTCGAGTACGACGCGAGCGCGTTCGATGCGCAGCTTCCCCGCGTGCGGATCATCCCGATCGACGAGTTCGACCCCGAGCAGTTCCTGCGCTGAGCGGGTTGTCCCGCTGAGCGGGGTCAGGCGAAGCGCACCCAGTTCGCGCCGCGGCCTGTCTCGTACCGTCCCTGCAGATGCAGGTCGGTTCCGTCGACGCGGTAGAGCGACACGGTCGTCGACCCTTCACCGGCGGCGACGAGGAGTCGGCGGTCGGGGCTGACGGCGAACCCGCGCGGTTGCGTCTCGGTCGCGACGAACCCGGTGGGTTCCGACAGCGACCCATCGTCGTGGATGCGCAGAGCCGCGAGAGTGCTCGCGGTGCGCTCCGACGCCCACACGACGCCGTCCGTGAGGTGGATGTCCGCGCCCCAGACGTAATGGTTCTCGCGCGGGTCCTCGTCGATGACGCTGTGGCGGAGTTTCTCGGACGGGTCGTGGGCCGGCGTGGCATCGACCAGGTCGAGCGCTCCCGTCGACGGGTCGCGACGGTATCGCAGCACCTCGCCGGTGAACTCGGTGAGGACGTAGACGGTTCTCTCGTCGTCGCTGAACGCGAGGTGCCGCGGGCCGCTGCCGTCCGGGGCGGCCGCGGTCGGCGGGTCGAGCGGGGTCAGGGCGAGGTCCGCCTCCAGCGTGCACTGGGCGACGAGGTCGGTCTCGAGCGAGACGAAGTAGACGTGGCGGCCGTCGCCGCTCGCGAGCACGGAGTGCAGCCGGGGGAGGTGCACCTCCGCGACAGGCGGGGAGACGACGCCGGCGTCGTCGACGCCGCACACGATGCCGTACCCGCCCGAGTACGCAGCGCCGAGGAGCGCCGATCCGCCGCGGGTGAGAGAGAGGTAGTTCATGGCCCCGCCCGGCAACGCAACCCGAGAGAGACTGGTCAATTCGCCGGTCTCCCGATTCAGGGAGAGGGTGAGGATGCCGGCATCCCCGTCGTCGTCGTCGGCCTTCACGGACGCGTACACGAGGCCCCGCTCCGCATCGACGGCGAAGTTCGAGCAGCCGGTGGTCCCGGAGGTGACGGCGAGCCGTTGGAGTCCGTCATCGGTCACGCGGAAGGTGCTGATCGACGAGTCACCGGCGTTGGCCACGAGGACGAGTGAAGACGACATGGATCGATCGTATGCCGCTCCCCGCGAGCGGCGCCGTGTCCGCCCGGGAGTAGGGTCGACGCATGCGTTTCGAGTCGGATCTGCTCCCGTGACCGCGCCCGCAACGACCGACCGCAACGCCCGCTACTACCTCGGCGCGCTCGCGATCGGCCTGCTCGCCGGGCTCATGTCGGGCATGTTCGGCGTGGGCGGCGGCACCGTCATCGTCCCGCTCCTGCTGACGCTCCTCGTCTTCGATCAGCGCCGCGCGGCAGGCACGTCGCTCGCGGCGATCGTGCCGACGGCGGCCGTCGGCGTCATCTCCTACGCGGTCGTCGATGCTGTGGCGTGGATCCCCGCGATCATCCTCGCCGCGGGCGCGGTCGTCGGGGCGCAGATCGGCACGTGGCTGCTCGCGCGGTTGTCTCAGAACGTCATCCGCTGGGGGTTCATCGCGTTCCTCGTCGTGGTGATCGTGATGCTCTTCATCGTCGTCCCGTCGCGCGAGGCGGAGCTGCCGCTGACCTGGGGAATCGGGGCCGGCTTGGCGGTTCTCGGAGTCTTCACCGGGATCATGGCGGGCCTGCTCGGCGTCGGCGGCGGCGTCATCGTCGTGCCGGCGCTCATGTTCCTCTTCGGGACGAGCGATCTCGTCGCCAAGGGCACGTCGCTCCTCATGATGATCCCGACCGCCATCTCGGGCACGGTCGGCAACCTCCGACGCCACAACGTCGACCTCGTCGCGGCCGCCGTCATCGGTGTGGCGGCCTGCACGACGACCGCGCTCGGCGCGTGGCTCGCGACGCTCGTCGATCCGTTCACGGCGAACGTCCTGTTCGCGGTCTATCTCACCTTCATCGCAGTCCAGCTCGGGATCAAGGCGGTGCGCGCACACCGCGCGCGCTGAGCCCGCTCGGGACCCGGACGGTAGGATCGTCCGGTGCCTGTGAATCCCGACTTGCTCGGTCGCGCGTTCCCGCCGACCGCCCCGTACCTCGTCGGTCGCGAGAAGGTGCGCGAGTTCGCCCGCGCCGTGTTCGCCACCGACCCGCAGCACGACGACCCCGCCGCTGCCCGGGATCTCGGCTACGCCGACGTCGTCGCGCCGCCCACCTTCGCGATGGTGATCCAGGACCTCACGCTGCAGCAGCTGCTGAGCGAACCGGGCTCCGGCATCGTGCTCGAGCGCGTCGTCCACGCCGAGCAGCGGTTCCGCTACACGCGGCCCATCGTCGCCGGCGACGAGCTGACCGGGCGTCTCACGGTCACCGGCATCCGCGCCTTCGGCAAGGGCGCGATGGTGACGAGCGAGGCCGAGATCACGGATGCCGGTGGCGATCACGTCGTCACCGCGACCTCCGTCCTGCTGGTCGGAGGAGACGAATGACCACTCTCGAGATCGGCACCGTCGTCGCCGAGCGCACCGTCCACCTGACGAGGACCTCCCTCGTCCGCTATGCGGGCGCGTCGGGCGACCTCAACCCCATCCACTACAACGACGCCGTCGCCGCGCGCGTCGGCCTGCCCGGCGTCCTCGCCCACGGCATGCTCACGATGGGCCTCGCCGTCGAGACGATCGTCGAATGGCTGGGGGACTCCGGCCGCATCCTCGAGTACGGCGTCCGCTTCACGCGCCCCGTCGTCGTCGACACCGAGACCGGCGCCGACGTCACCGTCGTCGCGAAGGTCGGCGCGGTCGACGATGACGCCGTGCGCATCGATCTGACCGTCAGCCACGACGGCACGACGGTCCTCGGCAAAGCGCAGGTGCGCGTCCGCGCGGCATCCTGATGCCCGAGATCACGCCCGTCCCCCTCTCGCAGCTCACAACGCTGCGCGTCGGTGGAACGCCTCATCGCATGGTCGAGGCGCGCTCGACCGACGAGGTCGCCGACGCGCTCCGCGACGTCTGGGCCTCGGGGGAGCGGTGGCTGGTGCTCGGCGGCGGCTCGAATCTGCTCTTCGCCGACGACGAGTTCGACGGCACCGTGATCCTCGTCCGGACGACCGGCATCGAGCGGTTGCCGTCGCCGAACCCCGGTCATGTGCGACTCAAGGTGCAGGCGGGCCACTCCTGGGACGACCTCGTCGCGCAGACGGTCGCGGCGGGACTCAGCGGCATCGAGGCGATGGCGGGCATCCCCGGCACCACGGGCGCGGCACCCATCCAGAACATCGGCGCCTACGGCCAGGAGATCGTCGAGACCCTCGTCGAGGTGGAGCTCATCGACGAGTCCACCGGTGAGGTGTCGGTGGTCCCGGCATCCGATCTGGGTCTGGGGCTTCGCACCTCGGTCCTGAAGAAGCATTACGGCTCGGTACCCGAGCGTTCCGCCGTCATCCTGTCGGTCACCTTGGAGCTCGCGCAGGTCGGCCACGGCGCCGTTCCCGTGCGCGGAGCGCAGCTGCGGTCGGCGCTGGGACTCGACGCGGATGCCGCGGTCTCGCTCGCGTGGATCCGCGAGACGGTCCTCGACATCCGATCCCGCAAGGGAATGGTCCTCGACGAGGACGACAACGACACGTGGAGCGCCGGTTCGTTCTTCCAGAACCCGGTGGTGTCGGCGCAGTTCGCCGCGACCCTCCCCGCCGAGGCTCCCCGGTGGTCGATGGCGCCCGCCCTCGAGGCCGACCGCGTGATCCCGCTCGACCGGTTCGACGGGTTCATCCCGCCGCGGGCCGGGGGACCCGCGCCCGTCAAGATCAGTGCCGCGTGGCTCATAGAGCACGCCGGCATGCGCAAGGGCTTCCGCCTGCCCGGGTCGCAGGCATCGCTCTCGACCAAGCACGCGCTCGCGCTCACGAACCGCGGCCGCGCGACGGCCGAGGAGGTCGCCGCTCTCGCGCGTCTCATCCAGCAGCGCGTGCAGTCCGAGTTCGGTGTGCTCCTGCAACCCGAGCCGGTGCTCTTCGACGTCGAGCTCTGACTCGGGGTCTCGGCGCCGAGGTCCCCCTCCGGCCGGAAACTGCGTGCGCATTCCCGGCCGGAGTGGGACGTCGACGATCGTCGACGGAGGTCGACGTCAGGCGAACAGGCGCTGCAGACGCTGGACGCCTTCGAGCAGCTGGTCCTCGCCGAGCGCGTACGACAGGCGCAGGTAGCCCGACGGGCCGAACGCCTCGCCCGGGACGACCGCGACTTCGGCGCGCTCGAGGATGAAGTCCGCGAGCTCGAGCGACGTGTCGATGCGGACGCCGTCCCATTCACGCCCGAGCAGGCCGGTCACGTCGGGGTAGACGTAGAACGCACCGAGCGGGTTCGGGACCGTGACCCCGGCGATCTTCGCGAGCTCGGAGACGATGAGGCCGCGGCGGCGGTCGAAGGCCTGACGCATCTTCTCGGCCTCGTCCTGGGGGCCGGTGAGAGCGGCGAGGGCCGCGCGCTGGGCGACGTTGTTGACGTTGGAGGACAGATGCGACTGGAGGTTGCCGGCGACCTTGATGGCGTCGGCGGGGCCGACCATCCAGCCCACGCGCCAGCCGGTCATCGCGTACGTCTTCGCGACGCCGTTGACGAGGATCGTCTGGCCGGCGAGCTCCGGCACGGCCTCGACGATCGACTGGGCCCGCGCGCCCTCGTAGACGAGGTTCTGGTAGATCTCGTCGCTGATCACCCAGATGCCGTGGGCGAGGGCCCACTCGCCGATGGCCTTGACCTCGTCAGGGGTGTAGACGGCGCCGGTCGGGTTCGACGGCGAGACGAAGACGAGCACCGTCGTCTTGTCGGTGCGGGCCGCCTCGAGCTGGTCGACGGTGACCTTGTACTCCTGGTCGGCTCCGGCGAACACCTCGACGGGCACGCCGTCGGCGAGGGCGATCGCCTCGGGGTACGTGGTCCAGTAGGGGGCGGGAAGGAGGATTTCGTCGCCCGGGTTCACGACGGCCTGGAAGGCCTGGTAGACGGACTGCTTGCCGCCGTTGGTGACGATGACCTGCG